>Ga0268299_1000359_pt1 | contig 152616 bp, 117 predicted proteins | sample NOBtaG_FD_193484 | JGI IMG/M metagenome (GOLD analysis project Ga0268299, IMG submission 193484) | Activated sludge microbial communities from bioreactor in Nijmegen, Gelderland, Netherland - NOB reactor | ecosystem: Engineered > Bioreactor > Aerobic > Activated sludge | place: Netherlands...
ACGCAAGTTTCAACGACGATCTCCAGCAATGGCCGCCGGATTGACCGATCACATCTGGACTATCAAAGAGCTTCTCTGGACGGTGGCTTCGCCTCGCCAATCAACTCGGGACAGGTAGACTACCCAGCCTCCGTCGAATGCGCCCAATGGATTTATTGCTCTTGCGGAGTACGACAAGACGGTGAATGGCGGGAATAACGATAAGCAAATTGATGCGCGGGATGCTGTGTTCCTGTCCCTGCGTCTCTGGAAAGATATGAATCACAATGGCATCTCCGAAGCCAACGAATTATTCACCCTGCCAGCGCTTGGTGTGGATTCGATCTCAGTTGATTACAAGGAGTCCAGGCGCCGAGATCAGCACGGAAACATCTTCCGTTATCGTGGCAAAGTAGATGATGCACGACACGCTCGCGTCGGTCGCTGGGCTTACGATGTTTTCCTTGTCGGCCCACCTCGTTGAACAATGCTTTGACCAATGCTTTGAAGACGGCCTGTCCAATCAGCAGGCCGTCTTTTGCGTTTTGGGAATTAAGAATTGACAGAATTAGACCCCGATGCTTTAATGCGCCTCGCTAGCTCATTCAAGCGCCCTCGATCTGACCTTTCCCCGTAGTCAATCGGAAACACATCTCCACAAAGCATCCCAAAGCTTGTGTTTCGATCAGAGTTGGCAATCTCCCAAGTCCTGAATTTCAAAATTTTCGATATTTACAGAACCGATTGAGCGGCAGGTCTGCGTTTGCATCGCCTGAAGCTTTTCCGCGCTGCAACCGGCTTAGCTTGCCCAACAATTGCCAGCCACTCGGTGAAGTGTGCGCGGTCATAAACTTACCAAACGGAGAAATCATGGTGCCAACTATTTATCGTTCATCTGCCTAACCTGCGACGCTGAAACCAGAGCGTTTACCCATTAAGTTCATTCGCAAATCCAATCGAATCGCTCAAAAGTAAGAGCAACAAAGTTTCGGACTTCTACACACACATCCCGGTTTTCAGCCCCGCCCTATCCAGCCCCGTCGTGTCCTTAACCGGGACTCACACTTGAACGACAGATTCCCCATCTCGATTTGGAGCGACGAATCCAGCGTTGAAAACCCGTTCAGCTTCGACCGGACGCAGCCAGAAGCACGCGCCCGCACAGGTGCGCGCGTCCGTCGTGCAGGAGAAAAGTATGTGTTTGAAGAAAGAGTTGCGAGCTTCTTTGCTCGTGTGTGTGTGTGTGTTACTTGCAGTCAATTCCGCATTCGCCACCAGCGTCATTATCCCAACCGACGATGAAATGATTATCGGAGCGCGAGCCATTGTCAGAGGTCAGGTCATTGCCATTAACGGCGGCCTGGATCAACAGCATCAAGGCATCTTTACCTACATCACGTTGCGCGTTCAGGAAGTATTCAAAGGCAAGCTTTCGACGGGCGACATCATGATCAAAGAACCCGGCGGGCAATTCGGCAACAAAGGAAGCCTGATTTTCGGCACGGCTGAATTCAAAGTCGGCGAAGACGTGCTGCTGTATCTGGACACCTGGCCGGACGGCAGCTTGCGCGTTTACAACTGGTTTCTGGGCAAGTATTCGATTACCGTAGGCCGCACTCCAAGCGGACAGATGATTTCCCGCTCAACCACATTGGGCAATGTGAGCGTTGTCGGACGGTCTCAAAACGGCCCGATCACAGATCGTTCCGATTGGGCGTCTTTCGCGTCCATGCTTCGTGCGCGCATTGCCGTCACCAAAACCTCGGCGGCTCAACACGAAGAAAAGTTTTACAAAAACGTCTCGGTTCGCACTCAGCCGATGGAGGTCAACGGCGGTTCAGGCCTTGGGCCAACCCAGAACTTTACTTTCATCAATCCCAACCGGCCTCCGCGCTGGTTTGAGCCGGACAGCGGCCAATCGGTCGTTTTCAAGATCAATTCTTCCGGCGCTCCCAGTGGAACGATTTTCAACGACGTTGCGGCGGCAATGAATGCCTGGTCAAACGTCAGCGGTTCGGCGCTTCGCGTGGTCAGCGGCGGTTCGACCAGCAATTGCGGGTTGCTGGTGCTGGATGGCGAAAACACCATCTCGTTCAATAACTGCGACAATTATTCGGCATTTTCACCTCCCGCGGGTGGAGGCTGTTCGGGCATTCTGGCGGCAGCGGGTATCATCAGCTACGACTTGTGGCAAACGCGAGTCGTCAATGGCATCACTTTTTATCGCGCGCTGGAAGGCAATCTATCCTTCAACCCTTATGCCAGTTGTTATTTCACCAACGCCTGCAACGTGCAGGAAATTGCGACCCATGAACTCGGCCACGCGCTTGGAGTGGGGCACTCCTTGGATTCCGACGCGACCATGTATGCCTACGCGCATTTCGATGGACGCTGCGCCAGTTTGCGCTCCGACGACGCAAACTCCATGCGCTTCATTTATCCCGGCAGCAGCACGCCGGTCACTCCGCTGAGCATCGCCACAACCAGTTTGCCAACGCCACAACTCGGCGTTTTCTATTCCCAAGCAGTCAGCGCTACAGGCGGCGCTCCACCTTACACATGGAGCGTTTCCAGCGGAGCTTTGCCGCCAGGGTTGAATCTGTCAGGTTCGGGAACTGTTTCAGGCACTCCGATTCAGGCAGGTACGTTCAGCTTTACGTTGATGGTCAGGGATGCTGCGAATGCAGCCAGCACTCGCAGTTTCACAGTGCAGGTCAATCTGACTTGCAGTTTTTCGGTCAACCCGACTGTTTTTACAATCGCTGCGTCTGGGGGAAGCGGGACGGTTACCGTCACAACTCCAGCCGGATGCGGCTGGTCGTCGAGCAATTCTTTTTCATGGGTAACGCTGCAATCCAGTTCCGGCAATGGAAACGGTTCAGCGACATTCACCGTTGCGCCGAATTCCGGCGCAACACGAACCGCTGCGATCACAGTGGCCGGCCAAACCGTGACCATCACGCAAAACGGCCAGGCTGCCGCGCCAACCACACAAGGATTGCAGTATTACCCTCTTCCCTATCCGGTGCGATTGCTGGAAACCCGCGCCGGAAACGCAGGCTGTATCGTGACAGGAACACCGCTTCAAGGTCAGGTTCCGCGAATACAAAACGGCAGAGGTTATTGCAGCGGAATCACCATTCCTTCAACGGCTCAGGCTCTGGTCGGCAACTTTACGATCATCAATTCTGGCAATGCACCCGGATATGGGACGCTGTATCCAACCGGAGGTTCGACGCCGAACGTTTCCAACGTGAATTACAAACCATCCTCAGTGATCGGAAACTCCTTCATCACGGCATTGAATGCGAATGGGCAATTCAGCATTTTCACGTCTTCGACGGTGGATGCCACAATTGACATTACAGGCTATTTTGCGCCTCCAGGCGCAGGCGGTCTGTATTACCACCCGCTGCCCAAACCGGTTCGCTTGCTGGACACGCGCCCTGGCCAAAGTGGCTGTGACACGCCGGGGACTCCGATCAATGCCCGAAGCTTCGTCACCAAAAGCGCGCGCGTGTTTTGCAATGGTGTCACGATTCCCACGGCGGCTCGCGCCATCACGGGAAATTTCGCCGTCGTCAATCAGTTGAACAACTTCGGCTTTGGCGTGGTGTATCCAGCAGGAGTTTCCCTGCCGCAAACGTCTAACGTCAATTACGAACCTTATGGCGTCAGCAGCAATTCCTTTGTCACCGGATTGAATTCCAGCGGTCAATTCAACATTTATGCCTTTTCTACGGCGCATGCCGTGATTGACATCACCGGGTACTTCAGCACAGAGGCGATGGACGTAAATGGCGCTGGATTGCTGTATCAGCCGCTGACTTCTCCAATGCGATTGCTGGACACAAGATCAGGTTATCAAGGCTGCGATACGCCGGGACAGCCAATTCAGGCGCAAACTTCGCGCACGGAAAACGCTCGCGTGACGTGCAGTGGCATGGCGATTCCCAGCACGGCAATGGCTATTTCCGGCAACTTTGCCGTCGTCAATCAACTTCCGAATTATGGATTCGGCACGCTGTATCCGACAGGCAATAGTTTGCCAGTCGTATCGAACATCAATTACGTTCCTTATGAGGTCCGAAGCAATTCGTTCATCACAGGCATCAGCGGAAGCGGCCATTTCAACATCTATCCCTTTTCCACCATTCATGCGGTGATAGACATTACAGGTTATTTCACCCCATGAGTCTTGACCTGGCACAATGAGCCTCGCGAGCTGAGTCTCACGAGGCTCATTGTGCAGGAATTGCCTGCCATTCAAGTAGAAAAAAACCTTCGCCGGAATTTGCACAATTGCGCTTACTCGACAAAGAAAGGGTTACTGATCCTTCAGTTGATGCGTCGCTACATCATATTTGCCGCGCAGATCGTCGCGCACCGTCCCTTTCCACAATGGCACGCCGAGAAAATACGCCGCGCGTCCGATGCGATGTGCGGCAACAGGCGCAGTCAAAAACAGAAACGCAATCGTCGCTACCGCCCGTGTCGTGATGCCGAAGGCATTGAAGTGAACCGCTGCCGCCAGCAGCATACACGCCGCGCCGAGCGTGGCGGATTTCGAGGTCGCCGACATCCGCAAAAACAAATCCGGCATGCGCACAACGCCGACCGCTGCGACGAACATGAAAAATGCGCCCAGCAACATCAGAATCAAACTGATAACATCGCGCATCACGATTGGCTCCTTTCGACATACGCCGCAAAGGCGATGGTGGCGACGAACGAAACCAGCGCCAGCACAATCGCCACATCCAGAAACACTGGCTGTCCCGCGCCGATGCCATACGCCGCGATGATGCCCAGCACCAACGCTGTCATCAGATCAAGCGCAACCACGCGGTCGGGCAAGCTAGGCCCACGCGCCAGCCGCACGAACGCCAAGACAAGCGCCAGGCTCAACAAAGGCAACACCACGAACAACGCAACGGTTTTCAGCATCATTGCAATAACTCCCGCACGCGCCGCTCGAAGCCTTCTTTGACTTCGCGCCGCACGGATTCTTCATCGGTCATGTGCATAAAGTGCATATACAAAAAGCTGCGATCCGCCGAAACGTCGAGACTCAACGAACCGGGTGTCAGCGTCAATAAATTCGCCAGCAAAGTGATTTCGGCATCGGTTTTGACATCCAGCGGAATCGCCACCACACCGGGGCGCATGTGATGCCGCAACCTAAGCACGTCATACGCCACGCGCAGATTCGCGTAGATCAACTGCCAGAGGAAATAAAAGAAAAAGCCGATTACGCGCGGCACACGGGCGAAATAACTCGACGGTTGCAGATGCTGCTGCCCCAGCCACAACAGCAGATAGCCCAGTACAAAACCGAACAACAAACTCGGCGGCGAAAAATCGCCCATCAGCGCCGCCCACGCCAATGCCAGCAGAATATTCAGCAACAACATCGTCAGCGCCCTCCTTCCAGCACGGCGTTGATGTAAAGCGCCGGATGCAGCAACTGCTCAGCAGCCTGCGACGCGAGCACGAAAAAAGGCTCAGCCATCAAACCCATCAGCACGCTGAACGACGCCAGCAACGCCAGCGGCAAAAGTAATCCGAACAAAGGTTTTGCCGCAGGATTTGCTGCAACACTGACCTCATTGCGGGGCTGCGGTTTCCAAAACACTTCCGCCCAGATTTTGGTCATTGAAAACAACGTCAGCACACTGACGCCGAGCGCAACGGCGACAATTGGATACTGCGCGGTTTCCAATCCCGCACGCACCAACGCAAACTTCGCCCAGAACCCTGACAGCGGCGGCAAGCCTGCAAGCGACAACGCCGGCAGCAAAAACAAGACCGACAACACAGGCGCGGACTGATACAAACCGCCCAGCTTTTTCAGATCATACGAGCCTTGCAAACGATGAACGACACCGCTCGCCAGAAACAGCGCCGCTTTCGCCAGCGAAACATGCACCGTGAAAAACAATGCCGCCGCCAGCGCCAGCCGCGAAAACAATCCCAGGCCCATCAGCGCGTACCCAATCTGGCTGACGATGTGAAATGACAGCAGTCGCCGAAAATCCATTTGTGCCGCCGCGCCCAGCACGCCCGTGACCATCGTCATTCCGGCAATGACCAGAATCAGCGTATGCGTGAATCCGGTGTCCTGCGTGAAGATCAGCGTGAAGACGCGGATCATGGCGTAGACGCCAACTTTCGTCAGCAACCCGGAAAATATCGTAGTGATGACAATGGGCGGCGTGTGATACGAAGCAGGCAGCCAGAAGAACAACGGGAACACGGCGGCCTTGATGCCAAAGGCGAGGAGAAACAACAGCGCAATCGTCGTGGTCAATCCCGCATTTGCGGACTGCGGCAACTGACGCGCTAGATCGGCCATGTTGAGCGTGCCGCTGATGCCGTAAAGCAAGCCCGTCGCCGCCAGAAAAATCGCGGACGAAACCAGATTGAGCGTCACGTATTTTACCGCGCCTTCGAGTTGCGCCCGCGTCCCGCCGAGCGTCAACAACACGAACGAAGCTATCAGCATCACCTCGAACCAGACATATAGATTGAACAAATCACCCGTCAGAAACGCGCCGCACACGCCCATCAACAACAGATGCAGCAACGGGTAATAACCGAAAGCTTCGCGCCGCACATCCAGGCTGAACAGCGAATACACCGCGACGGCCAATCCCAAAACGCCTGCCAGCACGACCAGCACGGCGCTCAACAAATCCGCTACGAAGGTAATGCCGAACGGCGCAGGCCAATTGCCAAGTTGCACCGCCTGAATGCCGTCGCGCCGCACGAAAGCCAGCAACGCCAGCGACGCCAGCAGCAACGCCATCGCGCCCGCAACATTCAAGGCGCGCTGCAAACGCACACGCCGCCACGACAGCAGCATCAGCACTGACGTGGCGAGCGGAATCAAAATGGGGAGCACGAGCAGCAGTTTCATGCGTCCGTCGCTTTCATCGCGTCCAGATCGTCGGAGCCGACGGTTTGATACGCGCGTTTGAGCAGCACAATCGCAAACGCCTGCACGCCGAAGCCTATGACGATGGCGGTCAGAATCAACGCCTGCGGCACAGGATCGGCAAACGGCACAGGCGGCAGCGCCTCTCCCACAGGCACAATCGGCGACTGGCTGCGCGTCAAACGACCGGCGGTGAAAATCAGCAGATTGGTTGCATGACCCAATAAAATCAGGCCGATAATCAATTTGACCAGACTGCGCCGCAGCATCAGATACACAGCCGAGGCGTACAATCCGCCGACGACAAAAGCCAGCAAAATCTCCATCACTCTTCCTCCGGTTTTTCGGCAAGCGCGAACAGAATAATCACCATAATGCCGAACACGACGAGATACACGCCCAGATCGAACAGCAACGGCGTGCCGACCTTTCCCAGCGCAGGCCATTCGCCGTCCAGCCACAACCCCGTCAGGAAAGGCTTGCCGAAGGCCATCGGCAACAATCCGCTCAGCAATGACAGCGCCAGCCCCGACGCCACCAGCACATGCGGATCAGTTCGTAACGTGCGCCGCGCCTGCGCGACATCGAACGCAAAGGCATACAGCGCAAAAGCCGCCGCTGCGACTAACCCGCCGATGAAACCGCCGCCCGGTTCGTTGTGTCCGCGCAAAAACAGGAACACCGAAAACAGCAGCATCAGCGGCAGCAAATAACGCGCGGCAGTGGACAGAATCAGTGAACTCATGATTTGTTTCCCGGTGAACGATCTGGTTTGCCTTCCAGTCGTAAACGCAGTAACGCGAATACGCCAATTGCTGCAATGGACAGCACGACGACTTCGCCCAGCGTATCCAGCGCGCGAAAATCCACCAGAATCACGTTGACGATGTTGCGCCCTTTCGCCAGCGGCACGCTCGCGGCGGCGAAGTATTCGGACAGACGTGGCTGAAGCGGCGTTGCGACCGTGGCCAGCAGCAGCGTCGTCATCAATCCGCCCACCGCCAGCGCAATCGCCAGATCGCGCAAGCGGGCGGGCTTGCTGGTGTAGTTGGAAAAACGCGGCAACCGATACAGCACCAGCACGAACAACACGACCGTCAGCGTTTCAATCGCAAATTGCGTTTTCGCCAGATCGGGCGCGCCGTACAAAATGTAAATCAACGCGACGCCGAAACCGACTACGCCAAGCGCAGCGACAGCAGCCAGCCGCGAAGTTGAACGCACCGCCACTACTGCCGCGCCGAGAATTACCGCCGCCACGACCCATTCGTAAAACCGTATATCGGATTGCAGCGCAGGCCAGCCAAAACCAACACGACTGAAGAACACAGTTCCCACCAATCCCAACGTGGTCAGCACAATCACCATCAGGTACACGCGCAGATAGCCGTTTTGCAGCACCCGCGTCAGTCCTTTGGCAAAGGCCAGCACGCCCTCCAATCCCAGTTCATACCAGCGCGGCGGCCCCCATTCGGCCAGCGCGTGCAGACGATGCGCGAGCCAGCGCAAACGTTCGCGCAGCAAATACACGACTGCGCCGCTGGCAACCGTGATGACGCTGAGCAGCAGAATCGGATTCAGCCCGTGCCACAACGCGAGTTTAATTTCGGTCGCTTCGGCGCGCGTCGCGCTGACGGCTGCGCTAATCAATGGCGTTGCCATCACGTCCGGCAACACGCCGATGACCAGTCCCATCAAGGCCAGCAGCACAGGGCCGAGCAGCATTGCCAGCGGCGCTTCGTGCGCGTCTTTCGGCGTCGCGCGTTTGCGCCCGAAGAAAGGTCGTAGCGCGATGACCGCTGCCAGCGAAACCATCAGCACGTTCGTCAACACGCCTGCGCTCGTAATCAGCCACGCGGCGCGCGGCGCTTCGAGCTTCGCTTCGTAGAGCAGTTCTTTGCTGATGAAGCCGAACAGCGGTGGCAAGCCCGCCATCGAAAGCGCGGCCAGCACAGTCGCCGCCGCCGTCACAGGCATCACGCGCCACAAGCCGCCGAGCTGTTCGACATCGCGCGTTCCGGTTTCGTGATCTAGCGCGCCCGTCACCAGAAACATCGCGCCTTTGTACAGCGAATGCACGATCAGAAAAACCATCGCCGCCTTGATTGCTTGTGTCGTGCCGAGTCCGATGAGCAACACCAGTGTGCCAAGCGCGCTGACCGTGGTGTAGGCCAGAATGCGTTTGAGATCGGTTTGCGCGAGCGCGAGCATTGCGCCCAGCAGCATCGTCACTGCTCCCGCAATCGTCACTATGTAATGCCATTCTTCCGTGCCGCCCAGCATCGGCGTCAACCGCGCCAGCAGATACACGCCCGCTTTGACCATTGTCGCCGAATGCAGATACGCGCTGATCGGCGTTGGCGCGGCCATTGCGCCAGGCAACCAGAAGTGAAACGGAAACTGCGCGGATTTGGTGAACGCTCCGACCAGCACGAGCAACAACATCGCCAGATAATGCGGATGCGCGCGCAACGTTTCGCCCTGTGTGAGCAGCGCGGACAATTCAAAACTGCCGCCCGCCAGGCCAATCAAAATCAGACCAGCCAGCAACGCCAATCCGCCCGTGCCCGTAATCAACAAGGCTTGCAACGCCGCCGCGCGGGCGCTGGCTTTGTCGTGCTCGAAGCCGATCAGCAGATACGAACTGATGCTGGTCAGTTCCCAGAAGACGAACAGCGTGATGACATTGCCCGCCAGCGCCATCCCCAGCATCGAAGCCATGAAAATCAGCAGCAGCAGATACAGTCGCCCCAGCCGCTCATCGCCCGCCAGATAGCTGCCTGCATACACTATTACCAGCGCGCCGATGCCGCTGATGAGCAGCGCGAACGTGAGACTTAATCCATCGAGATAAAACGAAAGCGGAATGCCGAGGCTCGGAACCCAGTTCCAGACAGAAACGATGACCTGGCCTGCGGTCACGGCGGAAAGAAACGAAGCGAAGTACGCAAACAACGCGAGCGGCAACAAGGCCAGCAACCAGCCCGATGCCACGCGCGTCAGCCGATGCAAATGCGGCGCAGCGAACGAAAGAAGAAACCCGGAAAGGATGGCAGCCAGCATGCGAACTTACTCCGCTTGAGCGAGCAAACGGAGGATGTCCGCACGCGAGACTATGCCTTCCAGAATGCCATCGCGTACCACCGGCAAACTGGTGAGTTTGTGTTTCAGCATCAACGTCGCCGCTTGCCCGATTTCATCGGTCGCATTGACGGCGACGACGTTGCAATTCATCACGTCGGCGGCAGTGTGATGCGTGGCGGCGGCATACATCTGTTCCAACCGCGCCGGGTCAGCCCATTGCCGAAACAGAGCAGGCGCTTTGACCATCGAAAACGGCACGCCTTTTTCTTTGAGAAAGAGTTCAGCTTCGCTGACCATGCCGATGACGTGAAATTCATCGTCCACAACAGGCACAGCGTTGATGCGATGCGCGGTCAACAAGCGCGCGATTTCGTTGACGGGCGTGTCGGCGCGCACCGTGACGACATCGGGCGTCATAACTTCTGTTGCTTTCATTGCTTCTCCTTCGTAAGTTGTTTTGATGACTGCGTTCTGCCGAATTTGTCTACGCCATCAAGATAAACCGTAGAAAAACCATCGTCCAGATTGAAGTGTTGTTTGATGGTGCGCGCCGGGTCAAAGAACCACTCGCCGAGTGGCTGATCGCGATCTGTGCCATCGAACCAACCCCAGGGTGGTCGCGCCAGATTGCGGCCGCCAACTACACTGCGAATGGCCGAACCAACGCGACCAATTTCGAGCGCGCGTTCTTCGATGTTGCCGGTGGCGGTCTGCACCTTCAGATAGAGCCTGCCGTAATCGTGCGTTTCGGCATAAGTCGGCGTAATGCCACGTAGCGCGGGCGGCCACAACGTCGTGGCCATCGGCAACAGATCGTAACCGACTGCCCCTTGCGGATGCTTTTCGGGATTTTCCGCCCGCCCCGTGAAGGTATAAAGCAACGTGCCGTTGCGACAATCCTTGAGCTGCGCAGCGTCGCCAGTGTAGGCGTTGATGCCGTGTCCTTTCGGTTCGACGAATAATTTCACGCGCTGCCCCTGCAACGGAATGCTGTCGAAGCTTTCACGCGGCGCAGTCGTCGGCGCGTATTTATAAAACTTGTTGTGCGCCAGCGTTTCGACAAACACGACGCGCGCGCGACGCGGATCGTCGCCATGTTTTTCCGCCACAACCAGACAGCCTTCCAGATCGTTTTCGTGCGCCAGTACGGCTTCGTCAGCGCGTCCGGTCGGATCGTATTGACCGCCCAGACTGACGCCTTTGCGAATCGCCTTGCTCATCAAACGTCCCATGCGGTTGCCGCCTTTGTAATCGCGCGGATGAAAAGCGGCGTAGTGAATGAAGTAATGCGTCGGCGATTCGCGCACGGCGTAATAAATGTACGCCTTCAGTGGAAACTTGCGATTGGCGGCGTTGTTCCAGTTGTTATCGCCGCGCCAGTCGCCGTCAAAATCGAAATTCGTGATGTAATCGTAACGCGGCGCATCGCCCAGCCCCTGGTAAAAATTCGGCGCAAAGATCGCGGCAATTTCGCGCTCACGTTCGTCGGCTTCGTCGGCCAGTTGCGCAGCAGTTTTCGTGGTGGCGCTGCCTGCGGTCAATGTCTGTGCGGTTTTCGTCGTCGCGCCTGCTGATGTGCCGCCGGGAAAGAGTTTGGCAAGTCGCTGTTTGATTTGCTGAAACTCCGGGCTGTCGGCACGCAGGTTGTTTTTCGCGGAAAAGGCTTCGAGCAGATCGGCGATGTGTTCAACGCGTTCGTCAGGCGCGGGATGCGTGGCGAAAAACTGCTCCAATAAATTTGGTTTGTTTTCGCGCACCGCCGCGAGCTTTTCGAAAAACGTCACCATTCCGCGCGGTTCGTAACCCGCATCATAAAGATTTTTCGCGCCTAACCGGTCGGCTTCGCGTTCAGCTTCGCGGCTGTGTTTCATAAACACGCCGGCAATGGCGGCTTCGCTGCCACGCCGGGCGACAATGCCTTTCACTCCACGCCCCAACACTGGCCCTGCCGCCCAAACACCAATCCCTGCCAGTTGCTGCTTTCTTATTTGCGACACGCTGTGCCGCGCGACGACGTGGCCGATTTCGTGTCCCAGCACGCCCGCCAGTTCGCTTTCGTTATCTGCCGCTTCGATCAGCCCGCGATAGACGTATATGAATCCACCCGGCAACGCGAAGGCGTTGATTTCATCGCTGTTGATGACGCGAAAGCGATAGCGCAAATGACTGCGCCCCGATTCGCGAACAAGTCGTTGCCCCAGCCGATCCAGATAGCGCGTGACTTCCTGATCTTCGATGATTGGCTGTTCCAACTCGATTTCAATTGCAGCGCGTTTGCCGATCTCGATTTCCTGCCGTTCAGTGAGGCGAAAAACGCCTTGCGCCTGCGCCGTCGGAGCGGACAGCCACGAAAACACCAGGCAGATAATGAGGACAGGATTTGACCAGCGATGCAGCGTCATTTGTCACGTTCCTCCTGATTGCTCACAAACGATACCTCAACGTTGCGCCGATGCCGCCCACGGTTTCGAGCAATGAAGCGTCTTCGATAAAGCAGATGCCGGCCCCGGTTTGTTGCGCTCGGGTCACCAATTCATCAGCCATCAGCACGATGCGTGTAGCCGGATCGGCATCAGTGTTCGGCGCGCCGGGCACGAGCGGCGCGCCGACGGTTTCTTCGTCGTCGTGAAATGTTTCGAGCGAAGCGCTCAGGTACAGTTCATCCACCTGCCCATTGGACAAGGCAACAAGCGTATCGTGCGCGCCCAGCGTTGCCAGTCCGCTGTGGAATTGATCGAACAGGCGTGCCACTTTTTCAATATCGTCTTTAGCATCCTGTTCGCGCATTGCTTCCAGCGTCGCCGCAAAAATTTCATGTTCGGGCGTAGTGATGTCCAGTCGCAGCACGTCAATTACCTTGTCGGCCAGATGCGGCGGCAGTTGCTTTTTCAAGACCGGGATGATGACTTCGTCGCCCGCCAGCAGTATCTGTTCAACCTGGTCTTCGCGCACAACTTTGTCCAGCGCCTCTACGACTTCTTTGGCGTGATGCAGATGATAATTGCGGACGTGACGCTGATAGCGCGCCTGCGACCAGCCGCCGACCGAAGTGCGGCTGACTTTGACATTGTTCACGCTGTCGGCGTTCAGTTGCGCGCCTGAGCCAAAGACGAACAAACGCGCGGCATTGGTATCCGCCACCAGCACGGCATAACGCCGATATTGATCGCTGACGCGCGCCAGCGGATACAGATGCGGCTGGTGATACACGTACAAGCGATGATCCCTGAGCGGCGCATCGAGCTGCACGGCCTCGAAGAAATCGTTTTCGCCCGCACAGGCAAACAGTGCCAGTCCATTCGCCGACGGGCGCAATTCTTCGCTCAGATAGTAGTTGATGCGTTCGGCATCGCGCTCGAAGCTGGCGCGTTGTGGCGAGCGCAACGGATAAGTGCGCAGATGCGCCGTCAATTCCTTGCGCACGAAGGATTCATAATTCGCCCGCCCGTGTTCATCCGGTTGCGTGTTCAGATACAAACTGATGACGGGCATCGCCGTTGGCGCAAAGACCGCCAGGCGGTTCAAAACATTTTCCATCCTCATTGCTTTTCCTCTTTGATCCGCCACGGAGACGGCAGCAGGAACACTCCGCTTACGGGGCGTAAGCGAGTTGATTAAAGTCGGCGTACATCTGCGCGATCTTTTCTTTGACGGTCGGGTCGGCCTGCGCCAGATGCGCGGTGATTTCATCGCGGCGTGCGCTGACGGCTTGAAGCTGTTCTTGCAAGGCGGCATCGCTGACGCTGTTGATGGTTGTCTTTATGTTGTTGAAGAAATCCGTCGAAAGCGTGGCCGCTTTGGAATAGTTGTTCCGATTGACCTCGAAACTCACCATGCCCAACTGACTGTGCAGTCGCGCCAGATCGAGTTGATGCTCCAACTGCGCGCGCTGCCGTTCGGCAAAATTGGCGCTCCGACACGACGGCACGTAACCGAGCAGAAACACCGCGATCAGCACGCCAGCCGCGATACTCATACGTTTGAAGCGAGAGCCTCTCTCGGCAGCTTCGCTTGTCTGTTCTTTGTTACTCATATAGGTGTTGCCTCCTTGAATGGTCTGACTGCGACCTGGTTTTCGGTCACCGAATCCAGTTTATGGCTTCGCGGGGTCCGGCGAATACTGCCTTAACTTCGCCGGAAAAGGCTGTAACGCGGCTGGCGCTTTTACTTTGCCCTTTTCCAGAATTTCTTTCGGCGTGATGTCATTGCCGTAGGCTTCCTCGATCCGTCTGCTTTCGGGAGAAATCACGACACCTTTGAGTTCCAGCCCGGCGAACAAGCCGCGACTGCGTGAATACGACAAAATCTGCGCATCCAGTTTGATGTCGGTGGAAGCGCCCGCCTGACGACCAACCGGTCCTGCCGCAACCGAGGCGTCGCCGCCCACGGTGAACTGGCTGGACAGCAAACTGTCAATACCGCTGCGATTCATAAACAACATGACGAAATCGGTGGATTGCGCGCCGATCTGCCATCCGAAACTGCCACCTTTCAGACTCAGAAAAATCGGTGCGCTCCAGCCCTCTTCAGTGCGGCAACTGGCCACTCCGCGTCCGCCGCGTCCGCCGACAATGAATCCGGCTTTGAGCACGCGCGGAAATACCGCCACGCATTCCGCCTTGTCGAGCACGGCTCCGGGAATCGCCTGCTCCGGTGTGCGCATAATCTGCTGAAATACGTTTGCGGCTTTTTTTGATTGACTGGCTTGATCGGTGAGCCTGGCTTTGCTTTGCGCTGAAGTGGTGGAAGCCATCGCCCCCAACAAACACAAAGCTAAAATAATCGTAAATTTCATTTGGATAGTTCTCCTTTTTTGGTTGACGTTGATAATACTTTAGAGAAAAGATCCAGGCTCAAAAGAGAACAATGCCCACAGCTCTTCTCCTCTACGCAATCGCCCTCAACCCAAAGCCTTCTACACTGCTGCCATCAACAGGCCATCAAAACATTTCCCTGCTTCAATGTTCCCAGTGTGGCGCTTGTTTTCCTCTTTGCCCTGTTGAGAATGGCAAGCCGTATGCCATCGGGAAAGAGCCGCTGAAAAGAGAAGCAACCACACTGCTTTGCGCTCATATCAGGGGGCTGAAAAGAAGAGAAAGCGACTCGCTCTCCGCCAATTAAAGTCCGTTTCTGCCCCACGTTGTCCAATCTTGCCACTTCCACTCAACTCATTATTGATTCGAGAAAATATCAGCGCTTTCCATTCGATCTTTGCGAAATGAACTGCCTTTTGTAAGCTGAAGGTTCTGGACGCAAGAGAACAGAGAGAACACCTTATGAAACTGCTCAGCACACAACTGTCTTATTTTTTCAATCAAGGGGTGGTGCGCCAAAACTTGCGCGCGCTGCTCAAGTTTATGTTGTTTCTGGCGCTGGTGATCCTGCTCTTTACCGTACTCTTTCACGTGATTATGTTGCAGGTCGAAGGGAAGGAACACTCTTGGCTGACGGGGTTGTACTGGACGTTGACGGTGATGAGCACGCTGGGGTTCGGCGACATCACGTTTCAGAGCGACATCGGGCGGGTGTTCAGCATAGTTGTGCTGCTGACGGGAATTGTGCTGCTGATGATTATGCTGCCGTTCGCCTTCATACGGTATTTTTACGCGCCGTGGCTGGAAGCGCAGTTGCGCTGGCAATCGCCGCGCGAAGTGGCTCCGGACGTAAGCGGACACGTCATCATCTGCCGTTACGATTCCATTACGCCGGGTTTGATTCGCAAGCTCAATTTCAACCACATTCCCGTTTACGTGCTGGAATCCGACCCGGTGGTGGCGGCGCAGTTGCACAGCAACGAAGTGCCAGTGGTGACGGGAGAAATTGACAGCCGCGAAACTTACGAACGGCTGCGCGTGGCCGATGCCCGGCTGGTGCTGGCGAATGTGGACGACACCACGAACACGAACATCACGCTGACCGTGCGCGAAGTATCGCCGGAGGCGCCGATTGTGGCAGTGGTTGAGAACGAAGATTCGGTGGATATTCTCGAACTGAGCGGCGCAACTCACGCGCTGCATTTGAAGCGCAAGCTGGGCGAATATCTGGCGACGCGAGTGGCGGCAGGGCGGCAGCGTATGCACGTGATTGGCAGTTTTCGCGACGTGCTGATTGCCGAATTTACCGCGCAAAATACGCCATTGTCGGGTTTGACGCTGCGCGAAACGAAATTACGCGAAACCACTGGCGTCAGCGTGGTCGGCGTTTGGGAGCGGGCGCAGCTTATTCCGCCCACGCCTGATCTGCGTCTGGCCGATCATAGTGTCCCGGTGGTCATCGGCAGACGCGAACAAATTGCGGCGCTCGAAACCCTGCTGACGGAACGCGCGGCCAATCCTCATCCGGTGGTGATTATCGGCGGCGGCAAAGTGGGACGGGCGGCGACGCGTGCGCTCAAAGAGCGTGGCGTGATGGTGCATATCGTCGAACGCAAGGAAGAACTTTCCCGACGCATCGGTCAGATTCCGGATCGTTTGGTGATCGGCGACGCCGCCGACCGCGAAGTCCTGATGAAAGCCGGACTGGCTGAAGCGCCCGCCGTCATTCTCTCGACCAATGACGATGCGATGAACATTTATCTTTCAATCTACTGCCGCAAACTCAACCCGGCCTTGCGCATCGTCAGCCGCATCACTCACGAACGCAACATCGAAGCCATTTACCGGGCTGGTGCGGATTATGTGCTGAGCTATGCTTCGCTGGGACGCGAAACGATTTTCTCGCTCCTGCTGGAACGCGAACCGATTCTGCTGGAAGAAGGGATTGATCTGTTCATTGTGCCTGTCCCGGAATCGCTTGCCGGAAAAACGCTGGCCGTCAGTCGTATCGGCGAGCGCACGGGATTGATCGTGATTGCGCTGCAGGAAGGCGAACAATGCCTGACCAATCCGCCGCCGGATCGAAAACTAACGCCCGGCTGCCAGTTGCTGATGCTGGGAACGGATCATCAACGCCAGGCGTTCACCGACGTTTGCGAAGAATGAGACGACCGTGCCTGGCATATTCAGCGTCTCTCTGCCGCTTGCTGCTTAGGCAGCAACCACTTTGCCAATAGCGGCTCGATCCGATGCAGCAGGGCCAGAAACAACAAGCCGATGGTGAGGTTGAAAATCAGATGCGCGGCGGCCACCGCACGTCCCGGACGCTCGAACGCGGCGATGACCCAGTTGGAAAACGGCGTGATGAAGGGAAAGTACAGCAACACGCCGACGGCATTGAACAAAAACCCTGCAATGGCCGAAGCGCGCGCGGTCGCGTTCATCGTCAGGCTGGCAAGCAACGCCGTTGAAGTCGAACCAACGTTAGCGCCGATGACAATCGGAATCGCGGCCTGCGGCGGCAGCACGCCCTGCTGCACCAGAATGATCGCCAGCCCCGTCGTCACGCTGCTCGATTGCACCAGCGCGGTGAAAACCAATCCCACCAGCACGCCCAGCCAGGGCGCGGTCGCTTTCGCCAACCATTCTCTGGCAAGCGGCTGATCGCGCAACGGCCCCAGCGTTGACGAAATCAGATCGAGCGCAAAAAAAACCAACCCGAAATAAAAAATCGCTTTGCCCGCCATCCGCCAGCGCGACGGCAAGGCCGAAGTCAACGCGCCCAGCACAATGAACACCGGGCCTATGCCCGTCAGCTTGAACGACACCAGCCACGCCGTCGCCGTGGTGCCTACATTCGCGCCGAGCAAGACGCCGAGGCTGGCTCGAAATGAAATCACAGACGTATTCACCAGCGTGACCGCCAGCGAAGTAATCGCGCTGCTCGATTGCACCACGGCTGTAGCAAACGCGCCGACCAGAAAGCCGCGCCAGCGGCTGGCCGTCACGCGCTCCAGCCAGAGCTTGAGCCGTGCGCCACCGATTTCCTGTAACTCGCGGCTGAATCCTTGCAGTCCGTAAAGAAACAAAATGACCGCTGAAATCGCGGCGAATAAACCTTGGAGAATAGTCATTGGAAGTTGAGCGCCTAGCTGACAACGTGCGCCACACTGTCAGCCGCAGTTGCACCTTTCACGACTTCTACCGAGCAGGCAGCGCGTTCCGCCACCGCGCCGGAGACGCTGCCGAGCAGAAAGCGATCCAGCGCGCTCATCCCTGTTGATCCGACAAAAATACATTCGACTCCCATTTTCTCAGCTTCTTCGAGCAGGGCGGTTTTGGCGTCTCCTTCGATGAGCGCAGAGCGCGCTTTTATTCCGATGGTCGTGAGTTCCTGCTCCAAACCAGCAGCGAAGCTTTGAATACGAATTCGTTCTTCCTGATACCACTGGATCATCGGCATCGCAGTGCGGCTTCTTGTCGGGAGTGGAAACGGCGGTGCAACACTCAATAACACAACCTCTGTTCCGGCAGGCCAGTCGCGTCTGGCAACAGCACGCACGGCGGCTGCCGCTCCGGTTGAGCCGTCCACTCCGACAATGATTCTGATCGGATCAGTCAGCGGCACAGCGACGTCACGCGCCACGCGCACGGAACAGGGGGCGTGATGCAACACTTTCTGCGATACGCTGCCCAACAAAGTCTTCACCAATCCAGTGCGCCCGCGCGAACCTATGACCAGCAAATCCGGCTGCCACGTTTCAATGGCGGCGAGGATGCTGGAAGCGGGCGAGCCGCTGTGAACCTCGGCGCGCACCGTCCACGATGGGAAAAGCTCGCGCAAACACTGCGCGGCGCGGTCGGCCAGCGCGCGCGCTTCTTCCGCTACCGGATGCGTCGAAGCGTGCGCCGTCTCCATCATCCAGTAACTGGTGGGCACGGGCAGCCATTGTTCATCCACCGTCAGCACGATGGCTTCCACTTCCGCGGGCAAGCCAGCGCGCTGCAAACCGGCGAGCGCAGCCTCCGCATGATCGGAACCGTCATAGGCAATCAGAATTTTCATTTTGTTTGTCATCGTATTTTCCTTTCTATCAAAGTAACGCAGCCACGCTTCAAACCGCAGAACGTTGCCGCACAATTCGCACAGAGCAACTGACTTGGGAAAGCACTGCGGAGGAAACAGAGCCAAGCAGCAACCGCTTCACACCACCCAAACCGCGCGAACCGAGCACAACCAAGTCTGCGCCCCAACTTTGCGCTTCATCGAGAATCACGTCGCGCGCCCTACCCGGAATAACGGCAGAAAGAACCGTTGTCGTTGATCCAGCGATCTGGTGAAACTGTGCGGTCGCCCTTTCCAAACAAGCGCGCGCCTCTGCCTCGTAAGCTTTCTGCCACTCCTGCGGCTGGATTTCAGGCAACGGCCCTGCTTGGGGCGGAAATGACAGGTATGGTTCAACCGCTGAGATGATCTTGACTGTGCTGCTCATCGGCCAGGGGCAGCCAGCCACCTCCACGACCGCCGCGTCGCTGCCGGTTGATCCGTCCACCGCCAGCAGAATTTTCAGTCCCGTTTTCCTGACGGGATGCGTTTCGTCAATGCGTACAATTTCGACCGAGCAGTTCGCATGGGTCGCCACTGCGCTCGAAACCGAACCAAGCATGAAGCGTTTGAAACCGCTCAATCCCCTCGATCCAAGTACCACCAAATCCGCGCCCCATTGTTCCGCCTGTTCAAGAATGACTTCCTGCTGTTGCCCAATCAGAACATCAGTAATGATCGCAATCGGATTTTCGCCTGCGGCTGACTCAGCCTGGTTAAAGCGCACAGAAGCCGCGTCTATGGCTGCCTTCGCTTGTTGCATCGCGGCATTTTCCAACTGCGAATACTCGCTGTCGGGCAACGCTCGCGTCTCTGCAGTTGGCGTAAACGGCAGTCTGACGACAGATAGAATTTTGACCACGCTGCCGGTCGGCCACGGACGGTTGGCAATTACTTCTGCCGCTGCCAGGCTGCAATCAGAACCATCAACTGCCAATAATATGTTCATGACGTTCTCCTTCACATTTCCAGTTCAGCGCGCGTGAAGAGAAATTGCAATACGCGGTCGCGTGAGATGATGCCTTCCAGTCGCCCGTTGGAAACGACCGGCAACTGATTGACGTTCGCGCGTCCCAATGTTTCCAACGCCTCGGCAACAGGCATTTCGGGATTGACGATTTTCAGTCGCTCGATGGGGACCATCGCGTCATAAACCGTCGTGTACGGCCAGCGCGCGCGTTCAACGGCCTTGACTTCATTGGGCGTGATGAGTCCGGCGGTCACACCGTTTTCGACAATCATGTAACAGCGCCCGCTCGCGCGCAGCAGATGTTCGTCCACCAGCGTTTGCAGATTGGTGTTGCCTTCCACGACCGGACAATCGCGCACCATCACATCGGCTACGCGCACGCCGCGCAACCGTTCAGTCATTTCGTTCTGTGCGTATGTGGCTCGCGCCGCATTCAGCAAAAACCAGCCGATGAACGCAATCCACAAGCCGCCAAAACCCGCGCCTTGAAAGACGCTGATGATGCCCAGCAAGATGAAGCCGAACGCCAGGAACAATCCCGTCGCAGCCGCGATGCGTGTCGCCCGCGCCTGATTGCCAGTCTTCCACCAGACAATCGCGCGCAGCACGCGCCCGCCGTCCATCGGAAAACCGGGCAGCATATTGAACGCTGCGAGCAACAGGTTGATGTACCCCAGCCAGACCAGCATCGCCATTACGGGCGTACCCGGTTCAGACAACGCCGTCCAGCCCAGCAGCCACGACAGTCCAAGAAACAAGACTCCAATCACGGCGCTGGTAATCGGCCCGATAATGCCCATCCAGAATTCTGTTTTGGCATCGGCGGCTTCTTTTTCGATCTTCGCCACGCCGCCAAGCGCAAACAGCGTGATCGAATGGACGGGCAGGTTTCGCATCTTCGCCACCATAGCGTGCGACAATTCATGCACGACGATGGAAGCGAAAAATAAAGCGGCGGTGATGATCGCCGTCAGCCACGCCACGCCGCTGCCCCAATCCGGGTGCAGCGTTTGAAAACGCGCCGCCAAGGAAAACGCAATCAGCAGCGCGATGAGTATCCAAGTGTAATGCAATCCGATTTCGACGCCTGCGATGCGCCCCAGTTTGATATTCGATTCCATAGTTGCCCTTTCGACCAGAATCCTTCTGGAAGAAACGTACCGCCTGGTTGATTGATTGCTGCCGTCAGTGCAGCACCGGAATGATGACGCCGTGCGGACTTGCTCGCCCGTCCAGCGCCTGCATCTCCGTCTGCCCCAACAACTCTTCACGCGGCACGTTCAGCAAGCGCGCCGTTTCCGCAACACAATGCGCCCAACTGCAACGATTCACAAAGTGCATGCCCGGCGTGTCGAACGTGCCGCCATGATTGATGTAGCCCAACCCGCACGTTTGCGCGCCTGTATGCAGCGCGCCGAGCAAGCCGAGCAGCGGCTCAGGCCGCGTGTGCGTTACGAACAAGCGTGCTTGCACCGTCGCCGGAAACAACCGTTCGCTCACTGCCGCCGAAGCCAGGTGCGCGGCTTCGGCGTGACTGCGGGCGCGGCGAAAACGTCCCGGTTCGAGCAGGTAATTCACCTGGTGCGGAATGCCGCGTTCGGCCAGTCGTCGCGCCGCGCGCAACACTTCGCCGAGTTGATATGCGCCGACAGCCGTCAACAGCAACTTCGCGCGTTTCGGTTCGTGGCTTGCCCAATCCAGTCGCAGCCCGCCGTCCTGCATCAACTGGCGCGCTTCCTCGCGTGTGAACAGATCGGGCAGCGTGTCGGCTTTGGGCACGACCAGCGTCCAGAGCTGGCCGTGCGTTTGATAGACCGTTTCCATCACCGCCGACGCTGTGTTGAAGTCCGCCGGAAACAGCACGCGCGAAACGTGCGACGGTTCGCCCAGCAAGGCTTCCGCCAGGCTGGGGTCTTGATGCGATTGTTCGTTCTTGCCGTTTTCCCACGTGTGCGAAGTCAGCGCCAGCGGAATCGAAAGCCAGCGTTGCGGGCGGCCCGCTTCGGCGCAGTGATTGGCAAAAATGATTTCCTGCCGAATCGCGCCGTGCATCTTCGTGCCGAAAGCTTCGTAGGTGTGAAACAGATTGATGCCGCCTTTGTTCGCCAGCGCTGCCGAAGCGATGGCTTCTTCATTCAAGGCCGTGATGACCGCACCGTTGATGGATTCGGGGATGCCGGGTTCGGGATCAGTGACGCGGAATTTCAGCGTCTCCAGCGTTCGCACCAAACGATTGGAACGCATCTCGTCGGGATTGCCTACGCGCGGACGCAAGTGTGGATTAGCCTCAACGATGGCCGTGAACATTTCATCCACTGCCGTCATCGGCGCAGCGGTCGTCCATTGCGCTGGGTCGCGTCGCTGCTCTTCGGTCACGGCGCGGAATGGCGGAGCCGGAATGACGCGGGCTTGCACATCACGATGCGCCAATGCGTGATCGCGTTCTTTGGGACGGTTTGCATGCTGTTTGAGTTTGCTGATCGCTTCGTGCAAGCGTGGCGGCGCAACCCAGAGTTTGCTTGCGCCTTCATTGAACAACGACGCCGCGCGCGCATCGGTGTGTGGATTCGCCAGCAAGGGCAGGTTGTGCGCAAGGTTCGTGCCTTCGCCCGGAAAGCCCGCGCCTTTCGGAGCCACTGCCACGCCATAAGGCAACTGCACGGGATAACTGCTCGCACCGTTTTTGACGGCTTCGGCAGCAGCGATCAGACGATGCTCCATCTCAAAAATCGCCCAGACAAATGCCGCCGGATCGCGCCCGTCAAATACAATCGGATCGAAGCCATTCAGTCGCAGATGGTCGCAGAACCAGTCCGTGCCGCCCTGTTGCGACATCGTCGTGCGCTGATCAATGCGCCGTCCGTTCTTAATCATGATCGGCGCAACCAGACCGCAATCTTCCGCCCGCCACCAGCGCGAAGCCCAATCGCTGCCGCGTTGTTCTTCAAATGCGCCGTCCGACAAAAACGCTACCAGCCTTTCGCCGACAAGCGGCATGTGAACATACTGCAATTCGGCGAAGCCGAGATAACCGCCTTCCGCCAGACCGCCCGCCGTGTGTGCGTTGACATGACTGCCGAGCGGCGAATCCTGTTGGCCGTCTTCACGCAAGCGATACGCATAAAAATCGCGCACATAGCGCGTTAACCCTTCATCGTTCAAGCTGTAACGTTCGGCGTGCGCAGGCGTCAGATTACCGACCAGCAAATTGAGTGAATCAATTGCCGCTACACAATGCCCTTGCCCCATCAGCCACGCGCGCGTGAATCCGTCCAGCGCGTTTGCCGCCAGATACCCGGCATAAGCGGGAACCATGTTGAGCGCGCCGCCCGTGTGGCCTTCCGGGCGCGGCTTGAAATCTTCGGTGGTCAAGGTGCGGCCATCCAGCCAGACATTGCGCGCGTAGGTCTGATGCACAACCAGCCACATCGTTGCGCTCGTCACACTATCCAGCGCGTGCAGCAGGTCATAAAACTCCACGCCGTCGCCGCGTTGCCCTGACGCCGCCAGTCGTTGGCTCAGTTGATGAATCCGCACCTGCGTCAACGCGGAATGTCGGATTGCGCCGTAGCCTTCCGCCCAGCGCGCGAAATCCGCTTGCCCTGCGCGAAGCCTGGCTGCTTGCGCGGCGATGGCTGCGGATTGTGTCTCCATTTGAAATTCGTCCATTACGATTTCTCCTGCGGGTTTTCGTTTTTTCGTGTTTTCGGAAAAGTCGAGAAGTGCAACCGCCGTACCAGATTCCGCCCAACAAGCTTCACGCGCAGTCAAGAGTAGTGGCATCGGCTTTGCCTGCTACTCTGGTGAGGTCATAGCAATGAACTGTCGCAGCAGTGCCGGTAAAAGGAACCATCGCTTCGTAAAACGCACACGAAACAGCTTCGCACGCGAGGCGGCGGCACAACATTCTGCGGCGTTATCCATCCCGGAACCGCACTGATTCGCAATCTTAAGCGGGGCAAATTGGAACATGACGGGGCAAACTGGAACAAGCGCAATGACCTTCAGCAGAACCGTGCAAACTCAATCCATCAGAGAGCGACGATGAGCAAAAAAACAAAACAGGGCAAACAAACACTCAAAATAGAAGCGATGACGATGAGCGGTAACGAGTACAAAAAGAAGCTCTACAAGCTGCACGTCGAACTGGTCAAACTTCATCGGCACATCATCCAAAACAACAAGAAAATTCTGGTCATAGTGGAAGGACGCGATGCCGCCGGCAAGGACGGCACGATCAAACGCATCGTGGAACATCTCAGCCCTCGCGAAACGCGCGTCGTGGCATTGGGCAAACCCTCCGACCGTGACCTCACGACGTGGTACTTCCAGCGGTACGCGGCGCATCTGCCTGCCGCGCAGGAATTCGTTCTGTTCAATCGCAGTTGGTACAACCGTGCGGGCGTCGAGCAGGTGATGGGATTTTGCACGGACGCAGAGTACGAAGAATTCATGCTCACCGTACCGGAATTTGAAGACATGCTCGTGCGCTCCGGGATACGGTTTTTCAAGTATTACCTCGACATCAACCGCCAGGAGCAGAAGACACGGCTGGAAGCGCGCCGCAAGGATCCGCTCAAACAATGGAAACTCAGTCCGATTGATCAGCAGGCCAACAAGCTGTGGAACAAGTACAGTCAGGCGCGCAATGCCATGTTCGCTCGCACGCATCAGGACTTTGCGCCCTGGACTGTGGTGCGCGCCGATGACAAACGACTCGCCCGAATCAATCTGATGCGCGATTTGCTGAATCGTCTGGATTACGAAGGCAAAGACGAAAAAGTCGTTCTTCCCGATCCGCTGTTCGTCTGTCAATACTCTGAAGAGTTGCTGAAAAACGGAATGATCGCGCAATGAGGATAACTACTATGAAAACATCCGATGCATTACAGCACCCCGCTGACACGCTCGTCTGGTACGCCGCCGCACAGGAAAAAATCTTCGCGCAACTTCGCACTTCCACCGTCGGGCTGACCGAAGCTGAAGCGAAAGCACGGCAGGAGCAATTCGGCCCAAACGTTTTGCCCGTCAAAGAGCCGCCCTCGTTGCTGGAAATCATTCTGCATCAATTCAAGAGTCCGCTGATTTACATCCTGCTCGCGGCGGCTGCCGTAGCCGTTGCGCTCAAGGATTTCACCGATGCCGGATTCATTCTCGCCGTCGTGCTGCTCAATGCCGGGCTGGGAACGTTTCAGGAATGGCGCGCGGAACAGAGCGCCGCCGGATTGCAAAAGCTGCTCAAAGTATTGACGCGCGTGCGGCGCGATGGCGTCGAACGACAACTTGACGCCGATGAACTCGTGCCGGGTGATGTGGTGTTGCTGGAATCGGGCAATCGCGTCCCGGCGGATTTGCGCTTGTTGCAGGTCAACAACCTGAGCGTGGACGAATCTTTCCTGACGGGCGAATCGCTGGCCGTTGAGAAAAATCCCGCACCGCTGGCAGAAAACATTTCTGTCAGCGAGCGATTGAATATGGCCTTCGCCGGTTCGACCGTAATGGCAGGGCGCGGCACGGGCGTCGTTGTGGCAACTGGCCTGCAAACCGAAGTCGGCGAGATCGCCGAAACCGTGACCGCCGCCGAAACGGTGAAACCGCCGCTGGTCATGCGCATGGAAAAATTCGCGCGGCAGATCAGCCTGGTGGTGATGGGCGCGTGCGTATTGCTGGCAATGGTGGCGCTGTACAAAGGCATGCCCTGGCTGGATGTTTTCTTTCTCGCCGTTGCGCTGGCGGTCTCGGCCATTCCCGAAGGCTTGCCCGTTGCGATGACCGTCGCGCTTTCGATTGCGACCAATCGCATGGCGAAACGCAACGTGATTGTGCGCAAGCTGACAGCGGTCGAAGGGCTGGGCAGTTGCACGTTCATCGCCAGCGACAAAACCGGCACGCTGACCGTCAATCGGCAAACAGTGCGGCTCATCACGCTGCCATCGGGCGAACGCTTTCAGGCTTCCGGCGAAGGCTACGCGGGTGAAGGTGAAGTCACGGCGGAAACGGACGACGCGCTTTCCGAAGCAGATCGCCCGCAGCTTGAGCGATTGGTCAGGGCTGGCGTGCTGTGCAACGAAGCGACGCTCGTGCGCGAGCAGAATGAGTGGAAACACAACGGCGACGCAGTGGATGTGGCGCTGCTGGCATTGGGCTACAAAATCAACCTCGAGCCTGCCGCCGTACGCAGCGCGGTCAAGTTCGTCGGCGAAATTCCATTTGAATCCGAACGCAGTTATGCCGCGACGTTTATATGAAGCCGACGGCAAAACCAAAGTCGCCGTCAAAGGCGCGCTCGAAGTGTTATTGCCGCGTTGTCAGGCGATGTTGACGGCGGACGGCGCAAGCCCGTTGGACGCCGCGCGCATCGAGCAACAGGCGCAGGCGCTTTCCGAAACCGGTCATCGCTTCATCACCATTGCCGAAGGCGAATTGCCGGACGGAACAGAAAATTTTACGGAACAAAACCTGCCGCCACTTACGCTGCTCGGTCTTGTCGGTTTGATTGATCCGCCGCGCCCGGAAGCCAAAGAAGCCGTCGCCAAATGCCAGCGCGCCGGCATCGAAGTGGCGATGGTCACGGGCGATCATCCGCTGACGGCTTTTGCCATCGCGCGCGAACTTGGCCTGGCCACTACGCGCGAACAGATCATCACCGGCAGACAACTGGACGACATCGGCGATCATGAATCGCCCGGTTATCTGGAAGCCGTCAAAAAAGCGCGTGTCTTCGCTCGCGTCGCGCCGATGCAAAAGCTGCACATCGTCGAAGCCTTGCGGCAACTCGGTCATTTCGTGGCGGTGACGGGCGACGGCGTCAACGACGCTCCTGCGTTGAAGAAAGCCAACATCAGCGTGGCGATGGGATCGGGCACGGATGTCACCAAAGACACGGCGTCTCTGATCGTCACCGATGACAATTTCGCTTCGATTGAAGCGGGCGTCGAAGAAGGCCGCTTCGCTTACGCCAACATCCGCAAAGTGACATACCTGCTGATTTCGATGGGCACGGCGGAAGTATTGCTGTTCGTCCTGTCGCTCATGTTCGGATTGCCTTTGCCGCTGTTGCCGGTGCAATTGCTCTGGTTGAATCTGGTCACGAACGGCATTCAGGATGTGGCATTGGCCTTTGAAGGCGGCGAAGCGGGCACAATGAATCGCCCGCCGCGCAAACCGGACGAAGGCATCTTCAATCGGTTGATGATTGAACAAACGGTCGTCGCTGGCGTGGCTATGGGCTTGCTTGCGTTTGCCAACTGGTACGCTCTGCTTGATACAGGGATGAGCGAGTTTGACGCACGCGATCGGCTGCTGCTGCTGTTTGTATTGATTCAGAATTTCCACGTCTTCAACTGCCGTTCGGAATACGAATCGGTGTTCCGAGTGCCGCTGAAACGGAATTACATGCTGGTATTCGGCGTGCTGGCGGCAACGGGCATACATGTTCTGGCGATGCACATTCCGGTGATGCAGCGTATTTTGCAAATCGCTCCGATACGGTTTGACGAATGGATCATTCCATTTGCGATGGCGTCGGTGATGCTGATCGTGATGGAACTCTTCAAGATCATCAAGCGCAGACAGGCAGGCAGTACGCCCGCCTTTTCGCCCGCCGTATGATGACGGATGCGTGTCGTTGTTCTGAACAGGCCGGAAAGGAAGGTAGCGACAGATGAACATCAGCACCCGATTGATTTTGTGGCTGACGCTGGCCGTTGCCGTTGTTACGGCGGTCGGCGGGTACGTCATCGTCTGGCATTGCGAACGGGCGCTTGACAATGCGATGCGCCACGAATTGCGTGCGCACGTTCAGACGTTGCGAATCGCGCTCGAAGACCATTACCGCGCCGGACGCCAACGCGACGCGCAACAACTGATTGACCATCTGCGCCAGAATTCGCGCGTGTATTTCGTCGCGCTGTTCGACGCGGCGGGCAATGCCACCGTGATCTCCAACCCGCAAGCGCCGGACGAACTACGCTTTCTTCCCGAAGTGCGGCAGGTTTTGCAGACGGGCGAAATGCTGGAGTTTGAACGACCTGTGCGGACACAGGAAATCTATTCCATCATCAGCCCGGTGCAGGTGAACGCCTCGCAGCGCGCCGTGCTGGAAATCGTGCAGCCGCTGACGTCGGCAAATTCTGAATTGGCGCTGGCGCATTGGGACGTGTTGCTGATCGTCGGATTGCTTTCCACCCTCATCGGCCTGATTGTTTTTGTGGTGTTGCGACGCAGCATGACGCGCTCGATCAACGCCTTGCTCGAAGGCGCAATTGCGCTGGGACAGGGCGATCTGAAACGCCGAGTGGCGCTGCCGGTCAATGATCAGGAATTTGCCCGGCTCGCTCAGGAATTCAATCGGATGGCCGACAACCTCGAAGAGCAGCGCACCGCCCTTGATCAAGAAGCGCAGCAGCGGCTGATGCTGGAACACGAATTACGGCACAGCGAAAGACTGGCGGCGGTCGGGCGGCTGGCGTCCGGCGTGGCGCACGAAATCGGCACGCCGCTCAATGTGATTGATGCGCAGGCCGCGCGCGTGCTGAATACGGCGGCGAACCTGGCAGACAATCACCGCCGCGGTTTGACGACGATACGCCGTCAGGTCGAAAGCATTTCGCGCATTGTGCGGCAATTGCTCAATCTGGCGCGGCCTTACCATCTGCGCCGCGAAGCGGTTGAGCTGAGCAAACTGCTCCGCCACGTCGAAGAATTGCTGGAAGCCGAAGCCACGCGCACGGGCGTGCAGATCGAAACCACAGTGCCTGCGCAATTGCACGTAGATGCAGATCCGAATTTTCTGCAACAGGTTTTTCTCAACCTGTGCGCCAACGGGTTGCAGGCAATGCCAGCGGGCGGACGCTTGCGCATTGAAGCCGCCGCAACGACGCAGTTCAAAAACGGAAGGCCGTTTGCCTCGGTGCGAATTTCAGACACCGGGCAGGGCATCGCGCCCGACGATTTGCCGCATATCTTCGAGCCGTTTTTTACAACGAAAGATGTCGGCGGCGGAACCGGGTTGGGCTTGGCCGTCGGCCGGCGCATCATCGAAGAACACGGCGGCTGGATTGAAGCGGCGAATCAACCAAACAACGGACAACACGGAGCCGTGTTCACTGTTTATTTGCCGCAGGCGGCAGCTTGAAACAGTGACGTTCAGAGTTCACGCTTCAGCCTGTGTCCGTCGCAAACAGCACGTTGAAGCGTGGACTCCGAACCTTGATTTCACAAAAGGATTGGTCATGGCAAAAGAACGATTGCTGATCGCGGAAGACAACGACGACATGCGCGAATTGCTCGGCGAAGCACTGACCGAAGCGGGTTACGAAACTGTGCTGGCGGCGGACGGCGCGGAGGCGTTGGCGCTGATTCGGCAAGAGCAGGAATACTTCGATCTGGTCATCACCGACGTGATGATGCCCGGCGTCAAAGGCCCGGACATTCTGGAAGCGATTCGCGCCACACGCGCCGAGGTGCCCGTCATAGTGATTACGGCTTACGGTTCGGTCGAGCAGGCAGTCGAACTGGTCAAGACAGGCGCGTTTCAATATCTGACCAAACCGTTCGAGATGGATGAATTGCTGAGAACAGCGCAGCAGGCGCTGGAACACAGCGCGCCGCAACGCGAACAGGCACGGTTGCGCCGCGAATTGCCCGCTGCACCGTCGCGCATCGTCGGCGCATCGCGTCTGATGCGCGAGATGTTCGATCTGATGGCTCGCGCCGCTCGTTCGGCTAGCACAGTGCTCATCACAGGCGAATCCGGCACGGGCAAAGAACTGGTCGCACGCGCCGTTCACGATCTATCAGCCCGCAAAGGAAAATTCGTGCCGGTCAATTGTTCCGCGATTCCGGCGGAGTTGATCGAATCGGAACTCTTCGGTCACACGGGACAAGCGTTCACTGGCGCTAAACAGGCGCGCGCGGGATTGTTTGAAGCGGCGGACGGCGGCACGCTCTTTCTGGATGAAATCGGCGAAATGCCGTTGACTGTGCAACCGAAACTGCTGCGCGCGTTGCAGGAAGGAACGGTACGGCGCGTCGGCGCAGAGCAGGAACGGCTGGTCAACGTTCGCACCGTTGCCGCCACGAACCGCGACCTGGAAGAAGAAGTGCAGGCCGGACGTTTCCGCGAAGATTTGTATTGGCGGTTGAACGTGATTCATCTGCGCGTGCCAGCCTTGCGCGAAAGACCGTTCGACATTCCGCTGCTTGTCGAACATTTCCTGGCGAAAGCAGCGCAGACTGCCGGGACGGCGCAACTTGATGTGCTGCCGGAAACGCTGGCGATGCTGACGGCCTATTCGTGGCCTGGCAATGTGCGCGAATTGGAAAACGCCATCGAACGCGCGGTCGCGTTGGCGCACGGCGCTCGACTGACGCCAGACGATTTGCCCGAACGCCTGCGCGCTAGTGGCGGCGCGTCGGCCTTCATCGCTCGTTCGCGCGAACGCAAACTCACGCTGCGCGAAATCGAACGTGAATACGTGCTGGAAGTCATGCGCGAAACCAACGGCCACAAAGCGCGTGCAGCGGAGGTGCTCGGCATTGATCGCAAGACCCTCTATCGCAGGCTGGAAGAATATCGTGCGGAAGGCTCCATCCCGGAATCAGCAACTGACATCTGACCGGTACTCACAATTGATTTGTGCCAATCTTGTCACTGTCCTCATTGCTGATGAACAATTATCCTCGCTTGCTTACTTTTGTCCGATAATCAAAGCCGCTTTGATGGAAACGTCGAAACGAGAATTCTGGCGTTCACGGTCAATGATCCTGGCAAGTTGCTGTTGAACCCGGCCACGAACTTCCGAATCTGGCAGAAACGCAAGCCAGTCATTCAGAAATGACGATTCAATCAATGGCGAGCCGAAAAACTCCTCCGCGTCGGTGAAATCCAATCGCTCATTGTTGACTACGCTGCGAACCTTGCTCAGCCCGGCATCAAGCGCCATAGTTTCAGCATCGCTGGCGCTCAACGGTTCGGAAATCAATCGTTCGACTTCCGGCGAATACTCAATCAAATTCTGGTCGTAGAGCGCTTCCCAATAGAGCGAAAAAAATTCTCCAAAGCTGCCTTTCGTCGCCAGCTTGACGATCACCGTCCCGCCTTTTTTGGCAACGCGAATGAGTTCGTCAAAGGCGCTTTCGATTTCGGTAACCGGAAACATCGAAAAATCACCGATGACCAGATCGAATTCAGCGGTCGGGAACTCCAGTTTTTTCAATGAGCCAGAACGAAATTCAACTCGGTTGGGCTTTTTGATGTCAGCCTTGCCGCGGGCCAATACCAGTTTTTCTTCGCTTGGATCAACGCCAATGACGGCGACTTTCGCTCCCAACCGCAAAGAAAGATCAACGGCGTATCCGCCCGTCCCGCAGATGGCGTCCAGAAATTTTCCTTCTTTCGGAAATTCGATTTCTTCGTCAACCATGCGGTCGAATACTTCCCGCCATTGTGGGACAACATAAAGATCGTAAAGGTAGGCCAATTCTTTGGCGTCGTGTTTATTGCTTTGCAACTCGTAAGTTCCTCAGTTTTTGTGTTCCAACCTGCCGCGAATCAAGCTGACCAGCTTGTCGCAACCTTCCAGCAATACATCCGTCGTCGGCTTGTCGTATCGGGTTTCGTAATCGGCAATCGTCGAACGAACCTCCGCTTCAGTCATTGATTCATGGTTTATGGTCAGCGCGACGACTGGCTTTTGCGCCAATAACTCCAGAATCTGAATCTCGCGCTCCAGCGGACTCATCGGGTAATCATCAAACCCGTCGTAAACCTTGCGCGCCGGAGCGTGCTGCAAAATCATTCCGTCAACTCGCCCGGCAGCAATCAACTCAAAACCGCCAGGATAAGCCGGATGCGCCATGCTGCCCTGCCCTTCCAGCAAAATTACCTGCGGACGTTCGTTGATCCAGGCTTCGTAAACAGCGTGTTCGATTTCGCCTGTCACAAAATCATTGACCAGCGAATCCAGCAGCAAACCATATTTCACGCCTTGCAACCACGAAGTCTGCCCAGTGCCTATCAATTCGCTCTTAATGCCAGCAGCGTTGAGCGCCTGATTCAATTTGACCGCCGTTGTGCGCTTGCCAATCGCTGAATCCGTGCCCAACACGGCCAGTTTCAGCGCTTTGACCTGTTCGATTTTTCCTGTGAAAAAATGAAGCTGCGAACGAGGCGGCGTCTGCCGAACGTCACGAAGTTTGACATTATGCTGCTTTGCAAGCGTTGCGAACTCAGCATCTTCTGACAAAAATTCATGCAGGCCACTGTCTACATTCATTCCCGCCGCAATCGCTTGTTTCACCGCCTGTCGGGCCGGTTCCGGCAATTTGCCGCCGTCAGGTGCCAGGCCAATCACTAAAAACCGCGGCTGAGCTTTCAACTGCTCCATCGCACCGTCGAAACTGGAAAAAATCGGAATGCCATTGGGCTTGCCGTCCAAAACCTCTCCTGCGTCCTGCCCGGCTTTGGTCGAATCAATCACTCCAACCACTTGATACCGCGCCGTAAATCTCACCAAGCCGTTGGCCGTTTTGCCAATCGGCGTTGCGAACGCGCCTTCGCAATACACAATCGCTGAACCATCCATAAATTTGCCTTTGAGAATGAAATTTCGATTGATAGGCCATCATCCACATTTGAATAAACGCTGGCAAGAACCATTGCCTTGCCAATCAGTCAGCAGTCATAATCTGTTCCGAATCTTGGCACATTCGAATTCATTCCACAGGTGAGAACATGAAGATTGCGGCTCTGGCTTATTCGATACTTTTGGCGTCATTGGTTGTCGGTTTTAACTGGCAGACTGCTCAGCAACCGAAAAACTTTTCCATTCCAGTGATTGATTTATCAGAAGAAAAACAGCGGCAGATCATTGTTGACCGCGAGCCGGGACAGTATCTGGGGCATCCGACAACAGTCTTGCTGGACGACAAGAAGACCATCATCGTCGTCTATCCCAAAGGCCATGGACGCGGAGCCATCGTCATGAAACGTTCGACCGATGGTGGGCGAACATGGTCGGATCGTTTGCCGACGCCGAAAAGCTGGGAAACTTCGCTGGAAACGCCGACCATTCATCGCGTCATTGATCGGCAAGGCAAAAAGCGATTGATAGTCTTTTCCGGCTTGTATCCGATTCGCCAATCGGTTTCTGAAGACGACGGCAAATCGTGGAGCGAGTTGAAACCGATTGGCGATTACGGCGGCATAGTGGCGATGGGAAGCGTCGAACGGCTCAAAAACGGCGATTACGTGGCGCTCTTTCACGATGATGGACGCTTTTTCCGCAAAGACGGTGAACGAACAGAATTCATGACGCTGTACCAGACGTTTTCAAAAGACGGTGGATTGACCTGGGGCGAGCCGCAGGAGTTGTTCAAATCCGACCAGATTCATTTGTGCGAACCGGGCGTTATCAGATCGCCAGACGGCAAACAATTGGCAATGCTCTTGCGCGAAAATCGTCGCGCGCGAAATTCGTTCGTGATGTTTTCGGATGATGAAGCTCAAACCTGGAACCAGCCCATTGAGCTTCCGGCGTCCCTGACCGGCGACCGACATACAGGCAAGTACGCTCCTGATGGACGACTGTTCCTTTCGTTCCGCGATATGGCTCATGAAACGCCGACCAAAGGCGATTGGGTTGCCTGGGTTGGGCGTTACGAAGACATCCTTCACCAACGCGAAGGTCAATATCGCGTTCGGATGATGGACAATCACAAAAACAAATCCGGTTGGGATGCTGATTGCGCCTATCCCGGCGTAGAAATTTTGCCGGACGGTACATTTGTCACAACCACCTATGGCCACTGGGTTGCAGGCGAGGCCCCGTACATCGTCAGCATTCGATTGAAACTCAAGGAACTGGATGCTCGAATCAAACAATTTAAGCGATAAAAGCCACGAATTTTTTGCACTTTCATGGCTTTGGAGGGCGTGCTAAATTTTGGTCATGCGAAACAGACGAACAGCCACGCGAAGGATCATTACACCTGAAGAAGTCGTGTCAGGGTATCAGCAAGGCTATTTTCCAATGTCGCGCGGCAGGTATGGAGAAATTGACTGGTTCATGTCTGAACCGCGAACGATCATCCCGCTGGATGATCGTTTCCGCGTGCGTCGTTCGCTGCGACAAGCCATGCGAAAAACCGAATGCGAAGTTCGAATCAATTCCAATTTCCCAGCCGTCATTCGAGCTTGTGCTCGACACGACGAAGTTCACCCGGAAGAAGTCTGGCTGAGCGAAGATATGATTGCGCTGTATGTCGAACTTCACCGTCGCGGTTTCGCGCATTCAGTCGAAATCTGGCAACACGGAGCAATGGTTGCTGGTTTGTATGGGGTTTCGATGAAGTCAGCTTTTTTCGGTGAATCCATGTTTACGCGAATCAGTTTCGGATCGCAGATCGCCCTGGCGGTTTTGGCCGAACGATTGCGCCAGCGAAAATATAAATTGTTCGACGCGCAAATGCGGACTTCGCACATCGCTCATTTTGGCGCCATAGATTTAACCCACAATGAGTATCTGGCCTTGCTGGCGGAAGCAATGCTGGAAGATTGCAGATTTGTAGACTGAAACCAAACGGCGCGTCTTTCGCCCTTGCAGACCAACTTCCAAGTCTGGCTGCAAAGAAGCAGACGCACCATTTCACCTAGGAGGGTAAAACGATGCAAGCAGAAAGATATGTTCGTTCAGGGAGCTACATCGGTGAGCAGCTCAAATCCGATCTGTCTTCGATCAAAGGCCTGGTGCTGGCCGTCTTCGCCGGGCTGCTTTTGATGTTTCTGGGCTTTCGCGCGCTGCCGGTTGAAAGCACGCCGCTGTTGGCCAAGGTCATGTGCCTGCTCAGCCTTTCGATTGCCGCAGGCGGGGTTGGCGCGTATCTGGGTCGCAACATCAAGAGCATGATCGCCGCCATAGGATTGTTCATTCTGGCCATCGTCGGCATGTTTGTCGTTCGCGCGGCTGGCGGAGGGTTGCTGGCCGTCGGATTGCTGATGGGCTGGAGCACTATTTTCGGAATGATGTTCGGGCCGTTCCTTTCGTATGCCATCAGCGAAGAAGGTCCGGGAATAGTCATTCAATCGCTGACCGGAACCACAGCCGTCATGATTATCACCGGCATCATCGCCATGACTTCCGGCATCAACTTTTCAGTCTTGGGGCCGATTCTGATGATTGGTTTGCTGGGATTGATAGTGGTCGGACTGGTTGGAATGTTCGTGAGATTTTCGCGAACGGTCAACATAGTCTATTCGATCATCGGCATAGTCATCTTTTCCGGGCTGTTCCTCTACAAGTTTTTCCGCTTGAGCCAGAGCGAAAATACCTGGGAAGCAGCCGTCGTTCACGCGATGAGCATTTACGTGACCTTCGTCAACTTCTTCATCAGCCTGCTGCAATTGTTAATGGCGGTGAAGAAGCGATAGTTGTGAGCGGGTATGGGGGGGGGGTGAGCGGGAGAAGAGGTGAACGGGTGAAAGGGAGAAGGGGTGAATGGGAGAATAACTTTAATCACCCCATCACCCCACACCCCATCACCCCATCAAAGCAGCCTGCCACAGCGCGTGCGCTACTTCAGGATGAACAATATCGCTGTGAGCGCCGGAAAATCCGCCACCGTTTTTAATCACGCTGCTGCTTTCCAGATTGTAAATCTTGCCCGGTTTGAAACCGTAAGCTTCGCTGACAGGCTTCATCACCAAACCTTCTGTCAAGTTATCCACGCCTTGAATGCCGAACGCGCCGAGCGCGCCGATTTTTGGCATTGAGGCACCAAACGAAACCTGCCCCGCAACGCCTGCTCCAATCTTGTAAAACGTCCCTACCGCACGGTCGTATTCGGATTGTGTGGTGACAATCGGCCCTTTGACACAGCCTTTTTTCAGCAGCGAATTGAAATAACCTGGCTTGCCACCGTCATGTTTGATGCTTGGACTGTAAGCCCAGATCGAAAGCGCTCCCTGCGCCAAAGTGATCGAACTGACGGGCGCAGGCAGTGGAGGATCGGACGGCTTTCCGGCGGTCATGGCTGTCACCACGATGCAACCGAAGCTGTGTCCCATCAAATGAAAATCCACTTGACGCCCGCCGTCAGCGGCGATTTTCTGCATTGTTCGCAGCAAGGCGCGAGCGCCGCTTTCGCCAAACGTTCGAGCGCGATTTTTCATTCGCCAAAAACTGAACGTTCGCAGCGGTGAAAGCAGATTGCCGAAAAACGACATCTTGCTGAAACTACCGGTTTCCAAATCCAACTGCTCCTGCTGGGCGGCTTCATTGAAAATCTGATCTGGGTCAACGGTCGCCTGATCGGCATCAATCGTCGTCTGTTCGGAACCATCGCCAAAGCCCAACGACTTGCTCAACGCCAGATATGCCTGACGAACATCATCCGGCAACGAATCGTGTTCATCCAGCGCGGCTGTCAAAATCGTCTCAAGCTGTTTGCGGATTTCCGGCGTGTCGCCCAACCGCCTGGCGTAATCATCCACCGCTGCCGCGACAATTTTTCCGGCTTCGCTGTTTGGATCGAAGCCGAATGAACCATCGTTGTCTTCGTCGCCCCACGGCAAACTCGGCCAATGCAAACCAACCAACAATGGTTTGAAGCCTGGTCGTTTTGTCTTCATGGCTTCGATGTCGGCAGAGACACTAAACAAGTTAGGCATCCAGCGGTCATATTGATTAATGGCAGCCGGAATATCACCCATCCAGCCATGACTCATGATAATCACATCGGTATATCCGCCGGTCTTGAACTCGTCGAGCATCGCGCTGCTCGGAAGACCTTCTTCGCCGCCAAAGCGTTCCTTGCCGTTTTCATCATAATTAACCAGGTAGTATTTGAACTCGGTTCCGGGTACAGGTCTGATAAGCATTTTTTCTCCTTTTGTATGTAGAACACGCAGGCTGGACGCTTGCACTTCCACAGCTTAACTGTTGTTGCGCCAGATGATTTCTTCATTGGTGCTGTAAAAGACTTTTTCCATCTCTGGCGGCCATTGATGACGTTTCCGTCGCAGACGTTCAATGGTTTTCATGTCGCCAATTTCCGCCAATGCCTGCAAGGCTTTGGTTCGCAGATAAAATCCTGGTTTCGATTTGGCGCCGAGTTTTTCGGCGACACAATTCTTTTCGCACAACGCCACTGCCTCGAATTCTCCTTTCCAGAATTCGCAATTCGGCGGATGCAGATATCCGATGGTCAAAATCGCGCGGCCTTTTTGCTGGTAAGGGGCGTCGGGCGATTTCAACACGCTTTCGACGAACTCGCAGGCTTTTTCATTGGGGTGGCGAATCTGGCCAATCAGATAGATCAACTGCTCGCGGCGTTCGCTGAACTTCACCTGATCGGCCAGGGTTCCTTTTTCGATCAGCGGCAAAATGGCGGTTCGCATTACTCGTTCAGGGTCCAGCCCTGACAACGAATCGGTGATTGCCCAGCGAATCGTTTCGTGAGTGGAATCGTCCAGAAATGCCTCGAACAATTTGTGGTGCGCTTCGCCGTCTCGCAAATCGCCGAGCGCGAACGCCGCCATTGACGCCAGCGCGTCATTCACTGTTCGTTGAGCTTCTGTTTCGGCTGTGTTGGGGTCTCGCATGCGCTTTTCGAGCGAGCGAATTTCCTGCTTGCCGCCGCGAATCCATTCCTGAATTAACGCTTCCAGCTCGGGGCAAATCCGGCGAAGCTCCACAGTAAATTCATTGTCAGGCTGATTTCTGGGCGGCAACAATCGCCGCAATGCCCTGCCCGCGGCTTGCCTGATTCCTCCGTATTCAAAATCCGAGCGATTGTTGGAGTTCATGCGAGTCTTTTCCATCGCAATGCGCATCAGAAACCGCACGACTTCCAACTTGCGCAACCGTCCAAGCGATTCAACGGCTCGAAGCCGCTGGAACGAACGCGGTTCGTTTTCGCTGTTACAACGCCAGATCAATGCATCAACGATCAGGGACTCAACGTAACAGGATTCATCGTCCTCCTCGTTATTTTTTTTATGCTTCCCCAGATCGGCTTTGCCGTTCAACTGAGCTTCCAACAAACAACGTGCAGCCAGGAACACCTGCTCTCCGTCTTTCAAAGAAGTAGAGTAGGCGATTTTTTCCAGCAAATCCCTCGGTTCGTTCACCATTCCAGCCAACAAGGTCAGCGTGTCGTCCCAACGGCGCAAATGGCTGATCCGCCCCAACCCGGTGGTGATTTCTTCCCAGCGTTTCGGGTTGTTCTGGATTTTCAGGTATCGCGCGCAACAGTAAGCCTGATAGGCCGAATACAGGAATCGAACGGAATCGCCACCGGCAAAGGCCAGCAAATCTCTGTCAATCAAATGCTCCAACATTTCTTCCAACTGGTATTCGCGGTTGTCACGGACTTTGCCAATCAATTCCAGCGCATCTTTGACCGGCAAATTCGGCTCGCTGGTCATCTGCATCCGATATGCCAAAAGATACAGAGTTTCCAGTGCGCGTGCCTGCAATCCACGTTTGGTCGGCAGATTTCGGACTTTGTCTTCGATGATGTCCTGCAACACACTGACACGATTTTTCGGGAATTCTCCTTTCAGCGCCTGCCAGACCAGTTGAACAAACATCCAGGGCATCCCGGCCAAATCGAACAACTGCGTTTCTTCCAGTTCACGGCGAAGCCGATTCAAGGCTCTTTCAGCAACAGACGGTTCTGCGCCAGCGCCCGATTCGAGGCGTCGTTTTTCTTCTTTCGATGAGTTGTCGGCCAGAAACCGGATCATGCGACGGCGGCTCAGCGGCTGCACATCCAGAATGTGTGTAAAATCGGTTTTTTCCCAGTTCCAGAACCCGCGCGTCATCGTGATGACGCATGGATGCTGCGGAAATTCCGTTTTCAGATAACTCAATTCGCGCAACAACGAGCGTCGCTGGCTTTCGGACAAATCGTCGCCGTGATCGAGGAAGAATCGAAACTTGCGCTGTCGGTCGCTCAACATGGCGTCCATTTCTTTTTCCGTCAGTTGGCCGGGCCAGAATTCATTCAAACTTTCCGTCAACAAAGACAGCGCTGAAGGAACCGTTCCCGAAGGCAAAACGTGCGGCTGCAAATCCACATAAATCGGCAGCACCTGGTTTTGAGAATTGAGTTGCAGCGATTTGATCGCCGTTTCTCTCACCAGCCATTTCAATGCAGTCGAACGCGCCGTGCCGCGCTGGCCTGTGACAGCAATCAGCAAAGGTTCTTTCCCGCCGTTTTCCTTCAACAAAGCTTCCAACTGGTCGTGAAGATCAACTCGCCCGTGCATCGGCAGCGCCATGTTTTCCCAGTTGGCTGTGATTTGTTCACGAACCAGCATGACAGCTTCCAGCGGCAGATTTCCGTAACTCCAGCGAGGGCGAAAATCCAGCGATTCAGTGATTGCGCGCAATGCTTCGCGCTCCCGATTGGAAGTGAACAACCTTCCGTTCGGCGTTCGCATAAACAGCACGGGAATAGTCCAACTATCCAGCACATTGTCCGGGTCGAACGAAAACAACCGCGACCGATTCAGCGCCAGATCAATCACGCCTTCGCGCAGCAAATTTGAGTAAAACTTTTCCACCAGTTCGCGCGCCATTGCCATCGGCACTTGATCCTGCATGGCAACCACAGCAGGAAAACCAGCCGCCACCAGCTTCGGTCCCAGACCGGCAAACGGACTCGGACTGCGTTCGTCAAATTTCGTCGTGTCGCACGCTGACAAAAACACCAACCGCGGCAAGATTCCGCGATGCGCCAGATAAGTGACTATCAAATCGTCAGGAATCTTGTCGGTCGTTCCGTCTTCCTTTTCAAGCAGCAGCAACGTCGCGCGACGAAACTTCGCGCGAGAAGACGCAGGTTTTGGCGCGTCTTCCGCCGCTTCGCCAACAGGCGGCTGATTGACCTGCACTTTCTCGAACACACCGTGTCCCAGAAAATGCAGCACGTGATGATTGAATTGGTTTTGAATGTTTTTGATCGAAGTATTGCCGGGCAGCAATCGAAACTTTGGCGAGGCAGTCAACAAAGCTTTCAGTTCCTCGCTGATCCCCGTCTGGCCGGGCATCACGGAAACTTCTATGTCTGGAATGTCTTTGACGGCTTCGTAAAACGTTCGAATTTCGTCTTCGACTTTGATCGCGGTCAAACGGGGTTCATCGGAATCGTCAGTTTCGACGACCGCATTGGCATCACGCGGAGGCGACAAATCGCTGGGACTGGAAATCGCAAGCAGCACGGTCAGAGGGCGAGCATCCGGGTTCAATTGCGTTTCGCCAAACTGCAACCGCGTGAAACGCGAAAACGGTGTCTGTTCGAAATTCGCCAGCGAACGCCATTTTTCATCGAGCAGCACAAACAACCGTTCCCAGCGAAAGCGATGTAGTTCGATGCACTCTTCAGAAATCCACAATTGCACGCGAAGCTTTTTGTCCTTGCGATCCTGCGCGCGTCCCCATACTTTTTGAAACACATTGTGCAGCGTCAGTTCCGCCGGGCTGCCCTGAGCCATCGCGTCAGCATTCAGGAAAAGCAGTTGATACAGGTATTGACCGTAACTGCGCGTTCCTTCGTCGCGGCGACGAATCAACTCGGCTTCTTCGGCCTCGCCGATTTTGATGCGTTGCTTGTGCCAACTGCCGTCGTCAAGTTCGGCTTCGACGCGGTAATAATCGCCTTCCTGAGGCCCCAGGATGCGAATGCGAATCCAGCAACAATCTGCTTCGGGCTGTGCGTTCACTGCAAATCTCCTTTTCGCAACCTAACCGCCGGATCGCCAAACAAGATAAACGTTTCGGCGTCGTTGCGCGCCAACCACAAACCCGCCAGGTCTGCGTCCGAAGCTTTGCCGTCTTCGATCATCCCCGTCATCTGACGAGACAGTTCATTGGCTCGATTGCTGAACCCGACCAGCGCATGCCCGAGCGGACGCCCGCTGAGAATCGTGTAAAAGGCGTCTTCAAAAGGTTGCAACTGTTTGCCCGCTCCGGCGGTGACAATCGAAGTCTGCCAGGCGCGTTCGACGTGACCGAAAATTCCCAAAGCGCCGCCCTTCGGGTGGCTCAACAAAGCTTGCGGCAAACGCGAAAAGAAAGGTTTATCAGGAACCACAGGCTGTTCGTTCTTTTGCAGCTTGAAACGATTTACATTCGGAGTTCCGCCGCCGTAGCAGGCGAAGAAAAAACAGATCATCCCGAACACATTGGCGTCGGCAGGCAAATCGGCTCCGGCAAAATAATGCTCCGGCTTCAAAGCTCCGGCTGTGATGCCGAAATAATCCTGACACAGCAACGCGCCTTGCGCAGAAGCTTGCCGATCATCGCCATTCGGCCACGCCAAACCATGGCTGGCCGTAAACAACAATGAAGGCGCAGGTTTGTTTTTGCCGCGTTTGAACACGTCCAGCAAGGCCTGCTTTTTCGATTCTTCAGGAGTCAGGTATCGGCGATTATAGAGAATGGATTCGTTCGTCTTCAGCCGTTTGTAGATTCTGGTTTGCTGATCGTCAGCCAGCGGTTTGACCAGCAATTCAGAACTGAGTTTGGTTGCGCCGTCGTTTTTCTGACGAGGGCCGAAATAGACAATGTCCTTGTTGGTCGGTGCTTTTTTGGCTTTCTCTTCGTATTCGATCACGCTGTTGACGTAGGCGGTGTACTCTTCGACCTTGTCGAAATACAGTCGTCCGACGGCATATCCCGCGGCCAGCAAATGCCCGAACTTGAACGGAATTTTTTCGGGGCTGCCGACCAGCAAAATGTAATACGGCATGCAGGTGGGATTGACTGTGGCGAAATCGGCTTTGTTTTGAATCAACCAGTCGCGCGCGCTTTCGCCATTGTAGTTTTCGATCCATTTGACGATTTTGTCGGCGTCGTCCGTCTCAAACTCATCACGGATCATTCGCAAGCGTCGCTCGAACAAAGGACGCATGGCTTTTTTGACAGCCGGGTCTTCGTCTTTGTGAAAGACAATCGCCCAGCCGGTTTCGCCGAATTCCAATGGATCAACGCCTTGTGGCAAACCCAGCACTTCCTGAGAAGATTTGGCTTGTCGGCGTTTGACGGCCAGGTCTCTGGCTGCTTCTTCCGCTGTCGGTTGAAATTCGCGCATCATCTTTGCGGCTTCGGCCAGCGGAATCGGTTCGGTCAGATATTCACCCGTTGCACCATTGATGCCGTTGATAATGACCAGATTGTCCAGATTCTGGTTATCGTCCTGATTGGTTTGATTAGTTGGATTATTGCCAGTGACAGCCATGAAAATGCCTCCGGGAAGTTTAGATTGATGATTCAAATTGCGAATCGGAAACGGCTGAGTCAACTACTTGAGTTCGGGGTAACGACGGCGCGCAGTATACTCCAACCTGTTCATCGGTCAATTGAATTGTTCGACGTTTGGTTTCAAGATGTCGCGCGGCGAGCGTGCCTGTTTGCCGACCATTCATATCTTATAGCAATGCAAAGAGGAGAATTTATGAACTGTCCGAAATGTGGAACTCAATTACCTTACGACGCCAAATTTTGCAGTGTATGTGGATCGAATATCGCTGCTCAACCCGGCGCTCAGGCGCAAACTCCGGCCAGTGGAATTCGCATAGATTCCGACGGGCGCGGCAGCGGGCGCGGATACAGTTTCGACATTCAACACGCCGGAGCTTTTGCGCTGGCCGTCATTCAGTTGCAGGCCGGGCAATCCATACAGGCCGAAGCCGGCGCAATGGTTTCCATGTCCGGCAACGTAGAATTGCAATCGCAAATGAAAGGCGGATTGATGGGAGCTTTCAAGCGCATGGTAGGCGGCGAATCAGCGTTTGTTTCGACATTCACTGCGCATGGCGGAGCTGGGGAAGTGACCTTCGCGCCGGGTTCGCCCGGAGACATTGCCGCCATAGAAATGAACAACCAGTTGTTCAACGTGCAATCATCGTCTTATCTCGCAGGCGATGTCAGCTTGCAGATCAACACCAACTGGGGCGGCGGTCGAACCTTTTTCAGCGGCGAAGGCTTGTTTGTGTTGCAGGTTCAAGGCAGCGGATTGTTGCTGGTTTCGTCGTTCGGCTCGATTCATCGCAAACGGCTGAGTCCTGGCGAACGTTACGTTGTTGACACCGGCCATCTGGTCGCTTGGGAAGCTCACATGCCATATGAACTACGCCGCGCTGCACAAGCCGGTTGGCTGCGCAGTCTGGTCAGCGGCGAAGGCATCGTTGCCGAATTCACAGGCCCAGGCGAAATTCTGATTCAAACCCGCAACCTGGCCGCCTTCGCCGGAATGCTGAAACCTTTCTTCCCGTCTCAATCTGGCAGCAGCAATCTGTTCGGCGAATAATCTCCAGTGGTTCGGGCCACATCATCATTTGATTCTGGCCTTGACCGTGTTGGAGGTTTTGCCATCCGCCGTCACGGTCAAAGCCAGAATCAAATGATGTAACTCTCGATTGCGCTCTGACCGCTCGGCACGGACGCAGTTCAATCATCGAATAGGTTGAGTCAGTTTCTGCTCAATTTCCGCCAGACGAGTCCGGGCAAGTTCGGAATCCGGGCGAATCTGCAAGGCTTCAAAATAATGCTGTCGTGCGGCCATCAGGCGTTCACCGCGTTCTGCAATTCGCCCGGCTTCGAGCAGGGTTTGAAACGTACGAAGCTGCATGATTTTCATCGTCAGTCCATCGCGCTCTTCGGCTTTCGGATTTTGGTACAGCACCGCCTCGTAAACCAGAATCGCTTCGTCGTATTGTTCCTGCTTTTCGAATTCGCGGGCGGTTTGCAGCGTTGGCGCAAACTTCTTCTCCGAAGAGGCGCTGTTCAAGTGTGCCATCGCATATTGCAAATCCGGTTTCGCGCTATCCAGCAGAAACAGGACCAGCACCAACGCCGCGCCCAGGATCAGCGAACCGTGCAAAACCATATTGCGGCTCAGATTGTATTTGGCAATCAATTCGCTGATTCGTTTGGGCAATCCGCTGTTCGTTTCGGACGCGGTTTCCGCTTTGGTAGACGGAGCAGGCTGAAAATTTCTGGCTGGAGCAAATTTGGCCGTCGAAGCCAGTTTAGCCGACTTAGGTTGCTCGCTTTCGGATGCTCGCGGCAACACGGGGATGGTCACGGCATCACCAAGCTCAAACAGGTTGTCCATTCGCTCAGGAAATACCTTCGGGTCGAGCTTGATGACCGTTTTCACCACCATCGGTTTGAGTTTGCCGAACTTGCGGACGTGTCCGCGGGCTTTCTTTTTGGCCGTGTCCTCAATCGGCTTGCAGGCGTTCAAGGCTTTCAAAAACTCTGCCGCCGACTGATACCGCGCATTTGGCGATTTTTGCAGCGAGCGCATGACAATCGCCGCCAATTCGTGTGGAACGTTCGGATTGAGTTTTTGAATCGGCGGCGGTGGCAGTTCGATATGCCCTTTACGAACTTCCCAATCCGATCCGCTTTCGGTCATGGGGAACGGCAAATGTCCGGTCAGCATTTCGTAAAACGTCACGCCAATACTGTAAATGTCCGAACGCCAATCAATCTCGCCGCCGCGCAACTGTTCTGGCGACATGTATTCAATGGTTCCCGGATGAAAACCGATCTGGGTCAGCCGTGTCGTGCCTGCCGCTTTGACCGTGCCGAAGTCCGCGATCTTGATGCGCCCGCTGTTGTCCAACAACAGATTGGATGGATTGATGTCGCGGTGAATGATTCCCGTTTGGCGTCTTCCGGCTTCATCCAGATAACTGAAGTTGTGCGCGTAATCCACTGCCGAAAGAATCTGTTTGAACAGATGAACGGCTTGTTTGGCGGCAGGAATTCCCTGTTTGTCCAACAATTCGCGCAAACTGACTCCGGGAACGTATTCCATCACCAGATAGTAATTTTCCCTGGCTTCGAAGAACTCCAACACCCTTACGATATTGGGATGGTCAAACTGGGATTGAATGAAGGCCTCTCGGCGGAATCTGGCTCGCAAAAGTTCTTGGGCCGCTTCGGAAAAGGAATCGAGCTGAATGGATTTGACGACGACTTCACGTGGCAAATACAAATGGTGAGCGCGATAGACTGATCCCATTCCACCTTTGGCTAATTCGGTGACGACGCGGTAGTTGCCTATGGTCTTGCCTAACATTTCAAGAAACCAGTGTGGGGCATTGGTTATGAGGTTTGCAGCGCATTGCGAGGGCGCTACCTTGCACGCAGGCAGACGTACTTTACTCAACTAATCAGACGTAGGCAAATGTCTGACAAGTATTACAGGAAAAATCAGGAATTATTTTTTAGCTTTGGCCGACACGACCTAAAACCGCAAAAGGCCGATGTTGAGCCAATCACCTTTTGGCTGAGTGCAATTGTTCGGCAATGATTTTGTAAACCTGATGGTTGAACGCCAAACCGACGTGCGTTCCCTGCACTTCGACATTAGTGGCAGGATCGTCGTTGATGCAATATCGCCAATCCACAACGCCGTCCATCTTGGTATAAACAGCAATGTTCGGAACTGTGGTTGGCAAATGGATGTTGAGCGCTGCTACGGATTCGCAACTACAAACCGTGGTGAAACAACCCGGATGCGTTTCCTGACGATGTTTGATTTTGGCGCGTTCACGGACGCGATCAGCCATTTCCAGCACTATCGGATGCGAACAAACGCCGCGAAACGGCGAACCGAGCGCTACAACCGAAGCGACTTTGTCCGGCCAGCGCACGGCTGCCGAACGCGCCAGAATGCCGCCCAAACTGTGACCAATCAGATGGACTTTGCCGCCGGTTTCCTCAAACGCCTTGTTGAGCGTTACGGCCAGCCGTTCCACCAAAGCGTTCAAACAGTCGGCATTCCAGCCAATGCCGGACATATACGGTTTATACCCTATGCGCCGCAGCCACAAATTCATTTCCCACAAATAATGATCTGTCCCCAGAAAACCCGGAACGACTATCACAGCAGAACCATTGCCGCGCGGCACTCCCAAACCGTAATAAACCGGAGCGGCATGCAAAGCCATCCAATCCAACCCGACAAACGATTCCAGCCAAAGCGGACGATTCGAATGCCGCATTTCTTTGTGAAGCAACACTGATGAGGAATACCCGGACATAATTCACCTTCGGTAACTGGCGATGGACAACGTTTTTATTTAGCCGCGTTTGCCTTTGGCGGCTTTGGCTTTCATCGGTTGAGGTTTGATTTCCTCGACACCGGCAGCCGTTCGCAATTCATAAAACGATTCGTACAAATAGTCGCGTAACCGTTCGACATCGGGCATGGCTTTCATATCCGCCGTCAACCCGAAATACAAATGCTGGTCATAACTCATAATCGCGCAGCCGCATCCGACTGCATATCCGACCGGCACATAAGGATAATAGGCGATCATCCGATGTCCCATGGCGTAGAGCGGAACCTGCGGCCCCGGCACATTGGTCGAAATCATATTCATCGCCGGAACCGGAATGTTCGCCGTCGAAAGCGCCCCCACCAACGCCTGCATCGGCGCAGGCAAAATACCCATCAATGCCGAAAACAGATTCAGGCCTTCGGCGACGCGCCCGCCTTTCATCGCCATCGTTTTTTGATTTACATAACGAAACCGTTCGACGGGATTTTTCAAATCCAGCGGGATTTCCACCGGCAGAATCGAAACCAGATTTCCCAAAGCGCCGTGCTGATCTTCCTGGCGCAAACTGACCGGAACCATAAACCGAATCTTGCGCCCGGCAACTGATTGACCGTGGCTTTCGACATAGCGCGAAACCGCGCCCGACAATGCCGTCAGGACTACGTCATTCACCGTGCCACTCAACGCACCACGAATCGCGCGCGCTTCGGCAAAGTTAAACGTGTTCCAAACCATGCGTTTTTCACCCGACAACGGCCCGTTGAATGGCAATCGTTCCGCCGGACGCATGATTTTCGGGATTTCTCCGCTGATGTTTTTCATCGCTTCGCGCGAAGCCTGTTCGGTCAACGCCTGCGTCAGATTCAACAATCCGTTTTGAAATTCCATCCAGCGGTTCATGCCTTCCTGCATGCCGCCCAGAATCGAATCGAACAATCGCCGCGTCGGATCAGGTTGCGGTTCGCGCAGTTTGGCTGCGGGCTTAGGCGCAACTGGCGTAGGCGTAGGCGAAAAATCCAGGACGATTTTCAGCAAATCCACGCCTGACATCCCATCCACCATGCAATGATGCACCCGGCAAATCATCGCAGTCTTTCTGCCTTCCAAACCGTACACCAGATAAATGTCCCAGAGCGGTTTGTGGCGTTCCATCATCGGAGTGAAGATGCGCCCGGCCAGATCAATCAATTCCTTTTCGCCGCCAGGGGCGTCAATTTGCAGTTTGAAAATGTGATTGCGGATGTTGAAGTTTGAGTCGAATTCCCAGGTCGGATGGCCAAGATTGAACGGGTCGGGGACGACAATCTGCTGGTAACGCGGCAGCAAGTGCATTTTCGCATCCAGCATCGCCACAAACTCTTCAAAAGGCAATTCGCCGTCAAACAGACTGACGCTGCCAATGTGCATCGGCGTTTCCTTCTTTTCAAAGTAAAGGAAACTGGCATCCATCGAAGACAGTCGCCGATTCAATTCAGGTTGAGACATACAGGTTCTCCGAAATCAAAAATTCTAAGCCGCTCGTTTAGCAGGTTCTTTCGCTTTCGCTATTACCCAATCGCGCTGTTGTTCAGTTTCTGGTACTGGAATTCCACACGCATTGCCGACTTTTTGAAAAGCAGTATTCGGCGACATGCCATCAAGCACCAAAAGGGCAGTCGTGACCAAAGCCGAGCGGCCAATCCCTTGCCGACAATGAACACCGATGTTTTTTCCAGAAGCAAGCAGCCGATTCAATTCTTCAAGCAGCTTCATGGCTTCTGCGCTTGAAGCAGGAACGCTGCGATCAACAATCGGAAACGAGATGAAGTCCAGTCCAGCAGCACGGCTTAGCTCCCCTTCCAATTCCAACCCCAAATCTGCCGCTTCATCATCCTCAAGCAGAGAAACAATCACATCCAACCCAGCTTGCCGCCATCCAGTAGCTTCTTCTTCCAGCCAATCGCCTCCTCGCGGACAAGGCACGATTGCCAGCTTGCCAGGACAGTTAGTTTTGATCCAGTAAATTGCCAGCTTCATTTTGTGTTCACTCGCCGTCCCTCGACGAGCAGTTGTTTTAATTCGTTTTGAACTTCGAGCGGGAAATCATATTCCACCCATTTCAACTTGTAGCCTTCAAGCCCATGTTCCGCAAGTAACTCTTGAGAAGCAGATAGTACTGCGCCAGCAAAAGTCCTCAAACGACAAGTTGCTTCAAAAACAAGTTTTCCTTTTTCATCTGGCTCGCGCCCCCAAAGCTTATCGAACCACAGAATTCGAATCGAAATTCTTTGCTCGTCAACTCGCCTGAAACGCCAGCGGTATTCGCCCGGCTCTTCGTCAAAGGATGCCGTCGCTTCTGGTTGCCCATTCAGCAAGTAAACAACGCTTTGAAGCAACCGTTCCAGTGCGTGGCTCAAATAGGAGGCAGTTGTAACGATCTCTTGTCCGTCAATTTCCAGTGAGCATTCAGCCCATCCTGAACCGGTTAATTTGTATGAAACAGAAAGACTCATTGATGCTGTCAATTCGCTGCCCACACATCCACCAAGTACCGATTTTGCGCCGTCAGGTCATTCAACCACGTTTCCGCCGCAGCCGCGTTCGCTCCGGTCTTTTCCTGATAAATCGCCGCAAAGGTTCTTCTCACATCCGGAGCCATGCGGCTGGCGTCGCCGCAGACGTAAATCACGGCTCCGGCTTCCAGCAGTTGCCATAAGTCGTCGCGTCGCGCATAGACTTCATCCTGCACATAACATTTCTTCTGCCCTTCGACGCGCGAAAAGGCGCAGGACAATTCGGTCACGCCCGCTTCGACAAAACGATTCAGTTCGTCTTGATAAAGAAAATCCTGCTGCGGATGGCGGCAGCCGAAAAACAACAACGAACGACCAATCATTTTGCCAGCAGCCTTGAGCGCGGCGCGTTCCTGCAAGAAGCCTCGAAACGGCGCAAAGCCAGTGCCCGGCCCGATCATCACAATCGGCACAGTCGTATCATCCGGCAAACGAAACGCGGATTTGGTGTCTTTGACGAAGGCGTAAAGCACATCGCCTTCGTTCTGCTGCGCCAGATAATTTGTGCAAACTCCCTGAAACACGCCGTGACCGGAACGAGCAGGCGCTTCGACAACGGCGACCGTGATGCTGCAAATTCCCGCGTCAGCCAGCGGCGAGGATGAAATCGAGTAATAACGCGGACGCAACGCAGGCAGCATTTCCAAATACACTTCAAACGGAATCTGACAAGCCGGAAATTCTTCCAGCAAATCAATCACAGATTTTCGCCGCATCAACACATCTTCTTTATAACGCGCGGCGCTCGCTTCATCTTCTCCCAGCAATGCCTGAAGCTGAATTTTTTCTGGCGGGCAATCGGTGTAATCGGCCAGCGTTTGAATCTGGCTGCGTGTCGCCACGTCCTGAAGCTCCACATAATCGCCAAGCAGGCGATAGACAGAAATCGTCTGGTTGACCGGCAAAAACGATTTGCGATTGGTCGTCGGTTTCAACCGTATGAACACATCGCGCTCGAAGCCAAACTGCGCGGCGACGCGCTGCACCAGCATTTCGCTGTTGTGCGGAATGACGCCCAAATGATCGCCCGCGCGATAAGTGACGCCTTCCGGCAATTCCAATTCGATGTGTCGCGTCGAGCGTTCCGATGGATTTTCGCGCCCTTTGTTGTGAAGCTCTCGATTTATGCGAACCGTCATCGGTTTGGAATCAAACGAATCCACAAACGGACTCATTTGCTGTCCCGGCACAATTTCAAGCCGGTATAGCGGCTTTGAAGTTTCAGCTTCGATGCTGATGCCCAGGCTTTCGGCGACCGTACGGCGCAACGGTTGATACCAGCGCCGAAACTGTCCGTCGAAATCATCACGCGCATCGCCTTCGCCGTGCGGATACAACCGTTTCGCGCCGTGTGCAGCCAGTTGTTCGTCAATAAAACGCGGCACGGCTTGAAAGGTCGCCGCCCAATCGCGATTGCCGCAGCCGAAAACTGTGTACGTGACGCCAGACAGCGCATCATTGGAAAGCTCATCGCTTTTCATCCATTCACAAAACTTCACAGCGTTATCCGGCGGCAAACCGTTGTACGAAGAACTGACGATGGCCAGCAAACCTTCTTTCGGCAACCGCCCTGCGTAATCGTCCAGCGTAGCGACTTTGGCCACAAAGCCATTCGCTTCGGCATCCTGCGCAATACGCCGCGCCAGTTCTTCAGCCGTTCCCATGTTCGAGCCGTAAAGAACCAGCAGGGGAGTATTGTGCAATTGCGAAGTAGCCGGTAGTCGGTAGTCGGTAGTCGCCCGACTTGCCTCCGAACTAATCCCCGACTGTGAACTAATGGTCACCGACTCCCGACTACCGACTACCGACTCCCGCTTCCGAACTTTGATCCGCAAATCATCCGGCTTCAGAGTCAGCGTTTCTTTGATTTTCAGTTGGTAGCGCGTGTGGTCAATCAGCTTGAAGCGTTGCAGGATCATGCCCAGCACCAGTGTCGCTTCCTGCAAGGCGAACTGCCGCCCGATGCAGGCGCGCTGGCCGTTGCCGAACGGTTTATAGGCGTTGGCCGGGCGCTTGGCTTCGGCTTCGGGCGTGAAATGATCGGGGTTGAAGGTTTCAGCGTCTTCGCCCCAGATGCTTTTGTCACGGTGCAGCATCGGCAACAGCACGTTGATCGTGTCGGTGTGTTTGATTTTGTATTTGCCGCCAATGACAGTGTCTTCGTAGGGATACAACCCGAACGCCGGAGCAGTCGGCCACAATCGCAGGGTTTCTTTCAGGATTTGCGTGACGAATTGAAGCTGATTGACTTGAGCATAGCTTGGCTTGGCTGAAAGGTCGCGTCCAAGCACGCGATCCACTTCTTCATAAGCTTTGGCCAGAACTTCGGGATTGTTCAGCAGCGCGTAAATGGCAAACGACAATAATCCGCTGGTCGTTTCGTGACCGGCAATCAGAAAGGTGATGACTTGATAGCGTATGTTCAGGTCGTCCAATCGCTCGCCGGTTTTCTTGTCCACGCCGCTGAGCATGTAGCTGAGCAAATCCGGTTTGTCGGCCAAATCTTCGCCGCTGGCTTTGCGGTCGGCGATGATGCGATCAACGGTTTCGTTCATGCAGCGTATGTCGGCTTTTAATTGCTTGTCGCGTCCGGGGCTGAGCAGCTTTTCCAGCGGCAAATCGCGCAATTCATCCAGAGTGGTCGCCAATCCGCCAGCCATCGCGCTGACAAAGGGATGATAACCATCCTGATAAAACGAATTCAGCCGATAATCGAATCCGCACAAACCAATTGTGTCCACCGTCAGTCGGGTCATATCGGCGGACACGTCAATTTCGTCGTCATCGTTCAGCCGTTCCCACTTCAAAACCAATTGTTCCGCGATGTCGAGCATCATCGCGTGATAGCTTTGCATCGCGCGATGGCCAAAGTTCGGCAGCAAAATGTTATGTGCTTTCGACCAGTTCGGTTCTTCGGTTTTAGAGGTGAACAATCCGTCGCCGCTGAACCGCCGCACCAGCCGCAAGGCTCCGCGAATTGATTTGTCGAAACGTTTTTCGTCGCAAACTTCATTGACCAGTTCGTAGCCTGAAAGAACTATCGCCACACGCCCGCGCATTTCCAACCGATAAATTGGGCCGTATTCGCGCGCCAGCCGAACCATGTCTTGAATCGGCGAAGTGGCGCTCAAATCCAGCAGATTTTCGAGCAAAAATTTTTCTGGTGGTTGCGGAATGCGGGCGAAATTTTCCGTGCTCATCGTCACCTCTCATCAGGAACGGGGCGTCAGAAGGGCAAAACTGATTCCCAGCAAACGGCTTTGCTGTTGCAAAAAGTTGATAAGGCAAGCGACCTGTGGCGGAGCGTCTTTAATTGTCTTCAAGTCTGGGGTGACTATCGAAGCTTTCGCTTCGCGCGGCTGTCCCGCCAACCAATACCGAACTTCAGGATTGGCAGTCAGATTTTTCAACCACTGCGCGTCGCGGCGAATCGTGCTGAAAACGATCAACTCGCCGATTCGCGTCGCCAACACAGGAATGTTGATTTTGCGCCCGGATTTGCGGCCAATGGTTTCCACAACAATCGTTCCCGTCGGCCAAAGTATGGGATTGCCGAACCCGGCGCGAACCATCGGTTCGACAACCTGATTCAAGCGACTGAAAATTTCGTTTGGAAAACCGAACATCGCTTCCGCCTTTCGTTATTCATTCAGCCCTGTCACGTCGTAACTCATGACGATCAAATCGTGCGTTCTCCCCTGTGCATCCATCACGTAATCCGCCATCAGGGCTTCGGCTTTGAAACCCAGCTTTTCAAAAACCGCCTGTGCGCCACGTTGTTCGGCAGCCATTTGCGCGACGACTTTCTGCAACCCGGCTTCTTCCGCAAGCGCGAAAACTTCATTCGCCAAAACGCTGCCCAACCCAATCCCGCGCGCATCAGGGCTGACCAACAATCGAATGTTGCCCAGATGCCTGGCCCATGTGGTTTCGCTGCGAACCAGCGTCCCAAGACCGATCAACTTGCCATTGGTTTCAGCAACGACCGTCACCGTGCGGTTTGAATCCAGACTGCGAACCCAACCGTCAACGACTTTCGGATGCGAAATGTCCAACGGCAAAAACAGCAAATCGCCGGCAGGCAAACCTTGAGCAAAGGCGAGCACGGCGTCCCGGTCAGGCGCCTGCATCAACCGCAAAGTGATTTGCTTATCCTTTAACGTCACCGGGCGCGGATACGCCCGATTCCCCGCTTGAGCCATGTTGTTTGATGCCTTTCTGATGGAATGATGTGCGCGGAACTTACCACATTCGAGCGGAGGGAGAGAAGAAGCGAAGGAGGGAACGAGGGATCGAGAGATCAACCGTTCGTTGCACTCTCCCTCATTCTCTCCGTCCCTCAATCTACTTTTTCGGTGCGCCGCCAAAAAACGGAAGTTGCGTCGCCAGATCGAGCCAGCGTTTTTGCACTTCGACGTAATTGGTCACGGCTTGTTGCGCAAAATCAGCCAGCGCCGCCGCAGGCGAATTTTCTTCCAGGTTCAATCCTTTTTTGACGGCGTCAATAACCTGGGCATTTTGCTGAGCGGCGAAATCCAACCACTGAGTACGCGCGTTGACGAAAGTTTCAACTCCCTGCCCGGCAAAATCCGAAGCCGCGCGAGTCACGTCTGACGGGTTGAAGGTCACATTTTCCTTGATTGCGTCAAACAACTGGCTGCTTTGCTGAGAAGCGACTTCAGCCCAACGGCGTTGCGCTTCGACAAAACCTTCGTAACCTTGACGCGCCCAGCTTCCCAACTCCGGCGTCGGAGCAGAGCGATAAAATTCCATGCCTTCTTCCACAGCTTTCAGCACCAGCGCGTTCTGCTGCGCGGTCAGATCAATCCATTTTTTCTGTGCATCAACCAGATGCTCGACAACCTGCTTCGCCCAATCGGCTGCGCCTGCATTGGTATGTTCAGCGTTAGGCTCAGTTTCTTTTGCGGTTTTTGCTTTGTTCGCCATGACAATTTTCTCCTTTTTGGTTTGAGTGGTTGAGTTTACTTATCCTGCGGCTGGTACAGATTGCCGCTGTCTGGTTTTTTGAGTTCAGTATTTTGGTTTGCCCTGCGCATGCCTTCGATGAACGGCACAGCCCAGCCGAGCGCGAAATCTACGAGTGCCGGAGCGAAAGCGTTGGCGAGGTTGATCGCCTGTGCATCAAACGCTGCTACAACTTCCGACTGCGGAAAGCGGGCAGTTTGCACAATTAGCTTTGCCATCTGGTTGGCCGGAAACTTGGGAAGGTAATTCGGCATTTCCAGACCGGTACTGTTCGCAGCCGCATCAAAAATTTCCGTTTCCACTGCGCCGGGATAAATCGTGCAGACATCGATGTTTTCGGACATGACTTCGGCACGCAAGGCTTCGGAAAATCCCGCCAGCGCGAATTTGCTGGCACAATAGGCGGTTTCAAACGGCATTCCTCGCTTCCCGAAAATCGAAGAAACATTCAAGATGACGCCTCCGCCATTTTGTTTTCGCATTTGCGGAACAGCGGCGCGACACGCAAAAACGGCGCCCCAGAAATTCACGTCCATCAACCGGCGAAAATCTTCAAGCGGCATTTCAGTGAACCGCGAAGCGATGGCCACGCCCGCATTGTTGACCAGTACATCCACACGGCCAAACCGTTCCACAGTCGCTGAAATCAACCTTTCCACCTGAGCCTGATCCGCAACATCCATCTGCACAGCCAACGCCTGGCCGCCTTTGGATTCAATCTCTTTAGCCAGTTCAACCAGTCGCTCCTGCCTGCGTCCGGCTACAACAACCTTCGACCCTGCTGCGGCAAATTCACGCGCAGTTTCTCGACCAATTCCACTGGTCGCGCCGGTAATCACAGCAACTGTTCCGTTCAGTTTTCGAATCATCGCAATCTCTCTAGGAAAAGTAATTTGACGAGCGGCATCATACTTCGTTCGGCCAAAAGGTCAAGAAGATTTTTCGCAATTGCAAAAAATCTTCTTCGCAAACAATGGCCAGCCTTGCAATAAATCATCCCAAACACTGAAATTAACGACCAAAACAACCTGCATATTTTTCTTGCTCGCACTGGCGAAAAATCGTTATACTCCAAGCGAAAACGAATTTGCACAAATATGAAAAAGGCTATGGCTCAAAAATCCACCAAATCGAAAACGCGCCCGACCAAAAAACGCGCCACCCGAAAAGCGGCAGCGAAGTCTTTCAACATCGAACCTGACCAATCCGTCAATGACAACACCGTCGTCATTAAACGTTATGGAAACCGGCGACTTTACAACACCGAAACCGGCGCTTATGTCACTTATCATGACCTGATCGCCATCATTCGCACAGGCCACGACATTCAGGTAATTGATTCGACTTCACAGACCGATGTCACCAAAGCGGTGTTGATGCAGGCGATTCTGGAAGAAGAAAAGAGCGCCAATTTGTTGCCGCTTCCATTCCTGTTTCAGATTTTGCGTTCGCGTGAAGATTCTATTCAGGACTTTTTGAAAAATCACCTGGCAGCCAGCTTTGAAGCGTATTTGAAAACCAAGGAAGAATTCGACCGCCGCTTTCGCAGCTTTCTGGAGTTGGGAGCCAAGGCTCCGCAGATGTGGGAACAATTTGTCCCCGGAGCCGAGGTTTTGCGCAATTTATTCACTCCGCCTGGTTCAAAAACAGGCGGCAATGACGATCCGAAATCATCCGGCTGACATTCGCTGATTCGATTCCGGCTGTTTGGAGGCGCTGAAATCATCGTGACTCTGCGACTGTTCGCGGTAAGCGATCATCCATTTCAGCAACGTTCTCAGCGGCGTCGGCTGAAATCCGCGTTTGACGTTCGCCGCTCCAATTTCAAAAGCAATGCGCCATTGCCTGAATAAAATCCGATATGCCGCAAACACTGAATGTTTAGGATCATAAATGCTGGTCGCTTCAGACGTGACGCCATTGAGTTCTATCACTTTGAGATTTCTTCCCTGCCGAAAATCTTCAACAGACGGCACGCGAATATCGAACCGTCCAAAATAAAACCCATCGAATTGCTGGCTGATTCTATCAATCGCCGCTTCCAGTTCATCAGTTTTCATCGCGTCGCCATCCAGAAAAATGGCTCCTCGGCAATGCGTTCCCAAATCAACCAGCTTGACGATTTCGCCATCGGCTGGACATTCCCACAAACGATCTGCGTGCTTGTCCAACAGAAATCGCGCCATACAAACCGCCCGGCGGTCGTTCAGAATCAACTGCTCTAACGAACTAACTCCGTCCCCGATCACTACAGGAAACCGTTTTTCAGTAATTGCGAAAATTCTGCCTTGAGCCTGATTCGGATAACGATAATAAAAAACGCCGAACTCTTCGCCTGGCAAAAACTCCTGTATCAGAGTATCAACATTCGACTGGTTCAAATATCTTTCAAGTTCTGCTTCAGACTGAATTATTCCAACGCCTGAACCGCGCTGTCCGGCATCAGGCTTCAAAACGACTGGATAATTCAGCCGGTGATCATCAATAAAATCCTTCGCTTGTCTGATTCGCTCTTCGTCACCTGTGGCAGATTTCAGCAATTTCCAGACAGGGAGATTAGTTTTCGCAGATGCCAAACCACGATAGATTTCTGCCTTAGATTCACCGATGAATCCTCCGCCCGGAATGGCAGGATTCGCAGCCGTAAACAACGTCAGGCTGCGATTTTTCAACATCAGCCAAATCACATGCACCACCACCGGAGAATAAAAAACAAAAGCGGGCCAGAATTCCCATTTCGTTATTCGCCGCCAGCTTGAAAGCAGCAAACGGCGACCTCGCCAAGTTGACAGGCGCGACAGGAATTTGACTATCACATAAATCAGAACAGCCGCGAGAACCGCGCGGAACAACAAACCTTGCCCGACGAACAAAGCGGATTCGATCAATCCCTTGCCGAGAAACATTGCCAAACCAACCAGCAGCGGAGTCCAGACAACGCACGCAACTGCGAAATACAAGGCGAATTTCCAGAAACTGGTTCGCAAGGCTCCGGCTGCGAAATAGGTCGGCAATCTGGCGCCTGGCAAAAAGCGGCTGATGAAAATCACCTTCGCTCCTTGATGCTGCATCCACTCGGAGCCACGCGCCACGGCACGTTCGCTGACAAACCATTTGACCGGCGCACGCGACAAAGCCGCTCTGCCCAGCCAGCGCCCTGCCAGAAACAACAGCAAGTCGCCAACATAAATCCCCAGAAAACATGCGAATGCCGCAAGCGCGAAATCAATTCTGCCCTGCGCCGCCATTATTCCGGCAGTGATGCAGGTCAGGTCTTCAGTAATCAGCGTCGCGGTTGCCAGCAGCAACACAACCACAAATGCGGTCACTCCAATGAACTTCGGGAGATTTTTTGGATCGAATGGCTGCTGAGAAAGAGAGATGCGAACCGGAGCGGCCTGAGATTTAGTCAGAGCTTTACTCGTTTCAACTCTTTCAACAAAATCAGTCAGCAAGGGAGCAAGATAGTCATTTCGGTTAAACACCATAAAGTGATCGAAGTCCGAAACCACCAATTCGCTTTGCGGAACCAGCCGATAATGTTCGCGCGCGGCTTCGACAGGAACCAGAAAATCGTGCTGGCCGTGTACGATCAACATAGGCTTGTCGAATCGGCTGAACACGGAACGCAAAGGCCGCTGGTCGGAATCATAAAAGTTGCGACTGTAAGAAACTGAACTATCTCGCACATGCGAAGTTGGCGAAAGCGGCAATCCTTCGCGTAACAGCCAGAACAGGCCGAACTGCAATCCGTGAACAGCGTGATTCAGATGGTAATCGCCGAGCAATTCCATTTCCTGAACGCCGATGCTGGACAACAACGTGGCTGAAGCCATTCGATCCGGTGCCAGATCATAAAGGTTCAACAAGACGCCGCCGCCCATGCTGAATCCTACAAAATGCGCTCGTTCCAGCTTCAGATGATCCAAAAGCTCAATCAGATATTTTGCGTGAGTGCGAATCGAATAATCGGGAAGGTTTCGCGCTGAGGCTCCGAAGCCCGGCAGGTCAGGAACAATCAAACGATGGGAGGTTTCCAGCAGCGACGCAATGCGATTGAAATCGCTGGATTCGCCGGGGCTGCCGTGAATCAGCACTATCGGCAATGCGGATTCGCCATTCGCTCCACGATCCTGGTATACAAACCGAATTTTCTTTTCCAATCGCTGTTCGCCATTGATCGCGTTGACCATCAAGAACTGGCAACTGGGACAAGCAGCGGATTCCGAAAATTTTTCCGCCGGATTCCACCATCGCCACACGTGCGATGCCAGGAGCAACAACAGATAAAAAACCAGAAAACGCCAGCGCCAGCGTCGCCACCACGACCGCAATTTGCCGGAAGTTGTTTCCATCAGGCTCTAGCTCTTTGTTCCGGAAAATAAATGTTGACGCGAATCATGATTTTCTGTTGATGAATGGCGAAGGGTTTGCCATCGGAACGAATTGCAGTCTGATTGCGCTCCACAAACTTTTCGACAGCACTTTGCGGTCGTCGGCGTGAATGGCATCTTCGCCGTAACGGATCGTTGCCTGGAATTTCGACATCAACAACAACTTCCAGAAATGCGGCGCGAATTCCATATCGCCCCACCATCCAATCGCCGCGTGAGCTGGCGGTTCGTCCAACGGCGTGTCGTAACTAATGGTCGCATAAGAAACTGGATAACTGGCTCGCGCCGCCGGTTCCAACAACGCCGGACTGAAGGGCAATACGGTTTCTCCCATGCTGCTGGTTCCTTCAGGGAACAACACAACTCCAGAGCCTTCGCCCAGGGCTTTATCAATCAAACCGATTACGCGCGAAATGTCCTGGAAATTCTTTCGGTCAATGAAAATAGTGCCTATGCCACCTGCCAACCAACCCATTCCCGGCCAAGTCGAAATTTCCTTTTTGGCAATGAAGACACAGTCCATCTGCGAAGCAATCAAAATGATGTCAATGTAGCTAAGGTGATTGGCAACCAGAAAAAACGGAGGCTGAGGCGGTTCGCCTTCAATGACGATTCGCATGCCCACCAAAACTGCCAGCGTCCGTGCCCAGGAAGTAAGGACAAATTTGCGAAGCATTCCGCACAGAACGCTTTGTCGCGGCACCAATCTCTTGCCGGCCAACCAGATCAGTTGCAGTAACACCGAAGCCAACAAGACGGCAGCCAAACGCAACAATGCGCGCAAAATTCTGAACAACACGCGTGCTTTACACTCCAAAAAATAATTTCTGACTTTGCCTGTCCATTTCAAACAGATCGAACAGCACAAAAAAATCAATGGTTTTGAAAACGCGATCAATCGCCGGTGGCCCGCACACCTTTGCGCCGATTCGCAAATACGAGCGAAAGAGTTTCGGCAGCTTCACTGCCGATTGAGGCTCGACGCAAAAGCCCGTCGGGTAACATTCGACGCCCGGCTTCGGCGGCACGAAAAATCGGTCGTGCAAATAACCTTCGCGTTCCAGCAATTCCATCGTCAACTTCCCTTCTCCGGCATTCTGGCTGGTCAACGAACAGCAACCGAATAAAAACCGTTTGTGATTGAATGCGATGTACGAAGCCAGACCTTTCCACAACAAAAACAACACCTGCGTATTGCGAAACTCTTTGGCAATGCAGGCCCGGCTTAATTCCACAGAATCTTCGAGCAATTCCAGCGGCAATTGGGACAGGTCAAATTCCGTGGCCGAATAAAACCCTATCGCTGCCGCGGCCATTGCGCCCGTTTGCAACCTGTACGTGCCAACGATTCGTTGAGTCGCCGCTTCGACAACGATCAAATGATGACAGATCGCGTCATATTCATCGCGGTCGCGTCCGGTAAGAAAAGAAAATTCCAGGCCTTCGCCAAGCTCCAGGTTGAACACCTCGAACCGCAACTTGAGCACTTCGTCGAGTTCTTCCACGGTCTGAGCAAATCGAACGACATATCTTCCTTCGCGCAGTTCGCCCAATTCCTGAAGCGGCAAGCTGTCGCGGAAGCGCGGATAATCGAGTGTTTCCGGGCACGGCAGAGTTCTTGTCGGCATGAGACCTCTCGTCCAAATTGACTGTGTTGACATCGTTCTCAATTCCACGACGGCGGGAAGTATAACCGCCGGCATTACAGGTAGAAAGAATAGCGATTCTTTTCTTCGGTTAAAGAAAACGCTTCTTCACTGTTCCGATTAACACGTCTTATATGCAGCGCCTTCCAGTCTTTATTCCACCACTTTCAGGCCGCAGTGATGAAATCGAAAAGTTTTCAATCCGGTTGGAATAATCACCTTGGACGTTTGGATTATGAGTACGAAACCGCAAGAAGTAACGGTTTCGATTTTGATCGAGTACCGAAAGGAGAACGCACATGAGAAGTTTCAATCCTTATCTGGTGGATGAAATCGTGACGCAACCGGCAACCAACGAAAAGTATTTCGGCTTGATTGCCAATTCGGACAGCCAGGCCAGCGAATTGCACGGCTTTGAAATCAGCTTGTCCGGCAGGATCGTCTTGCCCGAACTTCGCCTATCAAATGAGCAGGAAGCAACCGGGGCGGCTGCATGCTGAACGCTCTGAAGCATCATTGGCCGGAATATCTGATGGAAGCGGCGGAGCTTGGGCTGTTTATGATTTCAGCTTGTGGCTTTGGGGTACTGCTGGAACATCCGAGTTCGCCGATTCATCAGGCCATTTCCGATTCATTTCTTCGGCGTGTGCTGATGGGCTTGGCTATGGGATTGACCGCGATTGGCATTGTGTATTCGCCGTTGGGGAAACGCTCCGGCGCGCATTTCAACCCTTCGGTAACGCTGACTTTCTGGAGGCTGGGCAAGGTCAGAAGCTGGGATGCTATGTTTTACGTGTTGGCACAATTTATCGGCGGAATTCTGGGAGTCGCGTTTTCCTTGTTTGTTTTGAAAACCACTTTGAGCGCGCCGACTGTGAATTACGTTGCGACATTGCCGGGACAGTTCGGACTCAGTGCGGCGTTTCTGGCAGAGGCAGGAATTTCCTTTTTGCTGATGACTGTCGTGCTGAATGTCAGCAACGCAATGATACTCGCCCGATACACAGGGGTTTTCGCAGGCTGCCTGGTGGCGGCTTACATCAGCCTGGAAGCGCCGATTTCCGGAATGAGCATGAACCCGGCGCGCTCTTTCAGCTCAGCATTTGTAGCCCAAATCTGGGATGCGCTTTGGATTTATTTCACGGCTCCGCCGCTGGGGATGTTATTGGCGGCGGAAACTTTTCTGCGGCTCAAAGGCGCTGGCAATGTGCTGTGCGCCAAGCTGCACCACCATAACAAAGAACGCTGCATCTTCCGATGCAACTTCAATAGCTGTTCATAATCAACAAACAATTTCTCTGGAGGGAGATAATCACTATGTTCAAACGTACGATTTTCCTGAGCCTGTTCGCGCTGTCTGTCTTGTTCGTCTCTGCCTTGGCGCAGGATCACAAGATGAGCAAAGGCACGAAATTCACCGTTCGCATCGAAAACGTTTCCAATGCCGACGGCCAGGTTGCCAAAGACGGCAGCCGCTGGCCGTTCGCGCTGTCACCCGGTTTGTGGGTCTTGCACAAACGCGACGTTCGTCTGTTCCGCGAAGGCGTGGCTGCCAACGGCGGCTTGGAACCGTTGGCCGAAACTGGCAATCCGGGTGAACTGGTCAAGAATCTGGAAGTACGCGGTCATAACGAAGCCGATGGAATCATGCTGCACGGAGTTTTCAACACCCCTGTGAATGGGAATGGCCCGGCTCCGATTGGCCCCGGCGGCGCTTACGAATTCAGCTTCACCGCCGAACCTGGAATGCGGTTGTCGCTGTTGACAATGTTCGGCCAATCGAACGATTGGTTTTACGCCCCAAAACGGCAAGGCATTGACCTGTTCACCAACGGCAAACCGCTGAGCGGCGACATCACCAACGAATTCATGTTGTTTGATGCCGGAACCGAAAAAGACGAAGAACCGGGCGTCGGCCCCAACCAAGGCCCGCGCCAGAAAGAGCCGAATGCCGGCGAAGCGGAAAACGGCAAGGTTCATCCGGCGAAGTCTTCAATGTTCTTCACCAAGAATGGCGAATTGTTCAAGGTGACGATCACGCCGGAAGCTGCAATGGCCAAGATGTAACCGCAGAAGTTTTTGCCTGCTGAAACAATTGTCTTTCTAAACCACAGGGCAGCCTTGGCGGGTTGCCCCATTTTTTTGGAGGGAGAAAAACGATGAAAGCCATTTTGAAAAGTTTGATGGCCGCCTGCTTGCTGATTGCATTTACGATGATGGCAACGGCACAAGTAGCCGAGAAAAAAGTCCTGACGCTGGAAGGCGCAAAACGCGTGCTGGAAACGACAAAGGCTGAAGCCGCGAAATTGAAAGCTCCGGGCGCAGCCATCGCCGTGGTTGACGACGGGGGAAATTTGCTGGCGCTGGAACGATTGGACGGCACGTTCGCTGCCGGTTCACAGATTTCCATCGGCAAAGCTCGCACGGCTGCGCTGTTCAAACGCGAAACGAAAGCATTTGAAGACATCATCAAAAACGGTCGCACGGCGATGACGGCGCTGCCTGATTCCTTATTCACGCCATTGCAAGGCGGAGTGCCGATTGTGCTCGACGGCCAAATCATAGGCGCAATCGGCGTCAGCGGAGCCGCCAGCGCCGCTCAGGATCAGGAACTCGCCGTTGCCGGAGCCAATGCGCTGACCAATCCCGAAACAGGCAAAGCGGCGGTCAGTTATTTCGAGCGCGCGAAAGTGGACGCAGCCTTTTCCAAAGGCGCTGTGCTTTTTGACGCCAGCGACAAATACATGGTTCACGCCAGCCACCGTGACAAAGCCGGAGCCGTCGAAGTTCACGAACTCGACGCCGACATCATTTATGTGCTTGAAGGTTCGGCGACGCTGGTCACAGGCGGTGAAGTCATCGGCGGCAAGACTATCGCTCCTGGAGAAATTCGCGGCACCGATGTCAAGGGTGGCGAAACGCGCACCATCAGCAGAGGCGATGTGGTGATCGTTCCCGCAGGCACGCCGCACTGGTTCAAGGAAGTTCCAGGGTCAATCAATTACTACGTTGTGAAAGCCCGATAGAGTTCAGAGTTCAGGCTTCAGCCCGCAGTCACCTGCTGGCGAAAATCAGCAAGCTAAGACTTGAACACTGAACCTTATTTCAGGAGGAAGGTATGAACGATTGGTTTTCAAAAAAAAGAATGGGATTGCTGACTGCGCTGTTTGTTGGAGCGCTGACAGCATTGGCACAAGGACAACAACCGATGCCAACGACAAAACCGGACGCGACGATCAATCTGGCGACAGACGAAGGCGCGAAACTGGCCAAAGGTCAGTGGCGTTACAGCGATACCAAAATCATTGAAGTGGATTTCAAATCGCCCGGCGCGGACAAACAACCGACGGGCGCTCCAAACCGGACTTACGATTACACGCCGAAAGCCGGCCTGGCAGATTTTGACGATTCCAAATGGGAAATGATTCCGGCTTCATCGCTGGACGTGCGGCGTTCCACCGGGCGGCTGTGTTTCAACTGGTATCGCATCAAGCTGACGATTCCTGAACGCATCGGTGATTTCGACCCAACTGGTTCAACGGTTGTGTTTCAAACAGCGCTGGACGATTACGCCGAAGTTTGGGTGGATGGCGAACTGACTCGGTACTTGGGACAGATGGGTGGTTCAGTCGTTGCTGGCTGGAATGCACCAAACCGCCTTGTCGTCGGGCATAACGTCAAACCGGGACAGCAAATCCAACTGGCGATTTTTGGCATCAACGGACCAATTTCCAATCCGCCGACAAACTTTATCTGGGTGCGCGAAGCGAAGCTGGATTTTTATCGAGGTTCCAACGTTCCACTGGCTTTGGTTCCCAGCGAGGTCAACGTGCAGGTCATCAAAAACGATCCGGCGATTGAAACCATAGTTGGCGCAAACCCGAAAATCTTCAAACTGGCCGAAGGCTTCAAATTTACCGAAGGGCCGGTTTGGATCGCAGGCGATCAAAAAACCAGAAGTCATTTGTTGTTCAGCGATCCGAACAGCAACGTGATTTGGAAATACACGCCGAATGGAAACGACACAGGCAAACTGGAGGTCTTCAAACAGCAAAGCGGATACAGTGGCTCAGACGTTTCCGAATATGGTCAGCCAGGTTCGAACGGGTTGACGCTGGACAGCCACGGGCAATTGACGATCAACCAACATGGCAACCGTCGCGTGCTGTTGATTGAAAAGTACGGCGGTGAAACCGTGCTGGCCGACAAGTTCGAAGGCAAACGACTGAACAGCCCCAACGATCTGGTTTATCGTTCCGATGGCATTTTGTTTTTCACGGATCCGCCGTTTGGCTTGCCGAAGTTTGGCGACGATCCTCGAAAAGAGCTTCCCTTCAGCGGTGTGTATTCGCTGCGACGCGGCAAGTTGCAATTGCTGACCAGGGAGCTTTCAGGACCAAACGGCATCGCGCTTTCGCCGGACGAAAAATACCTGTACGTCGGCAACTGGGATGACAAGAAAAAAGTCGTCATGCGCTACGAACTGACGCCGGAAGGCACGGTCAAAAACGGCAAGCTGTTTTTCGATATGACTTCGGCTCCCGGAGAAGATGCGATTGACGGTATCAAAGTGGATCAAGCGGGCAATGTGTATGTTTCCGGGCCGGGCGGATTATGGGTGCTGTCAGCGGAGGGAAAACATCTGGGTACAATCATCGCGCCGAAACATGTTCACAACATGGCTTGGGGCGACGACGACGGCAAAACGCTGTATCTGACGGCAAGAAGCGGTTTGTATAAAATGCGGCTGAATGTCGCGGGCGTACGCCCAAAAGAGATGGCCAAAAACTGATCCAGGAAAGCCTTAACGCAAAAAACGCGAAGTCGCAAAAGGTAAAACTCAAGGCGGCTTCGCGTTTTTGACGTGTTAGAAAACCACCTCAGCGTTTGGCAGCAACGCCAATCTTGATTGTCAATTCGTTCGAGGCCACAGATTTCAGCTTCAGCCGGTAACTTCCAGCCGGTAATGCAAAGTTGATTTTGTATGCCAGCCGAATCGAACTGCCCTGTTCGATGCGTTTCGTTGTCTGTGATTCGTCGGACTGGGGCAACAGCGTGATTTCTTTTGCGCCTTTGGCCGCTCCCTGAATCGCCAACGAAAATGCAACGACACCGACTTCGTAAGCGCTGCCTGCCTCTCCCGAATCAGGTGGGTATTCAATGACGGCTTCAATCACGGCATCCTGGCTTTTGGCATAAGTCGTTTTTGGCGAAGTCAGCGTTGCTTTCAATCCCGCCAGGTCTGTTTTCAGCTTTGTCGCCACCGTTGGAGCTTTGGCTTTGGCCATGTTGCGGTAGCCTTCAAATTCGGCGCGCCTTTCCCAGACACGTTCATCCCAATCGTCGCCAATGCGATCAAAGAGAATTTTCGCCACTTTGAATTGCTGCGCCCTGGAAGCGAGCAACGCCATTTCGTTCAACCGAAATTTGCTGGTTCCGTATCTGGCTTCGATCTCTTTGTATCCGTCCCAGATTTTCTGTCCCCAGATGTTGTTATCCGTGAAGAAATCCGCGCGGCCATCAGGTTTGACGTAACGGGCGCGAACGAAAGACACGATCATGTAATAGGTGATGTCGCCTTCCGCCGTGCCGACTTTTTCGGCAACGGTCTTGATTGAGTTTTCGGCGAAGGCTTCCCACTGACCTTTGACACCCTGATTTTGAACCATCAAGTCCAAAGCTTTGAGTTGGTAAAAGTAGTAATAGTTCGGTTCCAGCGCTTCGGCTCTGGCAAAGATGTCGTTGTATCGAGTCCAATCGTCAAAGGCGCGGCCCTGTTCCATCGCCAGTTTGACGTAATAAAAATGCGGGCACAGCGAAGGAAGCTTCGCGCCCGGATCGCGCCGGATTTCGCCTTTGGCTTCTTTGGCCAGATTGACGAAAAAGTTTTTCGTGTCGAAATCCAGGGCGATATGCGCCTGCTTCAATCGCTTTTGATATTCCTTGCCTCCCACATCATTGTCGAATTCGCGCCAATCACGATCCGAAGTCCGCGCCAGCTTGGCGTATTCCACCCAACTGTTGGCGGACGCGATGCGCGCAGTTTGCGATTTCGGCGCGGCTTTGATCCAGTTTTCAAAATTCCCCAGATGAGTTTTCCATAGCGGTTCGGTCGCCGTTGCACTCAGATTCGGTCTGGCCAACGCATGGTAAAAAACGAAGAGTTTCCAATCGCCTCCGGGAAATCGCTGCTTGCTCTCCCTGACTTGATTCGCAACGGCATCCAAAACGGCGAAGTTTCTTTGCTGAAAATTCGCCCGGACTTCGGCGATAAAATCTTCCTGAGTTTGCCTTGATGTCGAATTGGATGTCGAATTGGATGTCGAATTGGATGTCGAAACAGATTGCGCGAAAGCGGTAAGCACAAAAAACGAACTGGTCAGAAAACCGACTGCGAAACGGGCAAGAAATCGTGGCTGCATAATTTGCTCCTTAGCTGAACATTGTTGTGTAAAACACAGTCTATCGGCTGCAAACCAAGTATAGGCCATTCATCGAAAGATGACACTTCTCTCTGCGAATCGTTTCTACAACTGAAATTTTGACAAGGCATTTCGCCTGCCTCATGCGCAACGCGCCGTCAGCATTCAGGTTCTCTTTGATAAGGCCTGATGCGACGGCGCGGCAAATCGCTTGTTGAATTCTGGTTCTACGAGCTTTCAGTCACCAAACTGCGTCATTTGATCTTCAATGTCACAGAATTGGCTTTCTGGTCATCCACCATCAGCGTCACCGTGACTTCCCCTTTTCCGGCCAATTCTCGCGGCAACAACACATTGACCTGATCCAGGCCTTCAAAATCAGGCTGCGCGCCGAGGTACAGCAATTCCACTGGAATGTCGCCGATTTTGACATCCGACAAAGTCGGATCGCCTTTTCGCAACCCTGTTCCGAAAAGCACCAGGAAAACCTGATCGCCTGCCGCTCCCATATCTATTTCCTTCGGGACGTATTTGTTTTGCGCCGGGTCAAAGCGCGACGTAAATTCAAAATGAATCGAACCGTCTTCGCCAAGCCGCAACACCACTCCCGCCGGAGCGCCAAACCCGTCAGCATTCGCCGTCAACAATCCGGGCGCAAAATCGAGAATCTGCGCCTGCTCCATCGCTTGCGCGCCATTGGCATTGCGCACCGTTATGGTTGCGTAACCGAAGGCAGTCTCAGCCGGAATCAAGTAGTTGACCTGATTCGGCGACACGAAAAAGAGCGGCGCAAAACGTTCAACTCCCAGCTTGTCAGTGATCTTGACGGTCGTTCCCGCCAGTTCGGTAGGCAAAGGAATTTGCGTGGCGATTTCCGTCGTCAATGCCAGGTTCGCGCCAAACGCAGCAACCATGGATTCTTCCGCCAAACCTGCGCGCCGATAACTGGCCGCCGAAACGCTGGTCAATTCATTTCCGCCAACGGGCGGAACGATTTCGCGCACCAGCCGCGAAGCCCACGGACACCACACCAACCCCGGAAGAAATGCGTCTCCCGCTTCGTCCAGATGCGTTTCAACATAGGCGATGCTGCCGTCACAGACTTCGATGGCGGAATCGAAAAAATCAATTGTCTCCGGGTCAAAGTGAAATCCCCACGGCGCGTTGTAACTGGCCGGTTGTTTGATGATTTTGCCCAGCACCTGATACGGGCTGGCGACGGCGCCACTCAGCAGATTACGCGCATGCTGAATCTTCGCCGGGTCAGTCAGCTTGATGACGAACTCGTCATTGCGCGGCGGCACATTGAGCACGAAATACGCTTCCGCCTGATTGGTCTGAGCGGATGCCGGTTGAGCGACAGGCAACGCCGTTATCCCGCTCAGCAAGCCCATCAGAACAATTGCAAGCCACAAGGTATGTTTGAAAAACCGGTGATTACCGGCAGCATTTGATGTAGTCATAACTCCCCCTCTTCTCTGCAAAAAATCATTGGGGCAGATTCTCAACCTGTCCGTTAACGCTGGAACAGATTGGGGAGCTGCCCCAAACCGTTTCTTTATTTTTTACCGATCAGTCCGTAGTTACATTGCTTCGACAGCGCTGCTCAGCGATTCCTGTTTCAAGGGAACAGGTAATTTGACAGGAGTTTTCAGCGCCGTGCGAAGCTCCAACCAGTGATTGATGATGTCGGCAATAAGAATTGACATTGCCAGACATGACCAGATGACGGCCTGCACAATTTCTACGCCCAGCGTTTCCCATCCGGTGACGCCCAGAATGAAGCGCACTTCCAGAAAGACCAGCGCAACCGCATAACTGCGAATCATCCAATGACGATGCTGTGTGATTTTTCGCTTGATGGCGAATACCAGAGCAACCAGCGTCGTGCCCATCAACATGACGGCGTCTACCACGGCCAACACTGTAAACGAACGCGGCATTCCCTGACTTTCCTGTTTGTATTGAATATAAGCTCCCAGCGGCGCAAGGATCATTGCCCCGACCACATACAACCGCCCCACAATGCGGTGCAGCCCTGTAAAACGCTGCCGCAAACGATCCGAAAATTGCAGCGGCGCCAGCAATATCACGGGGACGCCAGCCAAACCATGCGCCAGCAACCACCATTTGTAAGATTCGTACCGTTGCCAGGCCGGATGATCCGCTTCAACCAGAAATCGTTCGTTATGAAACAGAACGTAAACCAGCATGACCGCAATCATGGTGAATATGGCGTGCTTTGCGCTGAACTTTGTTTTCATCAGAAACTCCTCTCCTGTTTGATCTGTGACGATGTTCCTTACCGCTTGAATATATTCCTTCAATAGAAAAGAACGTTGCCTGCTTGTCCAGTACAGACGCTTGCCCATTACGGCAGGATTTTCAGGTTTGTTGCATCCGAAGCCACAAAATTTTTTCTTTTTGCTTCTGAGCCGCAATTTTTCAAGACTTTCGATTCAAAACTGTTGGATGGTGTCGTTTGAAGTTGAATGCCATGCGCCGTCGAGTTCTTAAATTGACTCAGGTCAGAATGACTCGTAAGGTAAAGGCCTGATCTAACCGAGTTCAGCAGTACGGACTGAAGTTGACCAATTCACCACAGGAGAAATCACAATGACAAAACGTTTGATGGCATCGGCTATTTTGGCTCTGGCGACGCTTGTGTTTGCGGCATGCTCGCAAGCTTCGGAAACCGCCAAAGTGGAACCTAAATTGGAATCCGCGTCTTCGCCAGTGGCTGCGCCGACGATTCCTGAAACAAAAATCGTTCGGCTCGATCCGGCGTTCGACAAATTGGTTCCCGCTGACGCCAAAGTTGAAAAGCTGGCCGAAGGTTATGTCTGGACAGAAGGCCCCGTTTGGAATGGAAAGGAAAACTATTTGCTGTTTTCCAATATACCCGGCAACGAAATCATCAAGTGGCAGGAAGGCACAGTAGCCAGCCAGTTCCTGCATCCCGCCGGTTACAGCGGCAAAGAACCGTTTATGGGAAAAGAACCAGGAACCAATGGATTGACTTATGACGCACAAGGCAAACTGGTCATGTGCCAGCACGGTGATCGTCGAGTCGCGCGATTGGAAGCCGACGGGAAAATTGTTGGCTTAGCTGACAAATACGAAGGCAAACGGTTCAACAGTCCAAACGATCTGGTCTATCACTCCAACGGCGCGTTGTATTTCACCGACCCGCCTTATGGATTGCCAAAAGGCGCTGACGATCCCTCGCGCGAAATGGATTACTGCGGCGTTTATCGTCTGGACAAAAACGGCAAAGTCACGCTGCTGACCAAAGAAATCACTCGGCCAAACGGCATCGCCTTGTCGCCGGACGAAAAGAAGCTTTACGTCGCTTCGTCCGATCCCGAAAAAGCCATCTGGATGGTCTACGACGTGAAACCGGATGGAACGCTGGACAATGGCAAAGTCTTCTTTGACGCGACAGCCTGGGCCAAAGAAAAACGTCCGGGATTGCCGGACGGATTGAAGGTAGACAGCAGCGGAAACGTTTTCGCCACTGGTCCGGGCGGCGTTCACGTCTTTTCACCCGAAGGCAAGTTGCTGGGAACTTTCGATACCGGAGTTCCGACCGCCAACTGCGCTTTCGGCAATGATGGTTCGACGCTGTATATCACGGCAAACACTGCGCTGCTCCGCGTGAAACTGACCACCAAAGGCATTGGCTTTTGAACTTCATCTTCATTCATCTCAGCGGACGTTCAACACATCCGCTGAGATGAAACCATCTTCACCTCCGTCCAACGCTCTCATTTGTGATGAAATCAAACCTTGCAAGTCAAAATCCGAAAACATACACTCTGCCCGCCTCGTAGAAAGCTCCGCCCCCCGACCGCTCTTTTTCCATCTTCCCTCAATCTTATAGATTCCATTCAAACCGTCATCTGGAGGCTCATCATGGCAACAAAAACCTTTCTTCGCGTAGTTCAGGGAACGGCATTGCTCTTTGTATTTTTTGCTTTGGTTTCACCAGCGCACGCTCAGTTCGATAAACTCAAAAAGAAGATTCCCGGCATGGGCGGCAGCAGCGAGATTGATAATATCCTCAGTCAAATGGACGGAGCGCGCGTGAAATCAGCTTATGCGCGCGTCACGCTGAGTCTGGCCGACGACATCATTCGCCGACAGGCGCTGCGAAATTCAACGAAAAAATCCACTCAAAGCCAGATCGAAAAAGACCAGAAGGAAATCGAAGCTCTGGATCGTTCGATAGCCGAAAAGAAAAAGCTGCTGGCCGAACTCGGCAAACAAACCAACGGCGGCAAATACGACGAAAAAACTTCGCAGCAGGTCGAAAAGCAGGCGCTGGCCGATGAACAACAACGCGCCGAAAAGCGCGCGATGGTAGATCAGGAAATCGCCGACAAACAGGCGCGTGAAAAAGAACTGAGCAAGCAGGACAAGGAAAATTACGGCAAGCTGGCCAAGCTGCTGTACGGCGCAGCCAAGCAGGAACAGGACGCCATCGAAACCGCCAAAGACGTTAAACCGCGCGCCGAATCCGCAGCGGCCAACACAAAAAACAGCCCGACCAATCTGATTTCCACGCAACCCAAAAAACTCAACGACGGATTGAAAGGTCTGGGAGAAATCATTTCCGAAGGCCCGCAACATGCAGCGACGTTGATGTCCGTGGCCAACCACCTGGCCAAGATCGGCGGCGTTGATCTGACCGATCCGAAGTTCAAACCGACCGTCGTTACAGACGAAGATGAAATCCCTACTGACTGGTAAACACTTCAACAAAGCGAAAATCATGCGTAAACAACTTTTGATGCTGATTTCCCTGCTTGCGCTGGCGACGATGATCGCCAACGCTCAAACCTTGCCTGAATCGCCGACGCTGGGCGTTCGTTATTTTCGACTCAGTTCTGCGGTTGACGCTGATTACAGGGGCGACGCCAAAGCTCTGGCCAGCAGCCTGCGCATTGCGCTGGACAACAGCAAAGGCTTCAAACAAATCGTCACTCTTGACGACGAACAGGTCGAACAACTGACCAAACTCATCGCCGATTCCAAAAAAGGCGCGTTCAATCGCCAACTGCCGGGCAATCTGGCCGAACCGCCGGACGCTTACGTTTTCCCTGAATTGCTGCGCGCGGGCGCGGTCGAACGCGACCAGTTCGCGCGCATCGAAATCACCTACACAGTTGAACTGGGAGCGGCGGCGGTTGATCCCGTGACGCGCGCCATTCTCTTCAGCGACAAGGTGACGATCAGCGAAAAACGCTTCAAAACAGACACGCGCGGCGGCGCAAAAAACGTTTACGAAGATTTGGTCTCGAAAGCCGTGGATCGCTTGTCGGCCAAACTGGCGGCGTTCTTTCTGAAACGAGGCCGCATTCTGCGCGTGGCCGAAGACAACCAAACCATCTACATCAATCTGGGAACTCGGCACGGCATTAAAACCGGCGACCGATTCACAGTTCATCAGGTTGAACGCGAAGGCGCGCAAGCCGCAGGCGATGCCGCCGAAGAAGAAGGCCTGGCCGAATTCGATCTGGACGCCAAAGCCACCATCGAAATCACAGAAGTCCGCGAAAATGCCGCCAAAGCCAAAATCACAGGCGCTGGCAAAGGCGTTCAAAAAGGCGACGCCGTTCGCTGGGTGAAACCTCAATGAGAATTGCCATGAACCAACCAAGAATGATTTTTACGTTTGCCGCGATCTGCCTGCTGGCGATTGCCGCTTCGGCGCAAACGCAACGCCGCCCGATTCGCATCTTCCTGAACGTAACCGAAACGAATCTGGACAAAGTTTCCACTGTGGCGACGAATACGCTTTCCGAAAAGCTGGCGACGGCTGGGTTTCGCGTGACGACCAAAAAGAACGAAGCCGCATTAGTAATTGAAGGAAGTTTCAGTTCGCGGCTGACTCAGGTCACCGATGACGTCAAACGCGAAGGCGGCGTCAATGCCGAAGCTTCGGCTTCATTGCGATTGATGGCAGGCAACGACGTGATCGCCACCAGCGTCGAGCGCTCTGCTCCAGGCGATTGGGGCATTCAAGCGGAACGAATCGGCGAAGACCGTTTGATCGAAGTCGCCAATCGCGTCGCCGATGAACTGTTCGCAGGCGATTTTGTGCAGGAAGTCAGCGGAAAAGCGGAATCGGCTGCAACCGCAAAACCGGAATCAAAACCGGCGGCGTCGCGTCCTGCGCCACGCAAATCCGCCGCGCCAAAACGCGGCGTCAGTTTTCTGGAAGTCGTCAAGCTGGTGGAAAATTACACGCCTGAAGATCGTATCGTTGGTGCGCTGCAAAAATACGGCATCAAGTTCAAACCACGCGACTCGGCGATCAGTCAGCTTCGCTCGCTGGGCGCTTCGGAAAACGTCATCAACGCAATCAAATCGTCCAACATCGTTTAACCCGGGAACGCACGCGCCCTCGCGTGCCAACGTCTGTTAAGCGCTCAATGAAAAGAACCGGGCTTTTTGCCGCTCAGCACGCGAGGGCGCGTGCGTTCCCAACAATTTTATGGTCGGAAAAATCATCGGCAATTACCTGATCTCCAGCGAACTGGCGCAAGGTGGAATGGGCGCAGTCTATCGCGGTCGGCATCAAACGCTGCCGCGCGAAGTCGTCGTCAAATCTATTCTGCTTTCGTCGTTCCCGCCGCAGGCGCAGGAACAACTCAAAGCGCGATTCGTGCGCGAAGCTCTGATCCAATCGCAACTCGATCATCCGAACATCGTCCGCGTCTACGAATTTTTCACCTCGCCGGAAAATTATTATCTGGTGATGGAATTCGTGAACGGCATGAGTTTGCGCGATCTGCTCAAACGACAAGGCGCGCTGGCTCCGAATCAGGCGGTGGCGATTTTCAAACAGGCGCTTTCGGCTTTGGATTACGCGCACAATTTCAATTACGTGGACGAATCCGGTCGCCCGCTGAAAGGCATAATTCACCGCGACATCAAACCTGCGAACCTGTTGCTGGACGGCATGGCGCGGTTGAAGATCACGGATTTCGGCATAGTCAAACTGGCGGGCGAACGCAGCATGACGCGCACGGGATTCAATCCCGGCACGGTGGAATACATGTCGCCGGAACAAATTCGCGGACTGGAAGTGGATGCGCGATCAGATTTGTACAGCCTGGGCGTGTCGTTTTACGAAGCGCTGGCCGGGCGTTTGCCGTTTCCCTATTCGGAAACCGGTTCGGAATACGAAGTACTGCGCGGCCACATGGAGCTTTCGCCGCCACCGCTCGCGCAATTGGCTCCGCACGTTCCCGAAGTGCTGGCGGCAGTTGTCATGCGGTCATTGGCCAAAGCTCCTGAAGAGCGATTTGCTTCGGCGGCGGAATTTCTGGATGCGCTGCTCGCCTATGAACGCCCGAATGCAATCAACCAACCAGCCAGCGTCGCTGTCGCGGCAAACTCGCTCACGCATTCGATGACTGAAATCTTGGAATCTGCGACGCAACCCGCGCCGCTGACCACCGAAGCGCTTCCGGCAGAATCAACGCATCCCAACGTCAAACGGCAACCGATTGCGACTGCGCCCGCCACACCAGCCGATCAATTCCGTACAACCATCACGCCTCAATCAAGGCCACAATCTGCGCCTCAAGCTGTATCGGCCAGCCGCAACCGATCAGCCGGGCTGATAGTCGTTGGCGCAATTCTGCTGTGCGTTTTGGCGGTTGCTGGAGCTTACTTTCTGTGGTCGCGGACTTCGCCTGCGGTTGAATCGCCTCCCACGACTGTGATACCCGCAAGTTCGACTATCCCCGCCGCCGCACAGGAAGATGAACGGCTCAAACCGATGCGCGAGATGGAACAGCAGGAACGGTATGCCGAAGCGATCAAACTCTACGCCGATTATTTGCAGGCCAATGCCCAAGCGACGGACGCCGCTCAAATCTCTGCTCACATGGCTGACCTGAAAAAGCTGCAAGGCTTGTTGACCGTCGCCGATCTGGAACTGAGCAAGCAGGATTATGAAGCGGCGCGGAGAGATTATTCCGAAGCTCTAAAACTGCGCCCGGAATCGAAACGCGCCCAAGCCGGTTTGACTGAAGCTGAAGCCCGGTTGCGATAAGTGGGGCGCGCTGCCTGTCGGACGACAATCCTCACTTCACCTCGCGCACGAGTTGGCGTAAGCTCCGTCTGCGGTAAATCGTCACAGGATTCATCAACACAACACATGCTTATTTTCACGCAATCCAACAGTGTGCGCGTTGCCATTTTCTGTTTGCTGATTTCGTTTGCGGCATTGGCGAATGTCGTCAGCTCGTCGGCGCGCAACGTTACATCGCAACCGCCAGATTACGCGAAACAGATCGAACCGCTGTTGCTGGAAAAGTGCGTCGCCTGCCACAACCACACCACGCGCAAAGGCGAATTGAACCTGGAATCGTACGAAGCCCTGATGGCCGGAGGAAAACGCGGAGCGGCGATTGTTCACGGCAAAAGCGACGAAAGCCTGCTGGTCAAAATGATCGAAGGCACGATCAAACCACGCATGCCGCTCGGCGATGAATTGAGCAACGATGAAATCCGGCTTCTCAAAATCTGGATTGATGCCGGAGCGCATGGCCCTGACAAATCCGCCGCCAAACCTGTCACTTCGCCGATTGAATCCATTGCGTCACTGCCTGCGCTCAAACCGACCAAAGATGTAACCGCCGCAGTCAGCGCTGTTGCCTTTGATCCCACCGGTTCGCTGATCGCGCTTGGCAGGTATCAACTGGTTGAGCTGCGCGATGCCAAAACCGTCAAGCCCATTGCTCCGTTTTCCGGCTTCGTCAATCAGGTTCGCGCGCTGGCATTCAGCGCCGACGGCAAGCTGTTGGCGGCAGCGGGCGGCAATCCGGCGCAATTCGGCGAACTCAGAATCTTGGATGTTGCCCAACGCCGAGAACTCCACACCATTCGCGGCCATCGAGACAACATCTTTTCCGTAGCGTTCAGCCCAAATGGAAAACTGCTGGCGACGTGCAGTTACGACAAACTGATCAAATTGTGGGATGTCGCCACTGGAACGGAATTGAAAACGCTCAAAGACCACACCGACGCAGTTTTTTCCGTTGCGTTCAGTCCGGACGGAAAGCTGCTGGCGTCCGCTTCGGCAGACCGCACAGTGAAAATTTGGGACGTGGTGACAGGCGTGCGGTTGTACACGCTCAGCGATTCGCTGGACGCAGTAAACACGATTGCCTTTCATCCGTCTGGCAAGCTGTTGGCCGGAGCCGGAGCCGACCGCATCATTCGCATCTGGGAAATTGGCGTGACAGAAGGCCGACAGGTGAAATCCTTGATCGCTCACGAAGACGCCATCAACGTCATTGCCTTTTCGCCCGATGGAAAAATGCTGGCGACTGCCGGAGCCGATAAATCGTTGAAGTTCTGGGATGCGGCAAAGCTTGAAGAGCTTTATTCGGTGGAAAGACAATCTGACTGGATTCTTTCGCTCTCGTTCAGCCCCGACGGCAAACGATTGGCGGTTGGACGGTATGACGGTTCGATTGGGTTTTATGATGCGGCGACGGGAAAGAATCTTCCAGTGAAGTGACAAAATTTTCGACAGGATTTTACGATGAAAAATCTATTCTGGCTTTTGTTCATATTGATAAACGCTGCGACTGTTCAGGCGCAGGTGGCGCAACCTTACATCACCGCGACTTCGCCGATGGGCGGCAAACGCGGTTCGACAGTCACGTTCACAGTTGACGGTTACAACCTGTCCAATGCCAGCGAAGTTTTATGGAGCAAGCCCGGCATCACGTCCCGCATAGCGCTCAATTCTGAACTGGTGCGCGAACCGCACACTCGCCCAAGCCCGACCGCCGTTTTGATCGTGGACAAATCCACCAAACATCGCCTGACCATCGAAGCCGACATTTCCGCAGAAGCTATTCCGGGAATTTACAGTTTTCGCATTCGCACACCGCTCGGCACGACAAACACAGGACGAATCGTCGTCGGCGCGCTGCCGGAAATTCGAGAACGCGAAACCGGCCAGGGCCAACCGCAAACCATCAATTTGCCCGTTACGGTTGTCGGCGAATTGCAACAACGCGGCGACAGCGACGAGTTCAAATTTGCCGCCAAAGCAGGACAGACCGTTGTTTTTGAAGTCGTGGCTTCTATGCTGAATTCACGGCTGGATTCGGTCTTGACCTTGTTCGACGACCAGGGCGAACAGCTTGCGACCAACAACGACAACGGAGCCAGCCGAGATTCGCTGCTTGGCTACACTTTCAAACGCGACGGTCAATACGTCATTCGCCTCAGCGATTGGGAACGCCAGGGACAGATGAATCAATTCGGCTATCGGTTGAACATCGGCGAATTGGCTTATCTGACGCATGCTTTTCCGCTCGGCGTTCAATCAGACACGCGAACTGAAATCGCCGCCTTCGGCTTCAACCTGCCGGACAAAAAAGCTTTGGTACTGCCGCGAAAGAAAACCGGCTGGAATGATTCGGCAGCGTTGATGATGTCTTCTGACAAAGGCGATTCCTGGAACACTTTGCGGATGGCTGTTGGCTCGTATCCTGAAGTTATGGAACAGATTCAACCGACTTCAATTGCCGCTCCGCAATCGGTCAATTGGCCGACCACAATCAACGGACGAATCTGGGAAAGAGGGACAGAGGGAAAGAGGGACAAAGCGCCTTCTCCCTATTTCTCGCCTTCCCTCAATCCCTCCATCTCTCTTTCGTCAGTAGCTGATTACTACCGCTTCAAGGCCCGCAAAGGACAGCAGATCATTCTGGAAGTCGGCGCGCAACGATTCGGTTCACCGCTGGATTCGGTGATTGAAGTGTTGGACGCCAAAGGCAATCCGATTCCGCGTGTGCTGGCGCGTTGTCTGCTGGAAACGCAAATGACCTTGAACGACCGCGATTCGGCATCGCGCGGATTTCGCATCACTCACTGGAACGGCATTTTCGTCAACGACATGCTGATGGCAGGCAACGAACTCGTCCAGGTGGACGTGTTGCCGAAAACGCCAGACGAAGACATTTTCTTCAAAAGTTTTCTGGGACAGCGCCTGACTTACGAAGGCACGACTGCCGAAGCGCACGCCAACGGCTCTACGGTCTACAAAGTTTCGCTGCACGCGCCGGGCACGAAATTGCCGACGAACGGATTGCCTGTGGTGACGTTTTACAACCGCAATGACGACGGCGGCCCAATGTATGGCAAAGATTCCAAACTGCATTTCACAGCGCCCGAAGACGGCGAATACCTGGTTCGCATCAGCGATGTGCGCGGACAGCACGGCGAACGTTACGCTTATCGGTTGACGATTCATGAACCGGAGCCGGATTTCGTGCTCTTCGCCGATCCCGAAAATCCGAATGTTCCTGCCGGATCGGCGTTGCCGATAACAGTGACGGCTTATCGCAATGACGGGTTTGACGGTGACATCGCGGTCAAATTGCTTGATCTGCCCGCAGGCTTCACTGCACGCGAAGCCGTGATTCGATCAGGACAGACTTCGACAGTGGTTTTGCTTTCGGCAGCCGACGGAGCAACTCTCAGTTTTCCATTGCGAATTCAGGCCACGGCCATTGCCAACGGCAAACCAATCGTGCGGGAATGGAAAACTGATGAACGCATCGCTGTTGTTTCTGTAGCTCCAAAGCCTGAATTGCTGGTCTGGTCGGAACCGGAACAAGTTGTGTTGGAACCGGGCGGCAAGGCGACGGTTTCCATTCGCGTCAAACGCGAACTCGGCTTTGCCGGGCGCGTACCGTTTGACATTCGCAATCTGCCGCACGGCGTGATCGTCACTGATGTGGGATTGAATGGAGTATTGATTACCGAAGAAGAAACCACGCAACGCTTTACGCTTTACGCCGAAAGCTGGGTGCAGCCAATGGAACAACCGATTTTCGTCGTCGGTCGAATCGAAACGACTTCGCCGCAACGGTCTGATTTCACTGCTGCTCCCATCAAACTGGTGATTAAACCCAAACAGATCAGCGGCAACGTAGAGCGGCTCGAACGTGCCCGGTAAAACGGCAAAAAACTCTTTCAGCGGCTCTCGCCGTGCAGAAAGAGTTCGGCTAAAATCCCCGCCGAGGTAAAACGAATGACGAATGGAACGTCCATAGAAAATCAACTGCGTGACTGGCTCAGTCAACTGGCCCCCGAACATAAACAGGTGTTGATGGGAATGCTGGTCGAAGATGATCGTTTGCAGCGTTCGGCGCGCCTGGAATTCGCCGTGACTCAGCTTCGCCGATTGTGTTCGGAACGCAATCTGGAATGGGATGCGATGGCCGAAGCCGAACGCGAATCGTTTCTGGACAACCTGATACGCGAAAACGAACTATACGCCACTCAGGTTGGCCGAACGTCGCTGACTCTGGTTGCCCCCTGTCACCATTGCGGACGCGAAATGACGCCGAGCGATCTGTACCGTATTTATTTCGGCGAACGCCCGCCCAGCATCGAACGTTCAGCGGCAATGTTGATGGTGATGGATATGGACACCGAAGCTCATTTCCCGCTCGTGCAGGAAGACGAAATTATGATTGGCCGATTGGACCCTCATCGCGGCATTCGTCCCGATGTTGACCTCGCTCGTTACGACCCGGCTTCGCGCATTTCCCGCCGCCACGCTCGCATCACCACGCGCGGCCACCAGTTTTTCATCGAAGATTTGGGCAGCGCCAACGGAACCATCATCAACGGGCGCACACGTTTGAAACCGCAGGAACCATATCCGCTGGTCAATGGCGACGTGGTCAAAATCGGAGAAACGACTCTGAAATTTGTTGGCTGATCGTTTCAGGCATATTGCTTGCCAGCATATCAGTGACTTAAAACGCAGTTGGGCAAAAGTTCACGGCAGATAAATTTATGACAAGCTGGTTTTCACAATTGACAAACCTTTGGTTCAAGCAGTTTTCGGCGACTTTGCTTGCCGTTTTGCTGAGCGGAACGAGTTGCCTGCTATGTTGCGGGCCGATGGAAAAATCCGCTGCCGAAGCGGAAAACTACGCTGTGTCATTGCCAGTCGAAGATTCCGCCGAACTTTGTCACGAAGACAGTTGCTGCTCAGAAAACTCCGGCGACACTTCGTCTTCCTCCGAAGCTCCATGTCAGGACGAATGCTGCATCCTGAACGCGCCTGCATCGGAATTACCTGCCACGTTAAAGCTCCATCAGTTTTCGGCGGTTTTGTCGTCCACGGTTTTGTCGCCATCGTTCGCATTGCCAGTCAAAGGCGACAAACTTTCAGTTCTTCCCCATCACCTGTCTGAAGGCCAAACCATTCATTTGCGATGCTGTGTTTTCCTGATTTAGGCCGAAGTGTGTCTGTTTGAATTTGCGGTCGGCCAAAGCCCGCCGTTTTCACGACAACATTTCCATCTAAAACAGGAGAATTATCATGACTAAGATCAAATTGTTTGTTGTTCTGCTGGTTATCGGACTGGCAGGAATCGCATTCGCATCCAATCCAACTCAGGACAAACATGCCAAACACGAAAAAGCCGCTGCCTGCTGTTCGGCAGGAGCCGCTTGTTGTGATGGCGGTTCGTGCTGCGCGGACAAAGAACACGAGGCATGCGCTACAACCAAAGACGGCAAGGCTACAGCCAAGGCTACAGCCAAAGCTGAAGATTGCTGCAAACCCGGCGCTGCCTGCTGCAACGGCGGATCGTGCTGCGAAAAGAAAGCCGACACCAACAAGGCTGATTCCAAACCGGCCAAACATGCCGATCACGACAAACAGGCTAAACACGCAGACGGTTGCTGTTCCGGCGGTTCGTGCTGCACTGGCGGCTCATGCTGCGCCAAACACAAATCGCACGGCTAAGCTTCACGCTTTTTTTGCCTTTTATTCCGGCGCTGGTTGTTGAAAACCGGCGCCGGTCTTTAACTCTTCACTGACGATCATAGAAAACCATCCGCCATGAAAACTCTTTATCTGTTATTTGTATTGCTCACACTTACAGGCTTGGCCGTCGCGCAGCCCGCGAAATCAATCAGACTGGAAGGTCAGATTGTTTGTTGCGAAGAATGTTGGGCTGAAGCCGACCGGCGCACTACGCCGTTCGGCACGGCAGCCGATCTGGCCAAAGCCGCCAACTGCGTCGCCAATGGCGACCCGACATTGCTGGCCGTGATGGATGCGTCTGGCAAAACGACTTTTTATCAGCTCGAAGAAGGCAAATTTCGCAAACCCGGTAAAACCTGGCTGGATTTGATTGGCAAACAGGTCGAAATCAACGGCTCAGTCCGCACCGCTCGGAAAAAACTCATTGTCAAAGTTGATGAATTAAATGTGCTGGGAGCGCCCGGCGCGCAGGACTTGTCAGCATTCATCGGCAAAGACGCTGAACTGACGTTGAAAGATATGTTCGGCGTCGAACAGCGATTGAGCAGTTTGCGCGGGCGAATCGTGGTGCTGAATTTCTGGGCGACGTGGTGCGGCCCATGCGTAAAGGAAATGCCCGATCTGGCGACGATTCAAAATCAGTACGCGGCTTTTGGCGTGCAGGTCGTGGGGGCGGCAGCCGACACGCTGGCCGAAGTCAGCGCCGTTCGCCAATTCGTCAAAAACGCTTCGATCAACTTTCCCATCTGGTTGGGCGCGACAACCAGCCAGATGGCTGAATTCGGACTAGGCCCGGCGCTTCCCGCCACGGCGATAATAGGGCGCGACGGCAAAATCGTGGCTCTCTTTCCCGGCGTCATCACGCAGGAAGACATCAAAAAACATCTGGACAAGCTGATCGCTCAAGCCAATGAACAAGCCAAACGCGATCAAATCGCCTTGAATAAAACCAAACGCGAAGTGTCCAGCGTGCCGAGTTGACCGCTCTGACCGGGCGAAGGCCGCGCCGTGAGCGGGGCAGCAAATGAATCTGATGCCAAATGGACGTGGAGTCTGAGGATCATTCCCGGAGCCGTTCCTCGCGCTCAGGTGCGCACAACGTTGACCTATCGTTTTCATCCACGATTGAGCGCCGGAATCGAATACAACCCCAAAGGCGAAACAGCCACTGCGCGCGTCGGGCCGCTGGTCAATTTTCTGGCAATGACCGAAACCGACAAACGCCCGGCGCTGATGGTCGGAACCAGTTCCGACCGCATCGGCACGCGCGACGGCCAATCGTTTTACGCCACATTGAGCAAGAACCTGAAACGCGAAACCGGATTGCCCATCGCGCCTTATGCAGGCGTGGCCTACAGCACATTTCAGGATCGCCTGCTTGGGTTGGGCGGGTTGAACGTGCAATTCACTCGCAATTTTTCAGGGCTGGCGATGTTCGACGGAGTCCACGTGCATCCCATGCTGTTTTACAATTACAAACGTAGCCAGTTTTTGTTCATCCTGGTCAGAGGGCGAATTCCCGGCGTCGGGTACAACATCACGTTTTAAGTCGTTTTATTGAAGGATTGTCATTCAGGCCATTGCCGCAATAGCAGCGTCAGGCGATACTATGTCCCGACGTTCTTGCGGTATGAATTACTCAACCGAACCGGAGATTGGATGAAACGCCTTACGCTGCTTCTCACAACCCTGTTGTGGCTTGGTTTGTTTTCTGAGGTGGCACATCAGCAAACTGATCTGCTTGCCATCGTTGGAGCAACCGTTATTGACGGAACAGGGGCCGAACCCAAGAAACAAACTGTTCTTATTCGCGGCGAACGCATCGAAGCCGTTACTTCCCCGGACACGCCACCGCCCGCCAACGCTCGCATTCTCAACGCCGAAGGCCTGACGCTGATGCCGGGCATTTTCGATCTGCACACGCATCTGCCTTATGCCAGCGGCGGAGGCGTGACTGGCGATTGGCCAAAAAATCTGAAAGCTTATCTGTATTGCGGCGTGACTTCGGTCGTGGATTTCGGAACTTATCCAGAAACCTTCGAACCAATGCGACGGTTGATTCGCACAGGAGTTGTCGAAGCTCCGCGCATCAGTCTGGCTGCGCGAATGACCACGCCGGGCGGTCACGGAGCCGAAGGCGGTCGAGGCGATTTTTTTTCGCTGGAAGTTTCAACGCCACGCGAAGCGCGCGCTGCCGTTCGCCGCATGCTGCCTTATCAACCCGATGTCATAAAGGTTTTTACCGATGGTTGGCGCTACGGCGCGGCAGCGGATATGACCAGCATGAATGAAGAAGCGCTGACCGCGCTGGTTGACGAAGCTCACAAAAACGGACTTGAAGTTTTGACGCACACCGTGTCGCTGGACAAAGCCAAAATCGCCGCGCGCTCGAAAGTGGACGTCATTGCTCACGGCATCGGCGACCGCGACGCCGACGCCGAATTATTCGCGTTGATGAAAGCCAGCGGAACGACGTATGCACCGACACTGGCCGTCTATGAACCGCGAGCACGAGATATTTTGACTCCACTGCTGGATGCAGTGCTGGAATCGGCAATCAAAAACGGCATCAACCCTCCGCTTATTCCTCCGCAAAACCCGCCGTTGAAACCGGCTGCCGGTTCTGCGGAAAACGGAGATGCGCCGCGGTTGCGCCGCTGGGCGACGTTGCAACGCAACACTGCCGCGTTGCGAAAAGCCGAAGTCACGATTGGCACAGGAACCGATGCCGGAGTTACCGGAACGCATCACGGATGGGCGACATTGCGCGAACTGCAATTGCTGGTGGCGGGCGGATTGACTCCGCTGGAAGCCATCACTGCCGCCACGGGCAATGCTGCGCGAGCCATCAAAGTTGACACAGAACGCGGAACCATCGCTCCGGGCAAATTCGCAGACATGATTCTGATCGCAGGCGAACCGCACAAAACCATCGGCGACATTGAAAAAATCAACCGAGTCTTTCTCGGCGGGCGCGAAATTGACAGGGAACGACTGGCGCGCGACATTGCTTCGCCGACATTGACCGCCATCCCCTCGGTCAAAGCGCAGGAGTTGATTGACGATTTCGAGCGAGCCAATGGCCGCAGTCAACTCGACACGCTGTGGATCAATTCATCTGATGCCGGAGTGGATCCGTCGAAAGTCGTTTTTGGCAGAGTGGCTCGTGGAGAAAATAATCACGCCTTGTCCGTTTCGGTGCGGATGTCTGAAAAAGAACGTCCCTTCGCCCGCGTCAACATTCCGCTCAGCCGCGGAGCCATCGAACCGATGGACGCCAGAGCCTTTCGCGGCGTGCAATTCGATGTTCGCGGCGACGGCGATTACCGGATGATCGTTCCGATTTACAACACTCGCAGCGCGTCTTCGTATTTTTCGGTTCCGTTCAATGCCGCCCCGCAATGGCAAACCCTCAAACTGGATTTTGCTTCGTTCAAACAGACTGGCGCGCGGTCGCCCGTTTACTGGACGGGAACGGATTTGTTGATGCTCAGCTTTGAAGTCGCTCGGCCTGCGGGCGGCTTTGGGTGGCTGGAACTGGATAACATCAAATTTTATCGTTGAACTTTTGCACCGCTACACTTCACCTTCGGAGGTTAGATGAACAACACAGGACTTTATAAACAACTGGACAGTTATGTCCGCAGCTCTCGCAGTGAATTTGAAAACAAGTTGGCCGAATTGGTCGAAACGCCCAGCGTCAGCAGCGAACCCGAACGTCGCGCTGATATTCGACGCTGCGGCGAACTGGCGGCGCAATACCTGCGCGATATGGGCGCCAAAGCCGAAACCATCTCTACTCCAGGCAATCCCGTCGTGATGGGTTCACTCGTGACCAGCCTGAAACACCCGACGGTGACCATTTACAATCATCTGGACGTGCAACCCGCCGATCCTTCGGAATGGAACAAAGCTCCGTTCACCTTTTACAAATCCGGAGATCGGTACGAAGGGCGCGGAACCACTGACGACAAAGGCCCTGCCTTGACGGCCATGCTGGCGGTTCGCTACGCCGTGCAAAACGGTGTGCCGCTCAATTTCAAATTCATCTGGGAACTGGAAGAGGAAATCGGATCGCCGAATTTTGAATACTTCGTCAAGCGCAACAAAGGTCATTTGCAAACTTCTTCGATTCTGGTGTCCGACACGATCTGGATTTCACGCAAACAACCTGCCGTGCCTTATGGCTTGCGCGGATTGCAGGCTTTTTTGTTCAAGCTGGAAACGCACTCTAAGGACGTTCATTCAGGCCTAGTCGGCGGTGCAGCCAGAAATCCGATTGGCGAACTGGCTCAGGTCATCAGCCAGTGTTATGACGCCAAAACCGGCAAGGTCAAAATTCCGGGTTTTTATGACGAAGTGATCCCGGTTACCAAAGACGAAGTCGCCAGCTTCGTCAATTCCGGCTTCACTATCAAAGGCTACCAGAAAGCTCACGAGTTGAAATCCATTCGCGCCAACATGAAAACCGAGGCCGATGTCTTGAAGGCGTTTATGGCTGCGCCCACGTTTGAAGTTCACGGCATTACCGGCGGGTACAACGGCCCCGGCGTAAAAACCATCGTTCCGTATAGAGCCGAAGCGAAAATCAGCACGCGACTGGTTCCCAACCAGCGTCCGGCAAAAATCGCCAAACTCGTCAAAGATTTCGTGCGCGAACTCAACCCGGATGTAAAAGTGGAAACGCCTCAATCGTTGGAACCGTTTGTCGGCGATTTTGAAGGCGCTTATGCCGACGCCGCCCGCGTGGCGATGAAATTCGCCTTTGGCAAAGAACCCGCATTCACGCGCGAAGGCGGTTCAATCGGCGCAGTCGTCACCATGCAGAAACATCTGCGAGCGCCCATCACATTTCTGGGTTTGAGTTTGCCCGAACACGGATACCACGCCAAAAACGAAAACTACGATTGGGGACAAACTTCAGGTGGTATCAAAATGTTCGTGAAGTATTTCGAGGAAATTGCCAAGCTGAAGTAAAGGCTTTAACGACGTTGCCGGAGATGGTTATTTCAACATCTCCTGCAACGCTTCCCAATGTGCGCCGGCAACGGGCATCACCGACAGCCGCGGCAACCGAACCAGATCAAATTCCCGCAAGGCCTCGTTCGCCTTGATTTCATTCAAGGTCACCGGCTTGGTCAACCGGCGTTTCGGTTTCAAATTCACCACCACCTGTTTTTCATCATCAGCAGTCGGATCGGGATAAGGTTCGCTGACGGCTTCAGCAATTCCGACCACCGCTTTTTCGTTGCCGGTGTGATAGATGAGAATTTCGTCGCCCAGACGGACTTCGCGCAGGTTTTTCAACGCAAGATTATTGTTGACGCCATCCCAGACGGCTTTTTTCTCGCGTTCAAGATCGTCATAAGAATATTCACTCGGTTCGGTTTTGAACAACCAGCGTTTAGGCATTTTTGATTTCCTTACAGAGCACCAGATTTTGGAGACACCAGTGGCCAGGCGCGTTTGATCGTCTGAGCCAATAAAATAAAAGAGCTTCGATTGAGGCCGATTCGGGACATCCAGGGGCAGCAAGTTTTCTGACCGATCATCGGCAGATTTCCCACGTACAATTTATGAATTCATGAAACGGGCTTTGTCAGATCGGTCAGGGTTGCATCTGCCGCGCGTTGCAGTTCAGCGGGAGCCAGAATCATCTGTAACCCGCGTTGCCCTGCGCTGACGCTGATGCGTTCGTGGTCGAGCGCGCTTCGATCCAGAAAAAGCGGATACTTCTTCTTCGATCCCAGCGGTGAGACGCCGCCACGAATATAACCCGTCAATGATTGTATTTCCTTGACCGGCACAAGCTCAACCCGCTTGTTTCCGGTCGCTGAGGCAAACTTTTTCAGATCGAGTTCCTGATCGCCAGGAATGCAAGCCATCACCACTCCAGTCTTGTCGCCGCGCGCTACCAGAGTTTTGAATGTCGCTTCAGGCGGCATGTTCACTTTCCGGGCGACCGTAATGGCATCCAGTTCATCTTCGCTCACTTCGTAGGCGCGAAGTTCGTAAGCGATTTTCAGTTGATCCAGCATTCTGGCAGCAATGGTTTTCATACTTCAGCCGTCTAAACGCTTTTTGCCATCCTCGTCTGCGATTCGATTTCCAGCGCGGACTCCCACCGTTGATACAGTTCGGCAATTCTGGCTTCCAGCGATTGATACTGTTCACTCAACTCAAACAGTTTGTCTTTGTCGCGCGCCACTTCTTCCGTTGAAAGCAACGCGGCCATTTCCTGAAGCTCTGATTCAGCGACGTGAATCTCAACTTCGATCTCGGCAGGCGACGGCGTTTTCTGACGAGACTTGTTCGTCTTGTTCTGTTTGGGAGCTTCAGCCTTGCGCGCCTGACGTTCCGCTTTTTGCGCTTCGGCTTCGCGCGTCTGCTGTTCAGCCAGCGTGCGATGATGCGCTTCGTAAAATTCGCTGTAGCCGCCGTCGAAGTATTCGACGCCTTTGTCCGTGAATGCCAGAATCTGGGTGGCAATGCGGTCGAGAAAGTATCTGTCGTGCGAAACGGTGATGATCGTTCCGTCGAATTCGTTCAGCGCATCTTCCAGCGCTTCGCACGAAGCAATGTCCAGATGGTTGGTCGGTTCGTCCAGCAGCAGCACATTGACGCGGGAATAAATCAGTTTGGCCAGCGCCAGTCTTCCCTTTTCACCACCGGAAAGCGCCGAAACCGGTTTGAATACGTCGTCTCCCGAAAACAGAAACCTGCCCAGAAAGCCGCGCAGTTCGCCGTCGGTAATCGCCGATGAAGCAATCGTTCGCAACTCTTCAATGACAGTGTTGCGGTCATCCACCGTCAACAGCCGCTGGTCGTAATAGCCTGCGTTGACACCCGTGCCCCAGCGAAACTCTCCGTCAATCGGTTGTTGTTCGCCCAGAATCGTCCGCAGCAAGGTCGTTTTACCCGTGCCGTTGCCGCCAATGATTCCCAACCGCTCGGTTCGCCGAAGCGTCAGGTTCAAATTGTCGGCCAGCGTTTTCGTCTTAAATCCAATAGCCAGTTTGTCCAGAATCAGCACCTGATCGCCCGTGCGCGCGGTCGGTTTCAGTTTGAAGCTGGCTGTGTCCAGATCGCTGACGTTTTCCAGTCGCTCCATGCGTTGCAGCATGTTGCGGCGCGATTTGGCTTGTTTGGTTTTCTGCCCAGCCAGATTGCGGCGAATGAAATCTTCAGTGCGTTCGATCATTTCGCGCTGCTGTTCGTAAGCGCGCTGCTGCATTTCGCGTCGTTCTTCTTTTTCGACGACGTACTGACTGTAATTGCCCTTATAGCTTTCAACCTTGCCGAACTCCAAATCAAGCACGCGGTTGACCGTGTGATCCAGAAAAAACCGGTCGTGCGAAATAATCAGATACGCCGATTTGTAACTGCTCAAAAACTCTTCCAGCCATTCCACAGCGTCCACGTCCAGATGGTTGGTCGGTTCGTCCAGCAACAGAATGTCCGGTTCCAACAACAACAGCCTGGCCAGTCCCAGGCGGTTCTTTTCGCCGCCCGACAAACTTTCCGCGCGTTTATCGAAATCCGTTTTGCCGAATCCCAATCCCAGCAACACGGCTTCGGCGCGCGCGTGGTAACTGAATCCGCCTTCGCGTTCATAAGCGTGCTGAGCTTCGCTGTAATCGTGCATGACGCGGTCAAGCTCTTCGCCGGAAACCTCTGTCATCGCGTGTTCCAGTTCGCGCATCTTCGATTCCAGCGAACGCAGATTTTCAAAGACGAGCAGCGCGGCGTCCATTACGGTTTCCGTGCCGCTGAAATCCACGTGCTGCGCCAGCACGCCGAAACGCAATCCGCGCATCGCGTCAATTCCGCCGTTGTCCGCAGATTCGACGCCGGTAATCAGACGCAGAATAGTCGTTTTGCCCGCGCCGTTGCGGCCAACCAGAGCTACGTGTTCGCCGGGATTGATTTGGAAGGTGACACCGCGCAGCACTTCTTGCGCGCCGTAGGATTTGGTGACTTCGTGAAAACGGAAAAGCATCGGGAACGGTTGTCAGTTGCCGGTGGTCGGTTGTCGGCGGTATCTCAACCGACCACCAACCACCGACCACCGACCACCAGAGTTATTTCTTCGGACTTTCAGTCGCCGCAGGCGAAGCGGCTGGACTTGCGGATGCGCCGGACTTGGCCGACGGAGCCGGACGCAAGACGCCGAAGCTGTTCGGATTATCCAGCATTCGCTGAGCCAGGAAGTTTTCGATCTTGGCTTCGTCGCGCGCACGGGCTTGCAACGCGGCGTCCGCAATCTGTTTGCGTTGCGCCAGAATCGCGTCGTTGATTTCCTTGCGGACTTCATCCAGCGTGCGTTCGCGCGATTCGGTTTGTTTGCCGGTGACTTTGAAAATGTGCCAGCGCCCGGCCTGATCCCTGACCGGTTCGGTGATGTCTCCTTCCTGCATCGCCAAGAAGCGGTCGCCCAGCGAAGCAGGCAATCCCATCATCTGCGGCAGTCCGACGAACTGCTCTTTCGCCAGAAAGCCCAGATCGCCGTTGTTGCGAAACGATTCGTGTTCAGACAACTGGCGCGCGATGGTGGCGAAATCAGAACCGTTTTTCAGACGAGTCTGAATTTCCTTGATGCGTTGTGCGGCTGCGGCGTCGCCAACGGCGTCAAATTTGGTTCCATTGTTATTGGGATCAATGATGATGTCGGAAAGGTACACGCCCGGTTGCAGCGAAAACTGCTTCGGATTTTCGTTGTACACCTCGCTGACTTCCCGCTCCTGAACTTTCAATTGCGAACTGAGCTTTTCATAAAGCTTGCTGACGGCCAGTTGGCGCCTGGCCAGTTCACGAAACTGTTCTTCAGTTTGGTTGATCTGCTTCAGTTCGCCGGCAAAGGCTTCTTCCGTCATGCTGCGTTCCTGCTTGTACCGCTGCACAGCCTGACGGACTTCATCATCCGTCGGGTTGATGCCTTCCTTGGCGGCACGTTGAAACAGAACTTCTTCATTGATCATTGTGTCCAACGCCTGCAAGCGATAAGCGGCTTGCGCCAATTGAGACAACTGGGATTCCTGTCCTCTAAACTGCTGGGCGATGACGCTGTCCAGGTCTTTGATCAGAATCTTTTTTCCGTTGACGGTGGCGGCGACATCATCGCCGCTCGTGCCATTGGCGTTGCCGCTGCCGCCACCACAAGCAGCGACTGAAATCGCCAAAATAAATAAAAAGGAATGCAACAAGATTTTTCGCACTGTTAGTTAGCTCCTAAAGTTTTTCCACGAAGTCACACGAAGAAGCACGAAGTAGGATTTACTTCATGTCTCTTCGTGTGAATTCGTGGGTAGGTTTTGAATTCTTTATTTTCAGGCCAAAGCCACGACTTCGATTTCTACGCTGACATCGCGCGGCAACCGAGCCGCTTGCACAGTCGAGCGCGCCGGGCGGGTTGCGCCAAAAAACGTCGCGTAAACTTCGTTCATTGCGGCAAAGTCATTCATATCCGCCAAAAAGACCGTCGTCTTGATGACGCGATCCAGAGAAGACCCGGCGGCTTCGAGCACTGCCTGCACATTGTTCAACACACGTTCGGTTTGCGCGCGCGCATCGCCTTCGATCAATTGACCGGTTGCCGGATCGAGCGGAATCTGCCCCGAAGCAAAAACGAATCCATTGGCTTTGATTGCTTGCGAGTAAGGACCTATCGCCTGCGGGGCGCGGTCGGTCTGGACACTCTCCATCTGTGATTTCCTGTGATAATTGGATTTGGTCGCAAATTTGACGGCGGATTGTAATCGAAAAGGTTGGTTTGGTGAAGCGTCCCCAGAAACTTCTACGTCAGCGTAAATCCGAATTGAGATTACCAGCATAATTCGGCGGAAACGTACGAAAATCGCTTCCGCCAAATATGTTCGTCACCCAGTTTTCCACTTCACTTCTTCATCAAATCCAACACCAGCGAGGTCATCGCTTTGACGCCGGTCTTCAGCGTTGGTTCGGGATTTGCCGGTGCGAACGAACTGGAATGATTACTGGGCAACGGCGTGCCATTTTTCTGGCTTTCCGCAATCTGCTCTGGGGAAAACACTCCGATGAAAAAATAAAAGCCCGGAATCTGGTGGCCTTCCAACCCGAAGAATCCAAAATCTTCGCTGCCCATCACCGGATCGGCTTTGGTGACGTGGTCTTTGCCTAGCGTCTTTTCCAGCACTGCACCCAATCGCGCCGTCAACGCCGGATCGTTGTAAGTCGCCGGAGCATAGGACGGGCTGAATTTGACGATTGGCGCCAGGCGTTCTGGAATGCCTGCGGTTGCGGCAACGCCTTTGGCAATGCGTTCAATCGCCGTCAACAAGCTCTTTCGCACTTCGGCCTTGTAACTTCTGACGGTCAGTTGCAGATGCACTTCGTCCGGAATGATGTTGTGCTTGGTTCCTCCATGAATCGAACCGACGGTAACGACTGCCGGATCGAGCGGCGAGATTTCGCGGCTCACAATAGTTTGCAACGCCAAAACGATTTGCGCGGCGACAACCACAGGGTCTTTGGTCGCTTCGGGACGCGACCCGTGGCCGCCGATACCGCGCACTGTGATGTCTACGGAATCGGCGCTGGCCATAAAGTAACCTGGCACATACCCAACCGTTCCGGCGGGCGATCCCCAGGCATGCAATCCCAACAGGTAATCCGGCTTTGGAAAGCGCTTATACAAACCGTCGTTGACCATCGCTTTGGCTCCACCGATGGTTTCTTCAGCCGGTTGCGCCACCAGCATCAACGTGCCTTTCCACTGATCTTTGAGTTGAACCAGCAACTTGGCCGTAGTCAGAAACGACGCGACGTGCGTGTCGTGACCGCAGGCATGCATGACGCTGACTTCCTGGCCGGCATCGTTTTTGGTTTTGACTTTGCTTGCATACGGCAATCCGGTTTTCTCTTCGACCGGCAGTGCGTCCATATCCGCCCGTACCAAAACCGTTGGGCCTGCGCCGTTTTTCAGCAAACCGACAACGCCGTAAGCCGTGACTCCCGGCTGATCGTATTTGCCTATGCGCTCGGTGACTTCGTACCCAAGAGCGCGAAGCTCTTTCGCCACAAACGCCGAGGTCTTTTCTTCCTTGCCGGAAAGCTCCGGCGCGGCGTGCAGCATTTTGTAGGTTTCAACCAACCTGGCGGTTTCGGCATTTAGCAAATCATCAATTTTCGATTGCTGAGCTTTGACCGTTGCAGCCAACATCAAGCAGCACACAGCCGTCAGAAACATTTTTTTTGCAATCATTACTTTTGAATCCTCTGTGTTTGATTTATCGCGCAGCCTGTTGGGCCGATTGTTTTTTGTGCTGGTCGAACCAGCCTATGATGTGCAGCACTTTCGAGATGTGATGGCTGGGGCGAACCTGTATGCCGTGCGGTTCATTGGGAACGCGCACCAAAACGCTTTCCACGCCCAGCAGCTTCAAGGCTTGATAATACTGCTCGGAATCAGACATAGGCGTTCGCCAGTCTTCTTCGCCGGTCAACACCATCGTTGGCGTTTTGACGTTCTTCACAACTGAAAGCAAATTTCGCTTTTCGTAATGCTCTACGTGATCCCAGGGGAAGCCCGGAAACCAGTGGTTGTACGTCCAATTGCCAATGTCCGAAGTCAGCACAAAGCTGTACCAGTTGATGACCGGATAGACAGTCACCGCAGCTCGAAAACGCGGCGTGCGACCAATCATCCAACAGGTCAACACGCCGCCGCCGCTGCCCCCGGTGACGTAAAGCTGGTCACTGTCAACGTAACCTTTGGCAACGACCGCGTCCACGCCCGAATTCAAATCATAAAAATCATCGCCCGGATAAGCGTGATGAATCAGGTTGCCGAATTCCTGCCCATAACTGGTCGAACCGCGCGGATTGGTATAGAGCACGACGTAATCGCTGGCGGCCATCAGTTGCTTTTCCAAATCGAAGCGGAATCCGTAATCAGCGAACGGGCCGCCGTGAATTTCCAGAATCAGCGGATACTTTTTCGACGGATCGAAGTTGGGCGGTTTGATGATCCAGCCCTGAATCTTGCGATTATCTTTAGACGAGTTGTACCAGATTTCTTCAACTGCGCCGAGTTGCTTTCCTGCAAAGAGGTCTTCGTTGACGGTGGTCAGCATTTTGATTGCCGACGGATTGGCCAACGTTCCGGCGGCGATGTCGCCCGGATTCGATGTATTGCATCGGGTGATTGCGAAAGCCCCGGTTTTGGAAAGTGAAATGGAACCGCCGCCGCCATAGGCGCTGGTTCCGCTGCCCACACTGTCGAGCAGTTTTCTGACCTTGCCGTCGAGCGCAATGAAATAAAGCCATGTGTTGCCTTCACTGCTGGACAGAAAGTAAAGACCGCTGCCATCCGTCGCCCAGCGATGATTTGTCACGTCGCGGTCAAAATCGCCGGAGATGATTTTCGCGCCGCTGCCGTCGCGCGCCATCACCGAAAGGCGCGTCACTTGATAACCTTGAAATTTGTCTTCAAAGCCCAAATACGCGATCCACTTTCCGTCTGGCGAAACTTGCGGATTGCCGTCGGGGCCTTTGCGATTGGTCAGCTTTTTGAATGAACCGTCTGCAACGTTGTATTCGACGACATCGGTGTCGCGCGCTTCGAGTTCGTAATTGTCGTTGCGGTTGATCGAAAGAATCAGCGATTTACCGTCTGGAGTCCAAACCGCTTCGCTGGCTCCCCAAACCTGTCCACCGCCGTGCTGATACTTGCCGCTGGAAATCTGACGCGGCGTTCCGCCTTCGGCAGGCAACACGAACAAATGATTGTAGCCGGGTTTCAAATAACCAACGCCGTTGTACCGATACACCAGCTTATCAATCACCTTCGCCGGTTCAGCCCATTTTGCGCCTTCGGGCGGGGCGGGCATTTTGATGATCGAAGGCGGCGCTTCGGGAACCAGCATCGCAAACGACAGCCATTTGCCATCTGGCGACCAGTTCAATCCGCTCGGAGCTTGCGTCAGATTGGTCAGCTTGGCGGTTTCGCCTGTGTCCATCCAGCGACGATAAATCTGCGGCTGACCATCGCGGCTGGAAATATACGCAAGCTGCTTTCCATCCGGCGACCAGCGCGGCGAAGCGTCGTTGAAATTGCCTGTCGTCAGCGGACGATGATCCGTGCCATCCACATTGACGATCCATAGATTCGAACACCTTCGGTCGGTCATGATGTCTGTGAATTGTCGAACATAAACGACACGTTTGCCGTCAGGTGAAATCTGTGGATCGGCAACGATTTCCATGTTGAAAATGTCGTTGACGGTCAAACGCCTGGATTGCGCCTGCGCCGAAGCCAACCAGCCACAAGCCAAAATAAGAGCCGCGAAACAAAACATTCTGAAAGCGCGTTGCTGCATAAATTCCTCCATTTCAGACAGTCCAAATTTGCGACAGCGCTCGTTTGAAATTGCCGCCGAGCACAAGCTCAATTTCCCGATCAGTGTATTTGCGCCGAATCAAACCTTCGGTCAGATCGAACATGCGTTTTGGATGGTCAAGGCCTTCGATGTCAATTTTCTCGCGGAAACCGTAGCTGCCTTTGTATCCTGCGCGCAGCCGTTTGTTCTCGGCTTCGGGCATGTCGTCGTAACCGTCAAGATCAACGTCGCTGCCTACGCCCAGGTGTTCGACGCCAACCAGTTTTTTGACGTGATCGAAATGATCCAGACAATGTTCGATGGTGGTCGGTTCGTCGTTTTTGACGAACATTCGCACACCAGTGATTCCCATCACGCCGCCCGAAGCTCCCATCTTTTTGATGGCGTCATCGGCTTTGCAACGAGGATGGCCGGGAGCCAGCGCGCGGCAATTGGAATGCGTGATGAGCACGGGTTGTTTGGAAATGTCGAAAGCATCCAGCGTCGTGCGGTCGCCGCAATGAGAGACATCCACAGCCATTCCCAGCTTGTTCATGCGTTCGATGATCGCCGCGCCGAAATCGCTGATGCCGTCGTCGCGGCGTTCGGTAGCGCCGTTACCGATCAAATTGCGCGTGTTGTAGGTCAATTGCGAAACACGCTGTCCCAGGCTGTAAAACAAATCCACGTCGGCGGGAGTGCGAAAGTGTTCTGAATTTTGTACGCCGATCAAAACGCCGACTTTCCCTGAAGCCTTCACTCTATTCAAATCATCCGCGCTGTCCACACGCATCAACCATTGATCGTGGTTGGCGATGAAGCTGTTCCAGGAAGCGACGTATCGCAAAGTTTGCATGTGCGCTTCCGACCCGCCCGTCCCTACCGCGATGTGAAAAACATTGATGCTGGAATCTTTGAAGCGCTGAAAGTCTGCCTGCTTGAAGGTGTCTGGACTGGTCAGCCACGGCGAAGAACTGATTTTGAACGGGCTGAGCATATCAATGACGATTGACCGCTGAACCAATTCAATCGCCTTTGCCGAATACTCAACCGGCGAACCGGCAAACAAGCGAAATCTGCCGCGATTGACCATCGGAGCAGAGACGACTCCCAACCCGGCGATGGCGACAGTTTTCAACAACTGGCGACGCTGCATGGAAATCTCTCCTTCGGGCGAATGATCGGCCCGGTTGAAATACTGCATTGTGATTTTTGAGGAACGCCCTGAATTGAGCGAGCGGACTTTAGCACAGCCCGTTGCTTGCTGTCGCGGTTTGGCGTGTGGCATCTTGGCCAGCGTAGGGCAATCTGCCGAGATTGCCCGGATTGTTTCAAAATCGTCTTTCGAGAATGCAAGGCAAGCTCGGCAGCTTGCCCTACTTTTTTCAAGGAGCAAATTCATGCAAGTTGGTTTCATAGGCTTGGGCATTATGGGCGCGCCGCAAGCTCGCAATCTGTTGCGCGCCGGATTCGAGTTGACCGTCGCCACGCGCACGCCCGGCAAAGCCGAACAATTCGCCAAAGACAACTCTTCGCAGGGAAAAGTTGCCGCTGTCAAAACGGCTGCCGAAGTCGCAGCCGCCAGCGATGTCATCATAACCATGGTCACGGATTCGCCGGATGTGGTTGCCGTCTGTAGAGGCGAGCAAGGCATTTTCGCAACGGCCAAACCCGGTTCGATCATTGTTGATATGAGCACGATTTCGCCCGAAGTCACGCGCGAACTCGCCGCCGAAGCCAAATCCAAAAACTGTTTCTGGTTGGACGCTCCTGTATCCGGCGGCGAAAAGGGCGCGATTGAGGGAACGCTGACGATTATGGTCGGCGGCGAAGCCGAAGCTTTGGAACGCGCTCGGCCTGTGCTGGAAGCCATGGGCAAACGCATCACGCATTTCGGCGTGGCGGGCAACGGCCAATCAGCCAAGCTCTGCAACCAGATTATGACGGCGGTCAATTTGCTGTCCGTCTGCGAAGCGCTGACTTTTGGCGCGAAGGCCGGACTTGATCTCCCAACGCTGCATCAAGCCCTGACCGGCGGCGCGGCGAATTCGTGGTCGCTGGAAGTGCTCGGCAAAAAGATGATCGAACGCGATTTCAAACCGGCGTTTATGGTCAAACTGCAACAAAAAGATTTGCGATTGGTGCTGGGTGCGGCAAACGCCAACCACACGCCTTTGCCAGCGGCGGCGCTGGCTCATCAAATGCTCGCCGCCGTCGAAGCCGAAGGCCGCGGCGATGACGGAACGCAAAGTCTGGTCAGAATTTTTGAAAAGCTGGCTGGGCTGTAAAAATCAAATGGCAAAAGGCAAATATCAAAAGTTGAAAGTCTGCCAGTAACATAGGCAATTTTTGCTTTTTGATATTTGCCTTTTGATTTCAGGTCAGTAGACATCCAGGTCATTTCCGAACACCACCTTGCCTGAATATCCATTCCCGATTTCTTCCAGCAACTGTTCCTTTGTCGCTCCCCACAGCAATTGATGATAAAGCACCAGCAGTTTTGGCTTGGCTTTTGTCGCAATCTCGGCCAGTTCTTTTGACGAAGTGTGAAAGCTGGAATGGTAGCGTTGCCATTCCGGCGGTCGCCGAGCGAAACCGGTAGTCGAATAAACTTCGTGAACCAGCACATCGCAACCATTGCAGGCTTCGATGATGCTTTCGCTGGGCGCGCAATCGCCGGAAATGACTATGACGCGGTCGGCGGTTTCAAACCGATAGCCGTAAGCGTGTTTCCACGAACCATGTTTGACGGCGAAAGCTTTGACCGTGACGTTGGCGTCTTTATAAATCACGCTGGGGTAAATCACGCCGGGCTTCACGTCTTGAGTTCTCACGTCGTAACCGCGCGGCATCGCCGGTTCCAGCCCTTTCAATCGTAAGTTGATATCTTCGGAAAAGGCTTTCAGGATCAAGTCGGCCATGCGCTTCGTTCCCGGCGGGCCGTAAATTTCCAGCGGAGCATCACGCTCCAACACGGCTGGAGTGAAAATGAAATCCGGCAAGCCCGTCGTGTGATCCGAATGCAGGTGCGTGATGAACAGCCGCCGCAGCTTTTCGACCGACAAACCTTTGACGCCGTTTCGCGCAGCCGCAGCAGCGCGACGAACTACGCCGGGTCCGGCATCAACCACATAAGGCACATCATTGACTATGACGGCGACGGCTGGGCCGGATCGGTCAGGATCGGCGTTCGGCGTTCCCGTGCCGAGCAATACGACTTGAGTTTTGCTTTGCTGAGCAGAAGTCGCCGTTGCGACCAACAGCGCCAGTAAACAACCGGCAAGCAATTTCTTCATGAGTCCTCCACAGTTTTGAATTTGGTCGCGCGAATCTACAGCGCCTTTGCTTTACGATCCACAAGCTTTGCGGCATGCTCCGCGCCGTCCGAATCATTCCATCAAATTCCAAATCAGAAAGGATCATCATGAAAAAGCTGGGCATAGGTTTTATTGGCAGCGGATTCATCACCAGGTTTCACATCAAATCGTTTATCGCCGTGCGCGACGCTGACGTGCTGGGCGTGTGGAGTCCGAACAAAACCAACGCGGAAGAAGCCGCCGCGCTGGCGCGTTCGATTCACGTTGGCGATTGCCGAGGCTACGACTCCATCGAAGAAATGGTCGCTTCGCCTGCGATTGACGCCATCTGGTTGTGCGGCCCAAATCACAAACGCATCGAAAATCTGGAAGCCATCGTCAAGACGATCAAGTCTGGCAAAGGCTCGTTGCGCGGCATAGCCATCGAAAAACCGCTGGCGCGCAACGCTGCCGAAGCCAAACGAGTAATTGAATTGATCGAAGAATCCGGCTTGCTGCACGGGTATCTGGAAGACCAGTTGTTTGAGCCTGGCGTCGAACGCGGACGTGAAATTCTGTGGCGCAGAGCCGCAGCACTGACCGGTCGTCCGTACATCGCTCGTTGCGCCGAAGAACACAGCGGCCCGCATAACCCATGGTTTTGGCAGGGCGATTTGCAAGGCGGCGGCGTGCTCAACGATATGATGTGCCATTCGGTAGAAGTCGCGCGGCATTTGTTGACCGATCCAGCCAAACCGCGCAACAGCATCAAACCGGTCAAAGTTTCGGCGACGATTGCCTGTTTGAAATGGTCGCGCCCCGAATACGCCGACCTGCTGCAACAAATGATGGGCAAGGAAGTGGATTACCGAAATCGTCCGGCAGAAGATTTCGCCCGCGCGACGATTCATTACGTTGACGACGCCGGCAATCCCCTGATTGCCGAAGTTACGACTTCATGGAGTTTCGTCGGGCCGGGTTTGCGGCTGTCAACGGAATTGCTGGGGCCGGAGTATTCGATGTTCATCAATTCTCTGAACACCAGTCTGAACTTGTTTTTCAGCCGAAAAGTCACTGGCAACACCGGAGAAGACCTGGTCGAAAAACAAAACGCCGAGCAAGGTTTGATGCCTGTGGTCGCCAACGAAACGTCGGAGTATGGCTACGAGGCCGAAAACCGTTATTTCGTGAATTGCTTTTTGGACGGCAAACAGCCAGAAGTGAACTGCTACGACGGACTGGAAGTCACACAGTTGCTGATGACTGCTTACAAGAGCGCCGAAGAAGAACGAACCATCGCCTTCGATCCCCCGACAATTGAACATTTCGTCCCGGCGGTCGCGCGCGGCACGTGGAAACCGTAACTTTCTTCTCAAAAGCAAAGGCGGGACTTGCTCTTCTTTGGATCAAGTCCGCCTTTTTTGATTTCGATTAGACGGAACCTCAAAAAAACTCCCGTACCTTTTCCGACAGAAGAAAATAAAATTGACAAGTTTCTTGTCATAATGACAAACTACTTGTCGTTGGCAACAACCGAACATGAACAACCCTAAAAAGAAAGCCTCCACCCGTAAAGCGAGGTTGATTGAATCCGAAGAATCGGCATTCAATCAATTGATAAACGAAACGGTTCAGTTTTTTCACCGGCTGAAAATAGTCGCCGACGAAGTCCATCAGCAGGGAGAGATGTCCGGCGGTTTGCGTGGGATTTTGCGCCGTCTGAACAAACTTGGCGAACAGACCGTGCCACAAATGGCGCGTGATCGTTCTGTTTCGCGGCAGAATGTGCAGATGCTGGTGAACCAACTGGCAGAAGACGGTTATGTCGAATTTGTCGAAAACCCTGCTCATAAGCGTTCTCCGTTCGTTCGGCTGACAGCGGCGGGCAAAAAAGCCGTCGAAGCCATGGATCGCCGGGAAGAAAAGCTCTTTTCAAAAACCGGGATCGGCGTCAGCGATGAAACCATGCGCGAAGCGGCGGAAACATTGAGCCGGGTTCGCTCGTTTTTCGAGAGCGAGAAATGGAAACGACTGTTAAAACCCAAATAACACTTCGCCGCGTTTCCCACTTGAGGCGGCGAACCAACCCCGAAGGAGAGTACATTGAATCCGCAGATCAATCTCACTCAACCGTTTATTCCCGCGCCGCAAAATCCGTGTCGCTACTCAGGCTGGAAATCCCAGTTCGCCTGTCCGCAGGGCACTCTGGGCTGGGTGGTCGGCCACGTGATGGCTGTCAAAAATGCGCCGATGATTCGGTTTGGGGTCGAAATGCTGAATGTCCAGCCTGAAGATCAGATGCTGGAAATCGGTTTTGGGCACGGTCGCGGAATTCAACTGCTTGCTGAAGGCGCAAAGCGGGGTTTTGTCGCCGGAATAGACATTTCCGAAGTAATGGTGCGCCAGGCATCTAGTCGCAATCAGGAAAAAATCCGATCCGGTTTTGTAGAACTTTCCCAAGCCAGCGTCGCTGACATTCCTTATGAATACGCTCGCTTCAACAAGGTGCTGGCAGTGAACAATTATCAGTTCTGGCCCAACGCCGAGCATAATCTGGTGGAAATTCAGCGTGTGATGGACAAAAACGGTCTGCTGGTGTTGTGTCTGCGAATGAAAGACCAGCAAACAGTTTTTCAAACGGCTCCCGGATATTCGCTGGACGAAGCGGAGGAAATTGCAGGACTGGTTCGCTGGGTGGGATTTCGTGAAGTACAAATGGTCAGGCGGCGCGCTGGTTACGAAACCACCTGCGTCATTGCCAAAAGATAGAAGAAGACTTGAACAGGTAAAAAGCCGCTGACTGGAGAGCGCAAAAAAAGCGCTGCCAATCAGCGGCTTATTGTTTATCCAGCGGCATGGTTACCTGAATAGTTGTGCCGCGTTTCGGTTCGCCTTTGACTGTGACCGAACCACCAAAAATCATCGCGCGTTCGCGCATTCCCAACAATCCCAGCGATTTCGTATTCCGTCGTTGCTCTTCGGTAATGCCGACACCGTTGTCACGGACGGTCAGTAACAATTCGCCATTCGATTCAGCAAGTTCGATTTTCACCCTGTTCGCTTTGGCGTGGCGGGTAATGTTGGTCAGGATTTCCTGGAAAATTCGGAACAGAGCCGTCGCTTTATCATCCGAAAGATTTCCGGGTTCTCGACAGAGCGTTATCACGCAATGTATGCCGGAGCGCCGCTCAAATTCCTTAGCCTGCCAATGAATCGCAGCGCGCAATCCCAAAGTATCCAATACGCTGGGGCGTAATTCAGTGGCAATGTCACGAACAGTTTGAATGGCCTCTTCCAACAAATCAGCAATTTCTGTCAACTTGGCGCTGGTTTTTCTGACCAGCCCTTCGTCTGAACTGCGAGCCAAGCGTTTTTCCAGCCACGAAAAATCCAGTTTCAGGCCGGTCAAAATCTGTCCCAGATTGTCGTGAATTTCCCGCGAAATGCGTATTCGCTCTTCTTCACGAATGGTTTCAAGCCGCGCCAGCAAAGTGCGCGACTGCTGGTACACCTGCTGAAGTTGTTGTTCGGTTTGTTTGCGTTCGGTAATGTCGAGAATGACGCCCTCGAACATCGGATCGGATTCTTCGCTGTGTCGAAATACTGACGCATTGATCAACGTCCAAACCGGCGACCCATCAATGCGCTTCATCAAAAATTCCCGGTTCTTCAGACTGCCTTTGTCCATCAACTCATCAATCAACCGACGTTGCTCTGCAAGATCAAAGTAAAACAAACTGGGGTCAGCCTGAAGCAATTCTTCGGTAGAGCGACACCCGAACATTTGCGCCATTGCATCATTGCAAGCCACAAGCGACCCGTCTGCCGACATCCGCGCAATGCCGGCAAAACTGTGTTCAAACAGCAATCGGTAATGCTCTTCCGATTCTCGCAACGCCCTTTCAGCCCGTTTGCGTTCGGTAATGTCGGTAAACGAAGCGACGACTGCATAAGGCTCGAATTCTCCCTGGCGAAACAGGGGCTGAGAATTGATTGAAATCCAAACCAGAGAATCATCCGGGCGACGCACTCCGAGTATGACACTTGAACAGGGCTTGCCGGTTTTCAAAGTAATGGCAACGGGGTGAGATTCAGGCGGAAAATCCGAACCATTTTCATAAATCGTGCGCCAACTGGGATCCAGACTTGTCCTGCCAGCCAACTGGTCACGACTCACCCCTAAAATTCGTTCCGCGCTGGCATTGCAGGCGAGAACCGTCAGATTTGAGTCAAGCAGGACAATGCCTTCATCCAGTGCCGAAACCAATGAACGATACAGCTCCTCCGACGCCTGCAAATCCGCTTCTGCAAGCTTGCGCGACGAAATGTCCCGGAAATTCACGACCACCGCGTTGACTCCCGGTTCCTGCAGCATGTTGGTCAGAGTCGCTTCGATCCACACCCAGCTATTATTTTTGTGCTTCACTCGATACTGCGCAGAAGAACTGGCGCCTGGAGTGTCGCCAATCGAATCCAGACGCTGCTTCAGCATCAACCAATCATCCGGGTGAATTCGATCCTGAGCGAGAGTGCCGACAACTTCTTGACAGTTGTACCCGTGAATGCGTTCGGCTGCCGGACTGGTATAAATAAATGCTCCGTCACTGCCAACCAGCGAGATGCCTTCAGAGCTTTTTTCGGTCAATGCTCGAAACTTGGCTTCGCTCAATCGCAGTTTTTCTTCTGAACGCGCTCGTTCGATGGCAATGCTGGCCAGGTGAGTCGCCACATTAACGAACTCCATTTCCTGGGGTTCAGGGTGATGCAGGTAATCGTAAAGAATCCCGATCGTGCCCAGGGCATTTTGTTCGGGGTCGAAAATCGGAGTAGACCAGGAAGCCTTCACTCCAAACTGCAAAACGAATTCCAGATAATTGCCCCATCGCTCATCGCCAATCACATCTGGCGAGATTTGAGTGGATTTCAATTCAATCGCTGCTCCGAAGGTTCCATGCTCTTTTCCTACAGGCAAAATTCCCAAGGCTTCATTGAAAGTTTCGGGAAGGCTTGGCGAAGCCATCAGAATAAGTGAGTTCGATTCCGAATCGAGCACAAAGATGACGCAACGAAGATCGCCTGCAACTTCTTCAATAAAACTCGCCAACCGATTCAGAATGTCTTTCAGGCTTTGCCCGGTGGCGATCATCTCCAACACTTCAATCTGGCCTGTCAGCAAACGTTTTTTATCCAGTTGACGGGACTGAGGACGTTGTGTCGGCAAGGATGTCTTTTTTGAAGAAAGCGATAACTGCGGTTGCCGTTCATCTGATACAGCATCCGGCTGTTTTTCTATGTTGGAAATCAAATCGGAAATCATGAAACCGGGTTCCTGGTTTGCAGGCTAGAGACCGCTCTGGAATCGTGGGATGAGCAATCAGCTTACTGAAGCTTCCATAATGATGCAATCAATCTAAACAAGCCAATGCTGCACTACTTCTTCAGAAGCCGAGTGTGACAAGCCAGAATGCTGCTGTTATACTGCGCCGCGTCCGGAGCAAGAAATCCTTACAAAAATCTGGCAAGTGTGAACCGTCACGACTCCGGCGACGTATCAAAACCCGATAGCAGCGCAGTATTCAATGCTACGCAGCAACTTAGGAGAAAAACGGACTATGTGGAATCGTCTCAAACGGTTGTTTCGCTCAATTTTCGGCGGTCTGATTGACAGCGCGGAAGACCCTGAATTGATCCTCCAGCAATTGATGAGGGACATGCAGGACGAAGTACCCAAAATGCGCGAGAACGTTTCGCAGGTGATGGGAGCAGAAAAGCGATTGGCAATGGAGATTCAAGCCAATCAGACGAAAATCACCGACCTCGACAACAAGATCAAAGCGGCCATCCGATTGAGCAAGGACGACATCGCGACTGCGCTGATCGGCGAAATGAAAATCGCCCAGCAGATGCTGGCCAACAATCAGCAAAACCACCAAACGGCCAAGGTCGCATCGGTCAAAGCCAGAGAATATTTCGACAACTATCTGGCCAACATCAATCGCCGCATGGCTGAAGCCAAGCAGTTGATCGCTGCCAGCAAAAACGCCCAGTTGCAGGAGCGATTGGCATCAACGATGGCCAGCTTTCAAATGGGTGATGTCTCCCAAACGTTCGACGACATGCGGGAGAAAATCTCCAACCGATCTGCCTCCGCCGAAGCCAGAGCCGAACTTGCGTCAACCAGTCTGGATTCGCGCATGCAAAGCGTCGAAAAGGAACTGGCCAACATTGAAGCGCAAGACATGCTGCTGGCCTACAAACAGCAAATGGGATTGGCCGCGCCTGCCGCCGCTCCCGCGCTTGGCGAAGGCGCTCCGACAAGCAGCGCCGAGCGGACACTGGGGGCAGCCGATTACGTCCCGCAGGAACGAAAGCTGACTGAGTAAACAACCAGGTTACATTCAACCGATGGAGTTCAAAATCTCCTATATCAAAGAAGCATTAAAAGAGCCGGTCAACATTGGCGGTTTGTTGCTGGCCGGGGCGGCAGCGGTTTATTCGGCCACCGCCGGTTTTCTTGACCCCACGCTGGTGCTGGCCGGAGCCTTGATCGCCGAAGGCGCTTATCTGGCGACGGTTCCGGCATCAAGCTTCTATCGCCGTATTGTTGATCGTCGCTCGCGCCATCTGATTGACGCTCATCGCCGCAAACAGCGGATGGAGATGATCAAGCAGTTCGATCCGCGCGAACGCGAAGCAGTCGAATATCTGAGCTGGATGAAAAACCAGATCGCCAGCAATTACAAAAAATTCGCGCGAATTTCCGAAGAACCGCCGCAGATTCGTGAACTGGAAACGACTTGGGAATCCTTCGTTGATTTACTGGATGAATACCGACGTCGCAAAAACCATTTGAAAACAATCAATCGTCAGGCGATTGAAAATCAGTTGCGAACGGCTGAGCGCACCATGCAATTTGCCGAACCGGCCACTCGCCCTCTGCACGAAAAAAATGTTGAAATTCTGCGCCGCAGGTTGCAGACCTTCGACGACATCGAACGCAGCGTCAAACGTGTCGAGGCTCAGTTGCAAATGATCGAAAACTTCTTCGGATTGGTAAACGATCAGGTTGTCACCATGCCCACTCCCGAACATATCCTTTCAATGGATTTCGATTCCCTGCTTTCGTCCATCGAAATGACCAAGGAAATTCTGCAGCAGACGGCCCCGATTATGGGGCAAATAGATTCGCTTAATCGCGAAGCCGCCCCGCTGCGACCTTCCCTGGTGGGCGAGCGCCATTAACAGCAATCAGCGGTTTGCTGATTGAATCTCACTATCGTTCGATTTATGCGTAGAGGCTCCCCCCACTGCCCTGCCGGATCAATTACGATCTTCAATTACGTTTCGCACCCTCACGCTTTTCATTTCTAAACGATTACGTTTTGGAGGTATAAAAAACTATGTCACGTCTTCCCCAATTTCACATTCCGCGAATGCTGACTTTAGTCCTGGCCGCGTTGTTGATGACGGCATTGTCATCCGCAGGTTTGGCTCAAACGAAAAAACAACCTGCCAAACCGCAGGGGAAATCTGCGCAAACCGGCAAATCAACCAAACAGCCCAAAGAGGAAACTGTTACCACCAATTTTGAGGAACTGTCGCTGCGACCGATTTACGTGACGATGCGAACTTTTCAAATGAAAGCCAAGCGTGGCAGCTATCAGGAAGTAAACGACCAGGTTTTCAAAATGAGCACCTCCAGTCTGCCTGATTACGATCACTGGATCAGCGCCTTCCAAAAGCTTTATCCCGAATTTGAAATTGACCTGCTGCGCTCCGATGCAAAACGGGTTTTTCGCACAGCCAAACCGGGCATCATCACTTTGGTCAAACAACCTGACGGGCGAGCGATTGAAGTGCAGCTTTTCGGCGCTCAAAGTTATGGCGACGGAGTGACTCCCGGTACATCCCTGGTTTCCGAAGTCGCACTGCATTTCGCCAACGAAAGGGTCAACAAACCGCTTTCATACGCCATTCAACCGCTCGAAATCGAAAGCGGTAAGACGTACTTTTTTGCCGTCAAATCTCTGAAAATGCACTCGACAGACTTCGTCAATTTTGTCCGTCCTGGCGCTCCGGTGGAAATGTTGGACGGTAATGATATTTATTTGCTGTTCTCGTTTTCAGTGGATTTGGATAAAGCGATTCCCCCTGTCCGGCTGATTGACGAACAGCAATCGGTAGAGTTTCAGGAAACCGCAACCCAAAAAGTGATTGCCGAAGTCCCGGAAGTTTATCGCAAGTCAGGAGCGGGCGGATTTGTTCGCGTCCGCGTTGAAGTTTCACCGGAAGGCAAAGTCGCCATGCCCGACGTTCAATACTCGACTTTCCCGGAAATGAACAAGCTGGTCGTTGAAGCCGCCAGGAAATGGGAATTCCCGAAATCGCTGTTTGAAAACGATAAAAACCCGATCACCAGCTACATCACATTTACTTACCCGGCTCAGCCGCAAGCTCAAAAACCATCGAGCACGGCGAAGCAATAATTTTCCAAGCCACATGCGGCCCCGATCTTGCGACTTTCAGGCGTATCTGCCTGAAAGTCGCTCCCCACATTCCGAGATGCCCGCGTGGCGCCAACGACAGAGGACAAGCTTATGTCGAAAGCGGCACATACACTTTCCGCACCCGAACGTTTACCGGCCTGGGCCGAAGAATTGGCGCGCAAATACCGCGCAGGCGAAGCCAGTCACTTTTTGCTTCACCACAACATTTACGACCTGACTCGCAGCCGCAACGGTTATGTTTCGCTGCTCTCTTTTCTTCAACAGGAACTGCTGGGTAACAAACGCATCGTGCTTTACAACCGCAGCGAAGGCCTCACCTTCGATTCGGATGAAACGATGAGGGCCTTCGTCGCACAACAGCGCGTGGCCGATCCGCTGATCAACGCCAAAACCGCTGCCCAGCTTCCCACCGATCCTGCGCGTTCATTGCCGATGATCGAACGGTTTCTGTATTACACGGACAAAAACGCCGTCGTCATCAACTTTCTGGAAACGATTTTTCCAGCAGGCAACATAGGCCATATGTCCGCCGATGATCGCAACGCCCTGGTCGCCATTCAACGCTGGTTGACTTCTCCGCGCTTCATGGATTCGGACAATCTGGTGATTCTGATAGCCGAATCGCTATCTGACGTTCATCCGCGCGTGCGCGAAAACTCACGATTGGCAACCATCAAAATTCCATACCCCGACGAATCCCAGCGTCTGGATTACATCAAGAACTTTCTGGGGGCCTATCCGATTGAAAAAATCGAAATGTCGCAGCAGCAAGTCGCTGAAATGACCTCCGGCCTGAACCTGGTGCATCTGCGTTCGCTGCTGTGCGCCGCGCGTGAATCCGACGACGGTCTGACGTTTGCCGATGTGCGGTTGAAAAAAAAGGAAATCATCGAAACCGAATGCGCTGGCTTGATCGAATTCGTCACTCCGCGCCACGGATTGGACAGCGTGGGCGGCATGCGCGAGGCTAAGGATTATTTGAGAGACATTGCCGAAACGATCAAACAAGGCAACCGTGAAGAAGCGCCGATGGGCATCTTGATCTGCGGCCCGGTCGGCACCGGCAAGACTTTTCTTTCCGAATGTTTTGCCAAAGATTGCGGCTTGAATGTCGTAGAGTTCAAAAATTTCCGCGACAAGTGGGTCGGCTCGACCGAAGCCAATCTGGAAAAAATTCTGAACCTGCTGCAAACGCTGGCGCCGATTGTCGTGCTGATTGACGAAGCCGATGCAGCGCTGGGCACGCGCGAAATGGACGGCGACAGCGGCGTCAACCAAAGAGTCTTTTCCAAGATCGCTTCGGCCATGAGCAACACTGCCAATCGCGGCAAAATTCTGTGGATGCTGATGACTTCGCGCCCGGATCGTTTGCCGATAGATTTGAAACGACAAGGCCGATGCGAAGAGCACATCGCGTTGTTTTATCCGGAAACCGCCGAAGAACGCAGGGAAATCGCCGAGGTAATGGCACGCAAAAACAAGATCGAACACCAGATCACCAACTGGGGGCCGTTGACCAACAGCCAGCTTCACCTGTCGGGCGCAGACATCGAATCCATTCTGATCCGTGCGCGTCGCATCGCCCGCATCGCCAACCACGAAAAAGTCACCAACGAAGACCTGGCCTTTGTCGCATCGGAATTCACACCGGCGCGCGACGACCTGGCAGTCGAATATCAGGAATTGGTCGCCGCGCGCGAAGCGACTTCGCGCGCCATGGTTCCGACCCGATTCCGCACCATGACCAGCGCCGAAATCGCCCGTCGCTTGGAAATGCTGCGACCGCTCATCCGATAAGACTTGAAAAAAAGGGCGGCGACTAACTCACCAATGGTTCGATGACGTTGCCGCCAAAATCCGTCAGGCGTTCATCACGACCATTGCTAAGGTAAGTCAGCTTCATCTGATCCAAACCAAGCAAGTGCAAAATCGAAGCGTGGATGTCGCGCGGATGGTAACGCGCGCCTACGGTCTTGAATCCGATCTCGTCAGTTTGACCTATGACCTGGCCGCCTTTGACGCCTCCGCCAGCCATCCACATCGAAAACGCCGTCGGATTGTGGTCGCGGCCTTTGCCGTTTTCCGAAACCGGCGTGCGACCGAATTCCGTTCCCCAGATGACCAGCGTCGAATCCAGCAAGCCACGCCCTTTCAAATCCTTCAACAACGCGGCAACCGGTTTGTCCGTCCAACGGCACATTTGTTCGTGATTGGTTTTGACGTTGTCGTGAGCGTCCCACTGCACGCTGACTGGGCCTCCGCCGGAATACAACTGCACAAACCGCACGCCGCGTTCGACCAGTCGTCGAGCCAGCAAACAGCGCGTGCCGAATTCGACGGTTTGCGGATCGTCCAAACCGTACAGCTTTTTCGTTTCCTTGCTTTCCTTGCTCAGGTCAACGGCTTCTGGCGCGTGTTGCTGCATGCGGTACGCCAATTCGTATGACGAAATGCGCGCCGCCAATTCCGAATCACTTTCGTTGAGCGACAATTCATTCATGCCGCGCATGAATTTCAGCATGCGACGTTGCTGTTCGCCGCTGATTTCCGCAGGCGGCTGCAAATGCAAAATTGGCGTCGAGCCGTTTCGCAGCACGGTTCCCTGATGAATCGCGGGCAAAAAGCCTGCTCCCCACATCGGAGCGCCACCTTCGGGCAAGCCTTCCGGTTGAGTCATGACGCAATACGCCGGAAGGTTTTCGCTTTCGCTGCCCAGCCCGTATGTCACCCAACTGCCCAGACTTGGATGCGAAGGCAGCACTCGGCCATTCAGCATCTGATACATCGCCGGAGCGTGAACGAAACTTTCCGTGTAACACGACCGGATGACCGCAATGTCGTCAATGCAACTGGCTGTGTGCGGCAACAGATCGGAGACTTCAATGCCCGACTGGCCATACTTTTTGAACTTCCAGGCGCTGCCCATCAATGGCGTTCCGGTTTTGACGAACTGGCTTTTGACTTCGCCAAAACTGGCGGGCATCTGCTGGCCGTGCATTTTGTCCAGCGCTGGTTTTGGGTCGAAAGTTTCCATCTGGCTCGGCCCGCCGACCATGAACAAAAAAATGACTGCTTTGGCTTTGGGCGCAAAGTGCGGCGCTTTCGGAGCCAGTGGATTGAGCAGCTTTTTGCCCTGAGCCAGAGCATCGCGTTGCATCAAGTACGACAGCGCCAACGCGCCGAATCCATTGCCTGCCTTGAACAAAAAGTCACGGCGAGAATTTGCTTGCGGTATGTCTGAGTAAAGGTTGTTCATGGTTCTTTAGTCCAAATCGAATTCGGCCACTACAGGCACGTGATCTGACGGTTGAGGCAGCGCGCGCGGCGCTTTATCCACCCAGACCGCAGCGCACAATTCGGCCAGCGATTCCGTCGTCCAGATGTGATCTATTCTGAGTCCGCGATTTTTCGGGAATGCCCCGCCGCGATAATCCCACCAGGTAAAAACGCCTTCGTCTTCATGTTGCTGGCGAAATGCATCCACCAATCCCCAGTCTTCCAGTTTTTGCAGCGCGGCGCGTTCGGCGTCGCTGCACAACACCTGCCCCGCCCAAAGTTTAGGATCGTGAACGTCGCGGTCTTCGGGGGCGATATTGAAATCACCGCAAATCAACACCAAGTCTTTCGGATTGCAGCAATCGTCAAAAAACTTGCGAAGCCTTGCCAGCCAGTCCAGCTTGTACGCATATTTTTCCGAACCGACTTCGGAGCCGTTTGGAATGTAGACGTTGATGATTTTGACGCCGTTGATGGTCGTGGCCAGCAATCGGCGTTGTGCGTCTTCGCTATCTTCGGGATAGCCCTTTTGGACGTCAGCGGCTTGGTCCAAAGATAGCGTGGCAACTCCGTTGTAGGTTTGCTGGCCAAAAATTTCCAGGTTGTAGCCCAACTCTCGAAACGGGTCAGCCGGAAATTTCTCTTCCTTGCATTTGATTTCCTGCAAACATAGCACATCAGGCCGATTGGCTTTCATCCAATCCAGCACCAGCGGCAATCGGACATTGATCGAATTGATATTCCAGGTTGCGATTTTCATTGTGATCGTATTGAAAAACTGAAGCTTCTCGCTTCAAAACCAGCAGACGGGAGCGCCTGCACACCTTGGCACTTTACCCAATCCATCGCCCGGCGAAAAGTCGCAAACGGAATTCTTTGATTCGTTCACAATTTGTCAATTTTCGCGTTTAAGCCTCTGCGGTTCGGGATGTATAATCTCCGCACCCTGCAAACGACAACCGCCGGTTCTGCCGGCAACTGAGTACCAGAGAAGGAAGCTTATGTCATTTCGCCAATCGTTCCGAGTTTTGATGACAGTGTTGCTGGCTGCAAGCGTTGGCCTGTACGTCATACGTCAGGCAAACGCGCAAGACCCGCCGCAACCACCGCAACCCAAACCGACACCGACGCCGAAAAATCAAAAAGATCGAAAAGGCGCTCAACGACAAGGCGCTCAGGCCGACCAACAAGCCGTTGATCCTGGAATGACTGATCGCGTGGACACCGAAGAAGTGTTGCTGGACGTGACAGTGATAGACCAAAACAATCAACCTGTGTTCGATCTGCAAAAAGATGATTTCACTGTCTTTGAAGACAAGATCAAACAGGAAGTCGTCAGTGTCCGCCGTGAAGAAGTTCCGGTCAGCTTTGGAATGGTGATTGACACATCGGGCAGCATGCGAGCCAGGCTGCCGCAAGTTGTGGAATCAGGCCTGCAACTGGTAAAACAAATGCGCGAACAAGACGAAGCCTTCGTGGCAATGTTCAAAGCCGAACCGGAATTGATTCAGGATTTCACCAGCGACCGCCGCGACCTTGAAGATGCGCTCAACGAACTGTATAGCAGCGGCGGAACGGCGTTGCTGGACGCCATTGTGGCGACTTCGGATTACGCCCAGCAAAAAGCCAAACAACGACGCAAGGCTCTGATCATTGTTTCGGATGGTTTGGAAAAAAACAGCGCCGTCAAAGAAAAAGAAGTCATTGAAGCCATCAAGGAAAACGAAGTCCAGCTTTATCTGGTCGGCTTCGTTGACGAAGATGCCGAAGGCGGCGGGCTGTTCCGAAAATCCGACGCCAAAAAAGCCCGCGACCTGCTTTCCCGGTTGGCTGAAGATTCCGGCGGAAGAGTGTTTTTCCCAAAGGAAATCAGCGAAATGCCTGCAATCGCCGATCAGATCGCCAAGGATTTGCGAACGCAATACATCGTCAGTTACGCGCCTTCTAACAGCGTCAAAGACGGGACGTTCCGCTCGGTCAGAGTGAACATCAACCAAAAAGGAACCCGAAAATTATTCGCTCGCACGCGGCAGGGCTACTACGCTCGTGACCCCAAAAGCCAGCAACCCGCCGCGGGTGCCAGGAAGTACCAGTAAGTTCGAAGGCGGCGGCGCGGCGCTAGGCATTGCCGTCTTGACCAGCTTTCAGCCCGGCTGTTGGCTATACTCATCCCCTGATTCAACTATAATCCTTTGCGATGATCCGCTTCGAAGAAATCGAGAAAAAAGTTGAGCGCCATCATTCTGACGCCGATATGGACCTGCTTCGCCGGGCGTATCTGTATTCCGCAGTGATGCATAAGAATCAGGTGCGCGCTTCGGGAGAACCCTATCTAAGTCATCCGCTTTCAGTGGCCAATTTGCTGGCGGATATGAAGCTCGATGTAGAAACCGTTTGCACAGGCCTGTTGCACGACGTAGTGGAAGACACGCTGGCCGAACTCAAGGAAGTATCGGACAGATTCGGCCCGACGGTCGCGCATCTGGTGGACGGCGTGACCAAAATCAGCAATCTGGGGAACAACTCCAAAGAAGACGCACAGGCGGAAAGTCTTCGCAAGATGATGCTGGCAATGGCCGATGATGTGCGCGTAGTTCTGGTCAAGCTGGCCGACCGGTTGCACAACATGCAAACGCTGCATTATCTGAAACCGGAAAAACGCAAACGCAAAGCGCAGGAAACTTTGGATGTGTATGCGCCTATCGCTCACCGGCTGGGAATGAGCAAGATTCGCGCGGAGTTGGAAGACCTGGCGTTTCAATACATTGATCCTGACGGTTACAAACTGCTCAAGGAGCAGGTGGAATCGCACCGCGCTTCGACTGAAGCGTTTCTGGAAGAAGTCAAAGCGCGTATCGCCCAACGATTGACGGAAAATCAAGTGCCGTTCATCCGAATCGAAGGCCGCATCAAACGCCTATACAGCATCCATCTGAAGCTGCAACGGCAGAAAATTCCGCTCGACAAGGTTTACGATATGGCCGCTGTGCGCATCATCGTTCCAGAACCCAGGTATTGTTATTACGCTCTGGGAGTGATGCATCAGCACTGGAAGCCTTTTCAGGATCGGATCAAGGATTTCATCGCCAACCCTCGCGCCAACGGCTACAAATCGTTGCACACTTCGGTGATTGGAGAAGAAGGCCAGCACTTCGAGGTGCAGATTCGCACGGAAGAAATGCACCACATCGCCGAAGAAGGCATTGCCGCGCATTGGAAATACAAGGAAGGCAAAGGCAAAGACACCAGCGAAGACGAAACGATGAAATGGTTGCGAAAGCTGGTGGAATCTCAGCAGGATGTGGATGCCAGAGACTTCGTTGACATCATCAAGGAAGAGCTTCCCATAGCACAGGAAGTTTACGCACTGACGCCCAAAGGCCGCGTGGTCGAATTGCCCAACAACGCCACCCCGATAGATTTCGCATACACCATTCACACCAAAGTCGGCGATCAATGCACCGGAGCCAAGGTCAATGGCCGAATTGTCCCGTTGAATTACAAGATTCAGAATGGCGACACCATCGAGATTCTGACCAGCCCGAACCAGAAACCGAATCGGGATTGGTTGAAATTCGTCGTCACCACACGCGCGCGCAACAAGATCAAACATTACGTCGCTCATCGCCAACGCGAAGAATCTATTGAAGTCGGGCGCAAACTTTTCGAGAAGGAAGCCTTGCGGTTGAAATTGAAACCGAAAAAAGTGTTGGAAGACCCGGCGCTGGAAAAATACCGCACCGAAAACGGCTACCCAAAACTGGAAGATATGTACGCGGCAATTGGCTACGGTAAATTGCTTTCAAAAACTCCTCTCGCCCGATTGATTCCGCCTGACAAGCTGGAAGAATTGGACAACGCCGAAACGACCCGGTTGCAGCAAATGACGCAGGTGGTCAAACGCGCACTGAAACTCGGCGACGACCGAATTGCCATCAAAGGCGTTGACAACATTCTGGTCTATCGCGCGCCCTGCTGTAATCCGATTCGCGGCGAAGACATTCTGGGATACATCACGCGCGGCAAAGGCGTGGGCGTCCACGCGCGCCGCTGCAAAAACGTGGCTGGGTTGATGATCAACAAGGAACGCATGATTGAAGTCGCCTGGGTAGGCGCCAAAGGCAATGAACCTTACGCCGTAACCTTGATGGTCAGAACCGAAGACCGCACAGGACAGTTGGCGGCATTGACCAAGGCCGTCGCTGAAATCAAAACCGATATACGCGATGCCCGCACCGATCACAGGGAAAACGGCGACGGCACTCGGTTGATCGAAATGACAGTCGAAGTTCTGGACCTGAACCATTTTGAACGCGTTCGCAAGGCGCTCAGAAAAGTACAGGGCGTGATTGAAGTCGAACGCACCGCCCCTCAAATCTGATCATTCATTCTCACTATCACCCCTGAGTTGCAAACATTCGCCTGCTTGTGCAGGCCTGCCCTCAACTGCAAGCGAAATCTCGCCTTGCTCAGGAGCAATTCCCTGGACGCAATCGTTTTGCGCGATTGCGATCCCAATCCCACGAAGGAGAGTTACCCAAATGCCCAAGTCGGCCAATCGCAATCACCTGACAGTCAAGTTTTCTTTTTTTCTGGCAGCCGTCCTTGTTGCCTTAAGCGTCAGCATTGCGCTGCCGCTGTTTTCCGCTGCCGGACAAAATCAGGCAGACAACAAGGCCAGAATCAAAGATCGGCTGGAAGCCATGCGCTCGAAAAAAGGAAGCCGGTTTCGCACTCCTGAAAGACAGCCCAAACGCCAGACCCAGCCTGAAATTCCCTGGACGCAAACCGAGACCAGTTCCCTGCTGACCGGTTTGCCGAGCGCGATTTCCGCCTTCGACCTCAATGAAAGCGCGTGGCCGACATTCCGATTGCAGGGTAAACGGGAAGACGAAGGTTTCGACAAACCTGGCGAAGCCCAGAGCTATTTCTGGCAAAAACGCACGCCAAAGGGCGAGAAAATCGTTTCCATTGAAAATTATCTCGAAGCGCAGGAACAGATGCGTTCATTGCCGCAATTTTCTACAACGCTGAATCGTTTTCTGACGGCGGAAGAATCGGTGGCTTTGCGCGCAAGCGCCGAAAATGTTCCATCCGCCGGTTGGACAGAGCTTGGCCCCGGCAACATCGGCGGACGCACCCGCGCAATGCTAATCAACCCTCAAAACCCAAATATCATGTATGCCGCGGGCGTCACCGGCGGAGTCTGGAAAACCACCAATGCCGGCCAAAACTGGACGCCTGTCTCTGATTTGATCGGAGTCCTGACAGTCAGCTCAATGGCGATGGACCCCACCAATCCTGAAGTGATTTATGTCGGCACCGGCGAAGGCGTGTACGGGTATGAATATGACGGCGATTTGAGCAACGGCGATTTTCGCGGAGCGGGAATTTTCAAAACTACCAATGGCGGCGGCAGTTGGACCAGATTGCCCGGAACGACTTCATTCGACTTTTACTTCGTCAATGACGTTGTCGTCAGCCCCAATGACTCAAACCGGCTATACGCCGCCACGCAAACAGGCGTCATGAGAAGTCTGGACGGCGGCACAAGCTGGACCAGAGTTCATGATCCGATTGGCCCGCGCGGGATAACCGTCAATTCCGGCTGTCTTGATCTGGCCATTCGCACCGACACGCCGACTGACTTTGTGTTTGCGGCTTGCGGCAACTTTGAACAGGCAGTGGTTTATCGCAACACGGATGCTGGCAACAATGTCGCCACCTGGGACATCGCCCTGAGAGAAGTTGGCATGGGACGCACGGCGCTGGCTATCGCTCCATCGAATCAGGACATTATCTATGCCGTGTCTTCCAGCATTCAGAGAAACGAATTTCAACATTCATTGTTTGCCGTGTTTCGTTCCACCAATGGCGGAACCAACGGTTCCTGGACGGCTCAGGTTCGCAACACCAACGCCAACAAATTGAACCGGGCGATCCTGGCGGCTTCAGTTGGAGCGGTCGCCACAGATTGCGGATTTGATCTTGATGATTCGGTATTCGCGCAAGGTTGGTTCGATCTTGCGATTGCAGTTGACCCGGTTGATCCAAATCGCGTTTGGGTAGGCGGGATTGAACTGGCTCGTTCCGATGACGGCGGCGTCAATTGGGGCGTTGCCGGTCAGAGTTACATCAGCGCCAATTTCAATCTGGGGCCGATTCACCCAGACCAGCACGTCATAATCTTTCATCCGAATTACAACGGCGGCTCCAATCAAATAATTTATGTCGCCAACGACGGCGGGTTGTATCGCAGCGACAATGCTCGCGCAGGCACGGCAACAACTCCAACCAGCGCCTGCAACCCAAATTCCATCGCGGTCAAATGGACGCCGATCAACAATAATTACGGCGTGACGCAGTTTTATTCAGGAGCCATTTCCGCAGACGGTAAAACTTATATCGGCGGCACTCAGGACAACGGAACCGTTCTGGGAACCGACGCCGCAGGCATCAATGGCTGGAAATTGGTCAATGGCGGAGACGGCGGACACGCTGCCGTGGATCAGACTAATGCCAATATCCTGTTTGGCACTTTTCCGGGCATCAATTTTCGCAAAAGCACCGATGGCGGAATCAGTTTTGGCGACGCCACTTTCGGCATCAATGACGGCGGCGAGTATTTCGTCTCGCCTATGGTGATGGACCCCAGCGATTCTCAACGAATCTGGACCGGCGGGTTTTACATCTGGCGAACCAACAACAGCGCCGCGCAGTGGTCGCGCGCCAGCGGATTGACCGCCGGAACGGAATCCGTCAGCGCCATTGCCATTGCTCCCACCGATTCAAACCGCGTGTTGATTGGAATGGGCGACGGCCTGGTGCTTCGCAATGACGCTGCATTGACATCAACCAGCGTCATAAGCTGGCCGTTTTCCACTCCGCGAAACGGATGGGTTTCGTCTCTGGCGTTCGACCCAACGAACAAAGACATAGCCTATGCCACTTACTCCACCTTTGGCGGCGCTCACGTATACCGAAGCATTGATGGCGGGCAGAGTTGGTCAATCGCCGACGGCAGTCAAGGCGCAGGAGCAAACAGAATCCCAAACATCCCGGTTCACAGCCTGGCGATTGATCCTTCAAACACTTCACGGCTCTATGTCGGAACCGATCTGGGCGTGTTTGTCAGCAATGATGGCGGAGCCAACTGGGCGGTCGAAACCACAGGATTCGCCAATGTCATCACCGAACATCTGCAAATGCATGTAGGCGACGGCGTCACGTCCCTGTACGCCTTCACTCACGGGCGAGGCGCCTGGCGAACAATGGTCAACAACAGCGGTTGCAGTTATTCCCTGACGCCTTCGACGCGAGAAATCACTCCGGCGACAACCAGCGGAACGATCAGCGTCAAAGCTTCGCCGGGCGGTTGCAACTGGACTGCGACATCCAATGCTTCGTGGTTGCAAGTAACTGGCAGCGGCAGCGCCGATGGTTCAGTGAACTTTCAGGCGGATGAAAACACTGCGTTTACCTCGCGCACCGGCACGGCAACCATTGCGGGAAAAACCTTTGTCGTGATCCAACCCGGACGCGCAGACACCGATCCCCCAATGGTTGAGGTCACGGAACCTTCGGTGTCACCTGGAACGCCTAACACTAGCGGACTGGTCAATCTGGCTGGAAGAGCGACGGACAACAATGCGGTGTCGTCTGTGGTCTGGCAATCGGATCGCGGCGCAACCGGCTCTGCCGTGTACACGCCTTCAACCGGCATTTGGTCTGCGACCGGAGTCCCTCTGTCGTCGGGCAACAATGTCTTCACAATCACAGCGCGCGACACGTCCAACAACATCGGGCGGGCGATTTTCACCATCAACTCAACGCCCGACGCCGTGTTGGTCACTGTTGCCGGAACCGGAACTCTGGGCGCGACTCCGGATGGCGGACAGGCTGCGGCAGCCAATATCTCGCGCCCCTGGCAAATCGCGATGGACGGCGCAGGCAATTTGTATTTCACAGACACTAACAACAACACCGTTCGCAAAGTCGCGCCGAATGGAATAATCACCACGATTGCCGGAATCGCCGGGTCGGCAGGTTTTTCAGGCGACGGCGAACTGGCAACCTCTGCGCGATTGAATCAACCCGCCGGAGTCGCCGTTGACGGTTCAGGCAATGTTTATATTTCAGACACACAAAACAATCGCGTTCGCAAGGTCAACGCAGCCGACGGAAAAATCAGCACCATTGCCGGCAACGGCCAACCCGGTTACAGTGGCGATGGAGGCTCTGCGACTGCAGCAGCGCTGAACTTCCCTTACGGATTGGCCTTGGATCAAAACGGAAACGTTTTCGTCGCGGATTTCAGCAATCATCGCATCCGCAAAATCACAACTTCGACCGGCATCATCACGACGGTGGCAGGAACCGGTTCAGCCAGTTACAACGGCGATGACAGACCAGCGACCGAAGCTTCCGTCAATGCGCCGATCAACGTCACGTTTGATCCCAACGGCAATCTGGTGATAGCCGACAGCAACAATCACCGCATTCGCCGAGTCAATTCGGCTGATGGCAGAATCAGCACAATCGCCGGAAGCGGTTCGCAGGGGTTTGCGGGCGATGGCGGCGCAGCCACCGAAGCTCGCCTGAACTTGCCAGCGGGCGTGGCATTCGATTCGGCAAGCAATTTATATTTCGCCGATCGTGGCAACAGTCGCGTTCGCAAAGTTACCGTCGGAACGAACATCATCACCACCATTGCTGGCGCAGGTCCACCATCCGGTTTCAATGGCGACGGATTGGCGGCGCTGGCTTCGCGGTTGGCGGCGCCGAATTCAATTGCCATTGATGCAGTCGGCAATGTCTACATTGGCGACCGTGAAAATTTCAGAGTTCGTCGAATCATCTTCGCTTCGTCATCCGACACGACAGCCCCGACGATTGCCGTGACTTCGCCGACCACTTCGCCGACATTCACGACAAACGTTTCTCCGCTGACGGTCAGCGGAACGGCAGCGGACAACGTCGGCGTTTTTCTGGTTCGATGGAGCAATGACCGTGGCGGCAGCGGCACGGCTGGCGGAACGGCAGCCTGGACGGCGACGGGAATTCCGCTGCAAAACGGCGTGAACAATTTGACCTTTACCGCCCTGGATGTGCGTGGAAATTCCACTAGCGCACAATTGTCGGTCACGTTCAATCCTCAACAAATCATTGGCACATTGGCCGGAAACGGTTTGACCGGCAACACAGGAGATGGCGGAGCCGCCATTGGCGCTCGACTATTTTTCCCGACGGGAATTGCCGCTGATGCAACAGGCAACCTGTATGTTGCGGATTCGGCCAACAATCGAGTTCGCAAAATTACTCCGGCGGGCGTCATCCTGCCCTTTGCAGGTAACGGAATGCTTGGTTCCAGCGGCGATGGCGGGCAGGCGACCGAAGCCACGTTCAATCAGCCTCAAAGCGTAACCGTTGATTCAACCGGAAACGTTTATATTTCCGACACCGGAAATCATCGCGTTCGCAAGGTCGCGCCTTCGGGCATTATCACAACCGTTGCCGGAACTGGCGCTGATGGATTTTCCGGCGACGGAGGCCCTGCCACGCAAGCCAACTTGAATCTGCCATTCCAAGTGGCGGTTGATTCTGCCGGGAACCTCTATATCGCCGATGCCTCCAATCGCAGAGTCCGCAAGGTCACTGTCAACACCGGCGTGATTACGACCATCGCTGGTGATGGGCGCGTCGGAACCGGCGGCGATGGCGGCGCAGCAACTCAGGCACAATTCCTGCTGCCTTATGGTGTAACGGTTGATCGCAACGGAGTGATTTTTATTTTGGACGCTTTTGACGGCAAGGTTCGTCGCGTAGGAACCAACGGCATCATCAATAACTACGCCGGAACAGGTAATTTCGGTTATCGCGGCGACGGAGGCCCGGCCACAGGCGCCGACATTGATCCTCAATCCTTCATCACCACCGATGCCGATGGCAATCTGTACATTGCCGACCTGTTCAACCACGTCATTCGCAAGGTGACGGCAACGACCGGAATCATTACCACCGTAGCAGGAATCGGCGTAGGCGGTTTCAGCGGCGATGGCGCAGCCCCCGCAAATGCCCAATTGTCTTTTCCGAACGACGTGGCGTTCGATTCCGCCGGCAATATGTACATCGCCGACCTGAACAACCAGCGAGTCCGCAAAATCGTCAACACCGGAAATCTGAAATCCGTCGCCAGCGTTTCCGCTGCCAGTTTCCTGGGCGAAGCGCTGACCAGCGATATGATCGCCGCTGCGTTCGGACAAAATCTGGCAACCAGCGTTCAAATCGGAACGACGGTTCCCTTGCCCACAACGCTCGACAGCACGTCCGTAAGTGTCCGTGATGCGTTGGGAATTGAACGCCTGGCTCCACTCTTTTTCGTGGCGCCGACTCAGGTCAACTTCCTGGTTCCATCAGGAACATCGAACGGAGCCGCCACTATCACCATCGTCAGCGGTGACGGAACGACCTCTACCGGAATCGCTCAGATTGCCAGCGTTGCTCCGGGATTGTTTTCAGCAAACTCTGATGGACAAGGGGTCGCGGCGGCCGTTGCCCTTCGCGTTCGCGCAGATGGACAACAGATATTCGAACCGGTTTCGCGCTTCGACACAGCAAGCAACCGATCAGTCGCGGTTCCAATTGACCTGGGGCCAGAAACCGATCAGGTATTTTTGATCGCATATTTGACCGGCGGACGGTACCGCAGCTCGCTCGCGGCAGCATCCGCCAGCGTCGGTGGGGCAAGCGCCGAGTTGTTGTATTTAGGCCCGCAGTTCGATTTCGTAGGCCTGGATCAAGCCAACATTCGATTAAGCCGCGCGTTGATCGGCAGAGGAAACGTGGAAGTCAGGCTGACAGTAGATGGCAAACTCTCGAACACAGTGCTCGTCAACATCAAATAATCTATGAGATGGCCGAAAGCATAATTCGCGCCCGCAAAACAATGCTTTCGGCCATCTTTTTCCGCCGTGAGGTTTGACGGCTTGCAATCAACAAGTCAAACAGTACAATACGCGCTCGGTTGCACACCCAACCGAGCAGCATTACTCACTAAATTTCATTTTTCACCCGATTTTCGAGGAAGGAGACAGCGATAATGGCAGTTTATGTGATTTGTGAACCGTGCATTGGCACGAAAGATACAGCTTGCGTTGAGGTTTGTCCGGTGGACTGCATTCACCCACGCAAGGATGAAGCCGACTTTGAAGAAGCGACACAACTTTATATCCATCCGGACGAATGTATTGACTGTGGGGCTTGCCAACCCGCCTGTCCTGTGGAAGCAATTTTCCGCGACGAAGACGTGCCAGAACAGTGGCAAAATTACATCGAAATTAACGCCAAGCATTACCAATAGTCAGCATTCGACCAGACTCGCCAAGCCGCAGACTTTCCGCAAGAAAGTCTGCGGCTTTCTTTTTCCTGTTCCCAAGACTCATAAAATCAAACATCATCTGTGTTAACGTGGCCGCATACCCATTTTTACATAGTAAAAATTTCAAAATAACATCCTTGCCGAAAGTCGAGTAACTCCAACAGAACATTTTCCCATCAAATTAATTTTTACGCTTGACAGAAAGTTATTAGAATAGTATCTAATCCGTGCATCCTATCGCATTTGAATTCTTCAGATGCAACGCCCCTCGAATCACCATCTGATTTACGTGTAGTTCATTGAACCTGGTTGCCCAAGTAGTGTTTCGCAGCTTTAACTCATCACGTTAAGCTGAAATGCTGTCTTTGGCGACAAACGGTGAAATAATCAGAAAATTGCCACATCGCCAAAAGCTGATTGACTCTTATATGTTCTTTTCCCCAGCCTACACACACAGACAGACAGGCGTGCGAGCAGTGTCAATCTGATTCTCAAACTCAAACCAACTCAAAACTGTTGGACTGAGAAATCGTGTCAGCAGCGCAAGAACGAGTCTGAACCTTGTGCCAACACACGACTTGTAATTGTGTTCGCATTTTCAGAAGAACCTATGTAACCTGAACAATCCTACCCCCGTCAGACTTCCCCTCAGAGGTAAAAGTAACTTCTTGTCAGGTGCTTTGAAATAAAGCATCCCAGCCTTGACGTTGAAGCTTGCGACCTCGCAACTATTAATTATGTTAATACCCCGATAGCATAATAGTCCGGCCAAGGTGTGCCCGAATACCACTTACCCGCAGAATGATGTTGTCCTCTTGATTCTGTGATGGTACTCGTCTGCTTATTTTCAGAGCTTGCAATCCTTACCTTGCAGCGACTTATAGCTAAAGGAAAGTACTATGGTGCCAAATTTTCAAAAGCAACAACCACCTGACAAAAATCAAAACCGCAATACCTATCTCAGAAAAAACCGGATATTGACATGGCTTGGGGTCGAGCTAGCCTGCGCATTGACATACACGCTCATCGCCTCACTCGTCTTCGGAAACCTGGCGTTGCTATTCGTCAAAACATCAGCTCTTCCGGTTCAAAGCATCAGGCTGTCGGCAGAACTCATGTCACCCAATCAGTTGAAATTATCCTGGAGCATCACCAATCCGGGATCAATCTCCTCTGTTCGCGTTTATCGCTCAGCCGCTGAAAACCCGCAAAACTTTGAGATGGCTGCTTCACTGGCCTCAAATGCACGAAATTATATTGATCAGGGGGTTATTTCAGGAAGAACTTACTACTATCAGGTCAAAACGGTAGCGGCGGGCGGAGTCCTTTTATCCAGTCCGTCTAACACTATTTCAGTAACAATGCCGAACGCTGTTGGCGGCCCAACACCAACACCAGTGCCAACGGCAACTCCTAGACCTACGGCAACACCAAATCCAATTCCGACACCGACACCGCCTCCCACACCAACGCCGACACCTAACCCGGTGGGGACTCCACCTTCTGGCAACGAAGTTCTTTCGGCACGCGCGATTTCTCAAACTCAAATTGAATTGTTTTGGCAAATCCCAACAACGCAGCGCATCACCAGCGTTCGTATTTACAGAACGACCGCTGCGGCGCCGCATGGTTTCGAGTTTATAACGGCGGTCGGAGTATTGCCTGGACGCTTTGTGGATTCAGGGCTTTCTCCGAACACGACTTATCTGTACCAGATCAAATGGCCTGTCAGCGGAGTGTTATTGTCCCCACCATCCAATACTGCCAGGGCAACGACCTTTGGCGGTTCGCCAACACCAACGCCAACGCCTGTGGCAACACCGACTCCGACGCCAACGCCAAGACCAAGCCCTACCCCATCTCCGACTCCGACTCCGACGCCATCTCCAACGCCAGTCCCTAGTCCTTCACCGACTCCCAATCCAATAGCGCCAAGCGGCCCAATTCCGCTTGATGAAGAGGAAAAGGAATTGGTACGGCTAATCAGCGAATATCGAGGAACTCGCACTCTTGGACGAGTTCGTCCATCAATTGCGCTAACGAAGTCGAGCGATTTTTTGAGCCGGGATTTAGCTACACGTAACACCGTTAGCAAAATTGACATCGCCGGACGAAATATCGAACAACGAGCACGCGCCTTTGGTTATCAACCCAACACAACCTTTGATGGGATTGTCGCGGCTGGGAATCTCACCGCTCAGCAGGCGCTGGATACCTGGAAGCTTTCTTCCCCCGACAACGATGTGTTGTTAAATCCAGTCTGGAAAGTGGCTGGCATTGGCCGGACATTTAACGCTTCCACTGGTCGCTGGTATTGGGTAGTGGAATTCGCGGGCTTTTGGGATAAAACGATTCCACTGCCCGGCGAAGATGAAGACGGGCGCATTGATGGAAATGAATGGATTCGCACTCGTCCGCCTGGCGCAGCAATCGCCGCCGGGCATCGGTTTTCCGGTTACGGCGACGATGGTGAATGGTACAGCGCATTGCATTGTGACTTGGACGCACCCGGCGGCTTGCGGGATCGGTGCTGGAAAGACGAACCGCCTCAAGGCAATCCCAGCCTTTTGCTACCTTCTTCGCCAGATAACCTGGTGGGAACCTGGCACGTGCAGTATTCGATTTCGCCGACCGGCGTGGTTCATTACAACGATTACAGCGGTTGGGATGCCACAGGATTTACGATCACCTATTGGATCAATGCCAACGGCACTTGGACGAGCAAAGGCTACCGCGCTTATCAAGTGCCAACACCGACCGAAAGCGGAACCTGGACATCCGTTCACGATGCCTCACGCGATGAAGAGATTGTGACCTTCCATCGTCCTGGAAAACCTTCCGCCACAATTCGCATACATGCTGTGCGGGGTGTTTTGACCATGTTTGCCGTCGAAGGCGGTTCCGCAATGCAAGGCTTCCTGAAAGGTGTTCCTGCCGATAACAACCCGAAGGATGATCCACAAATCATCCTTCACCCTGGCGTCGGCTATTTCAACGCTCCGCATGGGCCATTTCAGTAGTTTTCAATTAGCCTTTCTACAAGGCGATCAAATCAAACTTTCGCAAGAAACTTTACAATCAAACCTGATTTGAGCGCCTTGTAGAATTGCTTGAGTAATAAATAGTCCACGCATTTACAAAAAATCAGCAGTAAGAATTGTCTGGTAGTTTCTTGAGTGGCTGTTTTTCTAATTTTACGCTTGACAGATTTGCCAAGCGCGTAGTATTAGAAAGTTGCATCCCGAAAAGCTGTACCTTAGCAATATGATCAATCAATCATCCCCGAATCCCTAGATTACTTTGAAGACTCGTTTTACGCATCTTCGAAGGGTTGATCGAAAATACAGCTTAAAGTCGCACAAGATGGTGACTAGAGCCTGGTGCCCCGAATCTTTTGTTCGACGCCTGTCTTCAAGTTCCCTTCTTAACTAAAGATAAAGACCTGAAAGTAATACAGCTACTCAACATACTAACCTCGTAGACTTGCTAGCTGGCAATCACAGTTTCTGTGATTTGAAGTTGCTCCAAGCAGGTAACGTGCGTGTCGTTTTTTGTTTCGCATATTGCCTGACTCCCCTCCCAACTTCGCTTTGGTTAGCCAAGGTCAAAGGTATTTTTGTGACCGAATTCTGGTCATTAAGAGAAATAACTCTGGCCTGTGCGCCTGCAAAGTAGTGTTTCATCTGCTTTTCTGGTGCGTGTTTAGCAATACTCATGGTTATGTAAGTCAGGAATATGCTTATGTCTTCCTGAACACTAAGGAGAAGAATTATGGTGCCTCGAAACACTTACCCCTCTGAACACGAAAATAGAGTCTGTCGAAAATTCTCTGTTGTGTTGATTGCTGCTATGCTGCTGAACTGCTTGATCGTTCTTGGTACGACCACTTTGGTCTCAGCGCAAGTTGGCGGCAAAAAGCAACAAACAATCGAACTTGAAGCCAGGGCTATCTCAGACACTCAAATCCGTCTGAACTGGCGCATTAACAATCCGGGAAACAATTCCGGCATCCGCATTTACCGCGCACATTACGTGACCCCCGACAATTTCGTATTTCTCACTTCACTGCCGCCGAATGCGTTGAGCTACATTGATTCGGGGTTGAAGGCGAAAAGTACCTGGTTCTATCGCATCCAGACCCAGGACAAAAAGCCTGCCATGTTGTCGGCTCCTTCCAATGCAACCAATGCAACCACGTTCACGCAGGCAAGTGGCGATGGAACGAACTCACAAAATCCAACTGACGACCCCAAGATCACGGTTGAAAACCCGACACTGGGCAATGTAATTCAAACTTTGAGCGCAAAAGCGATTTCAGCAAATGAAATCGAACTGCGGTGGGCGATTCCAAACCTCCCGCACGTCGCATCCATTCGCGTCTACCGGGCGTCGTCGAATGATCCGAAAAATTTCGAGATGATTGGAGCCGTAGGTTCCAACCTCAATGTGTATGTTGATGCGGACCTGAAGCCGCGTACAACCTACTACTATCACGTGAAGTACAACCAGAACAGCCACAGTGCCAACTTGTCAGCGCCATCCAACACTGCAATGGCAACGACACCGGACGGCGCTGACCCAAATCCGCGCAAACGTTATGAAGGTCTGCGTCCCAAACCGGGAATTTTGTTCGATCTTCCCGCAGGCGGAATTGGCACGGCGATTCCTCTGGACAAAGATGAAGACGAGTTTCTTTATCTGCTGAACAAATTCCGTGCATCGAGAGGCGTTGGACCTGTGCGAGCTTCAGTCAGCTTGACAATGGCAGCCGATTCTTTTGGCAAAGACCTTTCGGTTCGAAACGAAGTCAGCAAGTACGATTCGAATGGCTTTGGAGCTTACCTGAGAGTTCGCGCCTTCAATTTCTCCAGGCTAGACAATACCAAATTCGACACATTGCCCTTGGCGACTCGAATTGTTGACTTGGAGACTTTCTTCAATTTCACGATTCAAACGCCAGAAAATGTTGAAATCATGCTCAGGCCTGAATGGAAGGTCGTTGGAATTGGGCGCACTTACAACAATGAAGGAACCTATTACTGGGTTCTGGAATTTGCCGATTATTGGGACAAAACCATTCCGTTGCCCGGCGAGGACACCGATGGACGAATTGACGGCAACGAGCGTATACGCACTCGTCCGCCGATTGACGCTTTGGCGGCCAAGGCTAAATTCAGCGGCTATGGCGACGACGGCAAACCTTACGACCCGGTTCATTGCGACCTGGAAACCAAGGAATGCTGGCGCGATCCCGCCCCGGCTGGCCATCGCAGCCTGCGCGAAAATTCTTACCCGGAGAACATGATCGGTTTTTGGCATGTTGCCCGTCAGGTGAATTCCAAGGGAGTCGTGCATTTCAACTCTCCCGACAAATTCGACATGACGGACTTCACCATGACTCTGCTCATCAACGAAGACGGCACTTGGGTTTCGCAAGGTTATAAAACCTATCAAGACCCTGTTCCCGTTGAAGCCGGAACCTGGAAATGGGCGCACGATGCAGGACGTAACGAAGAAATCATCACGTTCTACCGCGACAACGGAAAAGCCACGGCGATCTTCCGAGTTCACGCTGCTCCCGGAGTGATGACAGTTTATGTGGAAGATGGTGGAGATTTCTTCCGAGGAATCAAAGCCGACGGCAACAAGTATGACGATCCGCATCTGATCTTTTTGCCGGGTCCCGGATTTTTCTACACTTCGGCGCCTGCGTTCCCGACAGCGATGCGATGCGGTTCCTGTCCACAAACCAATCCTTAAACCAGTCTGTCAAACAGATTGAATTCCTGCCGCAGCGGAAAACCCGCTGCGGCAATTTTATTTGCTGGAAGTGAGCCGCAGAGAGTTCCCGATGACAGAAAGGCTGGAAAGCAGCATGGCTACGGCAGCAATGATGGGATTCAAGACTCCTGTCACTGCCAGACTGATGCCAAGTGTGTTATAGAAAAAAGCCCAAAAGAGATTTTGCCTGACGACGCGCCACGTGGTGTTTGCCAAATCGAAAACCACAGGCAGTTTATCGATCGCGCTGCTCATCAAGACAATGGCGGCGGCTCGCATGGCAACGTCAGCGCCTGACTCGACAGCAATTCCCAAGTCGGCTTGAGCCAACGCCGGAGCATCATTGATTCCGTCGCCGACCATCGCCACCAGCGTTCCCTGCTGCTGCATTCGCGCAATGATCGAAGTTTTATCGTCCGGCAGAGCTTCGGCGATAAATTCATCTGCCCCAATGACGGAAGCTACGTGCGAGGTTGCTGCGTAAGAATCGCCGGAAACAATCAGAGTCTTGATTCCTCGTTGCTTCAAATCCCGCAGAACATCCGCTGCTTCCTGATGAATGCGGTCGCCAAATTCCATCACACCACGCACTTGCCCGTCCCAGCCAAAGTAAGCGACCGTTCGTCCCTGACTTTCCAGAGATTCCGGCCAATCCGTTAAATTGCCTGGAACTCGTTGCTGCTCAGCCAACCTGCGATTGCCCGCGAACACAGAATGTCCGGCGACGTTGCCAATCAAACCAAGTCCTTTGCGAATTTCAACATCTCGCGCTTCCAGCAGTTCGATGTCGCCTTCTTCGGCGCGCGTCATCACCGCCCGCCCCAACGGGTGTTCGGAGTATCGTTCGAGCGAAGCAACCAACTGCAAAGCCTCTTCGTTGAATCCTGCGTCCTTTTCAATGCCAGTGCTCAACGCGCGTCGAGGCAGAGCGCCAACACTCCGGGCAATTTCTACAGAACTCAATGCCTCTGCTTTTGCTTGAACCGGCTCAAATTTCAACAATGCGAAATTTCCTTCGGTTACGGTTCCTGTCTTGTCGAAAATCACCGTATCCACATTTCGAACCGTTTCCAAAACACGGCTGTCACTGACCAGAATTCCGCGCTGCGAAGCCGAGCCAATCGCAGCCGTCAACGCCAGCGGAGTCGCCATTCCCAACGCGCAAGGGCACGCAATAACCAATACTGTAATCGCTCGCATCAACGCTTCATCCGTAGCGACACCCCCTCCCAACCAGCACACCAAAAACGTCAGCACGGCAAAGACAATTACTCCGGGGACAAACACGCGCGACACTTTGTCCACAGTGCGCTCCAGCGCGGATTTGCTGCTGAGCGCCCGTTCCACCAATCGTATGATCTGTGCCAGGGTCGCATCTTCGCCGACTTTTTCCGCTCTGACCTGAATCACATTGCCGGTGTTCAAACTTCCGGCAACGACGCGACTGCCGGGTTGTTTTTCCACCGGAGTGGATTCGCCGGTCAGCAGCGATTCGTCGGCGTGCGAATAGCCGTCAATCAAGATTCCATCCGCGGGGATTCGTTCGCCAGCTTTGACGACAAAAACGTCTCCGACTTTCAGCGCATCCACCGAAACAAACTTTTCTTCTTTGCCGCTGACGCCAGTTGCCGACAACCGAACCTTCTTCGGCATCATTCGGTACAACAACGCGACAGCGCGTGAAGTTCGCTCTTTGGCTCCTCGCTCAATCAGCTTGCCAACCAGCACCAATGTGACAATCGCGCCAGCCGTATCGAAGTAATAATGCGTTCCGCCAATAAACGCCTGAGCCGCGCTGTAAAAATAGGCTGCCAGAATTCCCAGTCCCAGCAGCGTTTCCATTCGCACGATGCCATTGACCAAACCTCGCCAGGCCAGCCGCAAAATCGGCATTGCCGAATAGAAGACAATCGGAGCCGTCAACAACATCAACACAAACGGCAGGTAACGGCTGATGCTTTCGGAGATTTTCTCGAAGTACCCGACGTACAACGCCATGCTCAGCGTCATGACATTCATCTGCAAAAATCCGCTGATGCCTAACCGCAACAGCAAATCGCGGCGCTCGGCGGTCGCAGAATCGTTTTCACCTGTGTATTCGCTGGCGCTGTAACCGAGCTGGCCTATGCGCTCGGTTATTCTGTCTGGAGGAATGTATTGCGGGCAGTATTTGACCTTGACCAAGTCGGATGAAAAAAAGGCTTCGGCGGAAACAACGCCGCGTTCTTTTGTCAGCGTGTGTTCGATCAACCACGCGCATGACGAACACCACATCCCGGAAACCTGCAACAGGACTTCCTGAGTCAAAGCGTCGTGCGGAATTGGCGGCAAAGTCGGTTTCACATCTTTGCCACCAGTTGCGATCAATCCAAGAGCCAGACTCCGCTTGAACACTTCGGTTTCGCGTACATCCTGGCCTGACGCAATCACGCCGCTTTCCAGCAAGATGGCGTATACGTTCATGCAGCCTGGACAGCAAAACGATTTCTCCTCGCCGTCAAAGCTGCGAACGAACGGATGACGACCAACCGTCAAGCCGCACAAGTTGCAAATTTTCTGGTCGTTCATCATCAGCGGGAGTTTGTGGTTTGCGCGTTCACCGGTTTGCCGTGCTCATCCAGAATGATCGGATTGGCTCGTTTGGAAATGACATAAGCCATGACCAGAATGCCGATAAAGACTACAACCACGAAGCCAAGCAGACTCGTCAATATCTTTCCCTGCTGTCTGACCAGATAGTTGCTGATGTGTTTTGTCATTTAGGTTTCCTTTCCGTGGGAGTGATGAAGGTCATGTTTGCCGTGCTGGTTTCGTCGCCCGGCTCAGTGCGGCTGACAATCTGGAAATGATTCACACCCGGAGGCAATGTCTGTGGCGGAGCCGCAATTTCAAATTGAAGCTGGAGCTCTTCGCCGGATTTCAGCTTCAACGGTTGTTCCAGTCGAATCTGCGCGCTCGGCAGATTTTGCAGCGTCAGAGTCAGCTCGGCATCCTGGCCTTGTCGGTTGGCCACTGTCATTCGAAAATTGTTGTACACCCAGCCATCGTCACCCAACCGATATAACTCCGTGCGTACAGGAGCGATTTTCACCAGCACGTTGTCGCGCATCGAAAGCACGACAAACAATCCCGAAGTGTAAAACAACAGCACCAACGCAACGATCACTCGTTTGGCATCGCGCAATCCCAACCGACGCAGGAACGACGTTTTCTTGTCGGTCAACAACTCGCCTTTTTCACCCCAGGCATAATGAATCAAACCCGGTTTGCCCAATCGGCTCAGAACGTCTTCGCAGGCATCAATACATTCGCCGCAATGAATGCATTCCATCTGATAGGGAGAGTTGCGGATGTCTATTCCCATGTGGCAAACGCGAACGCATTTTTTGCATTCGATGCAGACTTTGTCCTCTCCCTGACCGTCGCGGTATTGCACGAGCAAGGTTTCCCTGTCGCCCAGCATTCCCTGCAAATATCCGTAAGGACAAATTGTTTTGCAGAACCGTTGCCGCAGAAAGGCGAAGTCCAAAAAGGCAATCAAAGTCGTGGCGGCCCCGGCAATTCCGCCCGCTGTGCGAATGTCCAGCGTGAGCAATCGTCCCAGCAGATCACTCGGCTCGACAAAATACGAAATGAAGACAAACGACAGAAACACAGACGCAACCAACAGCACGGCATAAAACAACGCGCCGCTCATCCATTGACGCCGTTTCGCCGAAAATTTGATGAAGCGTTTGTTGACGATTTTTTTCAACCGGTCTTCCACAGCCAGAGAAGCTTCGCTGAAGATCATCTGCGGACAGAAATAACCGCAATAAATCCTGCCGTACAACATCGAAGCTGCCGCAATCACATAAAGCAAAAACAGCAAGGAGAAGAACAGAATGCCGAATTCACTGATCAACAGTTCATATCCGGCGAAGTAAAACCGCTGGCGTGGAATGTCGAACCGCATGACGTTGAAAAACGGCAATGCGACAAAAATCAGAAAACAGGCGAATTGAATCGCTCGGCGATAACGATGGTAGGTGGATTGCGCAGGCAACACCGGCAACTGTTTGCCGGATTTATTGACAGGCTTGGGAGCAGGTTTTACAGCCGAAGGGCTTTGCCTGGTCAGTTCCCGCTCAGCGGATAAGTTAGGGTTGCTGACGCTCATAAAATTCATTGTCCGGCAAGCTGCCAGCTTGCCGTGTTTTTGGTTGGCTACAAATTCAATTTCAGCCACTACTTCGACAAGTGGCAGCCTGTCGAACAAATCAATTCAATGACAACTCGCTGCCTTGGCAGTGTTCAGCATTGGCATTAAACCTCGCCACACTAAAATCGCTCCTAACAGCGCGACACTGACGGCGGTCAACCGAGTTCCCCATCCGCTGGCATTCAATCGCGCAAGCTTCAAACTGAAAGCGGAAGAAAACACTCCCAGGGCGAATAACGCGCCAACCGTTCCCATTCCGAAAGCCATCATCGCCATTGATCCTGCAACCGCCGTGCCCGCAGCCATGGCTTTGAACAGCGCGGCGTAAATCAATCCGCAGGGTAAAAATCCCAACAGCAATCCAAGAACGAATTTACTGCCGACCGTCGGAGACGCTATGCGACTGCCCAACGGTCGCAAAAATCGTGTTGTATAACGCAGCGGGTCGAACCGCTGTAACCAGCGGTGAGGCAGCAACTCCAGCATCAATAATCCGGCGATCACCATCAGCGCGCCGGCAAGAATGGCAACAAGGTTTTCAATGCCGGCCAATCGCCCGGCCAGATCAAAAACCTGGCCGGTCAGGCCTGCTACTGCGCCCAGGAGGCTGTAGGTGATTACTCGACCCACGTTGTACGACAGATGTGCGGCAACTTGCTGACTTGCTTTCTGAAGGCTTGAGGACAGGCTGAACGAAACAACCACAGGGCCACACATCTGTACGCAGTGCAGGCTGCTGACCAGACCAAGACCGAAAAGAATTGAAAACTCTGACACTGACATTGCGTAATTTGACGCCGCTGTCAGAGCAGTTTTCCTCAGTGAAAGCTTTTTACGCTGCGGAAATCTGCCCGGCTGCGGATTTGCCGTCTTGCTTTAATTTTGGATTTGGCGCGTTGATCGTCACGCATTCGCGGTAAAAATCGAACCGCTTCATCTTGATCGCCTGCGTTGGACAGCGCGAAGCGCACATCGCGCAGCGAATGCAGGTGGATTCGTCTTTCAACATGATCGCGCCCAAATTTCGCAACTCTTCGTTGCTGTACCCCTGCAAATCCTCTGCCGTAATTCCCGCCGACTCCGAAGCCAGTTTCATTAAAAAAGCATCGCCGCGCAGTTGATCCAGTCCAACCAGCTTGATCAGGTTTTCCGGGCACACATCCACGCAGCCGTTGCAGGCGATGCAGATCGAAGTGTCGAACACAGTGTTGATGTTGCAGCGCAAACAACGCGCGGCTTGTTGGCGAGCTTCGGCTTCGGGGAAATTGATTTCGACGATGTTCAATGTGGCGGCACGCTGTTCCGCTTCGAGCGCCGGAGGATTGTGTCGCTGCAACTGATCCCAACCCGGCGTCATGGTGTAATCAGCGGACAGCCAGCGTTTGCGAACGACAACGTCAGTTCGCGTGCCGCGCAGATAATCGTGCATCGAACGCGCAGCAATCTGCGCCGAAGCGATGGCGTGAATGAACAATCGCGGACCGTGCGCAATGTCTCCGCAGGCGAAAACGTCCGGCGCTGTGGTTTGATAGGTTTCAGGATCAACCTTAATCAATCCGCGTTCGGCTTCCACGCCGTCCGCTTCGCTCAAAAATGAAAGATCGGAAGTCTGGCCGATGGCGAACATAATCGTGTCGGCCTCAACGTCTTCGACAAATGATTCGTCGAACTTCGGATTGAACCTGCCTGCGTCATCAAACACAGAGGTGCATTTGACCGTGCGCAACCCGGTGACCTGGCCGCCTTCGCTCAAAATTTCGCGCGGGCCTCGCGCTGTGTGAAGCTTGACGCCTTCTTCTTCGCCTTCGACGATTTCGATTTCATCAGCGGGCATTTCGTGGCGATCTTCCAGGCAGACCAGATGAACTTCCTTGTCGCCGCTCAACCGCAAAGCAGAACGCGCCACGTCGTAAGCGATACGCTCGGTTCGTTCCATATCCGACCGCGCATCGGCCATTTCAACGGCTCGCGGGCGAACTGCCGACCGAGCCACATCGAACGCTACGTTGCCGCCACCGATGACAACGATCTTTTTGCCAAGCTCCATCGGCTTGCCTTCGTTGAAGGCTTTCAGAAATTCCAGCCCGTCAAAAACGCCCGGCGTGTCGCTTCCCGGCAAAGGCAGCTTACGACCTTTGGGCAAACCTACGCCGAGAAAGATAGCCTTGTAACCTTCTTCGCGCAGACTTTGAATCGTGAAATCGCGTCCGAGCTTCATATTGCATTTCAACTCTACGCCCATCGAAAGAATCGCGTTGATTTCGGCTCTGACCAGTTCGCGCGGCAAACGGTAAATCGGCACGCCTACCATCAGCATTCCGCCCGGATCAGAGTTAGCTTCAAACACCGTGACTTTGTAACCGAGCCGAGTCAGATCGTGCGCAACAGTCAAGCCGGAAACACCTGCTCCAATCACAGCGATGCGCTCGTAATCGCCGCGATTTGGCGACAGCATTCGTTCGTTCGCTCCCGCGTGGTACTGAGTGAAGTCGCCGGATTCCGGCCCGAACTGTTCGTTGACGAATCGCTTCAGCGCGCGAATAGTGACAGGAGAATCCAGATCGCCGCGACGGCAATTGACTTCGCACGGCGCGCCGCAAACCCGCCCGCAAATCGAAGCAAACGGATTTGTCGCGCGAGCGATTTTGTATGCTTCCTGATAACGCCCTTCGGCAATCGCCGTCACATAACCGCATGCATTGGTGTGAACCGGGCAGGCGTCTTGGCACTTGACCATTTTCATCCAGTAATCAGCGGACGATTGATCGGCGAGTTCAAATTGCAAGTCGTCTTGCGGCATAGTTGATTAGTCTTCGTGGAATTTCCGAAACACAAAACCGATGACAACGATGAAGTAGATTGCGCCAATGGCGGCAACCGCATACATCAAGCCGGATGAAGATTGCGACACTGCATTGAAGGCCTGAACCAGCACACCGCGTTCAGAATGATTGACCTCGCCGTTCATAAACACGATCAAATAGGTCAGACAGCCGCCGATGATGAAGATATACGCGATCTTCAAAAACGCAGGAACATCGGTTCCCTTGCGTTCGGTGATCCAGCCTTCGGCATATTCCTTGATTTCAGTTTGTGGTTTGTCGCTTTTGCTCATGAATGACTCCTGTGAAAAACGTCCGACAAGCTGCCAGCTTGTCACATCCATTGGCCAGGTCTTTTCTCAACGATAGAGTCTGCGGCAAGCTGGCAGCTTGCCGGACTCATTCTTCGTCGTCCTTCAGCATTCGGTACTTGGCTTCTTCGCTGTCTTTTCCCCAGTAACCGTGTTTGACTGAACGGAAGAAGAAAAAGAGCGCGCCCACCAACAACAGGAAAAAGTAAAAGTAAGCGAAATAAACGCTCGGATAGCTGTAATCTTTCATCCCTACCTCCTATCGTTCGTAATCGTTATCCGGTCGCCAGTTCTTGGCTCGACCGAGCGTTTGCAAGTAAGCGACAACGGCCTGGAACTCTTCTTCGTTGTCGGCAATCCACGGATACGGCGGCATGATCGAACCCGGTACCAGATCGCGCGGATTGCGAAAATGCGCGCGATGCCATTGTTCGTCGTATTTGCCGCCGACGCGCGACAAATCCGGTCCGGTGCGTTTGGTTCCGAACAGATGCGGCGAGTCGTAAACGAATTCATCAGGCGTTGAAATCGGGGCATCCACTCCGCGCCAGCCAGATCGTTTGGTGTCGGCCAGCAAGGTGCGCGTTTGTTGCGTGTGGCAATACCAACACCCTTCGCGGACGTACACGGCACGACCTTTCAGTTGCTGTTCGGTGTAAGGTTGGAGCTTGCCTGTGACGCCTTTGGCTGGATCGCTGTTGTCGAAGGGGCGCGCCCAGCTTTTATCCACGATTGGCGGAACCACCGTCGTCAGCAAACCGCCGATGAAAAACAGCGCCAGAGCGGCTGCAACAAAAAAGGGCGCGCTGTAATCAGCCTTGTGTAACATAAGTTTCCTCCTTCTTGGCTTCAGGCCGTCGCCGCAGCCATCTTGTTCGATTCGCTTCCAGCGCCGATCATCGTTGCCAGAATGTTGTAGGCGAACGCCACAATGCCGCCAAACATCAACACGCCGGAAAAGAAGCGAACGACCCAGACCGGTTGCAACGCGATCACCGTGTCAATGAACGGAATCGCCGGATTGTTCCATTGCCAGCCCTGCCAGAATCCGCCCAACCACAAAGTGACAAAGAAACCTACGCCGCCGATCATAAACAGCCAGAAGCTCCAGTTAGCCAACGAATCGGAAAACAGGCGACGACGGAAAATTTTCGGCACGACGTAATAACAACCTGCAATGGCGAAAAACGAAAAAGCTCCCAACACGGCCATGTGAGCGTGGCCCGGAATCCAGTCGGTTTTGGAAACAATCGCGTTGACCGAACGCAGACTGTGCATAGGTCCCTGGAAACAGGTCAGCAGGTAAAACACCACGCCGGACATCAAAAATTTGAGCGGCACGTTGTCGCGCATCTGATCCCACTGGCCGCGCATGGTGGCGAAGAAGTTGTAGACCACAGCCCACACCGGAACCAGCAACATCACCGAAAAGACTATGGCGATGGTTTGCAGCCATTGCGAAATAGGGCCGTGCAGCATGTGATGCGCGCCCGTCCAGACATAAACGAAAGCCAGCGACCAGAATCCGATCATCGAAAGTTTGTGGCTGTGCAGCGGGCTGTTGGAGGTTTTCGGAATGAAATAATAAGCGATGGCCAAGCCGACCGGCGTGAAGATCAATCCGACGGCATTGTGAACATACATCCAGTTCAGGTTGGCCTGATTGACTCCGGTGGTGAACAACGCAGCGAAATTGCCTGTCAGATACACAAACGCCGTCCAGAGAATCGTCCCCAGGCAATACCAGATCGTCACGTACATCTGCGTGTATTTGCGATTGGCGACGGTCATGAAAATGTTCGCGCCAAACATCACCCAGGCGACAACGACCAGCACATCCAGAAACACAGGCAATTCGGCGTATTCCCATCCCTGATTCCAACCCATGATGGTTGAAACCACTGCGCCGAGAATAATGAAATTCCACAGCGCCGCCGTCGCTATGCCCAGCTTTTCGCTCCACAACCGCACGCCACACAAACGCGGCACGACGTAATACATCAAGCCCATATCCGCAGCCAGCAACCAGCCAAACAGCATGCCGTTGACATGCAGCGGGCGCAGCCGTCCGTAAGTCAGGTATTGCACAGTGCCGAGCAATTCCGGCCAGACGAATTTGGCGGCGATCAACAATGCGACGATGCCGACAATGAAAAAATAGGAAATCGAACTGACCAGAAACAGCTTGGCCGTGGTGTCCTGATGAAGAGATTCGTTGTAACGCGCGGCTTCCGAAACAGGAATTTCGCCAGCGCTGATTGTGCTTTCGCTTTGCATAATTGCCTCCGCTTTGGAGTTTGATTTGGAATCCCGCCATTGCCGAGCGGTCAACTCCGCCTGATGACCGGCTCAATCGCCCGACGGGATTCCAAGCTTGATATTTCCGTTTTTTATTGCCTGGGTTTATTGAAACTTCTCAAGTAATTGACCAGGTCGCCGACATCTTTTTGCGACAAACCATAATCCACCCAGGGCGGCATGGCCGTTCCCTGCACGCCGTACAAAATGGACTCGAACATACGGCGATCGTTGGTGGCATTGACGAAATCGGCGTTTCGCAAATTGCGCGGGCGCGGCAGCATATCAATCGAATTTGGCCCTTTGCCGTCGGCTTTTTTGCCGTGACAGCCCGTGCAACGTTGCATGAAGATTTGTTCGCCGCGTTTGATGGAAGCCGCATCAACGGCAACAGGATTTGCTTCTGGAATTTGTCGCGCCTTCATTTGCCGCGCAGGTTCTTTGACGTAATTCTTGCGAATGTGATCCAGCACGCCGCGAACCTGATCGTCGTTCAACACACGTCCCCACGCTGGCATCGAAGTTCCGGCGACGCCGTTTCTGATTGAAGCCATCAGCCGTTCATCGGATTTGCTGCTCATGAAGCCGGCTTTGGTCAGATCGCGCGGATACGGGTCGAGATAAACAGCGATCATTCCTTTGCCGTCGCCCAAATCGCCGTGGCAACGCGCGCACAACGACGAATACATTCCCGATGGATCAATCAGCGGAGGCGGCGTTTTCAAACTCATCAGATAAGCCGTCATTGCCTGATATTCGCCGTCGGGGAAATTGAACGTAGGCATGATCGAATCGGAAATCCGCGAACGAGGATCACGAAAATGATCCATCGTCCATTTGTCGTCTTTCAGCAATCCTTCAAACGAAAGATCAGGCGCAACGCCGCCGTCACGATTGCCGAGTTTGTGACAGGCCAGACACGAACGGTCGTTAATCAGTTTTTCTCCCAGAGTAATCAGCGACCCGCTTGCGACCGGCTTAGTTTCGGCAACTCCGGCCAGCATCGGCGAGCCTTCTTTTTCCCTGTTCAAACCGGCGCGATACCGATCAAGAGAAGTTTCGGAAAAATTGACGCCACGACGGCTCTTCAAAAAGACGACCAGCGCCTTGGTTTCTTCTTCGCTCAAATTGAATTTGGGCATGAAAGAAGTGGCGCTGTTGGCGCGCGGTTCAACGATTGATTCCCACAGATAATCGAGTTTGAACTTTTTGCCGACTTCGCTCAGGTCAGGACCGAGCGTTCCCGCCGACATTCCTTCGACCTTGTGGCAACCGTAACAATTCTTTTCAAAAAATATCTGCCGGCCTTTGGTTACCAGCGGCGCGCCTTTGAAATTTTCTTCGGTGTGACATTGCGCGCAGTTGGCCTGCATGAAAGCTTTGTCTTTCAGCTTCGGTTTGAAATCCGCGCGCCAGTTTTGAGTGACGTATCCCAGCATGGGCGACGGCCAGTAATGGTCATCGCCGTGAGCATCCAGAGTTTCCAAGCCGCGCCCCTGCCCGTCGTGGCAAACCGTGCAGCCGAAATCTGAAAATTTGTGGCGACGCTCCCATTTGCCGTTGACCATTCGGTCGCCGAGTTCTTCGGAAAACGGGTGAGAACGCAGCGGCTGGGCGTGATCCTTGAATCGCGGGTCATCGCTGCCAATGTGGCAAGTCGTGCAGCGATCCACCTGATTTTTGCCGCCGAACGCCGTGACTATGATTTGTTCGATGCGAGGGCTTCGCCCTTCCAGCGCCACGCGTTCGGCGTCGGTTTTCGCCATTGCGCGCGCTTGATCGAAATACGCGGTTTGATGACGTTCCCACTTGTGGAAAAACTGGTTGTAGAAGACGAGGCCGTGAACAATCAGAATCACGAAACTCGCAATGGCCAACGCCAGTCGCATAACTCAATCCTCTTTGGGAACGCACGCGCCCTCGCGTGCCAAACCGCACGCGAGGGCGCGTGCGTTCCCGGTTGTTACCAGGGAGACACGAACTCCCAGTTCGGCCCGCGGAAAAATGTGCCGATGATGATTAACCCTATGTTGACGATGACGAAGATCAGAAACAGCGTGTTGGCCAGCAATCGTTCTTTGGCAAACCAGCGCCCGATGCCTTTTGTGTTTCGATCCAGATAAGGAACCAGCAACAGAATCAAAACTTCCAGCGTGGGAATGCCTACGCCGCCCCAGAACGCCGAATAACTGACCATTTCCTGCAAGCCCAGAAAATACCAGGGAGCCTTTGCAGGATTCGGCGGATGCGCGATGTTGACAGGCTCTTCCAGCGGCGCGTTGAACAACAACGACACGACCAGCACTCCAGCCAGCGTCAGAACAAACACGAACAACTCCGCCATAAACAAATTCGGCCAACTGAACACGGAGTTGTCGGGGACGTTGCCGACTTTGGTGAAGGGGCCGCGAACCAATCCCTGAATGCCGTAGCGTTTCTTTTCGATGGCGGGAGCGGCGACCGTTTGCGCCGTCACAGCGGCTTGCGCCGGAGCGACATCCAATTCCGTCGGCCAGGCTTCCAGTAAATCGCTCTGTGGTTGGCTGGCAGCGTCGGCCTCTTCTGGGCGCGACAAGCCGCCGTCTTTGCGAATGCGCCAGAAATGCACGGCTATCAACATCGTCATCACCAATGGCAGCACGGCAATGTGAAGAACATAAAATCGCAGCAGAGCTTCCTGGCCGACAGTGGTATCGCCAAGCAACAAAAACTGAATTTCTTTGCCAACCACCGGGGCGTATCCGGCAATCGCGGCGCCGACTGTGATCGCCCAGAACGCCAGTTGATCCCACGGCAACAGGTAGCCGGTGAAGCTGGAAAACAAGGTCAGCAAAAACAAAACAACTCCGAGCACCCAATTGAATTCGCGCGGCTTTTTATACGAGCCGGTGAAAAACACTCGACACATATGCAGAAAGACCGCCGCCACCATTCCGTGCGCAGCCCAGCGATGCATGTTGCGAAGGAACGTGCCGAAGGCGACCGAGCTTCGCAGATCAAGCATGCGGTTGTAGGCCTGTTCGGTCGAAGGCACGTAATAAAACATCAGCAACACGCCGGTGACGATCAAAATGACGAACAGGAAAAAGGTAATCAGCCCCAATCCCATCGTGAACCAGGGTTTGATCGTGTGTTTGTTGACCTTGACCGGATGTATGTGCAGGAAGAAGTTCGTAAAGCTGGTCTGCGATCTTCCCAGATCGGAACTCGGCAACGGATTGCGAAAGATGGAATGCCAGATGTTGGCAGGTATTTCCCTGAGCGCGTTGAAATAGCTTTTCTTGGGCATCGTCGTCTCCGAAACTGGGTCACGCATTGAAATAAGTTCCCGACGGAATTTCTTCGCCTTTGTCCACTTCCAGTTCGCCATTTGGCGCCAGCGTCACTTTGTACCAGGGCAAAGCCTTCGGCGCGGGGCCGCCGGTGACGTTGCCATCCTGGTCATAACGCGAACCGTGACACGGGCAGGCAAATCCGGTTTCCGAAGTCGAAACAATGCAACCCAGGTGCGTGCAGACGGTGGAAATCGCGCACAACTTTTCGCCTTCGCGGACGACGCAGATGTTCTGCTCGCTGAGCGTGATGCGTGTGCCCGAAGGAAAGTCTTCCGGTTTGCCTATGCTGAAACGATTGGGCTGGCCGTAGGTCGCGCGAGGTTTGATGAATACCAGATTGGAAAAAACGCTGACAATTGCCGATCCGAACAATCCGACGCTGCTCAACCAATTCAACATGCGTCGCCGGGTGACTTGTCCTTCTGTTTGCTCAGGTTCCGAAGTGTGAGCCTTCTTCGCCATTGCCATTGTGATGATCCTCCGAAACGGACTCTGCGGAATCCGTCACAGAAGATTCGACCAGTTCTTCAATATCAGACCAAAAGACCTGGTATTTGGCGTCTTCCAGATTCCGAAAATAGTCCTGTTTTACTGCGAAGATAAAGATAAGAAGAGCGCCGATACCCATCAATAAACTGGCGATGATTGCGATCCAAGTGTGTTCCATAAGGCCAGATTCGCCTTTTTTCGTAAACAGGTTCCGTGATCGTTTCCGACCGTCATCAATGGGTATCGGGTTAAGAGAACAGCGCAAGGAAACCAATTATGTTTTCCCTCCTTGATCGCAGTCGCAATCATCGTTCCGAAGTCGGCGCGACATTGAATTGTCTGAAAATCAAAAGAAAAACAGCTTTTTTTTGAAACTGGCTGTGTGGCAGGAAAGATTTGTCTGAGGAATTATTCTCAGCGATAGCGGAAAATGGCTGAGTCATTTTCCGCAACTGACAACAAGGTTATTTGATGTTTATTCTGACAATGTTGGCTTGTTTACCGTCAACGGTCAGCGCCAGATTGACTTCGCCCCGTCCGATCAGTGAACGCGGGATTTGAATGTTGATCTGATCCAGTCCGACAAAATCGCCTTGCGCGCCTGCAAAATGGACTGGCGCAATTTCTCCGCCAATCCTGGCAACGACATTTTCCAGCGAACTGCGAAAACGGAATCCGGTTCCGTACAACACCAGAAACACCTGATCGGAATTGCTGCCCAAATCCGGCCCCAGATCAATCGGGCGCGCCTGGCCATTGAGCGACACGAGCAGTTCCGGTTGCGGAGGCTGGTTTGGTTCTGAAGGTTTGTATCGCAACACCTGCCCGACCGGATAACCTGAACCGCTGCTGTTGATGGTGAAAAATCCTGGAGCGACCTGAGCAACGTCAATCTGAGAATTAAACAGTTTTTCAGTCCCTTTGTAGATGGTAACGGCAGCCGGTCCCGCAGCCGTGCCCGACGGAAGCAGGTAATTGATCTGGTTAGGCGAAATAAAAAACAATGGCGAAGGACGCTCTACGCCGTTCACATCACGAACTTTCAACACCGTGCCAGCCAGATTGATCGGCAATTGGGGGCCACTCGCCACTTGTGTGACTTCGGCCATCCCTGCTCCAAACGCGGTCACAATGGATTCAGGCGCCAGCGTGCCAGTGGTCAGACTGGCAGCAGACACGCTGACAGCGACGCCGGTCTGATTGACGGTAAACGATTTGCCGGCAATGGTGATTGTTGTGTGGCGCGGCGCGGCTTCGTTACTGGCGGCCACGGTGAATCTGACCTTTCCTGTCCCCTGCATGAACGTGGCGCTGTTGATAGTTATCCATCCAGTTTTGTTTTCCACCGCCCATGAACAATCCTGCTCCGTAGTGGTCACGCTGACTTCGCCCTGACCGCCAACCACTTCAAAGGTGTCATTCTGTGGTGTCATGGTGAACGCACAAACCTGGCCGAGCGGAACTCTCCACGCGCCGCGTCCGCGAGTGAAGGCGAACAGATGCGCCAAGCCCCCGAACTGTCCAACCGACAACCATTCAACCGGCGCATTGGCAAAGCCTGTGTTTTCCACCGCCCAGGTTATTCCACCGTCGGGCGAAGCGAACACGCCAATATCCGTGCCGATGTACAGCCGTTGCGTATTGGTCGGATCAACCACAATGCAGTTGACCGGAATATCCGGCAAAGTGCCATCTATTGAAATCCAGCCCACGCCGCCGTTCACACTTTTCCAGACGTGTTTGTTGCCAAAGTTCGAATAAGTCGCGTAGGCAACGTCGCGATTGGTGGGATCGAACGCCAGAGAAGAAACCGTGCCGGAACGTGGGCGTGTGTTCGGCCACACTGTATCGGCAGTCGAATTCAACCCGATTGTCGTGCGATGAATGTAGCCTTGATCGGTTCCGGCCAGCACAAAGTTTCCGTCGTCGTTGGCAACGGCAATCGCCGTCACCGGAGTCCCTGTCAACGAATGGCTGGCGGGCGTCCAGCTATCCGCGCCGTTTTTCGTCCGCCACAACGTTTGCCCGCCAAGCCACAACCGATTGGAATCGCTCGGATCCATCACGAACGGGACAATGAATCCGAAACCGACGTTATTGATGTTGTTGGTCGCAGCGCGGAAGTTCGCGCCACCATCGGTGGATTTCATCAACGACAATCCATTTGTTGAACCGTAAATGATATTCGTGTTGTAAGGATCAACGGCGACATATCCGCCGTCGCCTGACAACAATTCGCGCCAGCCGTTCGTGCCTTCCACATCGGAACCCAGAATCACGCCGTTGTCCTGAGCGCCGCCCAGATACCGCGCGCCATCGGGGAAAGCGGCTCCATGATAAAACTGCGTCACTTCGTATCCGTTGTTGAGCGAAGTCCAGGTGACTTTGCTGTTCGCCGAAGAACATGGAGCGCGATTGCCGGTGACGGTTTGCGCGCGCGCGTTTTCAGTGCGGAAAATGCCGCCGTCGTTGCCGACAAACATGGTTCGATTGGAACTGCCATTGAACTGCGGATGAAAAACAATGACGTGCTGATCGGCATGAACATACCGCGCGCTGGTTTTAGGTTCGTGCCAGAACGAAGCCATGCCCCAATTGGCTCCGCCGTCGTCGGATCGAAACAGATCAATGCCGCCCACCCAGACAGTGTTTTCGTTCAAAGGATCAACCGCGATGACGTTGTCGAACCATCCTTGCGCGAAAAACTGATTGACGCCCCCTGCCCGACAATCGCTTTGAAACGCCCAGATCGGATTGGTGAACAAGACCGAATTCAATCTGGAAGCCTGGCTGTTATTGACCTTGACCCAGGAATTGGCTTCGCCGCCATTTGCCGAACGAAAAACCGCATGCAGGGAATGCGGCATTCCAGAGGCTCCATTTTCCGAAGACGCAGCGTAAATCACATTTTGATTCGACGGAGCGATGGCCAGGCTGGTGCGCGACATGCCTTCTTCCGTATGCACCACTTCCCAAAGCCCCAGCGCGCTGGCGTTGTCGTTTCGATAAATCATCGCCTGCACGTTTCCTGGAGTTCTTATGTTCGTCGGAATTCCGCAAGCCGCAAACACGACATCCGTCGGTTGATCGGTTCGAATTGCCAGATCGGAACATCCGCCATTGATGGATTCATTGACGACGGCTGTCCAGGTGGTTCCGCCATCCAGCGACCTCATCACGCCGTATCGCGTCGCAGCATAAATGCGGTTTGGGTTGATTCGACTGATGACAATGTCGTTGACGTAATGAAAATTCGCCGTGCGCGTTCCTTCCAGTTGACGCCACGTATTTCCGCCGTCAAAGCTGCGAAAGATGCCTGCTCCCCGCGTTGCATCGGCATTGAAATATCCTTCGCCGGTTCCGGCGTAAATCACATCAGGGTTGTTGGGATCGAAAGTCAGAGCGCAAACCGCCAGCGTCGGCAACAAATCCGTCAGCGGTTGCCAGAGCCTGCCGCCGTCTGTAGTTTTCCAGACACCTCCAGCCACTCCCGCGGCATACATGATTTCAGGGTTGCGAGGATTGACCAGCAAGGCTCTGGTTCGACCGCCTATGTTTCCAGGGCCCAGCGGCGTCCAGGCTGCCAGCGCCGTCGCTTCTTCGGCGGAACCGTTGAGATTGTTGTTCGCCATCGCCCGGCGCGAAGGCAACAACCTGTTTTGCAGCGTGGAAAATTGCGGCAGGTCGCGCGCCTTTTCCAGCGCCTCCAGATAAGGTTCGATCTGAAGCTCTGTTTCGCCTTCAGGCAAACGGCGCGCAGTCAGATAACGTGTGGCTTCACCGGGCTTGTCGTACCGCTCGCGCTTCATTTCGCCTTCTCGTTCAAGCTCGCGCTCAAGCTCCGAACGAGCTTCGTTTCGATCAATCTGTTTTTGTATTTGCTTTGCTGGCGAAACAGGCGATTCAGCAGAAGAAATGGATTGCAAAGGCTGCGATTTGGAAACTGTCTGCGGCTGTAGCTGCGCTTTCGGCGAAGGCTTGGAACGATGCAGGAAAACGACCAGGCCTGCCAGGCTCAGGCAGACCGCCGCCGTCAAGACCAGCAACCAGCCAGTCAGCGCTTTCCCATGCTCGTTTGAAGTCCGCATGTAATCCCCACCTCGAAAACGAAGGGGCAGGTTTTCGCCCGGTCAGACTTGCGCCTTTCTCAATGGCGGAGTTCATTGCCGGGTGATAAATAATTTCTTGAACTGTTGGGTTCGCCTGATCACTGCGGAGAAGGAATGTTCGGGCAGAACCGCGTGATTCCCACGTTAAATCACGCGATAAATGTTCACCGCTTTCGTCAGCAATATGAAGTACGGGGAACTTCTCGATAACTCTGGTCTACTTATGTTTGAGACCTCGTGAGGGATACTGACATTCAGGCGAGCGGCATCTTACGCACGGGGTTAATCATTTGCAAGCACACGAATTGAATTTGACAGAACTCGCGCAACTCCACACGCAAATCCCGTGTGATAGTATTCAATCACCAATCTTTCACTACTTCATTGAGGAGAATTAGCACCGTGAAACTCAAAGACAAAGTCGCCGTCATCACCGGCGCAGGCTCCGGGCTTGGCCGCGCCATCGCGCTCCGGTTTGCCGATGAAGGCGCCCGCATCGTCATCGCCGAACTCAACGAAGCAAAGGGCGAAGAAACTTTGCGCGAAGTTCAGGCCAAAGGCGTCGAAGCCTTTGCCGTGCCGACCGATGTCAGCAGTTCCGAATCGGTCGCCAATCTGTTCAAAGCGATTGATGATCGCGGATGGCCTGTAGATGTGATGGTCAACAACGCAGGCAACGCCGGTCAACTGACTCCCGTGCATTTGATGACCGACGAACAATGGCACGGAGTGGTTCATGTCCATCTGAGCGGCACGTTTTATGGCACACGCGAAGCCGTTAAACGCATGCTGGCGCAAGGTCGAGGCGGAGCCGTCATCAACATGTCGTCTGTCGCCGCTTTGCGCGGTTTGCCCGGCGGTTCTTCGTACACCGCTGCCAAAGGCGGCATTTTGGCCTTCACCAAAGGCGTCGCGCAGGAATACGCCCAATATGGAATTCGCGTGAACTGCATTGCGCCGGGCTGGGTGGAAACGCCTATTCTGGAAAACCTGCCAGACGAAATTCGCCCGATGATGGTTGCCAACACACCGCTCGGCAGAATCGGCAAACCCGAAGAAATCGCCGCCGTTGCCTTGTTTCTGGCTTCGGACGAATCCAGCTACATCATCGGCCAGACGATCAGCCCGAACGGCGGATTGCACACATAATTTGCAGGGAGCGTGGTCGTTCCGGCGGCGCTCCCAAAATTTTCTTTTCAAGTTTTTCCCTCCAAATCCCGCTTATCTGACTGAACAAGCTTTCTTGGAACTCAGCCCCGTCGAGTTCTTCCAGAACGATGACAGCCTTCCCGTTGGGTCATCATCAGCCAACATCACTTTTGGAGGTATACATGAAATCGCAACTTAACTTTTCAAAAACCATCAGCCTGTTTTTGAGCATCGCTTTGCTGGTGACAACAACAATCGCAACAACAGCCACAGTGCGTGCAGACGTGGATTCCTGGTTCAAAGCCTGGACTACGGTCGGTTCCGCCGGAACCATTGACGAGGCCAGCACCGGCAAGCTGGTCATGCAGGGAGCAACCATATCGTTCCCGGAAATTTTACCGCCGGAGCGAGGCATCATTTCGGCAGACTCATCGGGATTCGCCTTTCAAATTCCGCAGGAAACCATCTCTGGCGTCGTGCGTTACAACGTCGTCGCCACTGATGGGTTGTTTGAAAACGGTTCTTTTCTGGGGATGAGATCACGGTTCCGCGACGACGGCAACAACGCGCAAGTCGTGTTGCGATTGTTCGAGGTCAACATAGAAACTGGCGCAACTTCGCTGGTGCTGACGCTGGACAGCAACGCTTTTCCGGCCAGCGCCAATTACCAAACTCAATCGGTTTCGACCTTCGTCGGCAACCGCATCAACTTTCTGGAAAACGCTTATTTCATCGAAGCGACGCTGGTACAAAAACGGTCGGCGCTGACTCCTATTGGCGGAGGCAGACCCGGCCTTGCAATCATCCAGTTGCAGAAATTCACTCCAATTTTGTAAAGACGAATTTCCGGCATTCAGGCTTTGGTTGAATTCGAGTAAGATGCGTCAGCATTTTCATCAAATCACCAAAACCCTTATTTCGGAGAACTTGAATGCGACAATTTCCTAGCTCGTTTTCCGCACAGGCAGCAGCATTGCTCTGCCTGTGCGTTTTCATGATTTCGGTTTCAACTTACGCACTATCGGTAGATCAAACAAAATACAGCCAACCAATCCGAACTTTTCATTCAATCGAAGAGTTCAATCGGCTGACCAAAGGCCAAGTCAAGATTCAGCGCGGCAAAACCACGACCTTGACCAAACTGCAAGGTACGGACAATGGAATCCTGCAAAAACTTCCCAACGGTTCGATGCGACCTTATCCCGCAGGCGTTCAACTTCCCTGGAACGAAATTACGGTTCTAGCTGATGACCAACCAGCAGTTGTTTTGATTGGAACAAAGCGAGGGCTGATCGTCTTCAACACCATGACCAACGATGTTCGCGCATATTGGTCAGGCAAACGCTGGCTGCCGGACGATCACGTCACCGGCATAGGCCTTGAACCGCCCGTTAAAGCCAACGTCATCTGGGTCGAAACACCAAAAGGTTTCAGCCGCATCGAATACAAACAAATGACGCTTGCCGAAAAATCCAAAGCCTTTGTCGAACGTGTGCAAAAGCGCCATGTTCGTTGGGGAATGACTTCGGATTCATTGCTGCAAACGCCCGGCGATCTTTCCACCAACAAAACGGTTTCTTCTGACAACGACGGGCTGTGGACGCAGATGTATATCGCCGCCGAAGCCTTTCGTTACGCCGTCACCAAAGAAGCCGACGCCCGCGCCAACGCCAAAGTCGGTTTTGAAGCGATGCTGCGACTGGAACAGATCACAGGCATTTCCGGCTTCCACGCGCGTTCGATCATCAAAATCGGCGAAGACATTCAACCCAAAGACGGCGAATGGCACACCACGGCGGACGGCCAGTGGCGATGGAAAGGCGATACCAGTTCGGATGAAATCGTTGGGCATTATTTCGGCTATGCGGTGTATTACGATCTGGTCGCAGACGAAACTGAAAAGCAGAAGATTCGCGGCGTGGTCACACGAATGACCGATCACATTCTGGACAACAACTACCAACTGATTGACGTGGACGGCAAACGAACGCTTTGGGGTTGGTGGGCGCCTGAAGACATCTGGACAGACCCGGACGAAACCGGATTGCGCGCACTGCACATGCTGGCGCATCTGCGAACAGCGCATCACATCACGGGCAATCCGCGTTACGAACAAGCGTATCAGGAATTGATTGACAAACATCGTTATCACCTCTTGATGCGAAACCAGAAGATCAACTATCCCGGTCGCATCAATCATTCCGACGACGAACTGGCTTTCTTGTCTTATTACCCGCTGCTGATTTACGAAAAGGACGCCAGGTTGCGCGAAGTGTATATGCAAAGCCTGGAGCGTTCGTGGCAGGTCGAGCGCCCGGAACGCAACCCGCTTTGGAATTTCATTTACGCGGCTTGCAGCGGCGCAAAAGAATTCGACCTCGAAGAATCCATTCGCACGCTGCGAGAAATTCCCATGGATCAAATCGAATGGGCGGTGACGAATTCGCACCGGCTGGACGTACCCATGGATTTGCTGGCGGATCGCTTCAAGCGCAAACAGGCGCTGATCGTTTTGCCTTACGATGAATTGCCGATGTCAAAATGGAATGGAAATCCTTATCGAATTGACGGCGGCAACGGCGGGCGCAGCGAAGACGATGGCGCGTATTTTCTGCTGCCTTACTGGATGGGTCGCTATCACAAACTGATTGGCGAATGACTTGTTTCGCACTCCATCTCGCGTGTTGCACGCGAGATGGAGTGCGAAAGAATCATTCATTCAACGTTGCCAGAAATGCCATCAGCGGCGCAATGTCCGTTTCCTTCAATCTGATCTTCGGCAATTCTTCGTCCGCTTCGCGCACCTTGCCGGCGCGAGCCATTTCGCTCAGCCGGACGATTTCCAACAGCGCGGCTTCCAGCGAAAGATAATCGCCGGAATGAAAGTACGGTTCGCTGAAGGCCAGATGTCGCAACGTTGGCGTTTTGAACGCGCCTGTCATTCGTCGCAACAGTTGATCGTCGCTTTCGCCCGCTCGACGCAACGGCGAAGTTTTCAATTCCACGAAGTTCCAATGGCCAAGATCGGCCACGCCGAATCGGCCTTTTTCGACGGTTTCGCGGAATTGCGCCGACGGACGTCTGGCCGTGGCGGCATTGGGAATCGCAAGCTGCGCGAACTTCCCTTCACCGTTCAGCCGGTCAAACTCCGACTGACTGACCCCCAGATTGTGAAAGGAATTATCGGTGAACAGCGGCGGCGCGTGACAAGCGACGCAATTTCCAACCGAAGCCTCGCCTTCCGTTCGCAGAAAAATCCTGAACCCATCCAGCGCGACGCGATTGAATCCATTGCCGAATTTCAGCGAGTTCTTCGCTTCCAAATGATCCAGCCTGGCAAGCGTGCGCGCGGCAAAAGCCTTTGCGCTTTCGCCAGCCATCGGAGCCACCTCCAAACCGTTCAGCTTCACAAACCTGTCATAAGGCGAATCCTGCTTGCTTCGCATCGTTCGCATAAAGTCTGCGACTGCTTTGGACACGAAACCTATGATCTGATCGCGGCTGAGTTTTTCCAGTTCGACATCGAATGCTGCTTTGAATTGTTCACGGTATGAGGCCGAGCTTTCTGTCACTTTGTCGGCCAACAAAACGGATTGAATTTGATCGAAAGCCTGTTCCTCTTCGCCCGGCAACCAGCCCATAGGACGCCCGCTGAATGTTCCGGCGACCAATTCTTCCAGCGATTTGAATTCGCCGTCCAGATGCAGCAACGGCATCAACCCCACATCCAGCAAGGTCGGCGAATTGCGAATCTCCGTTCGGCGCGGGTCTTCATTACGATACGGAACCCAACTGCGATTGAAAAAGTCCGTGAAAACGCGACGCCCTTGCGGGTCTTGATCGGTCAGATGGCAGATCGCGCAACTGGTCAGCAAATCGCCTTTGGCAGTGGTGAAGCGGTCTTCGCGAAACAGCCGCTCGCCCAAACGGATTTGAAGCTGAGCCTGCCTGCCCGTTGCAGTTGGCGCCTGGCGCTGAGCGATGCTGTTCCAATCGCCAAGCCCGACGAACGCCAAAGTCGTCAATGCAACAAATACTGTTCGTTTCAGCCAACCGTTTTTCCATTCAATTGCCAAGCTGTTTTCCAAGAATTGAAGTCCTCCCTCAAGATTCGCAACCGCCAAACGCCGCGAATTACAACACAAGTCGTTTGATTTGGACATGACGCCTGCGACAAGTAGCGCGCTCCAATCGCTCGTTGTATAGTGCCGATTCCGCAAATCACTTACCAATTGCAGTACGACGAGCTGCCAGCTTGTCGCGGTTTCCGAACAAAGAACGTTTCAACGAAACACCGGCAAGCTGGCAGCTTGTCGCATATCGAAGGAGCAAATCAGAATGTCTTATAGTCAGGCCGCGCCAGATGCCGAATCCGGGAAAGCCACGAATTCCTTGCGCCGCGCGCTCGGTGTCTGGGCAGCGGCAGCATTCGTCGTCACGAATATGATCGGCACGGGAATTTTCACGGTTCCGGCATTTGTCCGAACCGCGACCGGCAACGGACTGGCAACGCTGGGCGTGTGGACGCTCGGCGGAGTATTGGCGCTGTCCGGCGCATTGTGCTTTGCCGAACTCGCCACGCGCATGCCCGAAGCAGGCGGCGAATATCGTTACCTGACTCAGATTTATGGCCGATTGTGGGGATTCGTCAGCGGATGGATTTCATTTCTGGTCGGATTTTCTGCAGCCATCGCGGCATCCTCGCTTGGCGCGGCGGCTTATGCGGCGACGCTGTTTCCGACCTGGAATCCTTCGACAGCGGTATTCGCCATCGGCAGCATCACGGTCACGCAAGGTTCAGTCACGGCGGCCTGTTTGATCGCGGCGCTGGCGGCGTTTCATTCGTCGGGAGTTCGTCCGAGCGGCAGATTGCAAACCACCATCGCCGCTCTGGTTATTGCTTCCATAGTTTTGTTGTTCGTCTCCGGCATTGCATCGGGCAAAGGCAACTGGTCGGGCGTAACCGCCGGTTCCGAATCAACCGGTTTGTGGTGGGTGGCGTTGATTCAAGTCAGCTTTGCCTACAGCGGATGGAACGCCGCGGCCTATCTGGCAGGCGAAGTCAAAAACCCACGGTACACCCTGCCGCGCGCTTTGATCGGTGGAACGTTGACCGTCGCCGTGCTGTATTTGATTCTCAACCTGCTGTTTCTCTACGCCGTCCCGGCTGGAGAATGGCAACCCAACATCGCCATAGGCAAACTGGCGGCGGAAAAATTATTCGGATCGTCCGGCGCAACGGTCGTCAGCGTCATAATCACGCTGACGATTCTTGGTTCGGTCAGTTCCATGACCGCCGCTGGGCCGCGCGTTTATTACGCGATGGCGCGCGACAAAATGGCTCCGGCGATTTTTGGCCGCGTCGCCAAACAAGGCGGAGCGCCTATGTTTTCGATCTTCACTCAAGCCGCAGTGGCCATTCTGCTGGTGCTGACCGGCGAATTTGAAAACCTGTTGATTTATGCCGGTTCGGCGCTGTCGTTGATGGCTGCGCTGACTGTGACCGGTGTCTGGGTCGTCCGCCGCAAGATGCCTTCTGATTCGCCGACCATCTTCCGCACACCGGGTTATCCTGTGACTCCGGCAATCTTTCTGCTGCTGGAAGTTTTCGCCATCACGCAAGGCGTCCGCGAACGTCCGATTCCCACGCTGGCGGCTTTGGGAACCATCGCGGCTGGCATCGTTATCTTCTTCATAGCGCGCGCGCTGGGCTGGCTGAACGGCGACGAGTGAAAGTAGGGCAAACTGCGGCGCCGATCGTCCGACAAGCTGCCAGCTTGTCGCAGACTTCGGGAAGCGCACAATCAAGAACGCGACAAGCTGGCAGCTTGTCGGACATTTCGAAGGAGCAAAACATCATGAAACGACTGGCAATTTTACTGGCCTTGATCACGCTGGCCGCGACCACGGCGTTCGCTCAACAGCGCAGCGCCGAAGAGTACATCAAACTGCTGGAAGGCGAACACCGCGTCGCTGGTTTGCAAGTGGACAAAGTCATTGAAGCCCTGAAGGTCAAACCCAATCACAAAATCGCCGACATTGGCTCAGGCTCAGGCTTGTTCACTCGCCCGTTGGCGAAAAAGGCAGCCAAAGGCAACGTCTACGCCATAGACATTGACCAAAAGCTGCTCGACCACGTCGCCAAAACTTCTGCCGAAGAAAAGCTGACCAACGTCAAAACCATTGTGGCCGCCGAAGACGATCCCAAGCTGCCGGAAAAAGTTGATCTGATCGTCATCATTGACACCATGCACCATATCGCCAATCAACCGACGTATGTGAAGACGCTGAAAAAATACCTTCGGAAAAACGGACGCATCGCCATCATTGATTTCAGCAAGACCTGGCCAGCCGGTCACGAAAGCATGGTATACAAACAGGAAGACCTGGATGGTTGGATGAAAGCCGCCGGGTACAAGCAAACCGAAAGCTACGATTTTCTCGACAACAACTTTTTCGTCGTCTACCGATGATTGAATTCAATCGCTGCACCATCGTCATCAAACAAACCGCGTTGGCGCATGGCGGACGCGCGGCGGAGCTTGCTCGCAGCGGAGACGCAACGGCGAAACGAATCCTGCACGCCGACGTCGAACAGCAGCGAACCATCGAAACCGTTCGACAATCGCTGGCCAAAAGAAAAATCGTCTTTGCCGAAACTTCGCTGGTCAACGCGGACGCCCGCGTCAAAGGCCAACTGGCCATCAGCGATCTGGTCATCACCATCGGCGGCGACGGCACTGCGCTCGGCGCGTCGCATTACGTTCGCGGCGGCATGATGCTCGGCGTCAATTCCGCTCCGGGCGACAGCGTAGGTCATTTCTGTTCTGCCAATCGCAAGAACTTCGCCGCACGGCTGGGTGCGATTTTGTCCGGCAAGTGGAAACCAAAGGAACTGGCACGGCTGCAAGTGGCGCTGGACGAAAAACCATTGCCGGAACTGACGCTCAACGATGTGTTGATCGCTCACGAATGCCCGGCTTCGACAACGCGGTATCTGCTGAAAGTAGGTCGCCGTGAAGAAGAACATCGCAGTTCCGGCATCTGGATTTCGACGGCGGCGGGTTCCACCGCTGGCATAGGTTCGGCGGGCGGACGCAAGATGCCTCTGGGTTCAAAACGCATTCAATATCTGGTTCGTGAGTTGTACTGCGAACCTAAACGCAGTTATGCGTTGACGCGCGGCTTTGTCGAAGCGGATGAAAACATCGTCGTCGCGTCCAAAATGACCGCCGGAGAGATGTATATTGACGGCGCAAAGACTCGTTACGATTTTCCATTCGGCACACGCGCAAAAGTCACAGTTGCGGAACACTCGCTCAAGATTTTTCTCAACAACTAACCTCGGTACGCGCGCTTCCAAAGTGCGGGAACGGCAAAGCACGAGTCTTCAAATCCTGCGCGCCTTGCCACCGCAGGCCGGAGGCGCTGCGTATCCAACAATGGAGAACACATGAAAAACAATCGCTCGTTATCTATTGGTCTGGTCGCTGGCCTGGTTATTGGCTTGCTGGCTGCATTCGCCATCAATTCTGCCGTCGGCTACGGCCAGAAATCATCGCGGCGCAATATCAATTTGCCAGGCAAAAATCCTTCGCTTCCTTTTACTGATGGAGTGATGATCGGCAACACGTTGTATCTGGCTGGAAGATTGGGAACCGATCCTCAAACCGGACAGATTCCGTCGGATGTGGAGCAGGAGATCAGATTCATGCTGGACGGCTTTCAAAAGGTGCTGGCTCAGGCGGGAATGACGATGGACAACCTGGTTTCGGCAACGGTCTACTGCCCTGACTTGACGTTGTACGACAAATTCAACGCGACGTATCGAACCTATTTCAAAAAAGACTTTCCTGCCCGCGCTTTCATCGGTTCCGGCCCATTGCTGCGCGGAGCGCGATTCGAAATTCAGGGCATCGCGGCAAAATAAACTCTGTCAACGTTTTCATCGCCTTTGCTTCAAAGGCGATTTTTTTTCGCTCGAATGAGGGAAATCAGCCACAAATTACGATCTACTTAGTGGGACGAAATCACAACTTCAGAAATCATCATCAAGCAGAATGATTCTGTTCGATGTCTCATAGGCTAAGCCTGAGCGGCGAGCACAGTTGCTTTGAAAAGCCAACCGCAGATCGAATGCCTCGTGTCAGGGTTCTCAGGCTCCCTGCCGTTCTAGCATGTCTGCCCGGATTCACTCTTGAAGGGCTGTCCTTAAACAATCACCAGCTCAAATCTATTACAAGCTTCCCCCTACGAGGAGATCATCATGGGTACTTCACGCTCTCGGTTTAGGAAATTTTCCTGGGCGCTATTCTCTCAACGCTTGACAAGCGCAAAACGAATCAACGTTTTGATTCTGGTTTTGCTTCTGGGAGTTTTTTTGCTGCCGCAGCGTTTGGTGTCGCTGGGAGCGCCGGAGGTGTCCGGTTCTCTCTTTCGGCAGGCGTTCGATCAGCAGGAGCGGCAGGCTCCGCCGGAGCGTTTGGCAGTGGTCGGTCAGTTGGATT
>Ga0268299_1000360_pt1 | contig 152550 bp, 117 predicted proteins | sample NOBtaG_FD_193484 | JGI IMG/M metagenome (GOLD analysis project Ga0268299, IMG submission 193484) | Activated sludge microbial communities from bioreactor in Nijmegen, Gelderland, Netherland - NOB reactor | ecosystem: Engineered > Bioreactor > Aerobic > Activated sludge | place: Netherlands...
CTGCCCCCTGCCCCCTGCCCCGCCTCTCAACCCGCCTGGAGCATCCCAAACCCGTTACGGCTGCGCGTCCGCTCCGGTTTCGCTCGGGGCCGCCGCGCCGCCCATCCCCGGCAGACGGATGAGTTGCCCCTCGCGATCCACGCGCAACTGCGCCGTCGCCAGAAGATAGGCAAGCACCGCGTTGCGAAGGTCGGTGATCGCCTGGTCGCGGGCGTTCTCGGCTGAGAGCAGGTCGTTCTGCGCATCGACGATCTCCTGCGCCGTCACCTCGTCGCGCTTCAGGTCCTGCTCCTCGAGACGCCGCTGGTTGATGAACACCGCCTGCTCGGCGAGTTTCAGGTTGAATCGCGCGCGATCGATCTCCCGCACGCGCGACCGCGCCTCCACCACCACCCGGTCGCGTGTTTCCTCCACGGCCCGCACCGCCCGCTCCAGTTCGATGATCGACCGCCGAAGCGCCAATCGCTCGCGCTCGCGGTCCAGCGGCAGTCCGAATGTCACGCTCCCGCTGTAGATCAGGTCGTCGAGTTCCCACACCATCCCACCCTCGCGGGCGCCGGGCTGGCTCCGGGCCGTCACGCCCGCGCCGACGTTCAGGTCCGGGAGAGTGTCGTTCCGCGCGACCTCCACCCCGCGCCGCGCATCGTCGGCACGATCGCGCGTCGTCTGGAGATCCAGCCGATACGCCAGCGCGGCCTCCGCGGCCTCCTCGGGCGTCGTCTCCGGCTCCGGCAGGTCGATCGCCGCCGGCTCGATCTGCACCGGCTGGTCGATCGACATCCCCAGCCGGATCTTGAAGCGCTCGAGGGCCAGTTGGAACGCCTCACTCTGGTTCGCCAAACTCGACCGCGCCTGGAGCACCTGATTCGACGCGATGTTCCGCTGGAACTCCGCCAGCCGGCCCGCCTCCACCAGCGCGCCGATGCGCTCCTCCAACTTCAGCAGTCCCTCCAGCCGCCGCCGCTGGTTGCTGATGGCCGCCAGTTGCTGGGCCAGGTCGAAGTAGTCCCCCGCGATGCTCACCAGCAGCGTCCTGCGGAAGCCCTCGAAGGACCGGGCGGCGTACACCAGGTCCCGCTCCGCCTGGATCAGATCCTCCCGCGCCGGGGGCCCGGCGCCGCGCAGGAGCGGGATGGACGCGCTCAGCGCCAGGCTCGACGCCTGCGCGTACCGGTCGGTCGCCGACTCGCGCAGTTCCTCCACCGCCTCCCACACCAGCCGCGCGGCCACCTGCCCGCCGTCGGGCAACCGCTGCGACACCCCGAGTTCATTAAGGATCCGCAGCGGCGTCTGGTACGAGCCGTCGGTCCCGGTCGCCGTCACCTCCGCCGTGGTGTTCGCGAAGAACTGCGGCGCGAAGTCGTGACGGTTGACCAGCAGGCGGATCGCCGCGAGCACGTAGTCCTCCTCCGCCGAGAGGTACTCGCGCGCCGTCCGGTGCGCCTGCCGGAGGGCGTCCTGCAGCGAAAGCGTCCGGACCTGCTCCGGGGACGCATAGAAGCGCTCCAGCCTCGCGTTCACGTCGCGCGCTTCGTCGGCGGGTGAGAACCGCAGCGCCGACGACGGCGGATTCACCGTCGCCGGCTCGACCTCCAGCCCGCGGGACACCGATCCGGTGCCCCCAGGCGTCAACCCCGCCCGGCTCGGCGCTCCCGTCTCCGACCCCAGCAGCAACGACCGCCGCCGGACCAACTCGTCGGTCCGCGCATCAACGCCCGCGAGATTGTCCGTGCACCCTAAGGACCAAATACCTGCCGTACCAATCGCGACAACTACACCGCACCACGGCTTGTTCCATCGTCGCGATACGGTATATACACGGTATCGAAGCACGAGAGTTGGTCACCTCCGGGGTCGGATCGTAGGTGTTCGCCGCCTTCGCGTTGCGAGTGAGCGGACACTTACCTATGCTTGGCGGTTGCGGAGGCGACCAGGCGTTCGGGGTTCGTCTGGTTGAGAGTCGCTTTGGGGTTGTCGGGCTTGGGCCCGCACTCCGAGCGACGCGCCAGGGATGGGCGATCGATTCTGACGACCGGAGACGCTCGCACCCATGCCCTCGATCACGTTTGACGCCCAGAGTTTCGTTCTCGACGGCAAGCGCGTCTGGCTTGTGGGCGGGACCGTGGAGTACACCAGCCTCCCCCGCGCTGCGTGGGCCGATCGACTCGCGTCGGCGAGAGCCGCGGGCATCAACTGCATTACCACGTCGGTGGTCTGGGCTCGGCACGAGCAGCGATCCGGGCAGTTCGACTTCACGGGCGACAACGACCTGCGTCATTTCCTTGAACTGGTCGGATCGGCGGGGATGTACGCCCTCCTCCGCCTCGGGCCCTACGTGGGCGGTTCGCGCGACTTGGGTGGCCTCCCGCCCTGGCTGCTGAGCAACCCCAACCTCCAACTCCGCACCGCCAGCGCGCCGTTCCTCGAAGCCACCTCCCGCTTCATCGACGCGGTGGCACGCCAGGTGCGCGACCTCCAGGCGACGGCACCCGAGCCCAACCGGCGGCCCGCCGGCGGCCCCATCATCGCCGTCCAAAGCGAGTCGGGCTGGACCTGCGGGCAGCGCACCCTCGCCCAGTCGTACCTGGGCGAGATCCATCGCTACCTCCGCGAATCCGGCTTCGAGGTGCCCTTCGTCAACGCCAACGATCTCTTCGAGGGCGTGGAAGGGGAGATCGACGGCTGGACCGGCGCGGGGGCGATGCTCCCGCACCTGCGCCAACTCGCTTCCGTCAGGCCGCAGCAGCCCAAACTGGTCGTCGAGTACCGCGTGGGCGAGCAGAGCGTGTGGAGCGGCAAGACTGCACAGCCCGTCACGGGCAACACCCTCCAGCGCGGACTGGCCGAGGTCCTCGCCGCTGGGGCGCAGTTCAACATCGAGCCCTTCGCGGGCGGCACGCACTTTGGCTTCTCGGCAGGCCGGCTCGGAGACGGTCCCGCTTCGTTCGCCACCACCAGCGCCGATCGGCAAGCCCCCGTGGGCGAGGACGGCACGCTCCGCCCGCACTACCACTCGCTGCGCAGGCTGGCGCTGTTCGCCTCGCGATTCGGGCGGCTGTTTGCGCACCTGGACCCGCGGCGGCACAACGTGTGCCTGCTCCCGCCCGAGGCTGCCCACCAGCAGGCCGCGGGCCGGCCCAAGAAACTCGCGGAGATCACTCCCGGCGGTCACGTGATCGTGGATGCCGACGGGACCCAGGGCTCGGTCGCGTTCATCTTCGCTCCCGCCGATGCCGACGGCACCCCCGACAGCGCCGGGCACGACCCCGCGACGCTCCTCCTTCCCGACGGCACCATCCTGCCGGTCCGCCTCGGCGACCAGCCCGTCGCCTGGGTGGTGCTGGACACGCGCCTGGTCGGCCGCTCCCAACTGGACTACTGCAACCTCAGCGCCATCGCGCTGGCCGGGCGCGTCTTCGTCTGCGCCGGGCCCGCGGGCACGCCGGCCCGCCTCTCGATCAACGGCGCCGAACTTCACGCCGAGGTGCCCACGGGCGACGACCCCCTGCTCATCGAGCACGAGGGCGTGATCGTCATGATCATTGCCGACGGGATGCTGCCCCGGGTGCACGTCGCCGACGACGCGGTGTACCTGGACGTGGACGGCCTGAGCCTCGACGGGCAGCCCATCGTGCCCGCCTGGGGGACCAAGTTCCGCAAGGTGCAGGACAAAGCCGTCTTCGAGGTCGTGACGGCCGAGCAGCACCCGGTGCGGCCCGCGCCCAAGGTCGAGACGCGCAAGACGCCCGAGCCGCCCAAGAAGAAGCCGGCAAAGGGCAAAAAGGCGCCGCCAGCGCCGCCACCGCCTCCGCCTCCCCCCCCGCTGCCGCCGACGGCCGTGGTCGTGCCGCGGGAGAAGCCCCCGGCACGGATCACCCTTTCGCCCTGGCGCACCGCGGATCTTCACGGGTACCTTGACGGCTCCGGTCCGCGGTTCGCCTCCATCGCCGGTCCCGCGGACCTCGCGGCTCTCGGCGCCCCCGGGGGCTATGGCTGGTATCGGATCAGCCTCAAGAACTCCCGAGCCCAGAAGGTGCTCGTCGCGGCGCCCGATTCGGGCGACCGCCTGGCGTTCTTCGAGCACGCCCGCCCCGCAGGCGTGCTGGGCCTTGGGCCCGGGGCCGAGCCCGCGCTCACCCTGCGCCTGGCGCGCGGGCAGCAGTCCTTCGTCGTCTTGGCCGAGAACATGGGCCGGTTTGCCGAGTCCATCAACATGGGCGAGGGCAAGGGCCTCCTCGGTCACCTCTGGGCCATCGAGCCAATCAAGGTCGGCAAGGCCACGATGCGTCACGGCCTGCCCCTGGAACCCCTCGCGTTCCGGGCGCCGCTGTGGAACGTCCACCAGGGCGACGTGACCGAGCCCGAGCGCCTCACCTGGTCAATCCCCCGTCGCGGCAAGGGGCCGATGCTTCTCCGGCTCACGCCCGGGCGCCACCGGGGGCTCGTGCTGGTGGGCGACAAGCCCGTCCGCGCATTCGACCCCAGCGGGCCCCTCTCGATCATGCTCCCGGAAGCATCGCTCACCGGACGGAGCGTCGACGTGCAACTGGCGATCCTGGGCGACGCCGACACGGCCCAGCGGGACCTTGCCGCCGCTCTCGAAGCCTTTGACTGCGTCGAGAGCCTGACCGCCAAGGCCGACTGGGCCTTCGCCAAGTGGGAGCGACCCGCGCCGGCGGACTTCGAACTCGACCCCAAGCGCCACCTGCACGTGCCGCGGTGGTGGCAGTCGTCGTTCTCCCTCCCGGGCCGCAAGGGCGACCTGTGGCTCGACCTCGCGGGGATGAGCAAGGGACAGGCGTATGTGAACGGACGCCACCTGGGCAGGTACTTCACCGCGACGGCCGACGGCAAACGCGTGGGCCCGCAGGAGGCGCTGCTGGTCCCCGGTTCGTGGCTCAGCCCCTCGGGCGCCAACGACGTGCTCCTCTTCGACGAGCACGGCTTCACGCCCGCCAAGGTCCGCGTCCGCGCCGAGCACTAAGACACCCACCGCTCGTTCAGTCGCTCCCTGGTCGAAAAAACACCCCGGCGTCGGCCGCCGGGGTGCTGGTTGCGCCTGTCGCGGGTTGTGCAATCCGGGGGCTACTTGCCCGCCGCGTCGGCCACCGGCGCCGGCACCGGCAGGTTCGCCTCCTTGAGCAGGGCGTCGATCTTCTTGTACTTCTCCGAGGCGTCCCCCCCGGGGTGCAGGCCGTTGTAGCGCACCTTGCCCGACGGATCGATGATCGCCACGTGCGGGATCCCGCTCACACCAAAGTCGGGGTTGAAGACCTCCTGCTCCGTGAACGCCACGCCCCAGGTCATGTTCATGGCCTTCATGAACTCGGGCATCAGGCCCTGCTCCTTCCCCGCGTCGCCCTTGCAGTCGATGCGCTCTGGCTTGTTGCCCTCCTCGAGCGAACGGCTGATGTGGAAGCCCTGAAGGCTCGTCACGCCCAGCACCACGACCGGGAAGCCCTCGTAGCGGGCGACCAGTTCACGCACGTTGGGGAAACTGGCGATGCACGGGCCGCACCACGTTGCCCAGAAGTCGATGACGACGACCTTGCCCTTGAAGTCTGCCAGCGACTTGATCGGCGCGCCGCTGGACCAGGTGAACGTCATCTCCGGCGCGGGCCCGCCGATCAGGGTGCCCTTGCCCCACGGGCCGCTGGCCAGCGCGAGCGTGGACTTGAGCCCCTTGAGTTGTCCGGCGGCTTTGTCGTCCCCCGGGGTGCCCAGTGTTGCGATCGCCGACTCCACCGACGCCACAATCCGCGTGCGGAGACGCTCCTTCAGCGCCGCGTCCACGCCCGCCTTCTCGTCGTTCATCGCCGACAGCAGCCCGCGGAACGCCCGCGTCGCCGCGTAGGGCAGGTCGGGCGTGATGAGCGGCTCGATCAGGTCGAACAGTTTGTTCTGCTTCGCCGCCTCGCCCAGGCGACCGGCCCACGCCAGCATCCCGTCGCCCTTGCCGCTCTTGAGCAGCGCCGGCAGGCCCGGGTGCTTCAGGCCCGTCGCGACGCGCGGGGCCATCTCCGCGTAGAACGCGGGCATCACCTTCTCGAACTCCTCCCGGCTCGTCGCCCGCGGCGGAGTGAAGCAGTTCAGCCACAGATCGACCGCTCGCGCGCCGTCGGGCCCCTGGTCCTTCGCCAGCGCCTCCAGCCGCGAACAGACCGCGGTCTTCACCTTCTCCGACCGCGAGAAGAACCCGACCAGTTTCTCCGCCTGCGCCAGCGTCACCTCGCTCAGGTCCATGTCCTTGAACGCGGCCTCCACGGCCTCGCGCTGCGCCTTCGCCGCCGCCGCTCGGTCCTCCATCCCCTTGCCCGCCTCGGCGATCTGCTTCAGCGCCGCATCCAGTTGATCGTCAGCGGGCGGCGCCGCCAGGCTCGCGCCACACAGCATCGCGCCGGCGCAGGCGACAAGGACCAGCGAACCAAACCGGGTGCGGGCCATGGTCAATCTCCAATCTCGTGTGAGGGGTGCGAGCCAGTTGTGCGGGGCGGCACCGAAGGCCACCCCCACACCGGCCATCATACCGGCAGGCTCATGCCAACGTTGCCCAAACAGGCTGCAAACTTCGCTCCGAGTGCCCCTCGCCAATGAAAAAGCCCCCGGGCACGGGCCCGGGGGCTTGGGGTAACGGTACGGATCGAGACAGGGATCAGCGATCGACGAAGTTGGTCAGTTCGTCGTCGCGAACGGGAGTCTTGATCTCGGTGCAGGTGGTCATGCCGACCAGGAGTTTCTCACCCGCGGTCGTGGCCTTGGCGATGAACGTCCCGCCGACGACCTTGCCCGGGGCGAGGGTGCCGAAGTTGAAGACGACCTTGCCACCGGCGAAGGTCGCGGTGGGGGAAGAGACGAACGCGAGGCCCTCGGGAAGGGTGACTTCCATCTTGACGTTGGTGAGGTTGATCTGGCCCTGGTTCTTGATCTCGACGCGGTAGGTCTGGTTGTCGCCCACGAGCACGACGTCGACGTTGTCGTCGGTGACGAGGGTGCCGATGTCGGGCAGGCCGAAGACGCTGGTGGAGCAGGAGGTGGAGGCCGGGGTGGCGCACTTGCAGGAGACGTTGGCCGCGACCTGGAAGTTGCCGCCCGCGCCGGCCGTGGGCCGGAACGTGACGCTGAGGGTCTTCTCAGCGCCGGGGGCGAGCGAGCCGATGCTCCACTGGCCGTTGGCGCCGCCGTCGCTCATGCGGATGTTCGCCGCGCCCGCGGGCAGCGTGGCCGAGACGACCGTGCCCTCGCAGGCCGCGTCGCCGGTGTTCTTCACCGTGACGGTGTAGGTCACGTCGCGGCCGATGCCCACCCGCTCGGGCGCCTTGCAGGAGATCGTCAGCACGGGCTGCTTGATCACCGTGGTGACCTTGTTGGAGTCCACCTTCAGACCGCCATCGGCCATCGCGCTGGCCTGGTTCTCGAAGCGGCCCGTCTTGGCGGCCTTGAGTTGCACGGTGAAGGGCTTGGCCTGGCCGGCGTTCAGGGTGCCCGCGTCGAGCATGACCTGCGTCTTGCCGTCGAGGGTCGTGAGGCCCGAGGGGAGGTTGTCAACGATCTTGACGTTGTCGGCGTTGCCCGAGCCGGTGTTCTTGACCTCGATGGTCATAGTGACCGGATCGCAGATGATCGCCTCGGGGGTGATCTGCTTGGTGATGGCCAGCGCGGGCTGCACGACGTTGGTCGCGGCGCACAGGGCGTTGTTGTAGGAGACGGTGAGGCAGTTGCCCGCGACGCCGACCTCGGTCGCCGTGCCGGTCAACTTGATGATCGCCGTCTTGCACGGGCCCAGGTCGCCGATGGCCCAGGACCAGCCGTTGGCCGTCTTGGTGCCGGCGGGGGCCGCGGAGGCGACGTTGAAGTTGCGGAACGAGGAGGTCTCGAGCATCACATTCTGGAGCGTGCCGCCCGTGATGTTGGTGACGTGAATCTCGGGCGTGAAGGTCTGCCCGGCGCGGACCTGCGCGGGCAGGATCTCCTGCACCAGCAGCGCGCTGCTGCGCACATCACCGGTCGGGAAGGCCAACTGGGCCATGTTCCAGCCCGCGGGGACGACCGGGGCGTAGTTGCACGGGCCGGCGGGCATCGGCGCGGGCTTGGCCGCCACGGGCGCGGGCTTGGCAGCCTCGACGGGCTTCGCCGGAGCCGCCGGCGCGTCCTCGGGGATCCACATCCCGTCCCAGGTATACCCGGCGCGACCGGTGCCGCCGTTCTCGCACGCGGCCAGCGCGAGTGCCGCCGCAGTCGAGAGGCCGAACACCAACGACTTCAGTCCCTTCCGCATACACAAATCTCCAGTAGTGTCAGTTCGGGCTCACCGCGGTTTGAAACCCCTTCGCCCCCACGGAGGCGCGAAGTGAGCACCCTAGTCTATGCAGAGTTCGCCCCGCCTTCGCACATCACGCACTTTACCCACTGTATACACGCACGATCCGGTGTTGGTCGGTTGAAATTCTTACGTAATTGCCCGAATATCCATCCACGCCCGGGTGGCATCTCAAACTGTCGCTTGTGCTGTTCTCCACGCGCTGACCGGCGGAGGACCGCATGGCACGTCGGACGCGTTTCTGGCAGAATGCGGCTCGCCGATCGCGACCGAATCTCACCACCTCCCCACCGCACCTCGCCTCGCCTTTCGGCCACGGAGTTTCCCTCGATGAGCACGTTTACCTCGCCCGCCCCCAACTCCGCGGATGTCGGAGTCGTCGGTCTCGCCGTCATGGGCCAAAACCTCGCGCTGAACATCGCCGACCACGGGTACAAGGTCGCGGTCTACAACCGCTCGGTCGAGAAGACCCAGGCGATCATGGAGGAGAATCCGCCCGAGGTCTTCGGGAAGACCGGGGGCAAACTCATCCCCGCCAACGGCGACGCCGAGGGCATGAAGGAGTTCGTCAAGTCCATCAAGGCCCCGCGGGTCATGATCATCATGGTCCAGGCCGGCAAGGGCACCGACGCGGTCATCGACGGCCTCGCCGCCCTGTGCGACAAGGGCGACGTGATCGTCGACGGCGGCAACGCCGAGTGGCAGGACACTATCCGCCGCGAAAAGGCGCTGGGTGAGCGGGGCATTCACTTCGTGGGCTCGGGCGTATCGGGTGGCGAGACGGGCGCGCGGTTCGGCCCCTCCCTCATGCCCGGCGGCAAGCCCGAGGCGTGGAAACTGCTCAAGCCTTACTGGGAGTCAATCGCGGCCAAGGTGGACGAAAAGACGGGCAAGCCCATCGAGGGGGCCGCGCCGGGCAAGCCGGTCAAGGGCGGCGTGGCGTGCACGACGTACATCGGGCCCGACGGGTCCGGGCACTACGTGAAGATGGTGCACAACGGCATCGAGTACGCCGACATGCAACTCATCTGCGAGGCGTACCAGTTCATGCGCGACGTGCTGGGCATGAGCCCCGCGGAGATGTCCAAGGTCTTCGCCGAGTGGAACAAGGGCGACCTGGACTCGTTCCTGGTCGAGATCACCGCCGACGTGCTGGGGCAGAAGGACCCCGTGACGGGCAAGCCCTTCGTGGACATCGTGCTCGACCGCGCGGGCCAGAAGGGCACGGGCAAGTGGACCATCGGCAGCGCCCTCGACCTGGGCGTGCCCGCGGCGACCATGGCCGAGGCGGTCTTCGCCCGCAACATCAGCGCCATCAAGCACGAACGCGAGGAGGCGGCACGGGTCCTCAAGGGCCCGAAAGCCAAGGCGGCCGCCGAAAAGAAGGACTGGGTGGAGTGCGTCAAGAACGCCCTCTACTGCTCCAAGATCTGCTGCTACGCCCAGGGCTTCGCCCTCATGAGCGGCGCCAGCAAGGCCCGCGAGTGGAACCTCAAACTCGGCGAGATCAGCATGATCTTCCGCGGCGGGTGCATCATCCGCGCCCGCTTCCTCCAGAAGATCTACGAGGCGTACAAGAAGAACGGCGACCTCGCCAACCTGATGCTCGACCCGTACTTCGCGGGCGTGATGGAGAAAGGCCAGGCCGATTGGCGCGCCGTCGTGGCCCGCTGCGCCCTCGAGGGCGTCCCCGTGCCCGCGTTCGCCTCGGCACTGTCCTACTTCGACTCCTACCGCTCCGCGTCGCTCCCGGCCAACCTGCTCCAGGCCCAGCGCGACTACTTCGGCAGCCACACCTACGAGCGCGTGGACGAGTACGAGAAGGCCGCCAACAAGGCCCTCAAGGGCAAGACGTACCACCTCGACTGGACCGCCCCAGGCCGGCCGCAGGTCATGATCAAGTAGACCCAACCGCCCCCAAGCGGGGGACCCGGGTCCGACCGCAGTCCTTGCTCAGCCCGCGCCCGCACAGCGCGGCCGGAAGGCCGGGGCTGCCGGTCCGGGGCGTGGTATACACTGTCTCATGCCCGACCAGCGCACCTCGTCGCCGAGCCGGTTCGCTCTCGCCAGCGCGTCGAGGACGCCGCCGGATTTCGACGACCCGACGTTTGATGAGGAGGGCGGATCGAGCCGCTCGGGCTCGCTGCTCTCCGGGGCCGCAACCACCTCCGCCACCGAGTTCTACAGCCCGGTTCCCCCCGGCTACCGCAGGGGCTACCCCAAGTACGTCATCGTGTTCGGCACAGTCATGAGCGGCCTGGGCAAGGGCATCTTCGCCGCCAGCGTCGCCAAACTCCTCAAGGACAAGGGCCTCGTCGTCGCCCCCATCAAACTCGAGGGCTACCTCAACATCGACGCCGGCACGCTGAACCCCTACCGCCACGGCGAGGTGTTCGTGCTCGACGACGGCACCGAGTGCGACATGGACCTGGGCACCTACGAGCGCATGCTCGATCAGGACCTCACCAAGCGAAACTTCACCACCTCCGGCCAGGTGTACTCCGAGATCCTCGACCGCGAACGCCGCGGGTCGTACCTCGGGCGCGACGTCCAGATGATCCCGCACGTCACGGGCGAGGTGAAGCGGAAGATCCGCGAACTGGCGATGACCGGCGAGGGGAAGGGCCGCCCCGCCGACGTGGTGTTCGTGGAGGTCGGCGGCACCGTGGGGGACTACGAGAACGCCTTCTACATCGAGGCGCTCCGCGAACTGGCCTTCGAGGAGGGCGAGCACTCCTGCTGCTTTGTGGCCCTCACCTATGTCATCAAGCCCGAGACGCTGGGAGAGCAGAAGAGCAAGCCCGCGCAACTGGGCATCAAGCGGCTGATGGAGGCGGGGATCCAGCCCGACCTCATCGCCTGCCGCGCCACCGACCCGGTGTCCGACACCGTCCGCGAGAAGATCGCGATGTTCAGCAACGTGCCCCTGAAGCGGTGCTTCAGCATGCACGATCGCCCCAGCATCTACACCATCCCCGACGAAATGCGGGAGACGGGCCTGGACCGCGAGATCCTCTCGATGCTCCGCCTCCACGAGCGCGTCGACGCCGGGCAGGAGGACCGCGCCCGCGAGCGCTGGTCGGGCTTCGTCCGCAAACTCACCACGCCCAAGTCCCGTTCCATCAGCCTGGGCATCACGGGCAAGTACGCCCACCTGCGCGACGCCTACGCCTCGATCGACAAGGCCATCGAGCACTGCGGGGCCCACCTGGGGGCCGACGTCGCCATCAAGTGGATCGACACCACCGACCTGGCCGAGCCGATGGTGGCCGGCAAACTCGCCGGGCTCGACGCGGTGATCGTGCCCGGCGGGTTCGGCTCCCGCGGCGTCGAGGGCAAGATCGCATGCGTGAAGCACTGCCGCGAACGGGGCGTCCCCTACCTGGGCATCTGCCTGGGCTTCCAGGTCGCCGTGATCGAGTACGCCCGCAACGTCCTCGGGCTGATCGACGCCACCAGCACCGAGTTCGACCCCAAGACCGCCCACCCGGTCATCAGCGAACTGCCCGAACAGAAGAAGATCGAAGGTCTCGGTGGCTCGATGCGCCTTGGCGCTCAGGATCTGACCATCCGCCCGGGCTCGCTCGCCCAGTTCCTCTACAGCACAGCCGGCGGCGCCAACGGGCACACCGCACGCGAACGCTTCCGCCACCGCTACGAGGTCGATCCGGCGTACGTGCCCAAACTGGAGGCCGCGGGCCTCACGTTCTCGGGCCGCCATCCCCGCCAGCCCGTCATGCAGATCCTGGAGTTGGATCAGGCCACCCACCCCTACTTCATCGCGGGCCAGTTCCACCCCGAACTCACCAGCCGCCCCCTCAGGCCGCAGCCGCTGTTCATGGGCCTGGTCGCGACGGCGATCGCCCGCAAGCACCTCGCCGAAGGTGGGGCTCAGGCCGAACTGGAGGCGGACGAGTCGCTCTGGCGCTGGCTCAGGCGGCCGGCTGGGTCGGCTGCGGCTCCCACGACCTGACCGCCCGCCGCGGGCCCATGCCCGGCACTCGCACGCCTTCCATCATCCCCCCCACCCCCCTCCTCCGCATTTTGCGTGACAACCGCAGAATCGGCGGTATCTTGTAGCGCGGGCGCACCGAACCGTTCGGGGTCGCCCTCGGTGTCTCGTTCACCCCGTTGCCTCGACCCCATGCGCGGCCTGGCCACCATCGCGAGGCGATTGACCAACCCCCGGCACCGCCGACGCTGCGTGCTCTGCGGCTACTCCGGGATCTTCGTCCAGGCCGGGGGCGCAGCGACCCGCTTCGAGTGCCCCTGCTGCGGCGGCGACCTCTACGCTCGGCCCGCCCGCTCCTACAACCAGATGGAAGGCTTCGACCCGACCGACCCCGCGGCAACGCGGCTGCCGGGTCGGACCCAGCGCGCCTTGCACCGCATCCTGCGGGCGGCGCTGGCGATGGCGCTGTGGCTCCGGCCCGGTCTGTTCGAAGCGCCCCGCGCGCGGCCCGGCGGGACCTCTCCCGCCGCTCGTCGCTCGACCCGTCACCGCGGAGTCCCGCCCGCCGCAAGGCGCGGCGGCAGACCCGAAGACCAGCGCGGCCCGGGCGGCGCCTAGGCCCGCGCGCCGAGCCGGTCCCGGCGCGGTGGTATCCTCTGGGCGACATGGCCCGACGCGCGTGGAACAAGCCCCCGACGCCCAAGACCGCGCCGCCGACATCGCCCGGTGGCCCCGCGGCTCCCCCCACCCCCAAGCCCGCTTCCGTCGCCAAGGCCGCTCCACCGGTCCCTTCCGCGCCGCTCCAGCCGACGCCCGTGCAGGCCGTCACGACGCCGATCGTTCCGGCGAGCATCCCTTCACCCACGCCAACGCCCCAGAGTGATACCGAGCCCGCGCGCAGCCTCAATGGCAGCACGCCGCACCACGCTCCGGCTCCGGCGCTCCCGCCGCCACCCGCCGCCCCCACGCTCCCGCCCGGGCCCGAGACGATCACCCTCGGCAGCGGCGGCCAGGGCCTGCTGCTCGAGGTCGCGTGGGAGGTGTGCAACCAGGTTGGGGGCATCTTCCAGGTGCTTCGCTCCAAGGTGCCCACGATGGTGGAGCGCTGGGGGGAGCGCTACTGCCTGATCGGCCCGTGGGAACCCGCCAAGGCCGCGCTGGAGTTTGAAGAAACCACGCCTACCGGCGTGATCGGCCGCGCGGTCCAGGCGCTCCGCGCCGAGGGCCTGCACGTCCACCACGGCCGCTGGCTGGTCACGGGCCGCCCACGGGTGCTCCTCATCGAGCACTGGCAGGGAATTGCCCGCCTCGACGCGACGAAGTTCCGCCTCTGGAACGACCACGCTCTGTCGGTCCCCGCGGGCGACGCGCTCATCGATGGCACCGTCTCCTTCGCCGACGCGGTGCGCCGCGTGGTCGAGAAGGTCTGCGAGCACGCCGGCGGGGGTTGGGGCGCCGAGGAGGGCGAAGCGCCGAGGCCCGTGGGCCCGACGGGCTCGGGCAGCATGCGCGGGCGCGTCGGGCCGATCCTCCTCCACTGCCATGAGTGGATGGGCGGCCTGTGCATCCCCATGGTCCGCCGCCAGAACCTCCCCGTGGGCGTGATCTTCCAGACGCACGCCACGCTGCTGGGCCGCTACATGGCCTCCGCCGACGAATGGTTCTACGACCGCCTCGCGCGCCGCGAGATCAACGACGCCCACGAGGCCTCCCGCTACAACATCGTCTTCCAGCACGGCGTCGAGCGAGCCTGCGCCCACGGGTCGCACGTCTTTACGACCGTCTCCGACGTAACGGCCGAGGAGTGCGAGGGCCTCCTGGGCCGCCGGCCCGAAGTCGTGGTGCCCAATGGGCTCGACATCGAGCGCTACAACGTGGGGCACGAGTTCCAGACGCTCCACGCAGAGTGCAAGGAACGCATCCACCGCTTCACGATGGGGCACTTCTTCCCCTCCTACTCGTTCGACCTGGACAAGACCATCTACATGTTCACCTCGGGCCGCTTCGAGCCCCGCAACAAGGGCTTCGACATCGCCCTCGAAGCGATGGCCCGCCTGAACCAGGAACTCCGCGCCCGCGGGAGCGACCTCACCGTCGTCTTCTTCATCATCACCCACCGCCCCACACGGTCGCTCCACCCCTTCGCGCTCCAGCAGCGCGGCGTGCTCAACGAGTTCCGCGACGTGTGCGACCAGATCATGAAGCACGTGGGCGAGAAACTCTTCAAACTCGGCGCCACCGGGCAGCGCGTCGACCTGGACAAGGTCGCCGACGACCACTGGGTGCTCCGCTACCGACGCGTGCAGCAGGCGCTGCGGACCGACCGCCTCCCCCTCGTCTGCACGCACATGATCGAGGACGACGCCAAGGACCCCGTCCTCACCCAGATCCGCAACATCTGGATGTTCAACCGGCGCGACGACCCCGTGAAGATCGTCTATCACCCCGAGTTCATCAGCCCCACCAATCCGCTCTGGGGGATGGACTACGAGCAGTTCGTCCGCGGGTGCCACGTGGGCGTCTTCCCCAGCGCGTACGAGCCCTGGGGCTACACCCCCCTGGAGTGCCTCGCCATGGGCGTGCCCGCCGTCACCAGCGATCTCGCGGGCTTCGGCAGTTACGTCCTCGGGAAGTTCGGGGACTACAACCGCCCCGGCGTCTGGGTCGTCCGCCGGCGCGGGCGCTCATATGGCGACGCCGCCGCGGAGTTGTGCCGGAATCTCCTGGAGTTCTGCACGCTCGGCCGGCGCGGCCGCATCGCCCTGCGAAACCAGGTCGAGGCACACAGTTGGGAGTTCGATTGGAGCGTGCTGGGCGAGGCCTACCGCCGCGCCCACGACCTCGCCGTCAAACGCGCCTTCGGCGTCACCGTCGCCTCCGCCTGACCGCCCCGGCCTCCGCCGATGTCAGTGCACCAGCGCCACGGCCTTCTCGATCTCCTCGATCACCTGCCGAACCTGGAACGGCTTCTTCAGGAACCCGTCGAAGCCCTGCCCGCGCAGGCCCACCAGTTGCCCGTCGGTCAGTTTCCCGCTCATCGCGATGATCTTGGTCAGTTGAAGGTCGTCCTCGCCACGCACCATGTTCGCCACGGCCCGCGCGTCACCCTCGCTCAGGTGGATGTCCAGCAGCAGCACGTGCGGCTTGAACCGCTCGCACTCCAGGCCTGCCGCGAACCCCGTCGTCGCCGTTCGAACCTCGTAGTTCGCCTGCTCGCTCAGCACCTTGTGCAGCACCTCGACGATGTCCTTCTCGTCGTCCACCACCAGCACCCGCGTGCGGCCCGACATCACCCCGTCCATGGGGATGTTGTGCGCCTTCATGAACTTGATCAGTTGCGACACCGGGATCCGCCGGTCCTTGCTCCCGGGGATGCGGTAGCCCTTCAGCGCGCCCGAGTCGAACCACTTCGACACCGTTCGCGGGGCCACGTTGCAGATCTTCGCGACCTCTCCGGTCGTCAGAACGTCTTTGTCGAAGGGCATCTTCTCGTCCTCGGCTCGGGGTCGCTGGGTCGCGGCGGCTCCCGCCTTCCATGACGGGCCGCGGTCTCTCCATCGGCCGCCTCCCGACCCTTCTTGACCCCCCGACCCGCATCCCCGGCCGAATCCACGCACATCGCGCCCCCTGCAGACGCGCCCCGACCCGCGCCAACGTCCCGAGAACACGCCTTCTCGGACGATCCTTTGCCCCGCGAGCCCCGCCAGCCCCGCCAACCCCGCCAACCCCCCAGGCCCGCAACAGGGCAACAATCGCCGTCCCGCGCCCGCTCGGCCGCGGCCCACGCCCTGCCCGGATGTCCTGACGGATTCCCCCCATGACCACCGGCCGGATCCACCGCTCTCCCGATCCGCACGCCCCCCTCGCCCCACCCGCCCCGCCCCCCCCGGGCGGCACGGGCCTGCTCCTGGTCATCTCCGGCCCCTCGGGCGTGGGCAAAACAACCATCACCCGGGCCCTCCAGACCGCTTTTCCGGGCTCGGTCTTCTCCGTCTCCGCCACCACGCGCCCGCCCACTCCACAGGACCGCCCCGGCATCGACTACGACTTCGTCTCCGACGCCCGATTCGACCAGATGATCGCCCAGGGCGAACTCCTCGAATGGGCCAGCGTCTTCGGCAAGAAGTACGGCACCCCACGCCAGTGGACCCTCGACCGCCTCGCCGAAGGCAAACTCGTCATCCTCGAAATCGACGTCCAGGGCGCCCAGAGCGTCAAAAAGCAGATCCCCACCGCCTTCTGCATGTTCGTCCTGCCCCCGAGCGACGACGCCCTCCTTCAGCGCCTCCGCGCCCGCGGCCGTGACGCCGAAGACACCATCCAGCGACGCTTCAACGAGGCCCAACGCGAGATGTCCACCGCCCGCACCTGCGGCGTCTACGACGTCTTCCTCGTCAACTCCGACCTCGACGCCACCATCCTCCAGGCCATCTACGCCGTCCGCGCCGCCCAGCAGAACCGGGGCGTGAAGAGTTGACACGCCCCCCGCGCCGCCGACCGGTCAGCACCCCTCAAAGTGCGCCGCGACGTAGTCGGCAAGGTCGTCCGGATCCACGTTTCCGTCGTGGTTGAAGTCCCCCTCCGGGCAGGGCGGCAGCGAGAAGTAGCACGCGATGAAGCCGGCGAGGTCGTCCGGATCCACGTTCCCGTCACCGTTGAAGTCCGCGGGACAGGCCCGCACAACTTCGAAGGTCCGATGGGTCGATCCGGTGTCCCCCGCAAGCGTGCGTGCGAGGACGTACCAGACGTACTGGCCAACTGGCAGCGCCTCCTCTATGGGGATCGTCAACGTCTGCGAAGTAAGATCCTCGTACACCCGCATGGGGTTGTCGTCAAGAACCTCGCTCCCCTGATAGATGAACAGCGTCCAGGTCTCGCCCCCGATAGCGTCCCAGGCAAATGTGAGCGCCTCACCCGAGGGTATGACCGCCTCTTGCGACGGGAGCACCGGTGTTACGGACTCGGCAACAGCCAAGGAGACCATCGGCGGATGCACATTCCAGCCCATCATGTCGAGCGCTTCGACGTCCGGTCGGGTGACGTAGCGATTCTGATTGCCGGAGCAAGTGACGGCGGTCGTTGCTGCTGGGTCCATCACCCCTACCGGCGCCCTCGGCGTCAGCCTCGACTCGGACCGCCGGTGCGAGCCCTGGAAGCCGTCCCCGCCCGTTCGTGTGCCGCGTGACGCCGGGTATATCGCGCCCGGGTCACCAACCCGCGTCATCCACGAAGCCCCAACCGTCGGCCGCAACTCCCTGGGCAGAAGCAGGAACTGCCCCGTTGAAGCAGGAACACTCGACTCAGCAAATCGGAAGAGATCCCACGAGCACAGCCCCGTCGGCTGCGCCGTCGCCTCCGCTTGGCTCACAAACCCGAACAAGTGGGAGCACTCGTGCGTCAACGTGGACTCGACATCTCGTGCCCAGGCAAGAGCGGACCGGGCCAGAACTGCCACTTGAGCGTCGCCGATGGCGGCCGCACCGTGATCGTCCCGTCGTTGCTCGTGGTCTGCGGCGCGAAGCCGAGGTGCTTGTTCAGCGCGCCGGGAAGCACCACCGACGTGGCATTCGCCCCCGTGTTGCCCGACCAGAAGAACGGAATGTTCGGCGCGGGCAAGGCGTTGTAGAGCGCGACCTCCGCCGCGGGCTCGTTGTCCGCCTCGGCTTGGTTGATCAGCCGATCCCTCGCCACGGCCGCGCTGGCCGCATACAACAACGATATCTGAGCCTCCCCGATCGCCGTCGGCGACACGGGGCTCGCCCACGTCAGCGTGAACACCACCGCGCCCGTGCTGCCCGCGAGGATCCGCTCGAGCCGCGTCTTCACCCGCGCCAGCGCGCCCGTCATCGGCCCAACGCGAGAAGCGCCCAGCGCCGCCTCCGCGTTCTGCTGGTCTACCACCAAGTCCACCGTCCCTTGCCCCAAGGTCGCCTCAGACTCGAGACACACAGCCACCACGCTCATCACGCGCACAAGCGACGAGCGACGAGCGACGAGCGACGAGCGACGAGCGACGGCAGATTCTCATGGTGATGCTCCCGGCGGTCCCCACTCGCACATCGTGCATCCGGCCACGACGCGCTTCAAGTGTATCCCTCCAACTTGACCTGATCATAACAAGCCGATCAAGCCCCACCGCGCTACGACCCGACTGTCCACCCTCCCTCCGCAGCCGCTCGCATCCACCGCTCACACCACCGGCGTGTAGTGCAGCCCCGCCCCCGGGCCCACAGGCACTCCCAACGCGTACCACCCCAGCAGAAACAGCGTCCACGCCACCCCGAACGCGATCGAGTACGGCACCATCAGCGCGATCAGGCTCCCCAGCCCCGCCTTCGCGTCGTAGCGGTTCAGCACGATCAGCACAATCAACAAATACGAGTTCAGGGGCGACACGATGTTCACCACGCTGTCCCCGATGCGGTACGCCGCCATCGTCAGGTCCGGCGATAGCCCCACCAGCATGAACATCGGGATCACGATCGGCGCCAGGGCCGTGAACTTCGCCGTCATCGAACTCAGCGCAAAGTCCGCCAGGATGATGAACACCACGAACGCCGCCAGCAGCACCGGCGCGGGCAGGTCCGCCTTCACCAGCGCCTCGCCGCCCAGGAACGCGAGCATCCGGTCCAGGTTCGAGTACCCGAAGTACGCCAGGAACTGCGACGCGAAGAACGCCATCGCGATCACCGGCGCGATCTGCCGGACCGCGTGATAGATCCCCTCGCAGAAGTCCCGCTGGCTCCGGATCGCCCCGGTCTTGATCCCGTACACCAGCCCGGGCGTCAGGAACACAAAGAACATCATCGGCACGATCACGTGCGACCACCGCGGGCCCTCGCGGTCCGTCGGCTGGGGCCGTCCACGCCCGTGCAGCGGCCAGTCGTTCACGAACATCATCGCCGCGAACACCCCAAGCACCGCCAGCATCGCCGCCCCCGCCAGCGCCATCGCCCGCATCTCCCCCCGCGTCAGCGGCCCCGCGTTCGGTGCCCCAACCACCTGCCCCGTCCCCCCCGCCGCTTCGCCCACGCTCGCCTCCTGCGTCGGGCCCCTTCGCAGCAGCCGCGGCTCCACCACCAGGTCCGTCACCGCCCACCCCACGCCCGTCAGCACCAGCACCGACGCGCCCTTGAAGAACCAGTTGCTCGTCGCCAGCACCCGCACGTGATCGTCCACGATGTGCGCGCTCGTCTCGGCAATCCCCGCCAGCACCGCATCTGCCCCCGTGATCAGCAGCCCCGACCCGAACCCACCAGCCACCCCGGCGAACGCCGCCGCGATCCCCGCCATCGGCGACCGGCCCATCACCGCGAACAGCCCCGCCGCCAAGGGCGGCAGGATCACGTACCCCGCGTCGCTCGCGATCGCCGAGTTGCACCCCAGGAACACGATCGCCGGCGTCAACAGCCGCCGCGGCGTGATCGACGCCAGCCACCGCATGAACGCGCTGAACAGCCCCACCTTCTCCGCCAGCCCGATCCCCAGCATGCTCGTCAGCACCAGCCCCAGCGGCGGAAACAACACGAAGTTCCGCACCATGTTCGCAAGCATCCAGTACACCCCGTCCCGGCTCAACAAACTCCGCACCGCCAGCGGCTCCCCCTCGGGCTCGATCACCACCCGCGGCCGCTTCGTCGCCGGATCGATCACCGGCGCCATCTTCGGCTTGCCCTGCGCGTCCAGCACCGGCGCGCCGCCCGCATCCACCACCGCCGCCGTCACCACCTTCGGCATCAACGGCTGCACCCGCCACCCCGCCCACGATCCCACCGCCGAGATCGCGATCACCAGCACCGCCAGCCCCGCGAACAGCAGCACCGGCTCCGGGAGCATGTTCCCCAAACGCTCGATCAAGTCGAGTATCGAGCCACGGCGCACCCCGGGGGATGGCTCGGGGGTGGTGGGGCCGTTGCGCTGGAGGGTGGTGTGTGCCATGGCTCGTGGACCGATCGCCAGAATCGAGGCCGACAGGGCCCGTGGTATATCACATCGTCGCCCGCACCACCGCCAGCGACGCCACCGAAATCAGCACCCACAGCGCCCCCGCCAGCACCAGCGGCCTCCACCCCACGCTCGCCAGAGCCTTCCGCGAGAGCCCCGCGCCGATCAAGAGCAGCGCCACCACCATCGCCTGCTTCGCCGCCGCTCGCAGCACGTCCGACACGCTCGACACGCTCTGCCCACCCCACTCCACGCTCCACCGTGCCTCGCTCACCCCCGGCAGCACCGTCCGCGCCACGCTCGCCAGCAGGAACAACCCAATAAACCACGGCACCACACGCGCCGCAGCCGCGATCACCCCACCCCCGCGCGCCGCCTTCCCCTCTCCCTCGCCACTGCTCCCGCCCCCCCGCTCCGCCCGCACCGCCCGGGCCTCGAGCCACCCCGCCAGCATCGACACCGGCACGATCCACAGCACCCGCGCCAGTTTCACCACCGTCGCCACCTTCAGCGCCTCGTCACCGTACGCCTTCCCTGCCCCAACCACCGACGACATATCGTGGATCGCCACCGCCGCCCACGTCCCGAACTGCCCCGGCGATAGCCCCATCGCCCACCCGATGGGTGGAAACGCATACAGCGCCACCGCGTTGAGCGTGAACACAGCCACCAGCGCCACCGACATCTGCGCCGCCCCCGCGCGGATCGTCGCCCCCGTCGCCGCGATCGCCGAACCGCCGCAGATCGCCGTCCCGGAGCAGATCAGCGTCGTCACCTGACGCTCCGTCCCCAGCGCCCGCCCCAAGAGCAGCCCCGCGGCAAACGTCCCGAAGATCGTCCCCGCCGCGAACACCATCCCCGACGATCCCGCCCGCGCCACCTCCTCAAGATTGATCGAGAACCCCAGCAGCACGATCGACCACTGGATCAGCAGCCGGCTCGCCTTCTTCGCCCGACCCTCCCACGCCGTCAGGCCCAGCAGCGCCAGCACCAGCCCCAGCCCCAGCGCGATCGGCGCCGTCGCCCAGGGCGTCAGCGCGAACGCGACCCCCACCCCGAACACGAACTGCCTCACGCCCGTCGCGCGCAGCGCCTCAATCGCCCGCATCGCTCTCGGCCTTCCTCGCCCGCGCCTTCTTCGCTGCGGGCGACCCCGTCGCCCCCACCCCGCCCCCACCCGCCGATCGCGCCGCCATCAACTCCGCCGCCACCGACAAAAGCCGCTCCAGCGGCACGGGCTTGAGCAGATACCGGTCCACCCCGAGCGACTCCGCGTACGCCTGGTGACGCTTCCCCTCGTTGGCCGTCAACATGATGACCGCCGGGCACCGCTCGTACCCCTTGATCTTCTCCAGCACCAAAAACCCCGACCGCTTCGGGAGCATCATGTCCAGCACCACCAGGTCCGGCGTCGCCTCCTGGCACACCCGCACCGCCTCGTTCCCGTCGGCGACCATCGTCGTCTCCGCCCCCTCGGCCGTCATGGCCGTATTCATCGCCTCCAGCACATCCGGATCATCGTCCACCAGCACCACCTTCACGCCTGTCAGACGACTGCTCATGGGTCCACCTCGGGCAGTGCGCGTGCCCCCACCCCCCCGGCGCACGCCGCACGCACACGAGGGTAGCCCCCGCCCCCAACATCCCACTCACCGACGCGCCCTCGACCCCGACCCGCCCCGCCGCAACTCCGTGTACGTGGCGCGGTGCCCCATCATCCCATCCTGCCCACCTTGCCGACATGCCCGTTGTTTATGTGGTCACCCCCGAATCGCGCGATAGACTCTTCGCACCGGGCTACTCGGCCCCTCGTTTTCCCAACAATCCACGCGGGCTCGTCCCCGCCGCCGCCCAATCGCGCCCCGCCTTCCTCGCCCGCGCATCACGCGGTCCACCCAGGAATCGCCCCATGCCAACGCTCCGCCCGCCCCTCGGCCTGCTCGCGCTCATCGCTCTCGCCCTCGCGCAGAACGCCCCCGCCCAGGCCCCCCCCGCCGCCTTCACCAACTTCGAGTCGCCCCACGTCCACCCCCTCGACATCACCCCCGACGGCTCTCGCCTCCTCGCCGTCAACACCGCCGACGCTCGCCTCGAAGTCTTCGCCATCGGCCCCGGCGGCACCCTCACCCCGATCGGCTCGGTCCCCGTCGGCCTCGACCCCGTCACCGTCCGCGCACGCCTCAACTCCGAGGCCTGGGTTGTCAACCACATCTCCGACTCCATCAGCATCGTCGACCTCGACACCATGCGCGTCCGCGCCACCATCCGCACCAAGGACGAGCCCTGCGACGTCGTCTTCGCCCGCCCCCTCGGCGGCGAAGCCCGCGCCTTCGTCTCCTGCCAGGCCGCCGAGGTCATCCAGGTCTTTAGCCAGAACACCCCCGCCCTCGCCCCCATCGACCTCCCCATCCTCGGTGAGAGCCCCCGCGCACTCGCCGTCAGCCCCGATGGCACCCGCGTCTTCTGCGCGATCTTCGAGTCCGGCAACAACACCACCATCCTCGGCGGCGGCGCCGCGACCATGGGCGGGATGGTCCTCGGTTACCCCCCCAACGCCGTCAGCGACGCCCTCGGGCCCTACGCAGGCGTCAACCCGCCACCCAACCTCGGCAACGCCTTCTTCCCCGCGCGAAGCACCGACGCACTCGTCAACATGCCCGTCGGCCTCATCGTCCGCAAGGACGCCCTCGGCCGCTGGATGGACGACAACAACCGCGACTGGACCAGCCTCGTCTCAGGCCCCAACGCCGCTCGTTCCGGCCGCCCCGTCGGCTGGGACCTCTACGACCACGACGTCGCCGTCATCGACACCTCCGCCCTCGGCGTCTCCTACATCACCGGCCTCATGAACATCTGCATGGGCCTCGCCATCAACCCCGCCTCGGGCCGCGTCACCGTCGTCGGCACCGAGGCCGACAACCACATCCGCTTCGAGCCCAACGTCAACGCCACCTTCGTCAAGGTCCACCTCGCCTCCGTCCTCCCCGCCGCACCCACCGCACCCACCATCACCGACCTCAACCCTCACCTCACCTACACCCAACGCACCATCCCGCAGGACCAGCGAGACCTCTCCCTCGGCGACCCCCGCGGCATCCTCTGGCACCCCTCCGGCACCCTCGGCTTCGTCTCCGGCATGGGCTCCAACAACGTCATCGTCATCGACGATGCCGGCGCACGCTTCGGCGCCATGCCCCCCATCCCCGTCGGCGAAGGCCCCACAGGCCTCGCCCTCTCCCCCGACGGCTCCACCCTCTTCGCCCTCAACCGATTCGCCGGCTCTGTCTCCATCATCAGCCTCTCCAGCCTCGCCGAAACCGCCCGCGTCCCCTTCCACGACGCCACCCCCACAGTGATCAAGACCGGCAGAAAGCACCTCTTCGACACTCACAAAAACTCCGGCCTCGGCCAGGCCGCCTGCGCCTCCTGCCACCTCGACGGCCGCAACGACCGCCTCGCCTGGGACCTCGGAGACCCCTCGGGAAGCAACGACCCCCTCACCGGTCGAAACCTCGGCTTCGGCATCCCCGGCCTCGCCCCACCCTTCGCCAACCCCGCCTTCCAGCCCTTCCACCCCATGAAGGGCCCCATGACCACCCAGACCCTCCAGGACATCATCGGCAAAGAGCCCCACCACTGGCGCGGCGACCGCCTGGGCATCGAGGAGTTCAACAACGCCTTCATCGGCCTCCAGGGCGACGACACCAACCTCACCCCCACGGAGATGCAGCAGTTCGAGGACTACCTCGCCACCATCACCCTGCCCCCCAACCCCTTCCGCAACTTCGACAACTCCCTCCCCACAAGCCTCCCCCTCCCCGGCCACTTCACCGAGGGCCGCTTCGGGCCCCCCGGCCTCCCGCTCCCCAACGGCAACGCCGCCAACGGCATGAACATCTACCGCTCCACCACCCGCCGCCTCGATGGCGGCGCCTTCGCCTGCGTCACCTGCCACACCCTCCCCACAGGCGCCGGCCCCGATTCCACCTGGAACGGCTCCCAGCACGTCCCCATCGCCGCCGGCTCACGCGGCGAACGCCACCTCGGCCTCGTCAGCGTTGACGGCTCCTCCAACGTCTCCATCAAGGTCCCCCAGACCCGCACCATCTACAAAAAGACCGGCTTCAACACCACCCAACTCCGAAACACCTCAGGCTTCGGCGTCCTCCACGACGGCTCCGTCGATTCCATCGAACGCTTCGTCGCCGAGCCCGTCTTCAACGTCCAGAGCAACCAGGAAGTCGCCGACCTCGTCGCCTTCATGCTCGCCTTCTCAGGCTCCGACCTCCCCGCCGGCGCTGCCAACAACGTCCTCGTCCCCCCCGGTCCCTCCAGCAAGGACGCCCGCGCCAGCGTCGGCGTCCAGGTCACCATCTCCGGCGCACCCACCGGCAGCGACGCCACCCTCATCTCCCAGATGCTCGCACAGGCCAACCTCAACCGCGTCGGCCTCGTCGCACGCTTCCGCGCCGCCGGCCTCGATCGCGGGGCCTTCTACAACGGCGCCAACTCCTGGCGCACCGACCGCGAGGCCCAGTCCATCGCCCACGCCGACCTCATCGCCACCGCCGCCCCGGGCACCGAACTCACCATCACCGTCGTCCCCCTCGGCTCCCAGCGCCGCCTCGGCGCCGACCGCGACTCCGACGAGTTCTTCGACCGCGATGAACTCGACGTCTGCGCCAACCCCGCCGACAAACTCAACTTCCCCGGCTCCCGCGGCTCCCGCGACTACAACGGCGACCTCGTCGTCGATCCAGACGACCTCGCCGACTTCATCGCCGCTTACTTCGCCCCCACCCCGGACCCCCTCACCGACTACAACGGCGACGGCACCACAGACCCCGACGACCTCGCCGACTACATCGCCGCTTACTTCGGCGGGTGCTGAGCGCCAGACACCCCTCCCCAGCCGCCCCACATCGCCGCGCGCACGGCCCGCCCCGCCGCGTGCCAGAACGGCTCCTGCACCGCCGCCCACATCCGCAGGCGCGCCTCGGTGAACGTCCCGCCGCACTCCGGGCACCGTGGTGCCCGGATGCCCCGCAGGTCGTACCCGCACATCCCGCACCGGATCGATGCCGACTCCAGCACACGCCCCACCCGCGTCGCCTCATCGCCACTCGCCGACGCGACCTCCCGCGCGGCACGCGCCGCCCACGCAGCCTCATCCGCGACGCCCGCGAACGCCTTGCGTGGAACGCACACGCCGTTGATCGCCCCGCCCCAGCGCAAGGCCACGTGCTCGGGCAGACGTACGACCTCCGCGAACGTCCGCCACTCGTAGGTCGTCGCCACCCCCTCGCCCCGCACCTCAACCCCCGCGCCCGTGAGAACCACGGAGACCTTCTGCTCCTCGCCCACCTTCGGGGGCACGTTCCGGAGCGTCTGGCGCAGGCTCCTCCACACCCCGCCTCCACCCTGCTTGCCGAAGTAGATCGCCACGGGCAGCCCGATCGCCAGGCCCGCGATCACGCCGAATCCCCATCCGACCTCCGACCTTGACGCCACCATCCACCCGAACGCCGCGCCCACCACGGCCCCGGGAATCCCGCCGACCACGAGCCCGAGCCTCGCTTCACGCCGACAGACGCGACCCAACTCCGGATGCGCGCTCAGAAACACGTCCGCGAGCGCACGCTCGCCCCGCCCGTCATGCACGAAGGGGATCGGCACACCAGTTCCCCCGCCACTGTCCAGCGTCGGACCGCCAGGCCCGGGGTTCGGCGCTTCGGCCCCGCTCACGGCCCGGCGCTCCCGGCCCGATCCCCCGCCGCGCCCGCTCCACGCCCGCCAATCGGCACCCGCCGCGACTCGCCCGGCGGCCCCTCGGCCGCCTCCGACCGCCGCGCCGGATCAATCTCCCGCAGGTAGTCCCACGAGTACAGCCCCGTGTTGTGCCCGTCGGAAAACTCGATCCGGATCGCGTAGTTCCCCACCAGTTCGGCGTGCCGCGCCACCAGCGGGCCCGAATCGCTCGACGCTGGCAGGATCGTCAGCGGGTTCCTGGCCATCTCCTCGCGGATCTGCCGCGCGTCCGCCGAGGGCGAGTACCGCCGCAGGTACGCGATCGAGAAGTACGACGTGCTCCCGTCGGCCCACTGCACCGTCAAGCCGCGGTCCTTCTTCAGATCAATGGCCTTGGGCGAGGGCTCCACGAACACATCGTAGCGCCGGGGCCCGCCCGCTCAGGCCAGCACGCCCGCCAACTCCGCCACGAGAGACCGCGCCGCCGCACCAATCGCGCCCCGCCAATCCTCCAACGCGCCCGCCCGCGCCGGCGGATATATCACCGATCGGCTCGCCGTCACCAGCACCCCAGCGTCGCCCGGGCCAGACCGCTTCGGGCGGAGCATCCCCCGGATGTCGTCGGCCGTCCCGCCCTGCGCCCCATACCCCGGCACAAGGAACACCGCGTCGGGCATGATGGCCCGCAACGCCGCGGCATCCGCCGCCTTCGTCGCGCCCACCACCGCCCCCACGCTCGACAAGCCCCGCGCACCCACCCGTGTCGCCCCGAGCGCCGCCACCTGCCCCGCGATCATCTCCGCCACCGACCGCCCGTCGGCCAGCCGCGCCGACTGCACCGCGTCCGACCCCGGGTTGCTCGTCCGCACGAGCACAAAGACCCCCGTCCCCCGCGCCGCCAGGAAGGGCTCGATCGTGTCAGACCCGAGGTAGGGCGAGACCGTCACGGCATCAGCGTGGAACGCGCCGGGCCCGAAGGCCGCCGCCGCGTAGTGCTCCGCCGAGACGCCGATGTCGCCCCGCTTGGCGTCGAGCACGACGACGAACCCGAGGTCGCGGGCCCGCGCGCACACCCGCGCCAGGCAGGCGAACCCCGCCGGCCCGTAGCGCTCGAAGCACGCCGACTGCGGCTTGATCGCCGGGACCACCCCGGCGCAGGCCTCCAGCACGCCCTCGCAGAACCGCTCGATGGCGTCGATCTGCCGCGGCGGGGGCGACGACTCGCGCAGAGCCGCGGGCAGTTTCTCGTAGACGGGGTCGAGCCCGACGCAGGCGGGCGCGCCCGCGCGGTCGATGGCGGCCGCGAGACGGTCGGCAAAGTGATCGCTCATGCGCCGCGAGCATACGCGCCACGCCCCGCACCCTCCCCCGGTCTGGACCGGGGGGGCGGGGGAGGTGCCGCGAGTCTGCAAGCGGCGGAGGGGGTGCTCGCGCGCCCAGGGGCGAGCGCTGGATGCACTACGCCCCGGCTTGCGCTGGGGCCTCTGTTTTGGGCCTCATTCTGGGGGTCGGTGTGTCCGTGTAACTCTGCGTTTGCGCGCGCACCTCGTTGCCGGGCTTTGGAGGCACCGCTGAGCGGCCCTCTCGCGGACCCTCCGACCCCCCCACCCGGCGCGTCAGAATCGATCCCGGGGCATAGTGGTGGAATTGGCCTTTTCTCACATGGGAAACGCGAGTTTCTGTGCGCCTGCGCGCAATCTCGCGCACACGCCCCCGATCCGGCGCCGCGGCAGGGGTGCCGGTCGCGATTGCGCGCAATCCGCGCGACGGCGGCGCGATTCCCGGAACCGCCGGCCCATCAGAGCCGCCCGCGGGAGCGGGCGGTCGGTCGGCGCGCAAGGGTGAACGCACCGCCGACTGCCAACCGCGGCTCTGAAGGATGCGCGACGCTAAACGCTCGCGTTTCTGTGGGGAGCGCGTCCCGCGCGATCACGCCGGGGCGCGGAGTTTGTCTTCCAGCGCCCGGATGACGCCGGCGAACTCTTCGTCGGTCTCGCGGCGGTCATCGATGGTGCGGACGGCGTGCATGACGGTGGTGTGGTCGCGTCCGCCGAAGTAGCCGCCGATCTCCTCGAGGCTGTAGCGGGTGTTGCGCCGGGCGAGGTACATGCAGAGTTGGCGGGGCAGCGCGATTGAGCGTTGGCGGCGCTTGGATTGCAGGTCGGTCATCTTCACGCCGTAGAAGTCGGTGACGGCGTTGATGATGGTCTGGATCTGGATCTTGGGCTCGGCCTTGGCGCCGTCGTCGCCCAGGGCGAGGCGGGCCAGGTCGGCGTTGATGGGCCGCTTCTCGACGGCGGCGATCATCTGCAGTTTGCTGATGGCCCCCTCGAGTTCGCGGATGTTGGTATCGATCTTGCCGGCGATGTAGCAGGCGACGTCGTCGGGGAGGTCGATCCCGCGGAGGCGGGACTTGTTCTTGAGGATCTCGACGCGGGTCTCGTAGCAGGGCGGCGCCAGTTCGGTGACGAGGCCCCACTTGAAGCGGGAGACGAGGCGGTCTTCGAGGTCGGGGATCTCCTCCGGCGGCGCGTCGGAGGAGAGGATGATCTGCTTGTGGCTCTGGTAGAGGCTGTTGAAGGTGTGGAAGAACTCTTCCTGCGTGCGGTCGCGTTTGGCGAGGAAGTGGATGTCGTCGATCACCAGCACGTCGACGTGCCTGAACTTGTGGCGGAAGCGCGTGAGAAGCCCTTCGCGGACGGAGTCCATGAACTGGGTCATGAACCCCTCGCAGGAGGTGTAGTAGATGACCGCGCCGGGGCTGGACTCGCGGATGCGGAGGCAGATGGACTGGAGGAGGTGGGTCTTGCCCAGGCCCACGTCGCCGTGGACGAAGAAGGGGTTGTACGCGCGGCCCGGGGACTTGGCGACGGCCTGCGCCGCGGCCTGGGCGAGGCGGTTGCTGGGTCCGACGACGAAGTGGTCGAACCCGTAGTCGGGATTGAGGACGAGCCCGTCGTCGTAGAGGTGCTCGATCTCGGTGGGCGTGAGTGGCTGGAAGGGCTTGGAGAGGGCTTCCTCGTCGGGCGCGATCCTGCCGGTGCCTCGGCCGAAACCTCCAGCCGATGTGTCGCTCGCCCCGTTGCCGAGGCGGCCGCCGAAGCCCTGCCCATCGCCGATGGCCTGGTCGGCGCCGGGCTCAGTCGGGGGTCTGGTGGGCGCGAGTTCAGAGGCTGGAGAGCGCTCGCTGCTGCGTGGGCCGTCGGTGGGCAGGTGCTCTTCGGGCCCGAGGAAGCGGACGGTCATAAGGCGGCCCGAGACGACGCGGGTGGCATCGGCGAAGGGCGTTGTGCATTGACGGTGGAGATAATCGCGGTGGATCTGGGAATGGGCGCGAAGATAGAGGATCCCGGCGTGGATGCCCAGTGGCTCGAGTTCCTCGAACCACTGACGGCAGATGTCGGGGTTCGCCTGGCGCAGATGCCCCAGGATGCCCTTCCAGAGGGTTTCATCGTGCTGCGGCGACGATGCGAGTTCGGCCTTGGAGGCCGAACGAGTCGTGGAGGACACGAGGAAGACTCCAACGAGCCCGGCCCGCGGGCCGAACGCGGAATGCGCGGAGAACCAACGCCACGAGCAGTCTAGCGATACGGCGTCAACCGTAACCGCGCGGCGCGATCTGTCAACCGGGTGTTGACCCCAACTTGACTCCGCCGAGACACTTTTGTAGGCGGCGTGGGCATGACGCATCGAGATTCTTGCAGGCGTGAGCGGTGCCACTACAGGTGGTATGGTCGGATGAGAGGTCCACTATCACGCGCAGGCCGCGCGAGCCCACCATCCCCTTGACGCCGTGCGGGCTTTCCGGGACCGTGAACGCGGTGGAACTGCCCGATCAGTTTCAGCACGCTTGCTCGGGGTCGCGCGCGGTGCGTCGCCGCGGTGTGGCGGCGTTCGCGTGCTTCGCGGCGGGCTTGATGGTGGCGCGCGAGGTCGGGCTGCCGGCGCCGGCGTGGTTCGGGATGGCTGCGGCAGCGGCGGCGCTCGCGCTGTACGCGCGCGGGCGGGTCTGCGCTGTGGCGCTCGCGCTGGCGGCGGTCTGTGCGGGCAGCGGGGTGATGTCGGCGCGCGTCCTGGCGCCGATGGCCCGTATGGAGGCGATCGCCAACGGTGGTGCCGTGACGGCATTGGTGCGAGGTCGGGTAACGGAGGTTCGGCGTCAACCGAGCGGTGCCCCGGCGAGCGGGGCACGATCCCCGCTCGCGTTCACACTGGAGGTGGAGCGGGCGGAGACGGATGGGGGGTCGGTGCCGCTAAGAGGGGCGGTGCGGGTGTATGTGGCTGAGGGGCTGGCGGAATCGCATGGCGGGCCGCGGATCGGGGATGCGCTGAGCGTGCGCGGCGTGTTTGTTCCCGTCGCCGGGCCGAAGAACCCCGGGGAGCGCGACGACCGGCCTTGGGCCGCGCAGGAGGGGCGGCTGGGCCGGCTGGCAGTGGCGTCGGCGAATCTGATGGAGGCGTGGGAGGCGCCGGCGAGCCCGGCGGCGCGGGTGTCAGCCTGGCTGGGGCGCGGGCTCGACGCGCTGCGTTCACGGGCGCACGCGCTGCTCGACGATGCCCTGGACGGGCCGGGCGAGGATGACGCGGGGGAGCGCGGCCTGCGCGATGGCGTGGGGGCCATCGAGAGCGGGCCCCCAGCGCCGGATGGCCGAGAGGACGCCCGAGCGCTGCTCCGCGCGTTGCTGCTGGGCCGAACGGACCCGGGGCTGGCGCCGCTGACGGCGGCGATGTCACGGCTGGGGCAGGTGCACGTGCTGTCGATCTCCGGGTTCCACCTGAGCGTGATGGCGCTGATGAGCCTGTTCGTGGTGCGGCTGACGGGGGACCGAGGCCGGCTGGAGCCGGTGATCGTCGCGTGCCTGGTGGGGCTGTACCTGCTGGTGGTGCCCGCGCAGGCGCCGGTGCTGCGGTCAGGGCTGATGGTGCTGGCGCTGCTGGCGGCGGAGGCGACGGGCCGGCGGTACGACCGGGTGAACGTGATGGCGTACATCGGGATCGCGTTGCTGGCGTGGCGGCCGATGGACCTGTGGACGCCCGGGTTCCAGTTGAGTTTCGGGGTGACTGGGGTGCTGCTGGCGTGCGCGCGGGGGTTTCATGAGCGGCTGTTCCCTCGCGGGGTGGTGGGGACGCGGGCGGCGGCGGAAGCGCGGGCGGATCCGGGCCACCAATCGGCGTGGGGATGGGCGTGGTCCGGGTGTACGGCGCTGGTGAGCACGAGCGTGCTGTGCTGGGCCGTGGCGACGCCTGTGGTGATGTACCACGTGGGGATCGTGAGCCCGCTGGCGTTCGCGACGAGCGTGGTGCTGGTGCCGGTGTTCACGGTGCTGCTGTGGGTGGGGTTCGGGACGCTGGCGGCGGGGCTGGTGTGGCCCGGGCTGGCGACGTGGGCGGGGGGCGTGCTGCTGGCGATCGCGGACGTGGCGGTGTGGATCACGCTCGTGCTGGACGGGGCGGGCTGGATGGCGGTGAACATGCCCGCGGTGTCGCCCTTGTGGGCGGCGGGGGCGACGGCGGTGATTCTGCACTGGTGCGCCCGGGGATCGGTGCGGTCGGCACGGGACTGGGCGCTGGCGTGCGTGGTGCTGGGGTGGCTGGCGGCGACGCTTGCCGGTGCGGGACGAGCGCCGGCGGGGGTGTCGCTGCGCGTCGATGCGCTCGCGGTGGGCGACGGGTCGGCGGTGGTGCTGAGGTCGGGTCGGCACGCGGTGCTGTGGGCGGGGGGTGGAGGTGGGGGATCGCGCCCGGGCGGCGCGTTGCGGATCGCGGTGCCTCGGGCGGCGCGTGCGCTAGGCGCGTGGCGAGTGCGGACGGCGGTCGTGCCGCAGGCCGACGTGCGCGGGCTGGCGGAACTGCCGGAGGTGGCGCGGGCGATGGGCGTGACGTTGGTGCTGGTGCCTCGCGGATTGCTGGCGATGGCGGAGCAGGTGCCCGGGAGCGAAGCGGGGCGGCTGGTATCGAGGCTGCGCGCGGAGGGGGTGGGGCTGGGTGCGATCGAACCGGGCACGCGGGTGCGGTTCGGCGAGGCGGAACTGGTGATGGATGCGGTGGGGGAGGCGCCGGGTGCGGCGCTGGCGGGGCGCGTGCGTGCGCCGAGCGCAGCCGGCCCGCGCACGCTGGTGCTTGCCGATCACCTGTCGCGCGCGCAACTGGAGTCGGCGATCGAGCGCGGGTCGTGGTCGGGGGATGGGGGGCAGGTGCATGCCGTGGCGCTCCCCGGGCGTGGGCGGGCAGATCCGTCATCTTGGCAGCAGGTGGAGCGCTGGCTGCTCACGGCGGGCGTGGCGGTGGCGTGGCGAAGCGAAGCCCCGCGGCTGGATGGGCGGGGCGTGGAGCAGACGCCACCCGGGAGGTTTTCCACGGCGCGTGACGGGGCGGTCTGGGTCGAGTTCCGAACCGACGGGGGGGTGAGGGCGGGCGCGATGGCCGCGGCGGCCGCGCGCGGGGCCGTTTCGCTAGGTCCCGGCGCTGCCCGGTGAGCCGTCCATGCCCTGGCGGCCCTCGATGGCGTCGGCCAGGACGGAGCGGTTGGCGTACTCGATCTGGGAGCCGGTGGGGAGGCCGCGGGCGAGGCGGCTGACCTTGATGTGGGGGCGAGAGGCGAGTTCGCGGGCGAGGTGGAGGGCGGTGCCGTCGCCTTCGAGGGTGGGGTTGAGGCCCATGATGACCTCGCGGACGGGTGCGGGGGGCTGGCCGGGCGGGCCGCTGTTGTGCTCGGGGTGGTCGATGCGGTCGAGGAGGGCGGCGATGGTGAGGTCGCCTGGGCCGATGCCGTCGAGGGGGCTGATGTGGCCCATGAGGACGTGGTAGACGCCGCGGAACATGCCGGTGAGTTCGAGGGCGATGAGGTCCTTGGGCTGTTCGACGACGAGGACGAGCCCGTGGTCGCGTTTGGGGGACTGGCAGATGGCGCAGCGGTCGGCGTCGCTGAGGTTGGAGCAGACGCGGCAGTGGCGGACGTGCTCCTTCACGTCGGTGACGGCGCGGGCGAGCGCGCGGGCGGCATCGGGCTCGGACTTGAGGATGTGAAACGCGAGGCGCTCGGCGGACCTGCGGCCGATGCCCGGGAGCCGGGCGAGTTCATCGATGAGGCGCTCGACGGGCTCGGGGTATGCCGAGGCGCTGGCGGCGGTGCGCTGGGACGAGGGCCGCGCGGCACGCCCGCCGGGTTGATCGGGGCCTGAGCGCGGGGGCGGGGGGGGCGGGGGATGAGGCCCGGTGGACATCGGGGAAGCGTAGTGCGGCGCGCGTGCGGGCTGGGCCTGGCGCGAGCGGCGGCGATCGGGGCGGCACGGTTGCCCCTACCGTGTGCCCGTGAGCGGCAACGACCCCATCGTGGGCATCGATCTGGGCACCACGTACAGCCTGGTCGCCATCGCCGACGGCCCGACGGGCCCGCGGGTGATCGCGGACGAACAGGGCCGGGCGGCGTGCCCGAGCGTGGTGCGGTTCAGCCCCGATGGACCTCCTGTGGTGGGGTGGGAGGCGCGGGAGGAGGCGGCGCGGTTCCCCGATCGCACGGTGGCGAGCGTGAAGCGGCTGATGGGCCGGTCGCGCGTGGATGCGGCGGGGGATCTGCCGTTCCTGATGTATGAAGTGGTGGAGGGTGAGGGTGCGACGGCGCGGGTGCGGCTGCCGTGGACGCGGGGGGATGGCGCGCCGGCGATCGTGACGCCGCAGGAGGTGAGCGCGCTGATCCTGTCGCGGCTGCGGGGGCAGGCCGAGCGTGCGCTGGGGGTGCCGGTGCGCCGCGCGGTGGTGACGGTGCCGGCGTACTTCGACGACGCGCAGCGGCAGGCGACGCGCGATGCGGGCCGGCTGGCGGGACTGGACGTGGTGCGGATCGTCAACGAGCCGACGGCGGCGGCGCTGGCGTACGGGCTGGGGCTGCGGGCCTCGCACGTGGCGGGCGGGGCCGGGGCGTCGGGCGGGCGGATCATCGTGGTGTACGACTTCGGGGGCGGGACGTTCGACGTGTCGGTGCTGCGCCTGAGCACCGCGCCCGCGGACGCGGGAAGCGCGGTCGGCGCCGACCTGTTCCAGGTGCTCGCGACGGCGGGTGACACGAGACTGGGCGGCGACGACATCGATCGGGCGCTCTGCGACGCGGTAATGCCTGAGGCGGTGGCGCGGCTGGGGCGGCCTCTGGAGCCCGGAGAGACGGCGGCGCTGATCGCGGCGTGCGAACGGGCCAAGATCGACCTGTCCGAGCGCGAGCGGACAGTGCTGCGCGCGGATCTGGGAGGCACGGCGTTCGAGCGGCACGTCACACGGGCGGAGTTCGAGGCGCTGATCGCGCCGCTGGTGGAGCGGACGCTCGCGGCGTGCCGACGGGCGCTTCGGGACGCCCGGCGGGATCTCGATGGGCGAGTGGTGGACGCGGTGGTGATGGTGGGCGGCTCGACGCGGGTGCCGCTGGTGAGGCGGCGCGTGGGCGAACTGTTCGGAGTGGAGCCGTACACCGCGCTGGACCCGGACCAGGTGGTGGCGCTGGGGGCGGCGGTGCAGGGGTCGGTGCTGGCGGGCGTGACGCGCGACGCGCTGCTGCTGGACGTGATCCCGCTGAGCCTGGGTCTGGAGACGGCCGGCGGGGCGGTGGCGAAGATCATCATGCGGAACACGCCGGTGCCGGCGCGGGCGAGCGAGATGTTCTCGACCAGCGTGGACGGGCAGGGGGCGATCCGCCTGGCGGTGTACCAGGGCGAGCGCGAAATGGCAGCGGACTGCCGGTTGCTGGGCACGTTTACGCTGCGAGGGATCCCGCCCATGCCCGCGGGGATTCCACAACTGGCGGTGGAGTTCGCGGTGGACGCGAGCGGGATCCTGTCGGTGTCGGCGGTGGAGCGGCGGTCGGGCGTGCGGGCGGCGATCCAGGTGGTGCCCAACCACGGGCTGAGCCGGGTGGAGGTGGAGCGGATGGAGCGGGAGTCGGTGCTGCACGCGCGGGAGGACATGGCGCGGCACCGGATCGCGGACCTGGTCGCCAACGGCCGTCTCGACGCGCACTGGGTGGGGAAGCAACTGGAGAAGCACGGCGGGGCGCTTGATGAGTCGCGGCGCGGAGCCGTCGCGGGGGCGCTGGAGGCGCTGCGGGAGATGCTGGCGCGAGCGGAACAGGACTGGCGGTCGGTGGATCCGGACGCGCTACACCGGGCCAAGGAGGTGCTGGACCGGGCGAGCGTGCCGCTGCACGAGGTGGCGATCGCCTCGGCGCTGCGGGAGGCCGATGCGTCCGGGAACGCGCCGAGCGTCAAAATTCCTGGCACGCCCTGATCACATACATAGATACACGATGTATATGATGGGTGATGGACGCGCCCCGGCCGCAGGTGCTCCAGGGCACCCTCGACGCGATGATCCTGGCGACGCTGGCGCGGGCGCCGGCGCACGGGTACGCCATCGCCCGGTCGATCGAGCACGGGTCCGGCGGGCTGCTGGCGATCGAGGAGGGCTCGCTGTATCCGGCGCTGCGAAGGCTGCGTCAGCGAGGCGATATCGACGCGGAATGGCAGACGACGGCGACGGGTCGGCGGGGAAAGGTGTATCGGCTCACCGCAGACGGCCGGGCCCGCCTGCGGGAGGAGCGGCGGCTGTGGGCGGAGTACAGCGCGGCGGTCGAGCGAGTGCTCTCCGGGCGGAGCCTGCACCCCTTTGACGTGGACGCCGTCACCGATTGAGCGTGCGGATCGGCGAACGCGGCGTTGGCGTTTATACATAGTGTGTCTATGTGTTTCTGCCCCCTCGGGCGGATCGGCTTGCCGAGGGCTCGCGTGGCGTTACCATGCTCGCGGATCCGGTCGATGCTCAGGGACGGCGGGCACGGGCAGGACTGCCCGAGCGACCCGCACTCCGGGGCCGAGAGGCCTGGGCATGCACGGATCCAGAGTGGAGGATGCCATGAAGACGAAGGCCGCACCGAGGAAGCCCGCCGCCCGCAAGCCGTCTGGTTCGAACGGAACGTCCGCGCCGCGGAAGACCAGGCCGGGCGTCGGCCCGCACCCCACGGCCCACTTCTTTGAGAACGGCATCCCCAAGGGCGACAAGCCGATCGTGTACGTCAACGGGCAGATGGTGCCCAAGAAGGAGGCGATGGTCTCGGTGTACGACCACGGCCTGCTCTACGGCGACGGGGTCTTCGAGGGCATCCGGATCTACAAGGGGCGGATCTTCAAGTGCGGGCAGCACATGGAGCGGCTGTGGCGCTGCGCGGAGATGATCCGCATGACCATCCCCATCTCGCGGGACGACATGGTGCAGGTGATGCGGGACTGCATCGAGGCCAACAACCTGACGGAGGGGTACATCCGGCTGGTGGTCTCGCGCGGCTACGGGACGCTGGGGCTCGACCCCCGCAAGTGCCCCGTCGCCGGCGTCATCTGCATCGCCGACCAGATCGCGCTCTACCCGCCCGAGGCGTACGAGCGCGGGATGAAGATCATCGTGGCGAAGCGCCCGCGGACGCCGATCGCGTGCCTGGACCCGCGGCTGAAGTCGCTCAACTACCTCAACAACATCCTGGCGAAGGTGGAGGCGATCGACGAGGGGTGCGACGAGGCGATCATGCTGAACCTCGACGGGTACGTGGGCGAGTGCACGGGGGACAACATCTTCATCATCCGCGACGGCAAGGTGTACACGCCCCCGACCGAGGCGGGGCTGCTCGAGGGCATCACGCGCCGGTTCGTGATCGACCTGTGCAAGGAACTGGAGATTCCCTGCACCTTCAAGAACATGAAGCCCGAGGAGGTGCAGTCGGCCGACGAGGTGTTCCTGACGGGCTCGGCGGCGGAGATCATCGCCGTCACGCAGATCGGCGACATCAAGATCGGCTCGGGCGTGGAGGGCCACGTGACCAAGCGCCTGCGCACCGCCTTCCGCAAGGTCGTGACGAGCGACCACGTGCCGGAGGATTGAGCGGGGGTCAACCCGCGCGGGGTCCGATTCGTCGTGTTGTCGGCTGGCGCCAACCCGCTAGGCCGCGACGCGCGCCGGGAGGATCACCATGCTCTGCCCGGCCCACTGGAGGCGACGCTGGATCGACAGCGCCGTCTGGTTGTGCAGCAGCCTGTGCAGCCAGCCCTCCTGCGGGAAGACGACCTGCCCGGCGAAGAAGACCGCCTGCGGGAACTCCCGCGCGACCTCCAGGCAGAGCCGCTCGGCCTCATCGACGGGGTCGGTCCCGATGGCCGAGCGTGCCGTGGCGGGCAGGCCCAGGCGCCGAGCGGCGTCGACGTATCGGTCCAGCATCGCGTCGGTCTCGGCGTGGAGGTCGTCGATCGCTTCGGGGCCCTTGAACCGGCCCGAGTCGATCACGCCCACGCTCACGAAGACCGCGCCCTGGAAGTGGCGCGGGAAGAGCCGCACAGCGTTGAGCAGCGTGTGCAGCCCCAGGCCCCCGAACGACGAGACGAGCACCACGGCGACGGGGCGCGCGGCGTCGGGCGCGCCCGTGGCGACGGGCGGGCCGTTGGGCTCGCGCACCAGCGACGCGAACGCCGCGGCGGTGTCACGCCCCACGCGGGTGTAGTGCCGGCGCGTGAGCACGCAGACGGCAATGACGACGCCGGTGACGACGAGGGTGATCCACCCGCCGGCGGCGAACTTGTCGATCACGGTGAAGCCCAGGATGGTTGTGCAGAGCACCAGGGCCGTGCCGAAGAGCGTCAGGTCGCCGCGTGTCGCCCAGCGGCGTACGGGGCCTTGTTCGCGGCGGGCGCGCCAGGTGTCCACGAGCATGGAGGCCATGGAGAGGGCGAAGGTGAGGAAGACATTGATGCTGTACATGACGACGAGAAGTTGGACGCTCCCGCGGGTGTAGAGCAGGGCCGCCAGTGCCGCGGCACCCACCAGGGTGATGCCGTTCTGCGTCGTGAGCCTTTCCGACAGCGCCGCGAAGCGTCGCGGCACCCAGGAGTCCAGGGCCATGTTCGCCAGGACGCGAGGGCCATCGACGAACCCCGCCTGCGCGGCGACGACGAGCAGCGCCGCCGCCGAGGCCATCGTGACGACCACGAACGCGCCGCCCAGGGGCCAGCCGCTTGCCAGGCGTTCGATCAGGACGGCGTTCATGGTCTTGCCCTCGACGGGCCGGATGTCCCAGAGGAGGTAGAGCAGGAGCAGGCCCGTCGCGGTGATGGCCAGGGACGCGGCCATGTAGAGCATGGTGCGCTGGGCGGTCTGCGCCTGCGGGTGGCGCATGATGGGGATGCCATTGGAGACGGCCTCGATGCCCGTGTACGTGCCCCCGCCCATGGAGAAGGCGTGGAGGAGAAGCCACACCAGCCCGAGCGCGCCGAGCGTTGACGAGCCGTGCGAGAACCCGGCGGAGACGTCGCGCGCGGTCTGGGCGGCCTGGGGGATGTGCCCGAGGAAGCCGCCGGCGATGACGACGGCGTGGGAGCCGACGAACACGAAGAAGATGGGGGCCAGCACGAGCACCGACTCGCGCACGCCGCGCAGGTTGAGGATGGTCATGCCCACAACCATGACGATCGCCGCGGCGAGTTTCCAAGGGAGCATCCACGGGGGCAGGACGCTGAAGAGCGCGTCGCCCGCGGCGGCGATGGAGATGGTGACGGTGAGCACGTAGTCCACCACGAGGGCGCACCCGGAGGTGAGCCCCGCGCCGGGCCCGAGGACCTTGCTGGCGACGACGTACCCGCCCCCGCCGTGCGGGAAGCGGCGGATGATGCGCGCGTACGCCGCGGAGATCACCAGCACGGTGGTGACCATGAGCCCGGCGAGCGCGACGGCAAGGTAGCGGTGCTCGCCCAGTGCGCGGAAGGCTTCCTCCGGGCCGTACGCGGAGGAGGAGAGCCCGTCGGCGCCGAGCCCGACCCAGGCGAGGATGGCGACGAGCGAGACGCGGTGGAACAGCCCGCGGTCATCGAGCCGCCGGGGCGGCCCGATGAGCGCACGGCGGGCGCGCTGCGCGAGCGAACCCCCGGGGCCGCCGCGCGAACCGCTCGCGCCAGCACCCGCGCGTGCTGCACCACCCGCGCCCCCGGCGTCGCCAGTTTCAGGCAGCCCGCCGGGCGACTCCGACCCTGATTGTCCAGCATTCATGACCGCGAACCTCCAGAAGCCATCCAGAGGATGACCCCCGGCGATCCGGTCGGTGCATCCCTCCGACGCCTACGGGGTTAGCTGACGGGCTCGGGCCGAAAGGTGCCCTACGCGCGATCGCGATTCGCCCCACAACGGACTGGGTCCCCCGTTCCCGCGCGGGCAATCTCGCGCGAGACTCGGCGATATGTCAGGCAACAGTATCGCCCGCGGGCGGAAGTCAAGCCCGCGCGAATGGGGACAAATGCCACGAAGAGGGGGAGGTCTTGCGCATCACGTCGTGCGTGTGCCCCGTTCAGGCTAAGGCAATGTGCCGCCGTCACGCGCGGCCCGCACGCACTCATTGGGTGAGCAGGCGCTCCACGTCCTTGACCTGCTCGGGCAGTTCCGCCGCGATGGCGTTGAGTTGCTCGCGGGTCAGGTGGATCTGGTCGAGGGCGGCGTCGTCAACCTCCCCGCTGGGGCAGTCGAGGCAGAAGCCCATCTTGGCGCCCGCGGCGAGGCGGTCGGCGATGTAGACCATCGTGGGGAGCATGCGCTGGTCGCTGGGCAGGTCGAGCGGGCGGTGGTGCCAGCCGGTGACGAACGCGAAGGGGCGGGGGAACTTCCACTTCTCGCTCAGGCCCGCGCCGAAGTCCTGGTGCGTGGCGTTGAACACGGCCTCCTCGGCCTCCATCAGCGGCATCGCGCCCGACTCCGCCTTCGTGAGCACCTCGACGAGTTTGTTGCGGTCGTACTGCAACTCCACCATCATGCCGACGTCGTGGAGCAGGCCGGCGAGGAAGGCCTCGTCGGTGAGCCCGAGTTTGAGCGTCGTGGCGATCATCCGCGTACCGGTGCCGACGGCCACCGAGTGCGCCCACAGGTCCTTGGGCGAGAACCCGGGCGTCAACTGCCCGCCCTTGAAAAGTTTGGTGAGGCTGGCGGCGATGGCGATGTTCTTCACCGCGTTCAGGCCCAGGAGCACGATGGCCCGGTTGATCGAGCCGATCTGCCCGGGAAGCCCGTAGAAGGCCGAGTTGACCACCTTCAGGATCCGCGTGCACAGCGCGGGGTCCTTCGAGATGACGTTGTGCAGGTCCTGGGCGGTGGACTTGGGGTCCTCGACCAGTTGGATGATCTTGAGCGTGATCTCGGGGAGCGTCGCGATGTGCGAGATCTCGCGGATCGCAGCGGCGACCGCCTGTTCCCTGGTTGCGGTGTCAACGGCCATGGCGAGTGCCTCCCTGCCGCGGGCGCGCAGCCGCCGCGGAACAGACGGCCTATCGGCCCGATCACCCCCCCACTTGCGACCGGCTCCGCCGCCGCGGCCCCGGCTCGCTCCACCCAGGGTTATCGCTCCCGCAATCCCCGCTTCCTCACCGAACATTCCCCGGGCGGTGTCCCCCTTGCGTGCTGAGTGACTCGCCCCCTCCAGGAAGCCAGCGGCCGGTGCGGCGCTGCGTCGCGCGCGGGCTCACCCTCATCGAACTGCTCGTGGCGCTGGCCATCATCCTGGTTCTGGCGGCCATCGTTCTCACGGCGCTCTACAAGACCTACAAGTTCGCCAAGTCGTTCTCCAAGCAGAACATGTCGAGCCTTCCGGCGCCTCCCCCGCCGCCGGACGACCCGGAGCCAACCCCCCCACCCCCACCCCCACCCCCACCCCCACCCCCACCCCCGCCGCCGCAGCGGGTGCAGCCCCTGCCGGAGTGAGCCGGCCCGGGTCCACGCGCTATCGTCGGGCATGGACGTGGGCGCCGCGTTCCTGAACATCGCGCTGGCGGCGGGCTCGGGCCTGTTGGTCGGGCTCCAGCGGGAGTCGGCGCACTCGGCGCTGGCGGGGATCCGTACGTTCCCGATCGTGTGCATCTTCGGCGCCGTCGCGGCGATGCTCGCCGAGCCGTTCGGGGGATGGACCGTCGCGGCGGGCCTGGCGGCGGTGGGCGCGATCTGCCTGGTGGGCAACCTGGGTCGCGCCGGCGACGACCCCACGCCCGGGGTGACCACCGAGGCGGCGCTGCTGCTGATCTACGGCGTCGGGGCGCTCATCGTTGCGGGCTCGCGCGAGGTGGCGGTCGCCATCGCCGCGGGCATGATGATCCTGCTTCACTTCAAGCCCGCGCTGCGCGGGTTCGCCACGCGGATGACCGAGCGCGATCTGCGTGCCATCGCGCAGTTCAGCGCCATGTCGCTGGTCATCCTCCCCGTGCTGCCCAACGAGGGGTTCGGGCCGTACGGCGTGCTGAACCCGCACAACATCTGGCTCATGGCCGTGCTGGTCGTGGGCGTCGGGCTGGCGGGCTACGTGGCGCACCGGCTGGTGGGCAACCGCGGCGGAGCGGTCCTCGCGGGGCTCCTGGGCGGGCTGGTAAGCAGCACCGCGACGACGGTGTCGTGCGCCCGGCGCGTGCGCCGGGATCCCGGCGCGCTGGCCATCGCACGGGTCGGCATCTTGCTCGCGACGGGCGTGCTCTACGTCCGAGTGATCGTCGAGATCCTGGCCGTTGCGCCCGCGCTGGGCAGCACGCTCGCGACGCCGATCGGCGCACTGCTGGCCTCGGCGGCGCTGGGCGCGGGGATCGCGGCACGGGGGCTGCGGCCCGCGCAGGACGGAACAGCGGCCGGCGACGCGGAGAACCCCACCGAACTCCGCACCCCCCTGCTCTTTGCGCTCGTCTACGCCCTGGTGCTGCTGGCGGTGGCCTGGGCCAAGGACGCGCTGGGGCACCCGGGGCTGTACGCGGTCGCCGCGATCTCGGGCCTGACCGACATGGACGCGATCACGATCAGTTCGGCACGCCTGGCGGGGTCGAGCGCGATCACGCCGGCCGACGCCGCCCGCGCGATCGTCATCGCCTCGATGGCGAACCTGGCGTTCAAGGCCGGCCTTGCGGGCGTGCTGGGCGGCTCGCGACTGCTCCGCGCGCTCGCGCCCGCGTTCACTCTTCAAGCCCTGACCGCCGCGGCGATCATCGCGTTCTGGCCCGGCGTGGGCATCTGGGCCCGCTAGGTCGCTCGGGCTCGGCGCCTCACTTGCTGCCGTACTCGAAGACCCCGCGCCCGGTCTTGTCGCCCAGCCGCCCGGCCGTCACCAGTTGCTTCAGCAGCGGGCAGGCGCGATACCGGTCGTTGTTGAGGCCCTCGGCCAGCACATTCATGATGTGCACGCAGGTGTCGAGCCCGATGAAGTCGGCCAGGCGCAGCGGGCCCATCGGGAAGTTGCACCCCAGTTTCATGATCCCGTCGATCGCCTCGGGCTCTGCGACGCCCTCCATCCAGGCGTAGAACGCCTCGTTGATCATGGGCATCAGCACGCGGTTGCTGATGAACCCCGCGCGGTCGTTGGCCTTGAGCGGCGTCTTGCCCATCGCCGTCGCCAGCGCGATGGTCCGTTCGACCACCTCCGCCTTCGTCTGCACAGCGGGGATCACCTCCACCAGTTGCATCAGCGGCACGGGGTTGAAGAAGTGCATCCCGACGACGCGCCCCGCGGTGGCGCCCGCCCCCGTGGCGATCTCCGTGATGCTGATGCTGCTGGTGTTGGTCGCCAGCACGACGCGCTCATCCGGGTACATCGCCGCGAGTTTGCCGAAGAGGTCCTTCTTTATCCCCGCGTTCTCCACCACCGCCTCGATCACCCAGTCGCAGCCGGTCAGATTCTCCAGCCGATCGACGAACCGGATCCGCGCGATCGCCGCGTCGGCCTGCTCCTTGGTCAACTTGCCCTTCTCGACGAACTTCCCAAGGCTCTTGGCGTGCACCGCCTTGCACCGGTCGATCGCGCCGGGGAACGAGTCGAACACGACGACGTTCATCCCGCTCGCCGCGGCCACCTGCGCGATCCCCCCGCCCATCTGCCCCGCCCCCAGCACGCCGACCGTGGAAACCTTCGACATCGTGAGCCTCCGAGAGTGTCCGGACGATTGTTCGCCAGCGTAGGCCCCGCGCGCTAGCGGGCGGCCCGAAGACGCTCGTCCGACAGATCCAGCCGATACATGATCTGGTTGTAGTCGTACCGCGGGGTGGGCGCCTTCGTCCCCGAGAACGCCATCGTGTACGTCCCCTCGAGGTAGATCACCCGTCCGCCCTCTTGGTCGAAGAACCGGTGGTGCGCCACGTTGTAGAACGAGTAGTCGTCGTGCGTGATGATCTTCACCGCCTCCGCCCACGGGCCGGTGATCTCCGGCGCCTCGGCGTACCACACCTCCCCGCACAGCGAACTCCCCCACACCTCCTGCACGATCATGATCCAGCGACGCCGGTACTCGTTCCACGCGACCGTCCCGGCATGACCCAGCACCGCCTTGCCCGTCCCCGCGTCGAGCAGGCGGATGGGCGCCTCCTCGGCCTCTAGCACACCGCGCTCGATCAGCGTCCGCTGCTCCTTCTGGAGGACCAGCCCGGTGTCGCGCTTCCAGCCCCACACGGGCCGGCCGTCCTTCATCTCCACGCGGGGCGACTCGTCGCTCCATCTCGCCCCGTGCTCCAGGCACGTGTACGCCTCGTACCGCGCCGGGTCGGTCAGCGCCTCGAACTCCGCCCGGCAGCGCACGAAGGGGAACGGCGTGGCGAAGTACCAGAAACCGCCCTCCGGCCCGCTGACGCGCACCGGGCTCCCGCCGCCGCGGGCGTAAAGGGTCGCGTCCAGCGGGATGCGGGCGACCACCTCGAAGACCTGCCGCTCGTCGTTCCACGCGGCGAACCCGTGCTCGTACATCGTGCCAAGGTCCTTCATCCGCGCGAAGTGGCAGAGCATCCGCTCGCGGCCTGTCTTGTCCGGTGCCGTCACGAATCCGTCGCACCACACCGGCCCGGGCTGCCCCTCGATCGGGCACATCGGGCGCGAGAACCCGTCGGCCCCCACGAAGTAGGTCAGGTCCACGCCGCGGGAGGGGCCCAGCCCGCGGCCCGCCGGCGGCGGGAGTTCGCTCGTCGCCCCGCTCATCGCGAAGTTGCCCAGGGGATACGACGCCCGGTTCGTGTCGCCCCAGAACCAGTACACCTTGCCCCCGTACAGGCACGTCTGCACGCTGTCCTGCCCCAGCACGCCGCCCGAGAGCAGCGGCTCTCGGGTGGGCGGCGTATCGCCCAGCATCACGCTGTCGCGATAGATCCCCTGCCCCGTCACGCGGTAGAGCCGCTCGGCGATGTTGACGCGATCCACCTTCACCGTCGCGCTGCCGCCGGGCGCGGTCCGCAGGCGCGCCCCGGCATACCCGAACCCGTCCTTAGCGTGCGCGTACCCGTGCGCCTTGACGTGGAACCACACCTCCGTGCCCATCAGCCCCGGCTCGTCGAATGCGATGACGCCCGCGCTATCGGTGATGAGCGTGATGCCGTTCGTGGTGGCCAGTTCCACCATCGGCACGCCCCGCCCTGTCGCCGCGTCCACAACGGTGATGCGGAACGGCCGCGCGTCGCCGGCGGCCCGCGCGGGCTCCGCCGCTCCGGGCCAAAGGCCCAGGCCCATCCACACAGCAGCCGCCAGTGCAGGGTTCACGCGGATCAGCCTAACCCACCCGCGCGCCCGCGTCCCCCGTCCTCACTTCCCCCCCCCACCACCGCCGCCCCCACCACCACCCGGCTCGATCGCCGTGCCCGCCGCCGTCAGCGTGACCTCCGCGGTCACTTCCACCATTCCAGGCTCCACCGACCCATCGCTCATGCCCGCTCCGCCGGACTTCGCGTCGTTGACTGCCAGATTGCTATACCGATTCCCATACGCCCACGGCCCCTGCTGGTCGGTGCTCGACACCACGTTCACCAGCCGCACCACGCGCAGGTCCAGCGCGTGCGCCAGCACCTGCAACTTCCGCTTCGCCGCCTTCGACGCGAGGCGGATCGCCTCCTCCCGAGCCTCGACCGCCTCCCGGATCCCGAACTCCACGCCGTCAACCCGGTTGGCCCCCGCGCCAAGCGCCGCGTCGATCACCCGCGCCGGCGACTTCACGTCCTTGGTCCGCACCCGCAGCGACATTTGCGCTGAATATCCGATGATCCGCGGCGAGGTCTCTCCGTAGTCCTGCCGCTCGTACCGGGGCGAGAGGCGGATGTCCCCGCTCTTGAGTTCCGCCTTCTCCAGGTTCAGCGCCTTCAACGCCGCGATGATCCGCTCCATCGCCGCGCTGGCGGCACCCTGCGCCTCGCCCGCCGACTTCGCGTCGGCCGACACGCCCAGAGTGACGTCCACGTAGTCCGGCACCCGAGCCACCCGCCCCGTCCCGCTCGCCAGGAGCGACGTCTCCCCCGGCCGCAACCCCGCGCCGGCCGGTTCCTGCGCCGCTGTTCGCGAGGCCGACAGCCCCAGCATCATCACCGCCATCACCGCCAACGCCACGTACCGATTCATCTGTCGCTCCTTGGTCCCCGCGTCGCTCGCGGCCCCCCACCCCCCCCACCCCCCCCGACACGCGAACATGTAGCGCCGACGCCCCGCCCGAGGTTCACTCCGTCCGGCCTAGTCGGCCAGGTACGCCCGCAGCCCGTGCCGACCGCCCTCCCGGCCAAACCCCGACTCTTTGTACCCACCGAACGGGCTGGCGGCGTCAAACTTGTTGTAGGTGTTGAGCCACACCACGCCCGCCTCGAGTTTCCGCGCGACCTCCAGGATCTTGCTCCCCTTGTCGGTCCACACGCCCGCAGCGAGGCCGTACGGCGAGTTGTTTGCCCGCGTGATCGCCTCTTCGGGCGTGCGGAACGTCATCACCGCCAGCACGGGCCCGAAGATCTCCTCCCGCGCGATCCGGTGGCTCGGCTGCACGCCGGTGAAGAAACTGGGCCGGCAGAAATACCCGCGCTCGAAGCCGCCCGTCGCGGCCTTCGCCCCGGCCGCCCCATCGCCACTCCGCCACTTCGCCACTCCGCCACTTCCGAGTCTGCCGCCCACGCACAGCGTCGCACCCTCGGCGCTGCCCAGCCGCAGGTACCCCTCGATCTTGCTCAGTTGCTCGCGCGAGTTGATCGCCCCCACGTCGGTGTTCTTGTCGAGGGGGTCGCCCACTCGCAAACTCGCCAGCCGCAGCCGCAGTTTCTTCACCACCTCATCCACCACGCCCTCCTGCACCAGCAGGCGCGACCCCGCGCAGCACACGTGCCCCTGGTTGAAGTAGATCCCCTCGATGATCCCCTCCACCGCCTGGTCGATGCTCGCGTCCTCGAAGATGATGTTGGCCGACTTACCGCCCAGTTCCAGCGTGAGCCGCTTGCCCGTGCCCGCGACGGCCGCCGCGATCTTCTTGCCCACCTCCGTGCTGCCCGTGAAGGCGATCTTGTCGATGCCCGGGTGCTCGACGATCGCCGCGCCCGTCGCGCCCGCGCCCGTCACGATGTTCACGACACCCGGAGGAAGGTCGCACTCCTGGAGGATCTCCGCCAGGCGGAGCGCCGTCAGGCTCGTCGTCTCCGCGGGCTTGAGCACGCACGTGTTCCCGCACGCCAGCGCGGGCGCGAGTTTCCACGCCGCCATGAGCAGCGGGAAGTTCCACGGCACGATCTGCCCGCACACCCCCACGGGCCGCGGGGTCCGCGCGCCGGGCACGGCGTACGCCAACTTGTCCGCCCAGCCCGCGTGGTGAAAGAAGTGCTGCGCGACTAGCGGCACGTCCACGTCACGCGACTCGCGGATCGGCTTGCCCCCGTCCATCGTCTCCAGCACCGCCAGTTCCCGCGCGCGCTCCTGGATCCGCCGCGCGATCCTGAATAGGTACTTCCCACGCTCCGCCCCCGTCAGCGCCGACCACGCCGGCAAGGCTTCGCGGGCCGCGATCACCGCCGCGTCCGCGTCCGCGCCGCTCCCCAGCGCCACCTCGCTCAGCGGCTGCTCCGTCGCGGGGTTGATCGTTGCGAAATACCCGCCTTCCTTGGGCTCGACAAAGCGCCCGCCGATGTAGTGCCCGTGCCGGGCGTCGATCCGCACCTTCATGGACTCGGGCGCGGGCGCATAGTCCCAGGCTCGCCCAGTAACCCCATCTTCGCGCGACGCTGCCCCCCCACTCTTCCCGTGCCCGCCCCCACGCACCGCGACGCCGTTCCGCTCCGCCGTTGCGGAAGCGGCCTTGCTTCTCTGAGACTTTCGCGCGCTCCGACGGGTCGTCGCCATGACGCGCATCGTACCCCCACACCCTCACCCCCCCTTCCTCCCTTCCCACCCCTCGCTACCCGCACATGAGTCGTCGCGCCGGGCAACCGCTCCCCGCGCCAGTGCGAATCACCACTCACAGGACCCCGCATGAACACTCGCCAGGCTTGCCCCCCCCCCACCGTTCGCGCGATCGCCGCCGCCCTCGCCGTCGCCGCCGCGCCGTGGGCGTGCGCGCAAACCGAGATCGCTTTCTCCCTTATCCCCGGCAGCCCGCAGCAGATCACCGCCGCCGTTCCCGTGCCGGGCAACCCGAATCGCATCCTCGCCCTCACCCGCTTCGGCGGCGTGCGCATGGTCGACCTCGCCGCGAACACCTTTCTGCCGGGCACGGTCGCCGCCTTCTCGTCCGACGGCAGTTCCAACGGCACCACCGGCCTCGCCATCCACCCCCGCTTCGCGGACAACGGCGTCTTCTACGCCTGGCGCGGCATCAGCGTCATCCAGTTCCGCATGCTCGGCGACCCCCTCTCCTCCACCCAGGCCGACCCCGCGTACACCACCGTCATCCGCATCCCCAACCTCGGCGGTCAACACGTCGGCGGCTGGATCGGCTTCGCCCCCAACGACGCCGACGGCGTCCTCTGGATCTCCACCGGCGACTCCCACACCTCCGCCAACGGCCAGCGCACAGACAACCTCTTCGGCCGCATCCTCCGCATCGACGTCGATGGCCCCGACAACATCCCCGGCAACGCCGACGACGACGCTTTCCCCGCCGACGCGAACAAGAACTACTCCATCCCCACCGACAACCCGTTCCTCGGCGATCACCCGGGCCTCGACGAGATCTGGGCCTTTGGCCTCCGCAACCCCTTCCGCTGTTCGTTCGATGCCGCCACTGCCGACTTCTGGATCGCCGACGTGGGCGAAGGCCGTCGCGAGGAGATCAATCACCAACCCGCGCACTTCTCCGGCACCTTCCCGGGGATGGCGGGCTACCACGGCGGCCGGAACTACGGCTGGTCAGTCTGGGAAGGCTCTGTCTGCCGAACCCCGACCCTCTGCCCCACCACCCCGTACACCCCACCCATCGCAGAGTACGTGCTCGGCAGCGCGGCCCCGATCCCCCCACTACTCATCCCCGCCGGCAGCGCCGTCATCGGCGGCTACGTTTACCGCGGCTGCGCCATGCCCGAACTCGGCGGCTGGTTCGTGTTCGGCGACGCCGGCAGTGTCGGCGGCGCCCCCGACTTCATCTGGGCACTCCGCCCCGACGCCGCAGGCGGGCCCTCCCAGGAGGCGCGGCAACTCATCCGCTTCGCCCCTTCCGCCGTCTACGGCTTCGCCCAGGACGCCGCGGGCGAACTCTACCTCTGCGGCGCGGGGGGCCTGTACCGCATCGGCCCCGCCAGCGTCGAGGGCCGCGACCTGAACAACAACGGCGCGCTCGACTCCTGCGAGGCGTTCTGCGGCACCGACTTCAACGCCGACGGCGCGCTCGACCCCGATGACCTCAGCGACTTCATCGCCGGGTACTTCGCGCAGTCACCCAACCCCGCCTGCGACTGGGACAAGTCGGGATCGGTCGATCCCGACGACCTGGCGACCTACATCGCCGCGTACTTCGCCTGCGTCGGGTAACTGATCCAACGGGCCCGAGTGCCGGGTCAGACCGCCGTGTACTTGCCGCGGCTCTCGCGCTTGAACAGCTTCTTGTTCAGCAGTTGCGCGTTCACCATGGTGCGGAAGTTCGGAGAGTCTGTCTTGTAGCCCGCTTTCTTCACGGCCACCGCGGCCTCGGTCACCGACATGGTCTTGCCCTTCAGCAAGTTCGCCAGCGCCTCCGCGAGGCTGCTCTTGTTCTGCGGGCGCACCCGGCGGCCAGAAACCGCTCGGCCGCCGCCTACGTCCACCCCCGCGGCCGCGAGTTTCCGCTCGACCGCCGCGAGTTGCCGCGAGAGTTTCGCGTGCTGCTTCCGCAGCGTCTTCGACGCACGCTCGCGCCGTTGGATCTCTCGCTGCAGGTCGCCGACGCTCAGACCAATCAGGCTGTTTCGTGCCATGGATCCACCTTGTAGTTCGCGATCGCTCGCGGGAGCACACCGCACGCCGCGCCGCACAGCGCTGCGGACGATGTCACTCCATGTTAGATCCAACATGCATGGCGGTTCCACTCGCTGTTTGCTCGGTATTAGTGAGACTTAGGGATTCCCATCTTCGACAATAGCCCCTCGAACTGGTCAAGCCCGTAGAACCGGAGCACCACGCGCCCCCGCGTTCCCGAGCGATCGGTCTTGATCGTCGCCCGCGTTCCGAGGTGCTCCGCGAGCCGGCGCTCGATCTCGCGCAGCGTCAGATCACGCGCGCGGGACGTGATGATCTCCTCCGCCGTCGCGGCCACCAGCGCCGGCGGGGGCGAGGCGCCGTCGGCCGCGAGTTCCGTCGCCGCGTGCTCCAGCCTGCGCACCGACCACGCGCCCAGGGCCGCGCGCTCCGCGAGCGCGACGCGCGACGCGCCCGCCGGCGCGCCGAGCAACGCCTTGCCGTGTCCCGCCGACAACCGCTTCGCGTCAATCAGGCCCTGGATCGCCGGCTCGAGTTCCGTGAGCCGTATGAAGTTCGTGACCGTCGATCGATCGAGCCCCACACGCTCGGCTACCTGTGCGTGTGTGAGCGCGAACTGGCGCGCCAGCGACGCGAGCGCCGTCGCACGCTCCATCGTCCCCAGGTCCTCGCGCTGCAGGTTCTCGATCAGTCCCCACTCTGCGGCCTCAACGTCCGATAACTTGACGATGATTGCGGGGATAGTGGTAAGACCCGCAACTCTCGCGGCTCGCCATCGGCGCTCCCCCGCGATCAACTCGTAATCAGCCGATCCCTCATGAACTGCTAACGATTCTCGAACAAGCACTGGTTGCATGACTCCAGCAGTTCGAATGGATGCCGCGAGCGAGTCGATCTGGTCTTGGGCGAACGATTTCCGTGGCTGGAATCGTCCAGGTGCAATCCGCTCGAGCGGCAACTGGCGTAGGGTGGCATCGTCTTTGGTGCCACTGTTCGTCACAGGGTCGTTCGACGACGCGACAGCGGCGACAGCCACCGGTTGTCCAAGGAGTGCTGATAGCCCCCTGCCGAGGCGACGGGGATTTTTCTCTGTATTCGTCATGCATGGATTCTAACGAGGTCAAGGTGCCGGGGGAAGGAGTGTTCCACGTGGAACATCAGTGGAGAGTCTCAAGCGCCGATAGCCACGCCATGGTTCCACGTGGAACAGCCGACCCCGGATCCCTTGAGGCAAGGATTCGCGCGCTCGAATCCCAGTTGGAGCATGCGCAGCGCCTCGCGGCATTGGGCACCGTTGCGGCGATGATCGCCCACGAGTTCAACAACATACTCACCCCGATCGTTTCCTACGCCGCGATGTCAAAGGCAGATCCCAGCAACCTGAACCTCGCGAGGAAGGCAGTCGAGTGCGCGTTCGAAGGCGGCGAGCGCGCCGGCGAGACCGCCCAGGCGATCCTCGACTTCGTGCGATTCGAGGAGTCTGATCTCCCGGCGCAAGCAGGGGGCCGACAGACAGCACCCGCAGCCAACCCGATCGCGGTTCTGGACGCGGTGCGCAGGTGCCTGGCGCGTGACTGCGTCAAGGACAGCATCCGACTGTCGGCAAGCGCCTCCACCCCGGCGTGGGCCGCGATCACGCCGGTCTGCCTCCAGCAGGTCTTGCTCAATCTTTTGATCAACGCCCGGCGTGCCATCGGGCGGTCTGGGGGCACGATCGAGGTCGCGGTGACCGAGGCTGCTGCCGGCTTGCGTCGGCCACGTGGGGCCACGGCGCTGGTAAGCGCCATTTCACCCGTCGCGGACACACGGCCGTACATCCAGATTCGCGTGGCCGACAGTGGATGCGGGATGTCGGATGCGATGATCCGTTATGTGTCACATCCGATTGGTATGTATCAGGTATTGGCGGGTGCCGATCCAACTTCTGACCGGCCCCGAGGCAACGGCCTCGGTCTGGCGATCTGCAAGCAGATCATCGCCCGTGCCGGCGGCAGCATGTGGGTGGAGTCGTCCCCAGGGAAGGGCACGACGTTTACGATTCTGCTCCCAGCGGCTGAGCCACTCGCGCAGCGGGCCTCGGCTGCCGGCCAGGCCCCCGTCCCGGGCAGGGCGAAGGCCGCGTAACTACTCTTCGTCATGCCGAAGCCTGACTCCTCCGCCCGTTCGAGCGCGGCGTCGATGGCACGCCGCGTGATCGTTCTGGGCTCGACGGGGTCCATCGGCACGCAAACGCTCGACGTGCTCTCGCACCTCAACGCGCTTCACACCGCGGGCGCTCATGAGCATCGGTACGAGGTTGTCGGGCTGGTCGCGGGCAGGAACGAGGCCCTGCTCAACGAGCAAGTCCGCCGGCACCCCGGCGCGCGGGCGATCGCCGTCTCGGGCGCAGCCAGTTCAACCTCCGCCCGGGACGCCGCGGAGCATCTGGTGCGTGAGACGCCCTGCGACATCGTGGTCGCCGCGATCTCCGGCGCCGCGGGCCTTCGCGCCACGCTCGCGGCGGCGGAACTCGGGCGGGACATCGCGCTGGCCAACAAGGAAACGCTCGTTGCCGCGGGCGGACTGATCACGGCGGCCTGCCGGGCGAGTGGCGCGCGCCTGCTCCCGGTTGACAGCGAGCACTCGGCGCTGTGGCAGTGTCTGCAGGGTGCCGCCGGCGCACCGACGGCAGTGGGGGGGATGATCAAGGCGGCCGCCGCGCCGCCCGTTGCGCTCGGGCCGCAGGTCGCGCGATTGGTCCTCACCGCCAGCGGCGGGGCGCTGCGCGACTGGCCCCGCGAGCGCGCGTACCACGCGACCCCAGCCGAGGCCCTCGCGCATCCCACCTGGACGATGGGCGCGAAGGTCACGCTCGACTCGGCCAGCCTCACCAACAAGGCCTTCGAGGTCATCGAGGCGCACTGGCTCTTCGGCGTGCCCGCCGACCGCATCGACGTGCTCATCCATCCGCAATCGATCGTCCACTCGCTCGTTGAGTTCGCCGACGGCAGCGTGCTGGCCCAACTCGGTTCGCCCGACATGCGCGGGCCGATCCAGTACGCCCTCACGCACCCGAGCCGCCCCGCGCGGCGGGCCCGGGCGCTCGACCTCGCCGCCATGTCGCGGCTCGACTTCTCGCCGCCGGACCTCCAGCGCTTCCCGGCTCTGGCGCTGGCCTATCGCGTGATCCGCGAGGGCGGCACGTCGGGGGCGGTCTTCAACGCCGCGAGCGAAGAGGCAACGAGCATCTTCCTTTCGCAGGACGGCCCACCGACCGGGTCGCTGCACAATGCCCGCGGTCACCCCCACGCCGCACACGACCCAGCGGACGCCGGCGCGACAAGGATCGTCGGCTCGCCGCTTGCCTCGGCCCACGCGATGGCGCTCGCGTCACCGGCACGCGCCGCACGGATCGCGTTCGGCCGCATCCCGGAACTCGCCGCCGCCGCGATGGACGCGCTGGGAACCCGGCCCGTGCGCACGCTGGCCGACGTGCTCGACGCCGACGCCGCGGCACGGCGGTTCGTGCGGGAAGCAGTGGGGGGGTAGAAGCGTCGAGGGGCAGCGGGTCGGGGCCCCTCCCCGCGTCATGGCGCGTCGCGCAATGAAAAACCCCGGCTCGTGCCGGGGTTGTGGTTCGGTTGGCAGTGTGTGTTGACGGATCGGACAGAGCCTTGAGGCTCAGCGAGGGGCCGTGCTCACTTGCCCTTGGCCGCGGCGATGGCGGCCTTGAGGGCGTCGGCGGTCGGCGTGCTCTCGAAGAATGCCGCGACCTTGCCATCGGGCCCGATGACCGCGACGCTGGGGAAGCCCCGAACCTTGTAGTCGGCAGCGGCGGCATCGCCCTCGAGCAGGAGCGGGTAGGTGGCCTTGGCGTCGGCGAAGGCGGACTTGGCGGCGGCGCCGGCGGCATCGCCGGGCATCGCTCGGCACGCGACGCCGAAGAACGACACGTCGCTCCCGCCCGCGTCCTTCTTGGCCGCTTCGAGCACGCCGAGGGTGCCGGTGCTCGAGCCGATGACGGGCGCCCAGAAGCCCAGCACGACGACCTTGCCCTTCTGGTCGGCAAGGGCCGCGCTCCCGGAGCCGTCGGCCTTCTTGAGCGACCACGCCGGTGCGGATACGCCCGCCTCGAGCCCGCCCTTGGGCACGCTGGGCGGGGGCGGGGGCGTGGTGGGCGCCTTGGTGTCGGTCGGGGGCTGCGGGTTGGTGGGCAACTTGGGCTGCGGGCCGGTCTCGAGGCGCTTGGTGTAACCGGCGGGCACGGCGACGGCGAACTCCGCGGGCTTGAGGTCCGCGGGCTTCACGTCGGTCAACTCGATATAGAACGTCGCGGTGGTGCCGCCCGTGCTGGGCGTGATCTGCTCGATCCGCCGGGGGAGTTTGTCGCCCTGGGCGATGCTGATGCGCGTCTCGCGCTGCGTGGCGGGGTTCATCACGCGGACGACGTCGCACTTCACGCCGCCGATCTCGACGGGGGCGTCGACCTTCAGCACCTGCCCGCCCATCTCGGCCAGGAGGGGCTCGGAGTCGAAGAAGATGGAGGGCATGAGTTGGTCGCGGGCAGTCTTGACGCGCCGGGCGGCGTCGGCCGCGGAGACCTGCTGCTCGACGACTTCCTTCTTCCCCTCGTCGATCCAGCCCGCGATCGTGCCGTTGAACGCGGCTTCGAGGGCCACGGTGTCGTTGGCCAGGGGGCGCGTCATGGAGCCCTTGGCCCAGAAGGGGCTGGCGCTGGGCGTCGCGGCGTTGCGGACAAAGCGCACCTCACCCGACGCGCCCATCTGCAGGCTGGGCGTCCCGAGCAGTTCACGCTTGGACTTGAAGGTGATGCCCTTGATGGCCTTGATGGCCGCGGAGGCGTCGGCAAGGAGCGCCTTGGCCTTGGGATCCACGTCCCCGCCGGTCGCGGCCGAGGGCGCGGCGGGCTTGGGCGCGGGCTGGGCCTTCGCGGGCGCGTGGCCCGTGGCTGAAGTGTCTGCCTGGGCGAGTACGGGCGACAGCGCGAGCAAAGCGGCGGCGCTGGCGGAGAGCGCGGCGGAGCCGCGGACGCGGGGCAGACCCAGGTTCATGCTCGATATCTCCATGCGTGTCGATCGACAGTCCGGACCGACCGCTATTCGCTCCCGCGCGACCGGCGCTCGGGACGTGGTGCGGAAGGGGCTAACAATAGGGGGATCGGCTCGCGCGCGAGCCCTGTCGAGCCTCCCCGGGCTTGCCGAGGTCGCGTGAGGGTGTCGGCATGTGCCGACAGGAGAAACTGTCGGTGATGCTGAGTGTGCTCATCCTCGTCGCGGCAGTGGGAGTGCTCGGCTCGGCCGTGCGCGCGAGGCTTCTCACCGCGGCAGGTTGGGCCAACCTCCCCGGGCGTACACGCGAGGGCGACTCACCGCTGGCGTGGATGGGGCTCGGGTTCGGCATCCTGTGCGTCTGGATGGTCGCCGGGAGCATTGCTGCGGGATCGGTGCAGGGGTCGCCCGTGGCTGCGGGGGAAGGTGCCGCGGTGGGTGCAAGTCCAGCGCAGGTCTTGCGCGAGAAAGCTGTGCCCGCGTTGGCGGGATATCTGGCCGCGGGCGGGGCGGGGCTTGCGGGGGCGGCGTGGCTTGGTCGTCGTGGAGGGAGGTGGGGGGGCGGAACGGGGGCCGGGCGCGCGCCGGATTGGTCGGTGGTGCGCGGGCGCGATGTGCCGCGGAGCGTCGTGTGGTTTGCCGGGGCGGTCTGGCCGGTGCTGGGGCTTGGGATCGCGTCGGCGTGGGGGTACGCGCTGGTGACGGGGCATCCGCCCGCGCCGATTGCGCACCCAACGCTGGAGGTGTTGGCCAAGCACCCCGGGGAGCCGTGGGCGATGGGGCTGATCGCCGGGGCGGTGCTGGGCGCGCCGGTGGTGGAGGAACTGGTGTTCCGGGCGTGCCTCCAGACGGCGGTGCTGCGCGCGACGGGGCATCGCGGGGCGGCGATCGGCGTAGCGACGGCGGCGTTCGTGTCGGTGCACCTCGGGCTGCCCGCGCACACGCTGCTCCCTCTGGCGGGGCTGAGCGTGGCGTTGGGGGTGGCGTACGAGCGGACGCGGAGCCTGGCGGTGCCCGTGGTGATGCACGCCTTGTACAACGCGCTCAACGTGGTGCTGGTGCTGATGGGGATAGGCGGGTAGCCGCGCGGGGGGGGAAGGGGGGCGCGGGTGGGGTGGTACCATCGGCACTCGGTTCGGCGCGGGCGTGACGCACGGCGGGCACGCGCGAGCCGGACGCCCAAGCGGAGTACGCGGCATGACCTCAGCGACGCCTGGAACGCCCTCGGGATCGCCGGCGGACCTGCCCATGTACGTCCGGCTTGGGGGCAAGGGGTTGGATGCCGAGCGGCTGGCGCGGACGGAGTGGCTGCTGACGAACGGAAACGGGGGCTTCGCGATGGGGACGGTGCTGGGCGCGCCGTCGCGGCGGTACCACGGGCTGCTGGTGGCCCCGCTGCGGCCGCCGGTGCAGCGGGTGATGGCCCTCAACGCGCTGTCGGAAACGCTGGTGATCGACGAGGGCGGGCACGGGGAGGCCCGGCACGACCTGTCCACCTTCCGGTTCCGGCCCGGGGTGCTGCACCCGCGCGGGGATGCGCACCTGGTGAAGTTCGAGAAGGGGACGACGGCGCGGTGGACCTACAGCGTCGCGGGCGTGACGGTCGTCAAGACGCTGCACCTGCTCCGCGAGGCGCCGGCCGCGGCGGTGGAGTATGAGGTGCGCGTGGACGGGGCGCGGAGCCCGGGCGGGAAGGGACAGGGAGGGGGTGGCGGCGGTGGGGGTGTGAAACTCCTGGTGAGGCCGCTGGTGTCGCTGCGGGATTTTCACGCGCTGGTGCTGCGCGACACGTCGAGGGATCGGTACCGCGTGGAGGCGGGCGGGGATGGGTGCGTGGTGCACGGGCCGATGGCGGCGCTGCACCTGCACGCGGGGGTGAGCCGGGGGACCGGGGCGTCGGCGGCGTTCGAGCGCGACGAGCAGTGGTGGTACGACTTCCAGTACGAGCACGAGCGGGAGCGCGGGTACGACTACCTGGAGGACCTGTTCCACCCCGGGGCGTTTGTGCTGGGCGTCGGCCCTGGGCAGAGCGAGTCGGCGTTCACGATCCACGCGGGGATGAACGACGCGACGCGACGCGACGCGGCAGAGGACGATCGGCACCGAAGGACGCGCCTGGCGTCGCTGATCGGCGCGACCTCGCGGGCGCTGGGGGGCAAGCGCGCCAGCCCCACGCTTGCGGCGCTGGTGCAGGCGGCGGACGACTTTGTGGTGCGGCGGCCCGCGCGGGAGGGCGTGCCGGCGCGGACGTCGATCATCGCGGGGTACCCGTGGTTTGCTGACTGGGGCCGAGACGCGATGATCTCGCTTCCCGGGCTGCTGCTGGCGCCGGGGCGTTTCGAGGAAGCGCGGGACGTGCTTCTGACGTTCGCCAACAACCGCCGGGGCGGGCTGATCCCGAACCTGTTCGACGACTACACGGGCGAGGCGCACGACAACACGGTGGACGCGTCGCTGTGGTTCGTGCACGCGGCGTGCCTGTACCGGCGGGAGAGCGACGACGCGATCACGTTCCAGAACGAGTTGCTCCCGGCGTGCCTGGACGTGGTGGCGCACTACCGGCGCGGGACGTCGTACGGGATCCGCATGGACGAGGCCGACGCGCTGATCATGGCGGGTGACGCGAGCACGCAACTGACGTGGATGGACGCGAAGCGCGACGGGGTGGCGTTCACGCCCCGGCACGGCAAGGCCGTGGAGATCAACGCGCTGTGGTACAACGCGCTGGCGTGGCTGGCGGACCTGGCGACGGGCTCGCCCGAGGCGGCGGACCTGGCGATGCTCCGCGACCGGGTGGGCGAGTCGATGCGGCGTCTGTTCTGGAACGCGAGTCTGGGGTGCCTGTACGACTCGCTCCAGTCGCCGCACTTCGGCGCGGGGTGGATCCCGCAGGCGGAGGTGCGTCCGAACCAGGTGTTCGCCGTCAGCCTGCCGCACTGCGCGCTGGAGCCCGGGCAGCAGCGCAGCGTGGTGGAGTACGTGCGGAATCGGCTGCTGACGCGGCGGGCGGTGCGGACGCTGGACCCGGCGGACTCGCGCTACCGCGGTCGCTACCGCGGGCGGATGTTCGAGCGGGACGCGTCGTACCACAACGGGACGGCGTGGCCGTGGCTCCTGGGCCCGCTGGCCGAGGCGATCCTGCGCGTCGGGGGTTTTTCGCCCGCGGCGAAGGCGGAGGCGCGGAAGGTGCTCGACGGCATCCTGGCGTTCCTCGACGAGGACTGCCCGGGCCAGTTGCCGGAGGTGTTCGACGGGGATGACCTGCCGGCGGAGCCTCAGCACGCGGGCGGGTGCCCGGCGCAGGCGTGGAGCGTGGCCGAGCCGCTCCGGGTGCTGGCAATGATCGAGCGGGCCTGAGCACAGGTGCGCCGCCAGTTACTGGCACGCGCCGAAGAACAGGGCGATGAAGTCGGCGATGTCGTCGGGCGAGAGGGTGCCGTCAAGGTTGATGTCGGCGGCGGGGCCATCGGCGAAGAACGCGCCGATGTAATCGGCCAGGTCGTCGGGGTCGAGGCTGCCGTCGAGATTCATGTCGGCTGGGCATGGCGCGATGACCGCCTCGCCCGTAACAACGGCACCGCAGGGCCCGGTCACGAGGCAGGCGTAACGACCGGCATCGGCGAGCGAGAGGTCGGTGATGGCGAGGGACGCCGATTGCGCGCCGCGGATACGCCCCGTGGGATCGTCGTCTTCCAAGGGCTGCCCGTTGCGGAACCAGCGGTAGGCGAGGGGCTGGGTGCCCACGGCCCGGACCGAGGCGGCGGCCGCGCTTCCGGGCGGACCGTCCTGCCAGTCGAGGGCGAACCAGACGGGGGGCACGCACCCGGCGGTCTGAGCCGTCAGGGCCCAGTCCAGCACGGTAAACGGGAGCGGAAAGCCCGCGCCGCCCGCGGTGAAGCCCACGTACGAGCCATCGGCGTCGGTGATGTCAACCGGCGGAGTCTGCCGATCGCCATCGGGGACGCCCATCGCTCGCAGGTCCAGCGTCACACTCAGCACGGGCACATGATCCACGATGACGGCAAGGGTTCCGGGCTGGTCACCAAGGGGCGCGGCGTACTGGATCGCGATGTCGTGCGGGAGCCCGTCGATGAGCGTCATGCCCAGCGCGCTCAGGTTCGTCGAGGCAAGCGTCGCGCCCGGATCGTTGGCGGGCACCTCGGCCCGCGGGGCGGCCAGCACCTCGACGCGCTCCCCCTGCGCGGGCACGCCGGTGGCGAAGGCGATCGAGAGTGACCGGGCAAGTCCCGCGTTCCCGGGCGCGATCCCGGGCGAGCCCAGCGCCATCGGCCCGCGCGGATCGTCGTGGATCACAAACGCGAACCCGCGAGGCCAGCCCAGTTCCGGGTCCGGCGGCGGCGCGACGACGCGGAACGAGGTGACGAACCCTTCCCCGACGTTCTCCGGCGTCAGGGCCCACAGCGCGCCGGAGAGCGTGGCGTCCGAGGCGAGCACCACCCCTCCGCCGAACCACGCCGCCCCGAGTGTGCGAACCTCCGGCTGGAGTTCAAAGAACGCGCAGCGGAGATCCGCCAGCGCGGGGCGGTGGAGGGTGATGGACAGCGCGGCGAGCACGCCGATCGCGCTCGGAGCGATCATGAAGGATGGACGCCGGGCCATCCAGACACCTCAGGACTGAGACCGAACTTCGTGGGACCTCGCGACCGCCCCCACGCGGATGCGGCGGAGCAAAGATATGGAATTCCGGGTTATCGGCAAGCCCGATTTCCTCGGAATTGAGGGATTAGGGACCCAGGGAAAGCAAGGCAAACTGGGGGCCGTGGGGGAGATGTTGCTGGGTCCGCGTGCCCCGGGCCGTCCGCGGGCCGTTGGGCGGTGCCCCGGGCGGCGCGGCCTAGTCTGGGGGATGCGGTTCGTCTTCCTCGGCACCGGAACGTCATCGGGCGTGCCCGCGATCGGGTGCGCGTGCGAGGTGTGCACGTCGAGCGATCCTCGGGACGCGCGCCTGCGGGTCGGCGCGGCCATCATCTTTGACGATGCGCAGGGCCACCCCCGCGTGGTGCTCATCGACGCCGGGCCGGACCTTCGCCAGCAGGCCCTGCGGGCGGGGCTCACCCGGTGCGACGCGATCCTGTTCACCCACAATCACGTGGATCACACGTTCGGGCTCGACGAGGTCCGCCGGTTCAACGCGGTGCAGAAGGGGCCCATCGAGGTGTGGGCCGAGGACCACACGATGGACCACCTGCATCGCGTCTACCGGCACATCTTCGAGAAGGACGCGAACGTGAACGACTCGTTCGTCGCGACGCTGATCCCCCGGCGGATCGATCCGGGGATGGTCAACGGCCCGGGGATGGAGGTGTTCGGGCTGAAGGTGACGCCGCTGCGGCTGCTGCACGGGCGGCTGCCGATTGTTGGATTCCGCATCGATCGGTCCGGCGCGTCGCCGGGGCGCGGCTCGCCCGAAGCCGGGGCGACCGGCTTCCTGCCGCTGGCCTACTGCACCGACGTGTCGGGCATCCCGCCCGAGACATATCCGCACCTGCGCGGGCTCGGGACGCTGGTGCTCGACGCGCTCCGGCACCGGCACCACCCGACGCACCTGACGCTGAGCGACTCGGTGGGGATCGCTGAGCGCGTCGGCGCGGGGCGGACGTTCTTCATCCACATGGCCCACGACCTCGCGCACGAGGCGACCAACGCCACCCTCCCGCCCGGGATGCAGTTGGCCCACGACGGGCTCGTGCTCGAGGACGGCCCGCTGCCTGAGAAGCCCCGCGTGGATGAGCCCGAGGAGACCGGCGCGTGAGCGCCGCGGGCGCGGACGCGCGGGAGCCGCACCCGGCCATGGGCACGCGCGTGCTGATGCTCGCGCCGTCGTTCCTCGCCGACCGCCGGCACAAGCGCGTGCACGGGGCGGAGGTTTTCAACCTGGCGCTGGCACGGCAACTGGTGGGGGCGGGGTGCGAAGTGGTCGTGGGCGCTGAGCCGATGTGGGCCGCGGAGTTCGAGAAGCACTGGGGGGATCTGCTCGCGGGACCCGGTGCGGACGCCGGCGCGGGCGTGCTGCGCGTGGTCTACGGCCCGCACCTGCGCAAGCCACTGCCCGTCTCCATCGGCGTCGCGGCGCGGCTGGCGGGTGAAAGGCCCTTCGACCTGCTCATCCTGGGGAACGTGGCGCGGGGCGTGCTCCCCGCGGCGCGCCTGCTGCGCACGCTGGGCAAGGCTCGGCGATGGATGGTGATCTCGCATCAGTATCCGCGCGAGGCGTATGCGCGGCGGCTCGCGGGGCTGGGCGTCGAGGTGATGGCGGTGAGTGAAGCGGTGGCGCGCATGTTCCGCGACGCGGGGTGTCGCGACGTGTGGGTGAAGTTCGGCGTGGGCAGCCCGGAGGCGTTCGCGCCCGCGCCCCGGAAGCCAGCCGAGGCGAACCCCGGCGCGCCGGTGCGATTCGGGCTCGTCGGCCAACTCGACACGCCATGGAAGGGGGCCGAGCGCGTGCTGCGGGCGTGGTCGGCCCGGCCCGATCGGCTGCGCGGCCGGGCGATGCTGCACCTCTGCGCGTACAAGTCACGCCCCGCGTGGAGCGACCCCGACGCGGTGTTCCGTGACTGGCTCGAGCCGAGCGAAGTGGGGGGGTTCATGCGCGGGCTCGACGTGCTCATCGTCCCCAGCAGCAGCAGCGAGACCTTCTCGCAGGTGATGGTGCAGGGGATGCTCGCGGGGCTGCCCGTCATCAGCAGCGACCTGGAGGTGCTGGCGGAGAAACTCGACACCGGCGCGGGGCTGGTCTTCCACGATGAGACGGAACTGACGGCCCACATCGCGCGGCTGGCCGAGGATCCCGCCGCGCGAGCGACCATGGGCGCCGAGGCACGCCGCGTGGCGCTGGAGCGCTACGTATGGCGGATCGAGGACTTCATCGCGCGATACCTCGCCTGAGCGCTCGCGGGGCCTGCCGGCGCGGGCCCGGCGCAGTTCCGCCGTCGCCGCCCCGGGCCGGGCGGCTCACTTCAGCGCCGCATCGAGGTCGGCGATGAGGTCGTCGACGTCCTCGATGCCGACCGACAGGCGGACGAGCCCGTCGGAGATGCCCAGGGCGGCGCGGTTCTCCGGGGGCACGCTCGCGTGCGTCATGATCGCCGGGTGCTCGATGAGGGATTCGACCCCACCCAGGCTTTCGGCAAGGGAGAACAGGCGCACGCGCTCCAGAAACTTCCGCGACTCGGCCAGCCCTCCCCCCCCACCCCCCCCACCCCCCCCACCCCGCAGCGTCGCGGTGATCATCCCCCCGAACCCGCACATCTGCTTCTTCGCGATGGCGTGCTGCGGGTGGCTGGGCAGCCCGGGATAGACCACGCGCTCCACCTTCGGGTGCTTCTCGAGCCACTGGGCGATCTTCATCGCATTGGCACAGTGCCGCTCCATCCGCACGTGGAGCGTCTTGGTGGAGCGCAGGAGCATGAAGCAGTCCATCGGGCCCGGGACGGCGCCGACGGCGTTCTGGAGGAACCGCAGTTTGCCCGCCAGTTCCTCGTGGCTGGTCACCAGCACGCCGCCGATCACGTCGCTGTGCCCGCCCAGGTACTTCGTCGACGAGTGCATCACCACGTCGGCCCCAAGGGCCAGGGGCAACTGCAGGAAGGGCGTGGCGAAGGTGTTGTCGACGCCCACCAGGGCGCCGCGCTTCTTGGCGAGGGCCGCGACGGCGGCGATGTCCACGATCTTCAGCATCGGGTTGGTGGGCGTCTCGATCCACACCAGGCGCGTCGCGGGCGTCATGGCCCGCTCGGTGGCGGCCAGATCGGTCATGTCCACGCGGGTGAAGGTGATCCCGTGGTGCTTGTGCACCTTGTCGATGAGTCGGAAGGTCCCGCCGTAGACGTCGTCGCAGAGCAGCACGTGGTCCCCGGCCCTGAGCGTGTGGAGGATGCAGTCGATCGCGCCGAGGCCCGAGGAGAAGCAGAGCCCGTGGGCGCCGCCCTCGAGCGAAGCGAGGTTCTGCTCAAGAGCCGTGCGGGTGGGGTTCTTGGAGCGGGCATAGTCGTACCCGTCCTTGGCCGCGCCCGGGGAGGCCTGCACATACGTGCTGGTCATGTAGACCGGCGTCATGATCGCGCCGGTCGTCGGGTCGGGGGCCTGCCCGGCGTGGATGGCGCGGGTGGCGAAGCGGTGGCGGTCGCCTGCGTGCGGGCTCGTCATCGTGTGCTCCTGCTGAAGAACGGGAGCATACGGCGGGCCTGAGGCGGTCGTGGTTCCCGCAAGCGGCGGTCGGGCCTACGGCTCCCGCAGCCGCTCCAGCCCCGGGAGCACCGGCAGGCCCAGCGCGTCCATCTCCCGAGAGATCTCCTTGCGGGCGAAGTCCCGAGCCTTGCTCACGGCCTTGTTCACCGCGTCGGCGATGATCTGCCGGCTCATCGACAGCGACGCGTCGTCCCCTTCCGTCAGTGCCTTGGGCTCGATCTGGATGTCCTGCACGCACATCCACCCGTCCACCGTCACCTTCACGACGCCCCCGCCCCCCTCGGCCGTCACTCGCTTGGAATCCAGCGCGGTGCGGATCCGCTCGACCGCCGCGGTGCAGGTCTCCCTGTTCCGCAAGAGGTTCGCGAAGGCGCCGGCGGCTTTGAAGGCTTCGAGCATGAACCAAACTCCCGGCGGGTGGGCTATCGCGCGTCCGCCGCGTCAGGGGAGGGTACGACCTCCCGTATCCGAGCGGAGAATAGGTCCGCCGCTCGCCGCACGAGCGGATGGTCGCGCAGGGCGGCCGCGGCGTCCATCGCCCCGCCCCCGCCTCGCGACTCGCCCGCTCGCGCTTCGCCCGCGTCCGCGTGAGCGGGGTGTGGAGCGGCATCATCGGGGATCTCACGGATCTGCACCTGCACAGGGCGGTCCAGCGCCGCCTGGAGCAGTTCGCCCAGCGCCCGCGACTGCGAGCGGGCCGTCTCGATCGCCCGGACCGGGCACCCCAGCACCGCCCGCGAGCCGTCGAACTCCAGGGCCCGCAGGGAGGAGATCATGGCCCGCCGGGCGGGCTTGTCGGCCACGTACTCGCGGACACGAGCCCAGAGCGCGTTGGCGTTGGGCGCGCAGGGCGGCGCTTCGCCGCGCGCGGACGGCACGGCGCGGCTGGACGCCGACCCCGACGTGGGCGAGGCCGACCCCGAGGGCGAAGCGAGCGTTGGTAGCGCCGTCGCGGAGTTCGTGGGCGCAGGCGTGATCGGCACCCACGCGGGCGGACGCTTGGGGGGGGTGGACGAGGATGTCGGCGGCGCGTCGGCGGGTGCAGGTGTCGGCGCCGCCGCTAGCGTTTTTTTGCCGGGGCTCCCCCGACCGATGCGTCCCGCGCCGGGCCGCGCGAGGCGGGCGACCCGTTGCCCGCGCCCGTGGCGGACGACCCGGAGACGAGCGCCGTCACGTCGGCGAGTTTTTCCGTCAGCGCCAGCCGAACCAGCAGCGCGTCGAAGATCGCCCGGGGGAACGCGCTGCTCTTGGCCGAGCGGGCCACGCTCTCGCACAGGGCGATCATGTGGACCAGCCCCGCGGCGTCGAAGCGGCGCGCCTGCTGCGCCGCCTGGGCCCGTGCGTCGTCGCTCATCTCCACCAACTCCGACGCGCCCCCGCACGCCGACAGGATCATCAGGTCCCGCAGGCGCTGGGCGAGCGTGGAGAGCACCTGGTCGATGGAGATGCCCCGCGCCAGCAACTGGTCGCCGCGCTCCAGTACCCCGGCGGGGTCCCCGTCGGCCATGGCCTCGATCAGTTCGTGCACAAGCGCCCGGTCGGGCAGGCCCAGCAACTGCTCGAGCAGTTCGGGCGTGAGCGACTGGCCCGGGCCCGCCGCGGCGATCAGCCGCTCCAGCAGCGAGAGGGCGTCGCGCATCGACCCGTTGCCCAGCCGCGCCACCATGTGCACCAGTTCCTCGTCGGCGGGCACCTTCTCCTGGTCGAGCACCGCGCGGACGTGCTGGGCGATCTGCCTCGTGGGGATGTTGCGGAAGTCGAACCGCTGGCAGCGGCTGAGGATCGTCGCGGGCACCTTGTGCGTCTCGGTGGTGCAGAGGATGAACACGACGTGGCTCGGGGGCTCCTCCATGGTCTTGAGCAGCGCGTTGAACGCCGCCGTGGAGAGCATGTGCACCTCGTCGATGATGTACACCTTGTACCGTCCGCGCATGGGGCGATAGACGCAGTTGGCGATGAGTTCCCGCGCATCGTCCACCGAGTTGTTGCTCGCCGCGTCGATCTCGATCACGTCGGTGTCGCGCCCGGCCATGATGGCCGCGGCCACCTCCGCCGCGGTGCCGCCCGGCGCGCCCTTCTCGCCCGCTGCCTCCGGCACGTTGAGCGCCCGCGCGAAGATCCGCGCCATCGACGTCTTCCCCACCCCACGCGTCCCGCAGAACAGGTACGCGTGCGCCACCCGGTTCTGCGCGATCGCGTTCTTCAGCGTGTCGGCGATCGCCTTCTGCCCCACCACGGCATCAAACGACTGCGAGCGATACCGCCGGGCCAGCACGGTGTAGGTCATGCGGCATCATAAACCCCGGTCCCGGCCCGGGGACACGGGCAGCCCGCACCGCCCGGGTCCCCGCCGCACTCGATACCCTCGACCCGTGACCCACGGGGCCTCCCCTAACCCGCCACGCCCCGAGCCCGCCGGCTCACCCGCCGGCGCGGCCCCCCACGGCACCGCCCCCGACAAGGCCCCCGACGAAGCCCTGATCGACGCCATGAACCGGGGGGGAGACGCCGCCACCCGGGCCTTCGAGGTCCTCTACCGACGGCACAAGGACTTCGTCCTCCGCGTCGCCCTCCGCTTCGCCCGCGACGAAGACGACGCCCTCGACGTAACCCAAGAAACCTTCATCTACTTTCTGCGCAAGTTCCCCGGGTTCACCCTCTCGGCACGCCTGACCACCTTCCTCTACCCCGCCGTTCGGCACATCGCCCTGGCCCGCAAGCGACGCAAACTCCCCCAACCGGTCGATGCCGACGCGCTGGAACGCTCGACCGTTCCTGCCGCCCCCCCGGACCGCGCCGACCTGGCCGACCTGGCCCGCGTGCTCGAAGGCCTGAGCGAGGTCCACCGCGAGGCGATCGTGCTCCGGTTCATCGACGGCATGAGCCTCGAAGAAATGGCCGCCGCCCTGGACGTGCCCGAGGGCACGATCAAGTCCCGCCTGCACAACGCCATCGCGGCCCTCCGCGCCGACCCTCGCACGGCACGGTACTTCAATCGAGATCGGTGAGTGTCAGGCCCGCGCGCCTGCGCGCCGGCGCCACGCCCAAGTGAGCCCCGCGAGCACCATGAGTGCCCCCGCTCCCGGAGCCGGGACCATGAAGGTGAAGGTCTGGTCGGGCAGTGGCACGGCGGCGGCGGCCGGGTCGAAGAAGAAATCGTGATGTCGGTAGCGACCGCTCATTCCGCTAACAGACGCGCTGATGGTCCGGACGCCAAATGACGCCGCGCTCGGCACATAATACAGCCTGTAGACGGGCGTGAGTTTGCCGAGAAGGTTTGCCGGGTTACCGTCCAACGCGGTCGCTACGCCGACTGGCTTGCTGCCGTCCGAGCCAAAGTTGAGCCCGCGCGCGCCGACCAACTGCGTGACCTGCGGCTGCCCGATCGGCACGTTGAAGAAGGTGCCGTTGTTCGGGTCGTCGTTCGCGCCCAGGTAGAGCGGCGCGACCTGCGGGTTGAACGACCCACGAAAGGGCGCGAAGTGGCCCGCCAGAGCATGACCGGCGGTGTCGAGCAGTTGGCGCGAGTCGATCTCCATCGTCAGCCCGCGATGGATCGTACCCTGCGACACGGTGGCGGCGTCCGCGACGTTGTCATGGAACCTCCAGCGGAAGACGCCGGGTGCTCCACCGACCCGTGACACACCGAAGTTCGCTGTTCCCGTTGCCGAGGTGTTCGGCAGGATCCCGACGCGGGCGAACATCGTGATGCCCACCTGCGTCGCCGTCGGCCCGGCGGCGAAGGGGCCCGTCGAGTCCACGACGAATCGCACGTCCCACACCTGCGCCGTCGCCGGGGCCTGGGCGAGCGCGGGCACAGCGAACATGATCGCCGTGCCCGAAGCGGCGACGACCATCGACACTGTTCTTTTCATGGCAACCCCCGTACGTCTCAGGAATGAACCAGAAGGACAACGCAACCCGCGGGGAGAACTCAGCCGCCGCGAACGCATAAACCCTAACCGCCAATGGGCATGCTCACAAGCGAACAGTCCACGAACACAGTACCCCCGCAGGGACGCGCGCACTTCTTGTGGCCACCACCCGACGGCAGTATGCCGCGGCCATGCTCCAGAACATCATGTCCTGTGCAGCGGCCTGGTTGTGCTTGCCGACGCTGGCCATCGCCCATTTCGATCCGGGGCCCATTCGGCTCTCGGGCGAGTACCCGCACCAATACGAGACCGGCATCGTTCTCGTGTCGTTCAGGCCCGAAGCGGCGAACGAGGCACGCGAGCGAGCGCTGAGCCGGAGCGGCGCACGATCGTGGCAACTGGTCACGCCGCATATCTCCTACTTGTATCGCGTGCGCGTGGCCGATGGCGATGAGGATCGAGCCGTGGAGCGCTGTCGCGCGGACCCCGCCGTCGCGCTGGCCCGGCGGAATACGGCGCGCTACTTCTTCGGCGCGCGGGCGAAGGCCGCGCGGCTGACGCAGACCATCCCCTACAACGTGGCTGATTCCAACGCGCCCACGCTGTGGGCCATCGATGAGCCCGGCGAGGCCGACGGCGGGATCCGGGGCGGGCTCGTGCGCATCGCCATCGTTGACACGGGCTGCAACGCACACGACGACCTGCCGACGCCGATCGCGGAGGAGAACTTCTTGAACCTCGGTGCGCCGGCGACCGACTCAGAAGGCCACGGCACGGCGGTTGCCGGCGTGGCCCTGGCGCGTGACAACGATATGTGTTATAGCGCCGCCGCGCCGGCAGCGGACCTGGAGGTCGCGAAGATCGACCCCGAGCAGGGCGGCACGACCATCGACCGGAGCATCGCGGCAATCTCCTGGGCCATCAATCTTGCGTTGCCTGATTCGAACCAGAACCCCGTTCCCAGCGTGCGCGTTATCAACATGTCCTACGGCAGCAGCGTGTACGACGAGGACGAGGAGTTCATATGCAATAAGGCGCTGGCGAATGGGGTTGTGCTGGTAGCGGCGTGCGGCAATGGCGAAGACCGTGAACTGCTTCCGATAGCCTTTCCCGCGCACTCCCATCAGTGCTTGGCGTAGCGTCGGTGGACGAAGGTGGCCTTCGACTGGCTGGGACGGACAGCCGCCGCTTGGATCGAACGACCTGTCCGCAGGCGGGATGTCGATCCCGGTCCTTCAGCACCTGCCATCGTCGGCCTGCGGGTCCATTCAGGTCGGCACTTCCTTCGCTTCGCCCGTGGTCGCGGGCGTCGCCGCGCTCCTCTTCGATCAGTTGGAGGCCGACCCGAGCGCTGAGCGCAAGGCGATCGCGGCGTTCCTCGTTCGCCAGGCCCTCATCCTCGGCGCGAGCGATGGAGTCGGCGGCTTCTGCAGCGACCCGGCTGGCCGTGACCCGAGTTACGGCTGGGGGCGCGTCGACGCGGCCGCCAGCCACCTGATCGTCGCCCGCCGATACGCTTGCGCCGCCGACTTCAACATCGACGGCGTGCTGGACGCTGCGGACCTCACCGAGTTTCTCGCCGCTGCCAACGCCAACCCGCCCTCCCCGGCCCCGGCGGCTACGCCGTGCCGCAGTCGATCCGGCGGCAGTCGATCAGCGATGACGTGCCCGACGCGCCGTACGACGAACTGGGCTACGCGGCGGACTTCAATCAGGACGGCAAACTCGACCCCGACGACCTCTCGGACTTCATCGCGGCGTACTTCGAGGGGTGCTGAGGGCGACGCGTTCGCCTCGCGGGCGCCGGGGCCCGTTGCGGCCCCTCTCCGCCCGGCGCGACCACGCGCCCCGCTACCATGCCCGCGCATGAACGTGCTCAAGGGCATCGCGGTCTCGCCGGGCATCGTGATCGGCGAGGTGTTCGTCCTCGACGACCAGCGCCGCCGGATCCCGCGGCGCACGGTTGCGCCCAGCCGCGTGGCCTATGAGCACGCGCGCCTCGACGCCGCCCTCTCCGCCTCCATCCACGACCTGGCCCAACTCCGCCTCCGCACCGCCAGCGAACTGGGCGACGAGGCCGCCAAAATCTTCGCCTTCCACCTGGGCATGCTCGCCGACAAGAGCCTCACCAAGCCCATGCACGACCTGGTGGACGACCAGATGGTCACGGCGGAGTTCGCCGTCTGGTCCTCCATGCAGCAGGTCGCCGACCGCTTCACCGCGATGCCCGACGCGGCCTTCCGCACCAAGGTCGATGATGTCCACGACCTCACCGCCCGTGTCCTCAAGCACCTGATCGGGGAGCATGGCAGCCGCCTCCAGAACCTCAAGCACCGCGCCGTCGTCGTCGCGCGGGACCTCACCCCCTCACAGGCCGCGCAGTTCAATCGCGCCCACGTCCTCGCCTTCGTCACCGAGGCGGGCGGCAAGACCGGGCACACCGGCATCTTCGCCCGCGCCCTGGGCATCCCCGCCGTCGTCGGGTGCCACCACGCGCCCGACCGCGTCGTCGACGGCACCCCCGTCATCGTCGATGGCGACCGGGGCGAGGTCATCATCGACCCCGACGAGGCGACCCTCGAACGCTACCGCGGGTTCATCGAGCAGCAGCGGCTGTTCCGCATCTCGCTGGGCGAACTGGCCAAACTCCCCGCCGTCACCCTCGACGAGACCCCCATCGAACTGCTCGGGAACATCGAGATCCCCGAGGAGATCGACTCGGTCATCCAGAGCGGCGGCTCCGGCGTGGGCCTGTATCGCACGGAGTTCCTGTACCTCGCCCGCGCCGAGGGCGGCGCGCCCCCAACCGAGGAGGAGCACTACAAGGCGTACGCCGATTGTGTCACCCGCCTCGCCGGGCGGCCCCTCACGATCCGCACGCTCGACCTGGGCGCCGACAAGTACACCCAGGAGCAGGCGGAGGACCCGGAGCGCAACCCCTTCCTGGGCCTGCGCTCGATCCGCTACTGCCTGCGGAACATCCCGGAGTTCAAGACGCAACTCCGCGCGATCCTTCGCGCCGCGGCCCTGGGCCCGGTGAAGGTGATGTTCCCGCTCATCACCAACCATGACGAGTTCCGCCGCGCCAAGTTCCTGCTCAACGACGTTGCCGACGACCTGGCCGAGGAGGGCGTGGCGCACAACCGCGATGTTCCGGTCGGCATGATGGTTGAAGTCCCCGCCGCCGCGCTCATGGCCGACCAGTTCGCCCAGCAGGCCGATTTCTTCTCCATCGGGACCAACGACCTGGTGCAGTACACCCTCGCGGTGGACCGCGGGAACCAGGGCGTCGCGGACCTCTACAACCCCGCCCACCCCGCGGTGATCCGTCTCATCGGCATGACGGTGGACGCGGCGAAGCGCCACAACATCCCCGTCTCATGCTGCGGCGAGTCCGCGGGCGACCTCGTGCTCACCATGCTCCTGCTGGGCCTGGGCCTGCGCACGCTCTCGGTGACGCACTCGTCGCTCCCGTCGCTCAAGCGGCTGATCCGCAGCATCACCATCGCCCAGTGCGAGGCCATCGCCCAGAAGGCCGCGAGCATGGAGTCCGACACCGCCGTCGTCGCGTACCTGCGCGACGCCGCCCGGAAGGTGATCCCCGAGGCGTTCGAGGGCCGCGGCGTGGACGACTGACATCACACCCGAGCGCCGGGAGGGCCCCATGCAGGTCGCCGTCTTCTCCGCCAAGCGCTACGAGCGCCCGTTCCTCGACGCCGCCAATGCCCAGGCCGGTCACGAACTGCTCTACCTCGACGTGGGTCTGACGCTCGATACGGTCCCCGCGGCCCGGGGCGCACCCGCGGTTTCCCTCTTCGTCTCCGACGACGCCGGCGCGCCCGTGCTCCGCGCCCTGCACGCCGCGGGCACGCGCTTGCTCGCCCTGCGGTCCGCGGGGTTCAACCACGTGGACCTCGACGAGGCCGCGCGGCTCGGCCTGACCGTCGCCCGCGTCCCGGCCTACTCCCCCTACGCCGTCGCCGAGCACGCCGTCGGCCTCATGCTCACCCTCAACCGCAAGTTCCACCGCGCCTTCAGCCGCGTCCGCGAGCAGAACTTCGCCCTCGACGGGCTCATGGGCTTCGACATGCACGGCAAGACCGCCGGCATCATCGGCACCGGGAAGATCGGCCAGTGCGTCTGCGCCATCCTCGCCGGCTTCGGCTGCCGCCTCCTCACCTTCGACCCCGTCGTCAACCCCGCCTGCGTCGCCCTCGGAGCGCGCTACGTCCCGCTCAACGACCTCTACGCCGCTTCCGACATCATCTCCCTCCACTGCCCCCTCACCCCGGCCACGCGACACCTCATCGGCACCGACGCTCTCGCCTCAATGAAGCCCGGCGTCATGCTCATCAACACCAGCCGAGGCGCCGTCGTTGACTCCCGCGCCCTCATCGCCGCCATCAAGGCCGGGCGCGTCGGCTCCGTCGGCCTCGACGTCTACGAGGAAGAGGGCGACCTCTTCTTCCGCGACCTCTCCACCGAAGTCCTCCGCGACGACGTCTTCGTCCGCCTCATGACCTTCCCCAACGTCCTCATCACCGCCCACCAGGGCTTCTTCACCCGCGAAGCCCTCACCGCCATCGCCCAGACCACCATCGACAACGTCTCCGCCTTCCAGCGCGGCGCGATCGACCCCGCCAACCTCGTCGGCTCACGCCACCTCGCCCCAACGCCCACGGCCTGAACGCCCTCACCGCCCCTCCCCCCCCCCCCCCCCCCCCCCCCCCCCCCCCCCCCCCCCCCCCCACCCCCCCCCCCCCCCCCCCCCCCCCCCCCCGCCCGTACCCTCTGCCCCATGAACGTCCTCCTCTGCAACGACGACGGCATCCACGCCGCCGGCATCGGCTCCATCTTCGACGCCCTCACCGACCATCACAAGACCTTCGGCCGCCCCTTCGCCGACCGCGTCGTCCCCATCGCGCCCCTCACCGTCCAGTCCGCCACGGGCCACGGCATCACCTTCCGCCAGCCACTCATCACCACCGAGATCGACGTCAACGAGCGCATGTCCGGCACCGCCGTCGACGGCCGCCCCGCCGACTGCGTCAAACTCGCCCTCGCCTCCCTCTGGCCCAGGCGCTTCGGGCCCGGCTCCCGCCCGGACCTGGTCATCAGCGGCATGAACCAGGGCGCCAACGTAGGGATCAACGTTCTGTATTCCGGCACCGTCGCCGCCGCCATCGAGGCCGCCTTCCTTGGCGTCCCCGCGATCGCCGTGTCGCTGCACCTGGGCCGGGGCAAGGCCCGCTACGACCTCGCCGCCGAGCGCGCCCGCCGCGCCATCGAAGCGCTCCTCGGGCCCGCGCGGGGGGACGCCATCCGCGGCATCCTCGAGCCCCACACCTGCCTGAGCATCAACATTCCCATCACTGAGCGCGAGGGCCCGATGCCCCCCATCGCCATCTGCCCGATGAACGTCCACGGGCTGGTCGATGCGTTCGCCGAGAACACCAACCCTCTGGGCGAGCGTTACTACTGGTCCGCCGCCACCCCGATGGGTTTCCACGCCACCGAGGCGGGGTCGGACGTGCAGGAACTCGCGGCGGGCAAGATCACCGTCACCCCGCTCCGCTACGACATGACCGACGCCGCGCGCCTGGCCTATTGGCGAAGCCGCCTCGCCTCGACATAGCCCTCGCCCTCACCGGCCCGTTAGCAGCGCATCGACCTGCTTCTTCTTGTTCGAGTCGGTGGTGCGCGCCAGCACGTCCTCCAGGTACGCCCGCCGCGCGGGCTCGCCCTCCAGCCGCCGGATCAGCCGCGCCGCCTCCGACGCGTCGCGCGCATAACTCGCGGGCCGCAGGAGCGAACCCAGCAGCCGCGCGTGCTCGGCCGTCAGCCGCGGGCTCGCCGGGATCAGCGCATGCCACAGCAGGTCCCGCGCCGCGGGGTGCTTCTCGTGCGCACCACCCCCGCCACCCCCGCCACCCCCGCCCACCCCCAGCCGCACCGCGCACAGCGTCAGCGCCTCAAAGTCCGCTTCGCGGAACGCCGGGCCCAGCCCCAACAGCGCCGCGTCCGCGGTCAGATCCTCCGCCTTCTCCGCCGCCACCGCCTTCACCAGCCGCACCGCGTCGGCGTCACGACCCGCGATCAGCAGCCCGGCCAGCGCGGCCTCGAACCGCCTCGCACGAAGGTCCTCCCGCAGCCCGTCCCGCAGATGCACCGCGCCGGGCAGCACGTCCGCCCCCAACTTCGCCCCGCGCTGCCGCGGCGGACCCAGCGTGATGAGCGGGTCCCCCAGCACCGTGATCCGCCAAGGCGGGGCCCCGTCCAGCCGCGCCGCCGCCCCCAATGGCGCCACCGCCAGCATCCGCTTCACAAACACCGGTGTCGGCTGAAACGCCTGCAAGTACGGCTCGTGCACCGACCCCACATACGCGTACGCCCCGCGCTCGATCCACCGCGCCGCCACCGTCGTCCGCAACCCCGGAAACTGCGCCGACCATGAGTGTACAAAGTGCACCATCGCCGGCACGTTCAGCACCGGCACGTCCTCTGTCAGCCCTTGCCCGGGCTTCAGATTGAAGTCGTCGGCGTTCCCCGACGTGTTCACGCAGATCAGCCCCGCCTCCACGCCGCCACGACCGTCCTTCTTTCCATCCCCGCCTTCCCCCCCCCCCCCCCCCCCCCCCCCCCCCCCCCCCCCCCCCCCCCCCCCCCCCCCCCCCCCCCCCCCCCCCCCCCCCCCCCCCCCCCGCCCCCCCCCCCGCGCGTCAGCCACGCCCCCGCCGCTCGGTCGCGCCAGTCCACCAGCCCCTGTCGCGGCGACTTGTCCACCACGCTCTCGATCCCCGCCGACTTCAGCACCTCCGCCGCTTCCGCCGCGCTGAACTGGCTCCACGGCTCCTTGCCCTCGTATGCGTCGAACAGCCACGCGTTCCGCGGCATCAGGAACAGCCCGCACATCGCGCGATACGCCGCCGCACGACCGCTCCCGGCGATCTGCCCGCACCACGCCCATCGCCGCCCTCGTTCCCCTCCCCCAGCCTCCACGTGCCGACCGATCACGTCGGTCGTCGCCACGGGCTCACCGGGCACAGGCGTCATCAGTCCGCGCCCTGCCGGCGCCCCCGCGCCGGCCCCCTTGGGCCACACCGTCCGTACCGGCGCGCCCATGCACAGCGTCACCACGTCAAGATCATCACCCAGCCCTTCCCACTTCAGACCCGTCGCCTTCGCAGCCCCCACGATCTGCGCCGACAAATCGTCCGCCACCTCCATCGCCATCTGCGAGTCCAAGCCCCCCCCCGGCGTCACCCACGCCAGCATCTGCCCGCGGCCCGCCGCCAGCGCCAGCCCCGCAGTCCACGCCGGATCCGAGATCGACACCGCCACGATCCCCGGCGGCGTCAGCCCCACCGCCTTCAGCGCCCCCGCGTACCCAGCCGCATCCTCCGACCCCCACGCCCGCGCCGCCGCGCGGTCGATCGCGCCGCGACGCTCGCTCGGGTCCACGGGCCACGCCTCGTCGCTCTTCCACCGCACCACCTCCGCCGGCCCGAACGCCCGCGCAAACCGCGCGATGTCTTCCAGCCCCTCCCAACTCCCGTCGTCAATCAGCACCGGAAACTGCAGCGCCGGCCGCCACCGCGCGATCGCCTCCACATAACTCACCTCGTCGGGCACCAGCACGATCACCGGCGACACCGGGATCTGCCGCCGCACCGCCTCCGCCCGCAACCCCAACCGCACCGCCGGCGGCAAATCCTCCAACTTGATCGTCGCCGGCGGATCCCCCGGCTCTCCGGGCCGCGCCGTGCTTGGCCCCGCCGGCGCGCCCGGGCTCGACGGCTTCGCGGGCACGTCGGGCTGCCCCGCCACCACCATGCAAGCGACGCACGCCCCGACAATCCACACGGAAATGTCCATGACCCAAGGGTACCGCCCCCGACCCCAGACCCCCTTGCCCGATCCGCTCTACTCCTCCATCGGCTCGCCCGGGCCCAGCGCCGCTTCCATCGCCCGCTCCGCGGCCTCCGCTTCAAACCCTCGCCGCGCCAGCACCCCGAGCACCCGCCGCCTTCGCGCCGCATCACTCAGCCCGCTCGGCAGCCGCCGCGCCGTCGCCGCCGCCAGGGCCCGCGCCGCCTCCGTGTCGCTCGCGCCTTCAAGCGCCGCGTCGATCGCCCGTGCCGCGTCCTCCGTCCCGATCCCCAGCGACTCCAGCCGCGCCCGCAACCACGCCCGGCCCACGGGCCGCCGCGCCAGCGCCGCCCGGCAGAACGCCTCCGCCGCTCGCCCATCGTCCAGCGCTCCCGCCGCGATCAACTCACTGGTCACGCGCTCCGCGTCCAGCGGCTCCGCGCCCCAGCGCTCCAGCCGCGCCCGCGCGTCCCGCACGCTCATCTCCCGCTTGCCCAGAGCCGTCACCAGCCGACGCCGAAGCGACTCCACCCGTCGCGCGCCCGGGTCGAGCCCCGGCGATCGTCGCGCCGCGCCTCGCGCCCGCCCCCCGCTCACAGCGCCTCCAACTCGAACGCCAGCCCCGCCAGTTCGTTGCTCGCCTTCGCGTCACCCGCTCCCGCCGCGGCCCGCTGCCCCTCGGCCACCGCCGCCCGCGCCTCCTCCACACGCCCCAGCGCCGCCAGGCTCTTGGCCTTGAAGAAGAACGCGTACAGCATGGGCGGCTCCGCCCTCGCCGCACGCTCGAACACTTCAACCGCCCCCGCGTGGTCCCCTGCCTTCGCTCGCTCCTGCCCCAGCGCGTACAGCAGGAACGGGTCGCCGGGGTCCTTCTCCAGCAACTTCATGATCTGCGCCTGCCGGGGGGACATCACCCCAGTCTACCGCAGGCCGCGAGCCCCAAGAGGAAGCCTGGGGAAGTGGGGGGTGGCGGGCCGTACGATGCCCCATGATCCGCAGGGCCAGACGCGGCAGCCACCCTTCAACCTCCGCCGACCCGAACCCCCCCGACGCCCCCGACGCCCGTGACGGCACCGGCCCGGGCAAGGTTCGGCTGCAGCGCGTCCTCGCCGCCGCCGGCGTCGCCGCACGCCGCGCCTGCGAGGCCCTGATCGAGGCCGGTCGCGTCGAGGTCAACGGCACAGTCGTGCGCGCCCTCCCCGTCTTCGTCGATCCCGCCCGCGACACCATCACCGTCGATGGCCGCGCCATCCCCCGCGCCAAGGCCAGCGAGCAGGGCCGCCAACGCCCCGGCACCTCCCTCGCCGGCCAGCGCTTCATCTACCTCATGGTCTACAAGCCCGAGCGCGTCCTCTCCACCACGCGCGACGAGGCCGGCCGAACCACCGTCATGGACCTCGTTGACCACCCAGCCCTCGCACGCCAGGATCAGGGTGGCCTCGGCGCCCGCGTCTACCCCGTCGGCCGCCTCGACTTCCACACCTCCGGCCTCGTCCTCCTCACCAACGACGGCGACCTCGCCAACCGCCTCACCCACCCACGCTTCGGCGTCCCCAAGACCTACGCCGTCTGGGCCAAGGGCGACATGCCCCAGGACTTCGCCCGCGACCTCGAACGCGGGCTCAACCTCAAGCACCGCCGCGCAGCCGCCCAGGCCCGCGGCACCCGCGCGCCCTCTGCCGCTCCCGCCGCCTCCGACCCCAACGCCGCCATCGTCATCGGCCCACCACGCGCAGACGCCGGCAAGACCATGGTCGAGATCACCCTCCACGAGCGCGGCCCGCGCTCCCTCGCCGACATGCTCGGCGAGGCCGGCGTCACCGTCTCCAAAATGGTCCGAACCGCCATCGGCCCCCTCCGCCTCCGCGGTGTCGCCCTCGGGCAGTGGCGCGAACTCGATCGCCAGGAACTCCAGGCCCTCCGCCGCGCCGCTCGCGGCATCTCCACGCATGCACCCCGGCCGCACCCTCCGTCCTCAGCCCCGTCCGCCCCGCCGAGGCGCCCCAGGCCCGCCCGACCCGCACGGCCATCCGGGCCCGGACGGCCAGGCCGGCCCGAACGGTCAGGCCGACCCGAACAGGCTGATCGCCGGCCCCCCTCCAGGGCCGCGCCGGGCTCTCGGCCCCGGAGGCCCGGCCGACGCGACAAGCCCTGATCTCCACCCGATTTTCTCTTCGCCCCGGGCCCGCGGATCGCCGATCTACCATTCGGGCGGCCGGTGCGCGCCGCCCGCGCCCGTCCACGATAGAGATCCGCCATGAGCACGCAGTCCGACGGCAACTGGCCAGTCTCCCGCCGCGCGGTCCTTCTGGGCGGCTCCGCCCTCGCCGCCGCCTGGGTCGGGGGTGTCGGTGGGTGTCAGAGTTCGTCGCGGTCCGGCGCCGCCAGCGGCGCGCCCGCCGACCCGCTCCCGGGGCCCATCGCCCAGGAGCCACTCCGTCCGATGCCGAACCTTCGGCCCGCGCCGGCCCCGCCGCCGACCCCGAGCGGACAGATCACCATCGTGCCCCGCTCCGCGTGGACGCGCGAGGGGGCCGTCGTCGCGCGCACCAAGCCCCTCCGCGCCATCACGCGCCTCACCGTTCACCACGAGGGCTCGACGGTCTTCAACTCCACCAACGATGCCGACGTGGCCAAGCGCCTCGCGACGATCCGTGCCGCCCACCTCCAGCGCCGCGCCCGCAGGACGGGCGAGAACTGGGCCGACATCGGGTACCACTACATCATCGACCCCGCCGGCCGCGTCTGGGAGGGCCGCTCGACCCAGTACCAGGGCGCGCACGTTGACGAGAACAACGAGGAGAACCTGGGCATCATGGTCCTGGGCAACTTCGACCGCCAGACGCCCACGCGGGCTCAGTTCGCCACGCTCGATCTCTTCGTCGCCGATCGACTTAGGCTGTACCGCATCCCCGTCACCCGCGTCTACACCCACCAGGAACTCGACAGGACGGCCTGCCCGGGCAGCGGGCTCCAACGCTACATGCTCGCCACACGCCGCCCCGGCGGCGGCCTGCGCACCATGACCGCCTGAGCGCACCGCGGTTCCCGAGTTTCCGTCTGCTGTCGCTCACATTGCGCACAAGCGCGTCCGGCACCCCTGCTGCGGCGCCGGATCGGGGTCGTGTGCGCCAGATTGCGCGCGGGCGGGCGAGAACTCGCGTTTCCCATGTGGGAAACAGGCCAATCCTCTACGATGCCCCAGGATCGATTCTGGCGCGCTGGGTGGGGGGGTCGGAGGGTCGGCGCGAGGGCCGCTCAGCGGGCCCTCCAAAGCCCGGCAACGAGGTGCGCGCGCAAACGCGGAGTTACACGGACCACGCGATCCCCAAAGCGAGGCCCAAAGCACCGCGCAAGATTCCGCGCCAAACAGAGGCCCCGGCGCAAGCGCGGGCGCGGCGCGCCGGATCGGGCAATGATCGGGCATGCCGGGCGACGCGCACGATTCGACCGCACCTGGATCCGAGCCGCGCGGCGCCGCCCGCGACGACCGCGGCAACCCCGTCGAGTTGCGGCTGTTCGCCCGCGACAGCGACGCATACCGCCGGCTGACTCCCGAACAACGCCGCACACTCCGCGAAGAGGGCTTCAAGGCCGCCACGCGCGACGGGCCCAAGAACCCGTGGCTGGGCACGGCGATGCCCGTCGCCATCGGCATCGTCTTTGGCATCCTGATCATCCTCTTCCCGAATCTGCTGCAGCGCTACTGGTGGACGCTGCTCGCGCTGGTGATCGCGGGGGGGTTGCTGCTGCCCTGGTGGGTCATCAGGCGGGAGATCCGCCGGCACGACCCGGTCTGGATGCGCGCGTGGTGCGACCTGCGGATCTGCCCCGCGTGCGGGTATGACCTGACCGGCCAGCCGGTCGCGGGGGATGGGTGCACGGTGTGTCCGGAGTGTGCCGCGGCGTGGCGCGTGCCTACTTCCGGCTGACCTCGACCTTGCCGCCCGGCACGTCCTTGATGGCGTAGCCCATCGCGGCGAGTTGGTCGCGGATGGCGTCGGAGGCCTTGAAGTCCTTTGCCGCGCGGGCGTCGCGGCGCCTGGTGAGCAGGGCCTCGACCTCGGGGCTGGGCGTAACGCCGGGGAGGAAGAGGGCGATGGCGGTCTGCTGGGCGGCGGGGCGTTCGAGGCTCAGCACGCCGAGCGTCGCGTCGAGGGCGCGCATCACGGCGGCATCGGCGGGCGCAGGCTGCTCGAGCGTTCCGACCCAGGCGTTGATGGCGGCGACGGCCTGCGCGACGTTGAGGTCATCGTTCAGTGCGTCGCGCGCGGCGGCGAGGCAGGGGTGGTCGCTCGGCGGCGCGCCGGCGGGGCCCGCGACGAGCACCCGTCGCCAGCGTTCGACCATCCGCTGGCTGTCGGCGAGCCCTTGGAAGGTGAAGTTGGCGTTGCTGCGGTAGTGGGTCTTGATGAGTTCGAGGCGGATGGCCGCGGGCTCGATGCCCTTGTCGAAGAGGTCTCGCTGGGTGTAGAAGTTGCCCTTGCTCTTGCTCATCTTCGTGCCTTCGACGAGCAGGAATCGCGGGTGGAACCACATGCCGGCGAACGAGCCCTGGTCGGGGGCCGCGTTGAAGGCGCAGCAGGACTGGGCGATCTCGCACTCGTGATGGGGGAAGATGTTGTCCTCCCCGCCGGAGTGGAGGTCGATGAGGGGCTGCCCGTCGGGGAGGGTGAGCGAGGCCATCGCGCCGGCGTCGGCGCCGAGCAGGCGGGCGGCGGACATGACGGTGCACTCGATGTGCCAGCCCGGGTAGCCCTTGCCCCAGGGGCTGTCCCACTTCATGATGTGGCTCGGGTCTTCCTTCCAGAGGAGGAAGTCGGCGGGGTGCTCCTTCCCGGCCTGGTTCTCGGCGGAGATGCGCCCGCCCTCGCCTTCCTTGAGTTTGTCGAGGGTGTTGCCGGAGAGCCGGCCGTAGGGCGCGAAGGACTTCACGCGGAAGTAGACGACGCGGTTGCCGCGGGCGGGGTCGCCGACGACGTAGGCGTTGCCGCGGGCGATGAGGCGCTTGATGACCTCGATCATGCCCGGGATGCTGGCGGTGGCCTTGGGGTGGAGGGATTCGTCCTTCTCGGCGTCGATGGAGACCTTGAGCCCGAGTTTGATGGCGTCGTCGCGGAAGCGGCGCTCGTAGAAGCGGGCGATCTGGTAGGGGTCGGAGGGGTCGATGGCGGCGTCGGGGGGCAGTTTGCCGGACTTTTTGGCCTCGGCGATGCGTCGACCGGCGACGGCCATGCGGTCCTCGCCGTGCTCGCCGCCCTCGGCGTCGTCGGTCATGTGCCCGACGTCGGTGATGTTCATGACGTGGGTGACGCGCCGGCCGTGGAGGCGGCGGTGCTCGGCCTGGGCGGGGGTTTCGTTGGCCAGGTCGCAGAGGGGCGACTCGATCCATCGACGAAGGACGTCGGCGGCGAGGAATGAGCGGAAGTTGCCGATGTGGGCGTCGTCGTAGACGGTGGGCCCGCAGGTGTAGAACGTGACGTGTGCGGGGTCGCGCGGGCGGAACTCCTCGACACGGCGGGCGAGCGTGTTGTACAGGCGGAGGGGCATGAGGACGGATCGTACGGAGGCGTTCCGGCGAAGGCCGAGCGCGCGCGGCGCGGGCCGGGGCGGAGGCCCATAGGCTTGGGGCATGGCACGGACCCCTCTCGAGTTTCGCGGCGCGTACACGGCGATCGTGACCCCGTTCAGCGCGGACGGGTCGGCGATTGATTTCGGGAGGCTGCGGGAGCAGATCGCGTTCCAGGCCGCGGGGGGCGTGCGGGGGATCGTGATCGCGGGGACGACGGGCGAGTCGCCCACGCTGGAGGAGGCGGAGTATCGCGAACTGGTGGCGCGGGGGATCGAGATCGCCCGGCCGCTGGGCTTGCAGGTGATCGTGGGGACGGGGAGCAACAGCACGCACCACGCGTGCGAACTGCAGCGGTTCGCGGCGGGGGCGGGGGCGGACGCGGCGTTGTCTGTGAACCCGTACTACAACAAGCCGGGGCAGGAGGGGCTGTACCGTCACTTTGTGACGCAGGCGGAAGCGGCGGAGTTGCCGGTGATGCTGTACAACATCCCCGGGCGGTCGGGGGTGGCGCTGACGCCCGAGACGGTGGAGCGGCTGTCGCGGCATCCGAACATCAGGGCGCTGAAGGAGGCAACGGGCTCGTGCGATTCGTGCGGGGAGATCGCGGCGCGGTGCCCGGGGTTGGCGGTGTTGAGCGGGGACGACGGGCTGACGCTGCCGTTCATGGCGCTTGGCGCGGTGGGCGTGGTGTCGGTGCTGACGAACGTGGTGCCGGGGCGTGTGTCGGCGCTGTGCGGCGCGGCGCTGGGCGGGCGGATGGGCGAGGCGCTGGCGATCCACCGGGAACTGGCCGGGCTGACGCGGGCGCTGTTCGTGGAGACGAACCCGATTCCGGTGAAGGCGGCGATGAAGTTGCAGGGGCGGGACACTGGTGTGCTTCGGCTGCCGATGACGGAAGCGAAGGCGGAGACGGTACGATTGCTCGAGAAGGTGGTGCCGGCGGGGCGCGGGGTGACGGCGGGGGTGTAGCGCAAGGGTCGGCGGGTGCGCGGGTTGCGCGCGGCGTGAAAAAAAGTGTGGCCGAGATGGCGGCGCGGGCTTATTCTGGTGCCGCCCGAGTGGCGCACCATGGCCAAGCCCGCATCCAGCCCGAGCCCGCCCAACCGCAAGCGTGGGGCGGAGAGCGCGATCGAGGCGAAGCCGGCGGGGATGCCGAGGCTTGGGGACTACGGGGAGGCGCTGGAGTATCTGCAGGAGCGCGTGGACCTTGAGCGGGTGCAGGTGACGCCCGCGCTGCGGGAGGCGTACAAGCTCGACCGGATGCGGGCGATCCTCGGGGCGATGGGGAACCCGCAGGACGCGGTGCGGTGCGTGCACGTGGCGGGAACGAAGGGGAAGGGGAGCACGTGCGAGATGACCGCGACGTGCCTGGAGGCGTGCGGGTACACGGTGGGGCTGTACACCAGCCCGCACATCTGCGACGTGCGGGAGCGGATCCGGCTGAACCGGAGGCTGATCACGCCCGAGGCGTTCGCGCGGCAGGTTGAGCGCGCGGCGCAGGCGGCGTGGGGCGTGGCCGGGGCGATGGGCGAGGCGACGTACTTCGAGTTGATGACGGCGGCGGCGTTCGCGCACTTCGCGGAGGAGGCGGTGGACGCGGCGGTGATCGAGGTGGGGCTTGGGGGGCTGCTGGACTGCACAAACGTGATCACGCCGGAGGTGGCGGCGGTGACCACGATCGGGCGGGACCACACGCAGATCCTGGGGACGACGCTGGAGGAGATCGCGACGCAGAAGGCGGGGATCTTCAAGCCCGGGGTGCCGGCGCTGACGGTGCAGCAGGAGCCCGGGGTGATCAAGGCGATGCGGGCGGTGGCGGAGCGGGTGGGCGCGCCCTTGCAGGTGGTGGGGGAGGATCTGGAGTTCTCGTTCCGGTTCGAGTGGAAGCCGGGCGAGGGCCCGACGAGCATCGTGACGCTGGCGACGGACCGGTCGAACTACGACCACGTGATCGTGCCGCTGAGGGGCGAGCACCAGGCGGTGAACTGCGGGCTGGCGCTGGCGATCCTGAACAAGTTGTCGGAGCGCGGGTTCAACTGCCCGGAGGCGTCGGTGCTGAAGGGCCTGGAGCGGACGGAGTTGGCGGGGCGGTTCGAGTTGGCGTGGCCCACGCCGCGGGTGCTGCTGGACGGTGCGCATAATCCCGAGTCGATGCGTGCGCTGATGAAGACGATCGGCGCGTACATGCAGTACGACTCGCTGGTGGTGATCTTCGGGTGCGCGGCGGACAAGGAGATCCCGACGATGCTGCGGAGCCTCGCGGCGGGCGCCGACAAGGTGATCTTCACGCGGGCCGCGGGAACGCCCCGTGCCGCGGCGCCGGAGGACCTGGCCCGGATCTTCGCGGAGGTGAGCGACGGGAAGATTGCGCAGGTGGCGCCGACGTTCCGGGACGCCATCGACCTGGCATCGCGGGCGCTGGGACGGGGTGACCTGCTGTGCGTGACGGGCTCGTTCTATCTGGTGGGGGAGGCGAAGGCGCACCTTGAGGCGCTCCGCGCGCGGCGTGCGGCCGCCGGGGCGGGGGCGGCGGCGGGTGAGCGGCCCGGTGGGGCGAGGCGCTAGGCGAACGGGATCGGTCCGGGGGTCGTAGGGTTTGGGTGGTCGTGGCACGCCGTCGTCCATCCCGAGCGCGGAGTCTGGCGGGGTTCGTCGCGTCGGTGGCGAAGGGGCAGATCCGGCGGTATCCGGCACAGTTGCTCGCGTCGCTCAGGCGGGGCGGGAGGGGGGCATCGGGCCGGGACGCGCCGGGCGCGAAGGGCGGTGAGGCCCGCGAGGGGGCGGGGATTGGGGAAGCGGTGTTGCCCGACGCGGACATCGGGGCGCGGTGGCTTGGGCACGCGACGGTGCTGATCGAGATGCCCGGGAGCGCGCCGGCGCGGGGGAGAGTTGTTGCGGGGGTGGGGGGGGGTGAGGGCGAGCGATCGGTGGTGCGGATCATCACCGATCCGGTGCTGTCCGAGCGCGTGGGCCCGCGAGTGGCGCGGCGGACCATCGGCGTGGCGCGACGCGACGGAGCGCCGCGGGTGGACGCGGCGGGCGTGGACATCGTGCTGGTGTCGCACGCGCACTACGACCACCTGGATCGCCCCTCGCTCAAGGCGCTGGCGGGCCCCGGGCGGGTTGTGGTGACGGCACGCGGAACGCGCGGGCTGATCCCGCGCGGGTTCGCTCGGGTGATCGAACTGGACTGGCACGAATCGGTGGACGTGTGCGGAGTGACGATCACGGCGTATCGGCCCAAGCACTGGGGCGCTCGGACGGTGTGGGACCGGCACCGGGGGTACAACAGTTACCTGATCGAGTCGGCGCGGCTGCCCGGGGGGGGTGTCAGGAGTGGTGGGGGTGGTGGGGGTGGTGGGGGTGGTGGGGGGGCCGCGGCGCGGGCGGTGGCGCGGGTGTTCTTCGCGGGGGACACGGCGTTTACGCGGGCGTTCGACGGGATCGAGGCGACGCTGGCGATTTTCGGGATCGGGGCGTACGAGCCGTGGATCCACGCGCACGCGAACCCGGAGCAGGTGTGGGCGATGTTCCGGGCGATGCGGGCGGACTACCTCATGCCGATCCACCACGAGACCTTCCCGCTGGGCGACGAGCGGCCCGGGGAGCCGATGGCCCGGCTGGTGGCGGCGGCGGGCGCGGAGGTAGGGCGGATCGTGGGGATGCCCGGGGAGGGCGCGGGGTGAGCGCGCGGGGAGTGGGGTCCGAGAACGGGTGTCGGGCTCAACGCGCGGGCTGGGAAGGCCGATAGGGCGGAGTCGGGCGGGAGCGGGAAGGCCGCGCCGGCCCGAGGGAGCCCGCGATGCCCGCAAGACCGCACATTTCGCCGGCGCTGCAGCAGTTGCGGACGTGGGTCACCGTGGCGGGGATCGTGGTGATCCTCGGGGCGATCTGCCAGATGGGCGTGTACGCGGTGGTGCGGACGACGGACGTTCGGTGGGAGACGCTGGAGGGCGCGCCCAACGCGGCGGTGGTGGACGAGAGCCGCCCGCGCGCAAAGGGGGGGGAGGCGGGGCCCGGGGAGTCCCCGGCGGGCCACGCGGGTGCGTCGCGCCCGGCACGAGAGTCGCCGGCGGACGTGAACCGCGTGCGGAGCATGACCGACGCGAACCTGGAGGTCGCCAGCGCGTTCGTGTCCGTGGCGGGATTGATCGCGGCTGGGGCGATGGCGGTGCTGTCGCTGGTGGGGGTGGTGGTGGCGGGCGGGGGGAACGTGCCGGGGATTGCGCACACGGTGCGGGCGGGGGCGTGGTCGCTGGTGGTGCTGGGGATGGCGGTGCCGTGGTCATCGGTGATGGGCCCGAGCATGGTTCCCGGAGTGTTCTGCCCGTACGCGGTGCTGGCGCGGGCGGCGGAGACGCGGACGGGGGCGGCGGCGCTGGTGAGTTTCGTGGTGTCGCCGATCGTGGTGATGGGGCTGGCGGGGTGCTGCGTGTGGTGGTTCCGGCGGGGGGTGGAGGCGGGGATCGTGCTGACGTCGCTGAGCGAGGTGGACGAGGCGCTGGAGCGGGAGATGCTGGCGATCCGCGAGCGGGGCGTCGGGCGACTGAACCCGGGAGGCCGGGCGGCGACGGGGCTGCACCAGGTGATGGAGCCTGAGCGGGTGGCGGTTGAGGAGGGACCGCGGCTTCGGCGCGCGGCGGGGGCGGAGCGGATGAGCGAGGACGAGATCGCGCCGTCGATGCTGAGGCGTCGCGGGGACCCCGGCGCGGCGCGGCCGATCTGAGCGTGCGCGGGCGTGCGTTCGCGGGTGATCGGGGCGCGCCGTGGGTGCGGCGCTACGCTGGTGGGGGATGCTGGCGCGGTTTCCTGTGATCTGCGGGCCGACGGCGTCGGGCAAGTCCGCCCTGGCGGTCGCGGTGGCGCTGGAGTTGATCGCGGAGGACGGGGGGCGATTCGCGCCGGCGATCGTCACGGCGGACGCATTTCAGGTGTATCGGGGGATGGACATCGGCACCGCGAAGCCGACGGAGGCGGAGCGGCGCGGGGTGCCGCACCTGCTGGTGGATGTGGTGGAGCCGACGGAGCGATTCACGGTGGACCGGTGGCTGGGGCTGGCGGGCGAGGCGATCCGGGCGCGGTGGCCGGTGGGCAAACCCGGCGTGGACGAGCGGCAGGGCCCGCCGATCGTGGTGGGGGGGACGCACCTGTACGTGAAGGCGTTGCTGGAGGGGCTGTTCGAGGGGCCGGGGGCGGATCCGGCGGTGCGCGCGGTGCTGGGCGCGATGCCCGCGGCGGCGCGTCGCGCCGAACTCGAGCGGGTCGATCCCGCGGCGGCGGCGCGGATCCACCCCAGCGACGATCGGCGGACGATCCGGGCGCTGGAGGTGTTCAGGCTGACGGGGACGACGATCTCGGCGCACCAGCGGCAGTGGGATGCGCCCGATGGCGGCGGCGGGGAGCCGGCGCGGGGCGGATGGGGCGGGCCGAGGGCCGATGCGCTCCTGGTGTGCCTGCACATGGAAACGGCGGCGCTGAACGGGCGGATCAACGGGCGAGTGCGGGGGATGATGGAGGCGGGGCTGCTCGACGAGGTGCGGGGTCTGCACGGGGCGGGGCGGCTGGGGCCGCAGGCGCGGGAGGCGCTGGGGTACAAGCAGATTGCGGCGCACCTGGAGGATCCGAAGCGGGTGCCGCTGGAGGAGGCGGTGGAGCGGATCAAGATCGAGACGAGGCGGTTTGCCAAGAACCAGCGGACGTGGCTGAGGCGGCTTGGGGCGACGCCCGGTGCGCTGCGGCTGGATGTTGGCGCGTGCACGATCGAGGAGGCCGCGAGGGCGGTGGTGGAGGCGATGAGGCGGCACGGGTGAGCGCGGGCCGGTAGGATGCTCGGCGCGGCATCGTGGGGCAGAGCCCCGGCAGGGCGCACGGGAACAGTGAGGAGCACGACATGAGCCAGACGACGGGAACCGAGGCCGCGGCCGTGCCCGCTGCGGCACCCGGCGGAGAGGGACCATCGAAGGCGGCGTTGTGGGTGGGGCGGGTGCTCGGAGCGGCGCCGGTGCTGATGCTGACGTTCAGCGGGGTGATGAAGTTGGTGAAGCCGCCGGCGGTGGGGGAGGGGTTTGCGCACCTGGGCTGGCCGGAGGCGCTGGCGAGGCCGCTGGGGGTGGTGGAGTTGGCGTGCGTGGTGCTGTACGTGGTGCCGGCGACGTCGGTGGTGGGGGCGATCCTGGTGACGGGGTACATGGGGGGCGCGATCGCGGCGCACGTGAGGCTGGAGGAGCCGTTCGTGGTGCAGGCGGCACTGGGCGTGGTGGTGTGGGTGAGTTTGCTGTTGCGGGAGCCGCGGCTGCGCGGGGTGCTGCCGTTGAGGCGGTAGGGGTGGTGCGCGGAGTCGCGCGGTCAGACGCCCAGAAGCGTGGTGATGGCCTCGCGGGCGGCGTCTGGGTCGGAGATAGTGGAGGGGAAAGGGACGTGGAGGACGCCGGCGGGGCAGCGGAGGTCGAGGCCGCGGTCATGAACGCCGACGCAGAGAGCGTCGTTGATCGGGTGGCCGTCGAGGCGGGTGGCCAGCGCGGCGAGGGCGCGCGTGTGTGCGTTGGCGAACTTGCAGAGGGCTGGCTCGTGCGCGGCGAGGGCGGAGCGGAGCGGAAGGTCCTCGGCTTCAAGGACGGCGGAGCCGAGGCGCGCGGAGAGGATGGTGAGGCTGAACCAGACGCCCGAGCCCGGGCGGCCGTGGTAGGCCTGCCAGCGGTCGGCAAGGGCCCAGTCGGGCCCGTTGCGGACTTCGCGGGGCGTGACAAGGAACTGTGCGGCGTCTTCGTGCTCGTCGGGGGCGAAGAGGGTGGCACCGTCGGCGGCATCGCGGAGCGAGCCCGGGGCGAGGGCGGCGAGGGTGCCGTCGCGGGGGTCGAGGACGAAGCGGAGGGGGAATCGGGCGTCGAGGCGTTCGGTGGCGACAGCGAGGATGCCGACGTGGCGGAGGCGGAGTGCGGCGACTGCGAGGACGGTCGGGTGGTCGGGAGGGGCTGGAGGTGGAGAAGGAGGTGGGGTCACGGGTGAGGGTAGGGGCGTGGCGGGTGTGCAAAAACGCCGCGGGGCCGGCATGGAGCCGGCCCCGCGTGGAAGTTCGGGACGCGCGGTGCGCTCATTCTCGCCGCCGACCCTATCGAGCCGGCGTGGCCCCCCCGTTGCAGATGGGCCGCGACGGGAGCGCAAGCACCGCGGTGCCCGGCGCGGGCTATGGGCCCGCGGCCGGGGCGTTCGGTTACTTCTTCTTCTTGCCGGCCTTCTTCTTGCCCTTCTTCTTAGCCTTCTTCGCCATGGGTGTCTCCTCGGACTGTGTCCGAAGTGGGTGAGGCCCGCCGAGGGCAGAGGACGCACGCGCGTCACGCCCGGGGGCTTGATCACGATGTCTACATCGTCGAGCGCAGCCCGTGCGCTTGAGTGAACGACGCGCGATACCGTCTCGACGACTCGAACATGAACACCACTAGAGCGAAGGAGAAGCCCCGTGTCAAGCACCCACAGCGCCACGCGGATCATGGTTCACGGCGGAGGCGGACGGATGGGCGTGCGCGTGATCGCGCTGGCGCGCGAGGAGGCGTGCGAGGTGGTGGCGTCGTGCGATCGGCGCGCCGCGGATGGCGCGGGCGGCGTGCGCGGGGCGAGCGTGACGGGCGAGCCGCGCCTCTGCGCGCTGGCCGACGCGCCCGACGGTGTCGAGGTGGTGGTGGACTTCACGTCGCCATCGGGCGCGCTGGACGCGCTGAAATGGGCTGTTTCCAGGCGAATTCCGCTGCTCGTGGGGACGACGGGGCTGGACGACGGGGCGCTCCGGTTGATGCGTGAGGGCGCGAGCCGGACGGCGGTGCTGGTGGCGCCGAACACCTCGCTGGGCGTGGCGGTGCTGGCCGACGCGGTGGCCCGCGCGGCGCGGCGGCTCGGTGCGTCGTACGCGTGCTCGATCGTGGAGGCGCACCACGACAAGAAGAAGGATGCGCCATCGGGAACGGCCAAGCGGCTCGCATCGGCGGCGCGATCGGGCGGTGGACAACTCCGCGACGATCAGATCCTGGCGATCCGCGGCGGGGACGTGGTGGGCGAGCACACGGTGCGGTTCGCCGGCGCGGGTGAGTATCTGGAGTTCACGCACCGCGCCACGTCGCGCGACCTGTTCGCGCGGGGCGCGCTGCGCGCGGCGCGGTGGCTGCGTGGGCGCGCACCCGGGTGGTACACGCTCGAGGACACACTCGACAACGGATGATCGCGACAGGATCGCGGCGCGTTCGCGTGTGAACGCGACGCGATGGGTGCAACATCACGCGCGACGTTCAAGGCCCGACCGTGGCGGGCGGGGCCATGCCGGCCTCGACGGAGCGCGAGTCGGGCATGGGCACGACCAGCGGGATCTCCTTCTGGAAGATCGTCGCGAGCGTGGTGCCGTTGACCTGGTTGTAGAGCGCGACGGACTTGGCATCGCTGATCATGACCGGGACGCGGGCGCGGACAACGCCCTGGTAGGGGTTGTACCACAGGCCGGCGAGTGTCGGACTCACCGCGAGTCGGACCTGCGGGTGCAGGAGCCCGGCCTCGGCGGGCGAGGCGATCTCGATCCACGGGTGCTCGCCCGAGACCATGGGGTTGCGGGGCGGATCACCCTCGAACCACGCGGGGTCGATGGTGATGGGCCATCCGCGGGAGTTGGAGGGTGCCTTGTCGAAGGCGGCCTGGTAACTGAGCACCTGGTGGATGGTGCGGATGGCCGAGGCGGCCCCCGCGGCGCGTGCGGCCTCGTCCTGCTCGCGGCTGGATTTGGACCAGACCACGCCCAGGAGCGCGATCACACACAGGCCCACGATCGCATTGACCAGCATCCGCATGGCAGAACCCCGATCGCCTCGCGAGAACTCCCCTGTGGCAGAGGATCGGATCGGCTCGGGGCCTGGGCGCGGGCTGGGTGCGCAATCGGGGCTTATCGGCGTGAAGGTGTGCCGCTGGGCGTCACATTCTGCGGCGGACCGCGGCCTGCGCGACAGGATCGACGATGGGAACCTGCCAGCCCCATATCCTCGATCATGGCCTCCATCCTCGTGATCGGACCTCACCCCGACGACCAGGAACTCGGCATGGGGGGCACGATCGCCCTTCTGGCCCGCGAAGGGCATCGGGTGACGATACTGGACCTGACCGATGGGGAGCCCACCCCATTCGGGGATCCGGCAACGCGAGCGGCGGAGGCTCGCGAGGCGGCGCTGGCGCTGTCGCCACCGGGCGGTGAGCCGATCACGCGGGTGAGCGCGGGTCTGCCGAACCGGCGTGTGGAGCACACGGTGGAGTCGCGGCACCGGGTGGCGGGGGTGATCCGCGCGGTGCAGGCGCGGGTGATGTTTGTGCCGTACTTCGAGGACGCGCACCCGGACCACGTCGCGGGGACGCGGATCGCGGAGGATGCGCGGTTCGACGCGAAGTTGACGAAGGTGGAGATGCCGGTGCCGGCGGGGTTCGAGTCGATCGGACCCCCGATCTACCCCACGTGGCTGTTCTACTACTACGCGACACACCTGCGAGTGGTGCCGAGCCCGACGTTTCTGGTGGATATCAGCACAACGGCGGGAGCGAAGCAGAAGGCGATCGGGGCGTATCGGTCGCAGTTCGAGCGGAACCCTGCGAACCGTGGTTTGCCAGCGCGGCTGGCGGAGCAGGACGCGTACTTCGGGTCGCGGATCGGCGTGGCGGCGGCGGAGCCGTTCTTCGCGCGGGAGCCGCTGGGCTTGACGGGGCTGAGCGGGCTGGCGAACCTGAGCGGGACGGGGCGGTGAGAACCGGGAGCGCCTGCGCGGTGGGGGCGTTTAGGCGGCGAGGCGGACGGGGCTCGGGCGCGCGAACTCGGCGCAGGCGGCGATGAGGCGTTCGCGGTCGATGGGCTTGGTGATGTAGTCGTCGCAGCCGATGTCGAGGCATTTCTCACGGTCGCCGTGCATGGCGTGGGCGGTGAGGGCGATGATGGGGAGCGAATAACCTTCCGAGCGGATGATGCGTACGGCGGAGTAGCCGTCCATCTCGGGCATCTGCATGTCCATGAGGACGACGTGGAAGGGGGAGCGGCCCGGCCGAGCGGCGTCGCGGATGGCCTCGACGGCCTTGCGGCCATTGTCGACGGTGGTGACAGAGGCGCCCGCGCGGCCGAGCATGTGCCCGATGAGGCGTTGGTTGTCGGCGCCGTCCTCGGCGAGGAGGATCTGGAGTCCGTCGAGGGTGCCGGCGCTGCGCGCACTGGGGGCGGCGGGGTCGGCGATGCGGAGTGCTTCGAGGTCGCGGCCCGGGTGGATCATGGAGACGCCGGCGAGGGGCCCGGTGGCGAGGGTGAAGGTGAAGGTGGAGCCGCGGGCGGGCGCGGACTCGACGGTCATGGTGCCGCCGAGCATTTCGACGAGGCTCTTGGAGATCATGAGGCCTAGGCCGGTGCCGCCGAAGCGGCGGGTGGCGCTGGAGTCGACCTGGGCGAAGGCGCCGAAGATCTGCCCGAGTTGCTCGGGGGTCATGCCGATGCCGGAGTCCTGCACGCTGAGCCGGAGGACCGAATCCGGGCCATCGGAGACGAGGCGGACACGGACGACGATGGCGCCCTTGTCGGTGAACTTGATGGCATTGCCGATCAGGTTGACGAGGATCTGGCGGAGGCGGAGGGGGTCGCACTCGATGGTTCGCGGGACGGGGGTCTCGTAAACGACTTCGAGGGTGAGGTCCTTGGCGGCGGAGCGGACGCGCATGAGGGCGACGACGTCCTGGATGATGGCGGCCGGGGACATGACGGTGCGCTCGATGCCCATCTTGCCGGCCTCGATCTTGGAGAGGTCGAGGATGTCGTTGATGATGGCGAGGAGGTGCTCGCCGTTGCGGCGGATGGTGGCGAGGGCCTCGCGGCGGAGATCCTGGGTGTCGGGGGCGTCGCCCTCCTCGGCCAGGACGTCGGCGAAGCCAAGGATGGCGGTCATCGGGGTGCGTATCTCGTGGCTCATGTTGGCGAGGAACTCGCTCTTTGCGCGGCTGGCGCCCTCGGCGGCCTCGCAGGCCAGGGCGAGTTGCTGAGACTTGACGGCCAGCGCGGCCTCGGCGCGCTTGCGCTCGGTGATGTCGGCGCGGATGCTCACGAAGCGGGTGATGCGGCCGCGAGTGTCGCGTGCGGCGACGTTGGTCGTGGCGACCCAGTACTCGCGGCCGTCCTTGGCGCGGTTGCAGACCTCCCCGTGCCAGACGCCCTCGCGGGCGAGGACGGCGAACATCTCCTTCCAGAAAGACTTGGGGTGGTGGCCGGAGTTGACGATGCGGTGGTCCTGCCCGAGCAGTTCGTCCCGGCTGTACCCGCTGATCTCGCAGAACGTGTCGTTGATGTAGGTGATGCGGCCCTTCTGGTCGGCCTCGGAGACGATGGCGTGGTGGTCGAGGGCGAGTTGGCGGAGTTGCTGGGCCTCGTCGGCGGCCCGAGCCCAGCGCTGCATGAGCCACGTCGTGAGGCCCGCGCCCACGAGGCCCGCGGCGACGGCGGTGGCAAGCGAGATGGGGTAGTGGAGCAGGGATGCGCCTCCGACGCCGACGGCGAGCACCACCCCATTGGTCGCGCCGGCCCACGCGGCGGCGACCCGAGCCGGGGCGTGGGCGGCGCGGCGCGCGAAGGCCTGAGGGCGCGTCTGCGGTGGGCTTGGTGGTGCGATCATGCATACCTCCCTGGCGGCCGACCGGTCCGCCCTAGGGACTATCGACCCCCCGAGTTGGATGATCGACGCTGCGACAACGCGCGGACGTTCACGTATTTGGGTGCTGACGAAAGCGCGAGTCTGCGCGGGGAACCCCACTTACTCGGGTGGGGTCTGGCTGCCCCGAGCAGGGGACGCGAAACCCCGATCAGCACGTCCGGGAGGCTCGGCACTGGTGGGCCCGCAAGGGGCTATCCCCGAGGCTTGTTCCGGAGGCTGCGCAGCGAGCGCGTGCCGTGCTCGGAGGGCCCGCTACCGTTGCGCATGACCGAATCGAACGACCGAGCGTCCGTTCCGCTTCTCAGGCTCCGGGCGTTGTCGGGGCGCGCGGTGCTGCCGGCGTACCAGACGGCGGACTCCGCGGGGCTCGATTTAGCGGCGTGCTTGCCCGAGGATCGGCCGACGGTGGTGATCGAGCCCGGGGCGATCGCGCTGATTCCGTGCGGGTTTGCGATGGCGCTGCCGCGGGGGTTCGAGGGGCAGGTGAGGCCGCGGTCGGGGCTGGCGTCGAAGCACGGGGTGACGCTGCCGAACGCGCCGGGGACGATCGACGCGGACTATCGGGGCGAGGTGAAGGTGCCGTTGATCAACCTGGGGCGGCAGGCGTTTGTGGTGGAGCACGGGATGCGGATCGCGCAGATGGTGGTGGCGCCGGTGTTGCACGCGGAGGTGGAGGTGGTGGAGAGTCTGGAGGAGACGGGCCGAGGTGCTGGGGGCTTTGGCTCGACGGGGCTGAAACCGAGCGTGGTGGGACGGGCCGCGGGTCAGCCGGTGTAGAGACGTGGCACCATGGGCGGGATCCGGCGGGGCGTGCGGCACGTAGGATGAGTGGCACGTCATGGCCGGCCAGGCTCGACTCATTTCCGTGGATGCACTGCTCGCGGCGAAGGCCGCGGTGCAGCGGTTCATCGAGGAGGCGAGCGCGGCACTCGGGGAGGCCGAGGCGGACGCACAGCGGACGCTCCAATGGCTGCGGTACGACCAGGTGGCGCACTGGCAGTCGCAGGTGCGCCAGCGGCATGACGCGGTGGAGATGGCGAAGGCGGAACTGCGTCGCAAGCAGTTGACGGCGATCCCCGAGGGCCCGACGGCGGTGGATGAGCGACGGGCCGTCGAGCGCGCCAAGAAGCGCGAGGACGACGCGCGGGCCCGCGTGGAGCACGTTCGGCGGTGGCTGATCCAACTCGAACGGGAGCACACGCTGTTCAAGGGCTCGGCACAGGGGCTTGCCGAGGCGATCTCGCGAGACTTGCCCGCGGCGCTGGTGCGATTGGACCGGATGACTGCCAGCGTGCTGGCGTATGCCGCGATGGCGTCGGGCGAGGGAACGGTCGGAGTGGGGGAGGCGGCAGGTCGCGCTCCGGGGGCTCAAACGCTGAGCGGCGGAGCGCTGGACGAGGCGATCGCGAGGCGGTTTGCGTCGCTCCGGCGGCGTTCCCCGGGACGGGCGACACGCGCGGCCTTGGTGGCGGGCGAACCGGAGTTTGTGGCGCGGGGGGGGTCGATCGGGGGTCCGCCGGCGGGAGTGCTGGCGACGCTGGGCGTGGCGGCGGATTCACCGGGGGCGGAGAGTCTGGTGGCGATCGAGGCGGATGCGCTGGACGGGAGCATGGTGGTGCTGGAGCGGTGCGAGCCGAGCGGGCCGGGGGATTCGGGGTGGTTTGTGGGGAGTGCCGCGCCGGGGCTGGGCCCGCCGACGGTTGCGGGGGTGCGCTACGCGGAGTTCGCGGCCCGCCGGCCTGGGCTGGCGGAGTTGATGAGTCTGCCGGTGGGCTATCTGGTGGTGGTGATGGGCGCGCCGGGTGCGGCGAATGAAGCGGGGAGCGAAGGGGGCAGCGCGGGCTCGGGCGGAGGGGGACCGAGCGTCGAGGCTGTGCTCGATGCGGAGGATCGGGTGGTGATCGGGGGCACGGGGGGGGCGGGGGGGGCTGGGGGGGCTGGGGCATGAACGTTAGTCAGGCGAGGCTGCGTGACGCGATGAAGGAGTTGAAACTCCGGCTGGAGCACACGCGCCCGCAGTGGGACGACGACGCGCGCGCGGCGTTCGAGCGGGACGTGGTCGAGCCGCTCGAGCAGCGGGTGCAGGCGGCGATGGGGGCGATCGCGCGGATCACCGAGGCGTGCGCAGCGGCGCGGCGCGGGTGCCACGAGGGGGACGCGTGAAGCCCGGATGCGCCGAGGCGCGGCCTGATCCGATGCTGCTAGGCTGAGCCATCACCATGCCCACACGCGGACCCACGACCGGCACGCTGGCGGATCACACGCGAGAGATCGTGCTGGAGTTGTCGCGTCTGCACGCGTGGCGGGCGGCCCGCGAGAAGGAGGTGGCGGGGTCACTCGCGGCGGCGCGGGATGCGGCGGAGAAGGCGCTGGCCGAGGCGACGGAAGGGGCTGCCCGGGGGCTGGAGTCTCAGGAGACGGAGGCACGGCAGGCGCACGAGGCGGGATGGGCGCGGGAGGTGGCGCCGCTGGACGCGGAGTTGGCGGCGCTGACAAAGCACACCCGGATGGAGGAGTCGATCATCCGTGAGCGCGGGGCGAGCGAGGACGCGGCGGTCGCGAAGTGGCTTGCGGACAAGTTGTGGATGGCCGAGTCGATCTTCGAGACGGCCTCGCCCAAGCCCGGGGAGCAGTTCGAAGCGCTGCGGAAGGAACTGGCGTCGGCGGGGGAGCGGCTTCGCGCGCTTGAGCAGAGCGGGCGAGCCAGGCTGCGGGCGTGCAGGATGCCGGGGCTGCCCGCTGCGGACGCTTCGGGCCTTGGCGCGGCGGGCTGGAGCGAAGGGGAGTGCGCGTCGAGGATGAAGGCGGCGGCGGAGCGGGCTGCGGGAGTCGGCGCGTCATTGGGTGGATCCGTGCTCCTCGGGCTGTTCGGGGCGCTGTGGCCCGTGGTGGTGGTGGTGAGTGGGGCGGGTGCCGGGGCGGCGCTCGGGGGGTGGCGGACGGGGTGGACCCTGAGTCCCGCGGTGTGGGCGTGGACGGCGGCGGGGGCGGTCGCGAGCGTGGCGGTGCTGAGCGTTGTGTGGGCCGGGGCGCGGAAGCGGGCGCGACGTGACGGTGCGGCGCTGGCGATGGCGCTGGCCGAGGCGCGAGCGGCGGGGGAGCGCTGGCTGGAGATCGCGGGAGATAACCGGAGGCGGCTCGAGAACCAGATCCGCGAGAGGCGCGACCTGGACATGAAGTCGGCACAGACCAAGGCCGGCGCGAAGCGTGACGAACTGGCCAAGGCGCGGGAGGCGGCGCTCGAGGCGCTGGAGGCGAGTTCTCGCACAGCCCAGCAGAGTCTGCGAGCCCGGCGCGACGCCGCTGCGGCGGCGCTGGACGCGACGCGCGACGCGGCGCTGGACGTGGCCCGGCACCGACACGAACAGGCCATGGCCCAGGCCCGCGGGGCCCACGAGCGCTCGATGGCGGAGGCGGAGCGGCATCACGCACAGGAGCACGCGGCGCTGGCGGCGGAGTGGCACGCGCGGAGCGACGCGGCCCACGCGGCGGCACGAACGGCAAGGGACACCGCGTCCGCGGCGTGCCCGGCATGGGATGACGATTGCTGGTCGGCGTCGGCGGGCGAAGCGGCGTGGCGACCGCGCCAGTCGCTGCCCCAGGCCGTGGCGCTCGGGAGGCTGGATCTGGACCTTGCGGGGCTGCCCGGCGGCGCGCCGATGGATCCGGCGCTTGCGCGCGGCGGCGCATCGGTCGTGCCTCTGCCCGTGGCACTCGAACTGCCCGATCGGCTCTCGCTGGTGGCTCGCACAGCGGCGCAGGGGCGGCCGGAGGCGATCGCGCTGCTGCAATCGGCGATGCTCAGGCTGCTCACGGCCTTTCCGCCGGGCAAAGTGCGGTTCACGATCGTGGACCCCGTTGGGCTCGGGCAGAACTTCTCGGCGTTCATGCACCTGGCCGACTACGAGCCGGCGCTGGTGAGCGACCGGATCTGGACCGAGCCGCGGCACGTCGAGCAGCGGCTGACCGACCTGACGGAGCACATGGAGACGGTGATCCAGAAGTATCTGCGGAACCAGTTCGCGACGATCGAGGCGTACAACGCGCACGCGGGCGAGGTGGCCGAGCCGTACAGGTTCCTGGTGCTGGCGGACTTCCCATCGGCGATCAACGAGTTGGCGGCGAAGCGGCTGGCGAGCATCCTGGACTCGGGCCCGCGGTGCGGGGTGTACGCGTTGATCGCGGCGGACACGAGGCAGCCCCTGCCGCAGGGCCTGACGCAGGCGGACCTGAACAAGTGCGCCGTGAGGCTGACGTGGAAGCCCGGGGGCACGGGCCCGGGCGCGCGACCCGCTGGCTTCGCGCTGGACGACCCGGACCTGGGCAAACTGCCACTGGTGGTCGAGCCGCCACCGGCGGGGGAGGCGTTCAATCGGGTGGTGCACCTGGCGGGCCGGCACGCGAAGGACTCGTCGCGGGTGCAGGTGCCGTTCGACATGATCGCGCCATCGCGGGCGGTGCCGGAGGGCGCGGAGGGCGGGCTGTGGTCGCGAGACAGCGGGTCGTCGTTCGCGGTGCCGATGGGCCGGGCGGGGGCGACGAAACTGCAGAGCATCACTTTGGGGCGCGGGACGGCGCAGCACGCGCTGATCGCTGGGCGGACGGGGTCGGGGAAGTCGACGCTGCTGCACGCGGTGATCACGAACCTGGCGCTCTGGTATTCGCCGTCGCAGGTGGAGGTGTACCTGATCGACTTCAAGAAGGGGGTGGAGTTCAAGACGTACGCGGCGCACGAACTGCCGCACGCGCGGGTGATCGCCATCGAGTCGGAGCGGGAGTTTGGGCTATCGGTGCTTCGGCGGCTGGACGCGGAACTGCGGCGCCGCGGCGAGTTGTTCCGCGCGGCGGAGGTGCAGGACCTAGCGGGGTACCGGGCGGCGAGGCCGGGCGAGGCCATGCCTCGGGTGCTGCTGATCATCGACGAGTTCCAGGAACTGTTCGTCGAGGACGACAAACTGGCGCAGGAGTCGTCGCTGCTGCTCGATCGGCTGGTGCGTCAGGGCCGCGCGTTCGGGATGCACGCGATCCTCGGGTCGCAGACGCTGGGCGGGGCGTACTCGCTGGCGCGGAGCACGATCGGTCAGATGGCGGTTCGGATCGCGCTGCAGTGCTCGGAGGCGGACTCGTACCTGATCCTGAGCGACGACAACCCGGCGGCGCGGCTGCTGTCGCGCCCAGGGGAAGCGATCTATAACGATGCCAGCGGCGCGATCGAGGGCAACAGCCCCTTCCAGGTCGCCTGGCTGAGCGAAGAGGCTCGCGACGCGCAGTTGGACCGCGTTCGGGAGGCCCAGGCCCGCGCGGAGTCAGGCGGCGGGGCACGCCGGCCCGCGCCGATCATCTTCGAGGGCAGTGCGCCCGCGCGGCTGGAGCGGAACCCCGAGTTGGCGGACCTGCTCGCCGGGCGCGCCACGCCCTCGGGCCCGCTCCGCCTGTGGCTGGGCGAGCCGATCGCGATCAAGGAGCCGACGGCGGCGCTGATGCGCCGGCAGTCGGCGGCGAACGTGCTGATCGTCGGGCAGCGTGACGAGTCGGCCCTGGCGATGTTCGCATCGGCGTTGATCGGGCTCGCGGCGCAGACGCCGCGCGGCAGCGAAGGCCCCGACGGCAAGCCGGACCTCTCGCGCGGCCCGCGCGTGCTCATTCTCGACGGCACCCCTGCCGACGGCCCCGCGTCGGGAACGCTGGAGCGGTTCGCGGCGGCGCTGCCTCTCCGCGCCCGCGTGGTGCCCTATCGAGAGGTGGATGCGACGATGGCGGAGTTGGCGGGGGAACTGGACCGTCGGCTCGCGGCGGACGCGCCCGACGAGCCCCCGACCATCCTGATGGTCTACGGCCTGCAGCGGTTCCGCTCGCTCCGCCGCCCGGAGAACGAGTTCGACTTCGGATCAACCGGCGAGGGAACGTCGCCGGACCAGCACTTCCTACGCGTGCTGCGCGAGGGCCCGGCGGCGGGCGTGCACGCGATGGTGTGGGCCGACACACTGGCGACGCTGAACCGGACGCTGGAGCGCTCGGCCCTGCGGGAGTTCGACCAGCGGGTGCTGTTCCAGATGAGCGCCACCGACTCGTCGGCGCTGATCGACGTGGCCAGCGCGGGAACGATCGGGGCGAACCGGGCGCTGTTCTACAGCGAGGAATCGGGGGCGATCGAGAAGTTCAGGCCCTACGCGATGCCGGAGGTGCCCGCCGAGCGCGCGTCGTCGCCACCACCCTCCTCACCGCCGCCCGCGGCTTCGCCTCGATGAGCCCGCCGGCGCCGCCCGGCCTCCACCGCACGAAGCCCTCCATCGCCTGGTATTGCGGCAGGCCCAGTTTGTCGTAGAGCATCGCGGTGTGCCGGTTGCGGTCCTCGGCGCGCTGCCAGAACTCCCGTGAGTCGGGGCCCGGGAAGAGCGCCCGGTCCTTCTGGCTCTCGTGCTTGAAGATCGCCATGCGCTTGCGCTCCACCTCGTCGGGCGAGAGGGGCACGGCCATCTCCAGGTCCTCCGGGCCCCACTCCTGCCAGGCGCCGCGGTAGAGCCAGACCTCGCAGGCGCGCATCCACGCGCGGGTGGCGGGCTTGGCCAGGAGTCGGCGGATCGCGGTGATGATGGCCGACAGGCAGACGCGGTGCGTGCCGTGGGGGTCGGAGAGATCGCCGGCGGCGTAGATCTGGTGGGGCCGAACGCGCTCGAGCAGGTCGGTGATGACGCGGATGTCGGCCTCGCCCAGGGGCTTCTTCTTCACGCGGCCCGTTTCGTAGAACGGCATGTCGAGGAAGTGGGTGTGCTCGGGCTTCACGCCGCTGTAGCGGGCGCCGGCACGGGCCTCGGTGCGGCGGATGAGGGCCTTGATCTTCTGGAGTTCGGGCGAGTCCACCTCGCCGGGGCATTTCCGGCGGACGAACCGCTGCACGTGCCGCTCGATCCGCGCGGCGTCGCGCGCCGAGAACAGCCCGAACGCCCGGCAGAACTCGGCGACAAAGTCCGCGTGGCGCACCGCCGTATCGTCGAAGACCGCGATGTTCCCGCTGGTCTGGTAGGCGACGTGGACCTCGTGCCCCTGGTCGCACAGGCGGATGAACGTGCCGCCCATGCTGATCACGTCGTCGTCGGGGTGGGGCGAGAAGACGATCACGCGCTTGGGGAACGCGGCGGAGCGCCCCGGCGCGGGCTGGTGCCCGGGCTTGCCGCCGGGCCAGCCCGTGATGGTGTCGCGGAGGCGCTTGAAGACCTCGATATTGATGTCGTACGCGCCCCCGGGCCGGGTTGCCAGCAGGTCCTGCAGGTGGTGCTCGTTGTAGTCCTCGGTGGTGAGTTGCGTGATGGGCTTGCCGGTCTGGAGGGCGAGCCAGATGACGGCCTTCCGCGTGAGCGCCGCGTCCCACGAGAGCCCGAACGCCTCGACGGGCCCGAGTTTCCAGGGCGTCTTGAAGCGCGTGAGTTCCGCCGCCGACGCGGGATCGAGGAGGATCTGCGCGGAGGGGTGCTCCTGCAGGAACGACGCGGCGACGGCGCTGCTCACCTCGCCCTCGACGGCGCGGCGGATGGGCCCGGCCTTGTGCTCCCCGAAGGCCAGCAGGAGGATCCGCCGGGCGCGGAGGATCGTGCCCACGCCCATGGTTATGGCCTTGCTCGGGACGTGGCGCTCGCCGAAGAAGTCGCTCGCGGCGTCGAGGCGCGTCACGCGGTCGAGGGTGATGAGCCGGGTGCGGGAGTCGCGCGGCGAGCCGGGCTCGTTGAACCCGATGTGCCCGGTGCGCCCGATGCCCAGGATCTGCAGGTCGATCCCCCCTGCCTCGGCGATCGCCCGCTCGTAGGCCTCGCAGAAGGAGGGCACGCCCGCGTGGGGCACGGTGCCGTCGGGAACGTGGGTGCTCCCGGGCGGAATGTCCACCAGGTCGAAGAGGTGCTCGCGCATGAAGCGGCGGTAACTCTGGAGTTCGTCGGGCCGCATGGGCCAGTACTCGTCCAGATTGAACGTCACAACGTTCTTGAACGACAGCCCCTCATCCCGGTGCAGGCGCACGAGTGCCTCGTAGACGCCCTGCGGCGTGCTCCCGGTGGCGAGCCCGAGCACGGCGCGGCGGCCCTGCGCGGCACGCTCCCGGATCAGCGCGGCGATCTCGGCGGCGGCGGCGCGGCTGGCGCCGGCCGAGTCCGCGTACACCGTCACGGGCACGCGCTCGACCGGGCGGGCCAAGGGTGATGGTTCGATCGGGAACACCGGTGCGGACACGCTCGAAGCGGACGGTGCCGATCGGTCCGCGCGGGATCGCCGGCGCGTGCTGGTTCGGGTGCGCATGCTGGACCTCCGGGCGCGGATGCTACCCGGAATGGGCCACGCCTTAAAGGGCGGGGGTCTTTACTTGGCGCCGAGGATCAGCCCGTTGATGCTCTCGTTGGGCAGGCTGAGGGCGCCCATGAGGGCGGCCCGGGCGGTGGCCTCCGCGTCGGTCCCGCTGCCGGCGGCATCCACCAGACGCTTGACCTGCCGCGCGTCGAGCAGGTTCCCGAAGCGCTTGGCCGATTGGGTGACCTTCCCGAGCAAGGCGATCATGTCCTCGCCCTGCGCGGCCAGTGCCGCGTCCATCAGGGCGACCTGCAGGCGCTTGTCGCCAACGCGGCTCATCACCTCGGCGATCGCCATGCGTTGCTCACCCTTGCTCTGCCCAAGGGAGGAGACCAGCGCGGCGGACGCGTCGGCCACGTTGAAGATCGGGTTGCCCGAGAGGGCCAGGTCACGCAAGGCCGCGACGGCGGCGGACTGGTAGGCCGCCGCGTCCTCCGCGGTGATGTCCCCGCCCGAGGCGCGCTCGACGAGTTGCTTGATCGACTCGGCCTGCTGCGCCGCGTCGGTCCCGGAGCGGAGCAGCCGCGTGGCCTCGTCCCGCGACAGTTTGCCGCCCAGGTCCTGCTGGCCCTTGGCGTCGACCAGGGCCAGCACGGGCACCGCGGCGAGCCGGGCGTTGCCCCGGACCTCGGCGATCAGCGTGTCGGTGCTCGGGCCGGGAAGATCCGAGACGATCACATCAAGACCCGGGGCCTCGGCAATCGCGGCCTCGGCAGCGGCCAGGCTCGTCCCGCCGGGGAGCACCGTGTAGCCCAAGCCGCGGAGCACGTTGGCAAGGGAGACTTCTCGCTCCTTCGTGTTGGCGATGGCGACGGCGTACTTCGCGGCCGCGTCGCGGATGCAACTGCCCAGGAGGGGCACCACGCGCTCGGATCCGTCGAACGTGTTGATCGGTTGGGCCGAGGCCAAGGCCAGGGCCGCCTCGTACTGCACGCGGCGGTTGGGGTAGCGGAGGCTCTCGAGCAGGGCGTTCCGCCCGCCCCCTCCCGCTGCCCGCTCGGCCATCAGGGCCGCGCCGGCCGTCTGCTGGATCGACGCGATCGCCTTGCGGGCCAGGGCCGTCCGCCGCGCGTCGATCGCCCGGGCCAGGACGTCCTGCGACGCGCGGGCCCCTGCGGCGACGGCGTAGTACGTCGCATCGCGGCGGTCCTTCGGATACGCCGGGTTCTCGTAGCCAGCGGGCGTGTCCAACTCGCGCGAGAAGTTCGCCGTCAGCCACAGCGCCACGGCCCGGGCGTTCCCGCCGTCGAGCCGAAGGGCGCGCTCGCACAGCCGCATCGCCATCGCCTCGTGGAACACCCGCGTGTCGACCGGGGTTGAGATCAGGCCCACCGACGGGTCGAAGGCCCACAGCAACTGCATGGCCTCCCCGCGGAAGTTCGTCAGGCTCTCGTCCTCGGCGTAATAACCCTCGGCGAGGTTCACGAATGCGTCGGAGACGCTCGCCGGGGCCGCGGGCGCGCCGGTGATCTTCGCGATGGCCTTCTCGCACGCCGAGCGGACCGCGTCAACCTTCGTCGTGGACCAGAGGTCCATGACGAACGGCAGCGAAAGCCGGTAGGGAATCTCGGCAACGACGCCGACGATCGTCTCCTGCGACGCCGGATCAACCCCGGGCAAGGCCGTCAGGAGGGGCATGATCGCGTGGCGGCCCATGTCCACCATCAGTTGGCGAACCTCGGCGGAGAGCGCGGGGTCCCCCTTGCGGGTGAGAGCGGGCAGGAGTTGGGGCATGGCGTACTCGCCGGCGAAGGCGAGCCGCTCGCGGGCCAGCAGGCGGGCCCGCTGGTCCTTGGTGAGCAGGGCGATGTTTCGGGCGATCTGCCCCGGGTCGCGGGCCTGCTCGAGTTTACCCTGGTTGTACGTGCGGAGCAGCCGGGCGGCGATGACCTCCGCATCCGGCGAGCGGACCGCGGCTCCGGCCGACTGCTCGAACCGCGCCAGTTCGCCCGAGTCCTCGATGAGTTTGACGAAGTCCGCCAGTTTCATCCCCTGGCCCTCGGGGGCCATCCCCACCGGGCCGGCGACGCGCTTCAGGAGCGACTCGCCGAACGACTTGGCAAGGTCGGGTCGGTCGATCAGCACGTAGTGAATGAAGTCGCGGAGGAGTTCGGCGTCCTTGGGCTGGTCCTGACCCATCACCGGGGTGCTCAGCGCCAGCGCGCCCGCAAGGGTCGCGCCCGCGAGCAGCGCGCGAAGGCGACGGTTGGCGGGGGTCGAGTTCGAAGCGTTCGAGATGGGCACGAGAGGCTCCTGAGGCTGATCACACAACACCGGCTCGCCGCGCTCCGGGCGAGCCTCGATCCGATCTGGCTCGCGCCCTGAACCGGCCGCGATGGCAGCGCGGCACGCGGGCGAGAGGCGGTTCCCAGTCCGCCAACGGCACCCCTCCGGGCAGGGGTCCAAGTCTTTAGCGGCCCGCAGGTTAGGCGGTTCCAGAGGCCTCTAAAGAAGGGTCGGGAAGGTACCCGAACACCGCTGACCTGTCAACGATCCGCGCGCCGACCCCAAAATCGACCGTACACGTTGCTCGCAAGCCCGTCCGTGGGCTGCGCTGCAACACCTCACCCACCATTCATCCCCACCAGGGCTCGCGGGGGCTCCTCAGCCTCCGAACGCCCCTCGCGCCGATCGGCTATCGTCCGCACCTTCATCCGCATGGCCCACCGACTGTTCAGACCGTGCTCGCCCGCCCTTGGGCTCGCCCTCGCCGCGGGAACGCTGCTGGCTGGGCTTGGGCCTGTTTCCGGCGTTTTGGGCCAGGCCCCGCCGGCCTCCGAGCCCGCTCAACCCCCGCTCCCGGCGCCCTCGCCGACCCCCGCCGCGCTGCCCGCACTCGAGCCCTTCGAGGGGCGCGTGATCCGGGAGGTCCGGCTGGTCGGGCTGAGTGCCGTGGACGAGCAACTGGTGCGAAACCAGGTCCGTTCCAGCGCCGGGCGGCCCCTGAGCGTCGAGACCGTGCAGCAGGACGTCGCCCGATGCACCCGCCTGGGTTATTTCCGCGAGATCGCGGCCCGGGCCCAGCCATTCGACGACGCCACGGTGCTCCTCACCTTCGAGTTCACCGAGACCCCGATCATCAAGGACGTGCAGGTCGTCGGCAATCGGCAGATCACCGACCAGGAACTCCGCGGCGAGGTGACGCTCCTGGCCGGGACGCCCGTGGATCGCTTCCAACTCGACCGCACCCAGCGGCGGATCGAGGCGCTCTACCGCAAGAAAGGCTACTACCAAGCCTCCGTCACGGTTGACCAGAAGGAACTCGACGACCAGGGGATCGTCCTCTTCCGCATCCGCGAGGGCGACCGGATCAAGATCACCGACATCCGCTTCGACGGCAACGCAAAGGTTGAGTCGCGACGCCTGCGGTCGCAGATCAAGTCCTCCGAGTCCGGCCTGCTGACCCCGGGCACCATCGACGACAACCAACTCGACCAGGACGTCGCCGCGATCATCAAGTACTACAAGGACTTCGGGCACCTCGACATCCGCGCCGACCGGCGCATCCAGCCCGCGCCCAGCGGCAAGGAAGCCATCCTCACCTTCCTCGTCGAGGAGGGCCCCGTCTACACCCTGCGCTCCGTGCGGGTGTCCGCCGCCTCCAAGGGCGACGGCGAGCCCGGCCCCGGCGAGGGCGGCAGGGAACGCCCACTCACCATCTACTCCCCCGAGCAACTCGCGGCCCTCCTGCCCATCAAGCCCGGCGACGTCTACAGCGTCGACAGGGTGACCAAGGCCGTTGACACCGTGCGTGACGCCTACGGCCAGATGGGTTTCGTCGACGTGCGCGTGACCCCCAACGAACTCCGCGACCCCTCGAAGCCCACGGTCGACCTCCTGCTCACCATCAGCGAAGGCCAGCCGAGCAAGACCGGTCTCGTGATCGTCCGCGGCAACGACCTGACCCAGGACAAGGTCGTCCGCCGCGAGGTGGACGTGACGCCCGACCGCCCTCTCGACACGACCGCGGTCCGCGACACCGAGACCCGGCTCCTGGTCACCAACCTCTTCGCCGGCCCGCGCGAGGCCCGGCCCGATCCGCGCGTCACCATCCAGCAACTCGACCCCGAGAACCCGGGGTACCGAGACGTGCTCGTGGAGGTCGAGGAGAAGAACACCGGCTCGCTCAGTTTCGGCGCCGCGGTGTCGTCCGACTCCGGCCTGATCGGCCAGATCGTCCTCTCGCAGCGCAACTTCGACATCGCCGACACGCCCGACTCCTTCGGCGAACTCATCTCCGGCCGGGCGTTCCGCGGCGCGGGGCAGACCTTCCAGATCGCCCTCCAGCCCGGCACCGAGGCCTCCAACTACTCCGTCTCCTTCGGGGAGCCCTCCCTCCTGGGCTCCGAGTACTCCATGGGCATCAGCGCGTACGCGAGGCAGCGCGAACTCCGCCAGTACGACGACGACCGCATGGGCGGCAACCTCCAGTTCGGCCGCCGCTTCGGCACCCGCTGGACGGGCAACGTCTTCAGCCGCTTCGAACGCATCAACATCCGCGACATCGACCCCATCGCCCCCACCGACGTCTTCGCCGTGCAGGGCGACAGCGACCTCTCCAGCGTCGGCCTCTCCCTCACCCGCAACACCACCAACAGCCGGATCCGCCCCACGCAGGGCACCAAACTCGAACTCAGCGCCGAGCGCGTCGGCGCGCTGGGCGGCGACTACGACTTCACCAAACTCTCCACCGAGTACCTCATCTACCTCACCGTCGGAGAGGACTACCTGGGCCGAAAGTCCGTCCTCACGCTGCGCACCACTGTCGCCTACATCCCCGAGGGCCGCGACGACGCCCCGATCTTTGAGCGCTACTTCATGGGCGGCCGCACCTTCCGCGGCTACCGCTTCCGGGGCGTCTCCACTCGCGGCGAACGCAACAACCCCGCGCCACCCCCCGCCACCATCCCCTCCGATGACCCCGTCGGGGGCACCTGGTCCTTCTTCATCGGCCCCGAGTACGAGCACCCGCTCATCGACAAGATCATCAACGGCGTGCTCTTCGTCGACTCCGGCACCATCACCAACGACCCAGGGTTCGACGACTACCGCGTCTCCGCGGGCTTCGGCATCCGCCTCTACCTCCCCCAACTCGGCCCCGCCCCCCTCGCCTTCGACTTCGGCTTCCCCATCGTCAAGCAGGACGACGACGAAGAACGCGTCTTCTCATTCTCCGTCGACATCCCGTTCTGATCCCCCGCGGTGCGGGCCGCTCAGCACCCGCTCCCGCCACCGGCCGCGAAGTACGCCCCGATGTAGTCGCTCAGGTCGTCGGGGTCCGCCGTGCCGTCGCCGTTGAAATCCGCGCCCACGCACGGCGGCACCGCAAAGTAGCACGCGATGTAGTCGCTCAGGTCATCGGGGTCCACGCTCCCGTCACCATTGAAGTCCGCCGGGCAGGGGGTCGCGGGCGTCATCACGCTCAGACCGAAGGCGCTCCCGAACACGCCGAACGAAACCCCCGCGTTCACAAACGTCCCGTTCATGCCCTGGGACAAGGCGTACCGGTAGATGATGCTGCTGGTGGCGTGGATAGTCATCACCGCGTCCAGGGCCGGGTCATACGCGAGCCCGTGGCAGGCGTTGACGCCGCTGGGCAGGCTGGCCCAGATCGTCCGCGAGCCGTCGGCGGGCGAGATTCGCACGAGGCGCGCCGGGGTGGTCGAGTTGTCGGTCCCCCACAGCACACCGCGGGCCGTGTCCCACTCGAGCCCGGAGACGTTGCCCCCGCTGGCGGGGCCGATGGGCGTGGCCTGGCCCGTGGTGGTGTTGATGGCGTAGATCTGCCCGGTCGAGGCGGAGACGCCGTAGAGCACGCGCCCCGCGGGGTCATACCCCAACCCGCTCACGATCGCGCCGCCGGTGCCGGAGATGACGGCGCGGAGGGTCGCCGCGCCCGTCGGCGTGACCTCGTACAGGCCCAGCGCGCCGTCGCAGGCCCAGAAGCGGGCGGCGCGCGGGTTCCACGCGAGCCCCTGCCAGCGTGAGCCCACCTGCGCCACCTTGGTGAATCGCACGGGGTGGGCCGCCACCACGCCGAAGTTGTTGGCCTGATCGCCGATGGCGTACACCGCGCCGACGCCCCCGGTCGCGCTCCCGCGGCCCGTGCGGCACATCCCGATCGGTGCCGCCAGCGCCGCCTGAAGATTCGCGTTGGTGATCGGCGTCGCGTGGTTGCCCAGGTCGAGCCCGCCGTCAAACGTCCGGCACCCGGCAAGGTAGTGGATCCCCAGCACCGCGCCGCTCGATATCAGTTCCACCGCCGAGCCCGAGTTCCCGCCCGTCGTATCCACCTGGTACCGCACGGTGCTCCCAACCGCCGTCAGCGGACCGGTGTCAGTCTTCAGGGTGAAGTTCTGCTGGAGCGGCAGGTTGAAGCCGTCGGTCGAGCCGAAGCCGGTCACGCGAACCGCCTGCCCCGACGCGGCGGGGATGCTCGCCGCCAGCGTGTAGAACGCGCCGCCATACGCCTGCGGCGGCTGAAGGCCCGTCTCCGTGTTGGGGAACACGCCGAAGTAGCACCAGTCGTTGCCCGTGCCGCTGGTCTGGCGCTGCACGCTCGCGGCGTCGATGGCGTACTGGTGCGCCGGCGGCGGGAAGACGATCGAACCATCCGCGTTCGACGGCGGGTTGTTGAACGTGACGACGCTCCCCGTGCTGGGCTGCACGTGCCCCGCGGTGAGGAAGAACCGGTTCGTGTCGTCGAACATGAACCCCGTACCGATCGTCCCGCCGAAGCCGATCACCCGCCCGCTCCGCTGGTCGATTGACGGCACCCGATCATCGCCCAGGCACAGGTCCTGCGGCAGCAGCACGTCCGGCTCGCTCGCGATGACCTCGGCAATCACCACCCGGCTCGGGCCGGCGCCCGGGTGCGCGAGCACCTCGACGCGCACGCCGTCGCCGTTGAAGTACGCCGAGTAGAGACCCCACTGCACCAGCCCTTCCGCGTCAAGTGTCTGGATGGCCCCGTCGCGCAGCGAGGTGAGGCGCACCCGCGCCGCCCGCTCGGTGCCCACTGGCCCGGCGAGATCAGCCCCGGCAAACACCACCCGCGTCCACGCCGAGCCCTGCGCCCGAACATCCGTGGCGTACACCACCACCGGCCCTGCGCCGCCAACCGGCGGCGTCACCCACCCCGAGTCGCGCCCCACCTGCACAGTCCGCTGAACCAGTTGGGCCGCTCCGGGTGGCAGCGGCTGCGCGCACACCCCCGGAGCCAGCGCCGCAACGACCAAGGCCATGGCCACCGCGACCACGCCGCACCGTGCCGTGTCACGTCTCTCCGCACAGGGCCGCGGGGCGACCATGCTCGCTTTCTCCGCTCGCCTCACACACACCTCCGAGCGCGCCGAGGCTCCCTCATCGGCCCCGGGCCGGGCCAGCGTGGAGCCGCCCCGGGAATCCGGAGTTCGGCATCTACCGATACGCCCCGGAAGGCTCGGCGGTTGACCGGTTCTCGGACTCGGTCCACCTACCCAGCCCGCGGGGCGGTGGGCGTGTGTTTGGGTGCGGGCCCCACACGCGAAGCCGACGCCCGCTCGGGTTTTCCGATTCGATTGCTACACTCGACGCCCCGCCCGCCCCGCCGTGCCCCCCTCGCGCCGCGGCGCGTCGAGGCTGGCCGACCGCACCCCGAACTCCCCGTGGCTGAACTCTTTCAAACCCTGATCGCCGTCGTCGTCATCGGGAGCCTCTACGCGCTCATCGCGCTGGGCTACACGATGGTCTACGGCATCCTGAAGTTCATCAACTTCGCCCACTCTGATGTCTTCGTCCTCGGGGCCTGGCTCTCGTTCACCGTCGCCACGTTCCTCATCAGCCGGCTGGGCCTCAACGCCGAGGCCCTCCCCTGGTGGATCGGCGGGGTCGTGCTCATCTCCGCCATGACGCTCTGCTCGGCCATCGGGTTCGTCATCGAGCGCTTCGCCTACCGGCCGCTCCGCAAGGCCCCCCGCCTCAACGTGCTCATCACCGCCATCGGCGTCTCCCTCTTCCTCCAGAACTCGGGCCAACTCCAGTACACCATCGCCCCGGACCTGAAACTCCCCTTCGGCACGCGGCCCCAGCGCATGCCCTCCCTCCTCCCCGAGCGCGCACTCAACGACTCGACCATCGCCAAGGGCACCGCGCCCGCCGACCAGCCCGAAACCGGCACACGCCTCGATTTCCCCGTAACGCTGGAGCGCGGCAGGGTGTATCGGCTGGACCTGGTCACCGCCGATGGGCGGGAAATCTCTCGCGGGGTGCTCAACCCGTTGGCGCGTCCTGACGCCGAGCCGCGCGGCGAGTTCCCGACGCTCGACACAATCCCTCCCCTTGCACGGGCCGACGCGGCCGGCGCCCGCTACCGCCTCGTGCAGGCACCCACGGTCCCGATCCAGTTGGTCGACATCGCCATCGTCGGTTCGGCCCTGGTGCTCATGTTGGCGCTTGAGGTGCTCGTCTTCCGCACCAAAGTCGGGCGAGCCATGCGGGCGGTCTCCTTCAACGTCGAGACCGCTTCGCTCATGGGCATCAATGTCGATCGGATCATCTCCTTCACCTTCTGCCTGGGCGCGGCACTCGCCGCCGCCGCGGGATTCCTCAACGTCCTCAAGTACCCCGGCGGGCTCAACATCCCCGCCCACGAGACCTGGGTCCTCCTGGGCCTCAAGGCCTTCGTCGCCGCGGTCGTCGGCGGCATCGGCAACATCCGCGGGGCCGTGCTCGGGGGCTTCCTCATCGCCGGCGTCGAGCAGGGTGGCATCTACCTCGTCTACAACTTCATCGACCAACCCCTGGGAACTCGGCTGGCGACCAACCTGCGCGACGTGTACGTCTTCGCCGTGCTCATCCTCGCGCTGCTCTTCCGCCCCAGCGGGTTGCTGGGCACCACCGTCAGGGAGAAGGTCTGAGCCCGTGACGACACGCCCCAACGCCAGCACGTCGCCCGTTCCTTCGCCGCTGCCCGGCGCGGGCGCGTGGCCGCGCGCCTGGCTCCCGGTCGGCATCGCGCTGCTGGTCGCACTGCTCATGCAGTTCGGCTTCCCCGCCCTCACGGGAGAGTTCGTCTCGAAGGTCGGCCTCCAGGCCGGGATCGCCGTGATCCTCGCCGTCTCGCTCAACATCGTCAACGGCTACACCGGGCAGTTCTCCATCGGGCACGCGGGCTTCTTCGCCATCGGCGCCTACGCCGCCGCCGCCACCTCCGTGTACGGGTCCATCGCCATCTGGGGCGCGCCGGGTCGGCAGGCGGGCCTCCTGGGCACCGGGGTCCTGGGCTGGGGCGAGTTGCTGATGGTGGGCGGATGCGTCATCGGCGCGATCGTCGCGGCCCTCGCCGGCTATCTGGTCGGCCTGCCCTCGCTCCGCCTCCGCGGCGACTACCTCGCCATCGTCACGCTGGGCTTCGGCGAGATCGTCCGCGTGCTCCTCCAGCAGAGCGGACGCCTCCCGCGCACCGAAGAGGACGAACTGCTCCGCCTCCCCACCGCCGGCGAACTCTTCCCTCCCCCGCTCGGCGGCGCGCAGGGCTTCGACGACGGCGTCGTGCCCTACGCCTCCCTCTTCTGGGTCTACCTCCTCGCGGGCATCACCTGCATCGTCGCCTTCCGCCTCAAGCAGAGTTCCATGGGCCGCGCGTTCCTCTCGATCCGTGAGGACGAGATCGCCGCTCGCGCCATGGGCGTGGACATCGCCCGCTACAAGGTGCGGGCCTTCGTCATCGCCGCCTTCTTCGCGGGCATTGCCGGCGGCCTCTACGCCCACAGCGGCTCGGTCATCCAGCCCAAGGACGCCGGCTTCGCCCGCTCCTTCGACGTCATCATCATGGTCGTCCTGGGCGGCATGGGCTCGATCTCCGGGGCCGTCGTCGCCGCCCTGGTCCTCAGCGCCCTGCCCGAACTGCTCCGCGACTTCGACGCCTTCCGCCTCATCATCTACGCCCTTCTCCTCATCATCATGATGATCGTCCGCCCCCAGGGCCTCTTCGGCGTGCGCGAGATCTGGGACTTCTTCCCCCGCCGCCGCGCCGCCACGCCCGCCACCCCACCCGCGGGGGCCACGCCGTGACCAACGACGCGCCTCTCCTGGATGTCGCCGGCATCGGCATCACCTTCGGCGGCCTCAAGGCCGTGCAAGACCTCTCCCTGCGCATCCCCCGCGGCGGGCTCCACGGGCTCATCGGGCCCAACGGCGCGGGCAAGACCACCGCCTTCAACCTCCTCACCGGCGTCTACCAAACCCAGACCGGCCGCATCACCCTCGATGGCCGCCGCGTCGACGGCCTCAAGCCCCACGAGATCGCCCAGGCCGGCCTCTCCCGGACCTTCCAGAACATCCGGCTCTTCCCCAACCTGTCGGTCATCGACAACGTCCGCGTCGCCTGCCACCTCCGCGGCAGCCACTCGCTCGCAGGCACACTCCTGCGCTCGCCGGCGCACCTGGAGCAGGAGCGCCGGGTCCTGGCGCGGTCACGTGAACTCCTCGCGGTCTTCGGTCTCCACACACGCGAGCACGAGCAGGCCAAGAACCTGCCCTACGGCGACCAGCGCCGCTTGGAGATTCTCCGCGCCATGGGCACCGAGCCCAAGGTGCTCCTCCTCGACGAGCCCGCCGCGGGCATGAACCCACAGGAAAAAAAGGACCTCGCCGCCGCCATCAACCGCATCCGCACAGAGTTCGGGCTCACCATCCTGCTCATCGAGCACGACATGGGCCTGGTCATGGACATCTGCGAGCACATCACCGTGCTCGACTACGGCGTCACCATCGCCGCCGCTCCGCCCGCCGAAATCCAACGCAACCCCAAGGTCATCGAGGCCTACCTCGGCGAACCGGCCGGAACATGACGATGCCGCTGCTGAAGGTCGACAACCTCCACATCGCCTACGGCGCCGTCAAGGCCCTCCACGGGATCTCCCTCGCCGTGGAACCAGGGGAGATCCTCACCCTGATCGGCTGCAACGGCGCCGGCAAGACGACCACCCTCCGCGGGATCTCAGGGATGGTCCGTCCGCGCCAGGGGACCGTGGAGTTCGACGGGCAGTCGATCGTCGGCGTGCCCCCGCACCAACTGGTCCGCCGCGGGCTCGTCCACGTGCCCGAAGGACGCGGGATCTTCGCGAACCTGACGGTGGAAGAAAACCTGGACCTCGGCGCGTTCACGCGCACCGACGCCGCGGGCATCGCCGCCGACCGCGAACGGGCTCTCACGCTCTTCCCGCGCGTCAGGGAACGGCTCCGCCAACTCGCCGGCACGCTCAGCGGCGGGGAGCAGCAGATGCTGGCCATCGCCCGGGCACTCCTCGCCCGCCCCAAACTGCTCCTCCTCGACGAACCCTCCCTCGGCCTGGCCCCCCAACTGGTCCAGACGATCTTCGCCATCATCCGCGAGATCAACTCGCAGGGCGTGACCATCCTGCTGGTGGAGCAGAACGCCAACATGGCCCTGCACGTTGCCCATCGCGCCGTGGTCCTCGAAACCGGAGCGGTCCGAATGGCCGGGCCTGCCGCCGAACTGGCCGCCAGCGACGAGGTTCGCAAGGCGTACCTTGGTCATGGCTAGGCCCTCGCGCGTGCTGATCGTGTGGAACGAGGGGTCGGGGTACGGGCGCGCCGCATCGCTCGCCCGCGCGTGTGCCGACGCCCTCCTTCCCACGTTCCCCGTCACACTCGCGCCCGCCGGATCCGGCCTGCCCGATCCCCTCGCCGATGCCACCGACGACGACCTCGCGGTCCTCGTCGGCGGCGACGGCACCGTCCACCACGCCCTCCCCTCCCTCCTCCGCACCAGAGCCGCCGCGTACCAGGTCCCCACGGGCACGGAGAACCTCTTCGCACGCGACTGGGGCATGACGCGCGATCCGGCGCGCCTGCGCGGAGCCATCCAGCGCTGGCGCGTGACACGCGCCGACCTCGGGGCCATCGACGCGCGCCCCATGGCCATCATGGCCAGCACCGGCTTCGACGCCTCCATCATCGCCCGCCGGGCCGCCGCCACGCGCCGCGGCGAGGGCCACCTCGCCTACCTCTTGCCCCTCGTGGAGGAACTGGTTCGCCCGACCTTCCCGCGACTCAGCCTGACCATCGACGGCCGAACGCTCGTGCAGGCGCAGCCCGGCCTGGCAATCGTCGCCGTCAGCCGCCAGTACGCCGCACGCCTCGATCCCCTCGACCGCGCCCGGACCGACGACGGGCTCCTCGATGCCGCGTTCCTGCCCTGCGCGTCTCGTGCCGAGGCCTTCGTGCTCGCCCTGCACGCCTGGACGCGAAGGCTCGACGACCTGGAGGGCGTCCACCGCGCACGCGGCCGCGCGGTTCAGGTCGTCTCACACGATGGCCCCGCCCCCGTCCAGGCCGACGGCGAGCGCCTCGACCCACGCTCGGCGTGGCGCGCCGAAACGCTCCCCGACACGCTCCGCGTGCTCGACGCGCGGGACCTCTAGCGCGCCCGCGCGACCGACGCGGGAGTGTCCTCCCGCCCCTGCGCGATCGCGTCAAGCAACAGCCCCAAAAGCCGCCGCGCGTGCGGGCCCGGCTCGCCCGTTCCAACCCGCCTCCCGTCGAGGCTCGGCACGCTCGTCACCAGCGTCGTCGTCCCCACAAGGATCACCTCGCTCGCCGATTCGAGTTCCTCCGCCCGCACCGCCCGCTGCTCGATCGCCGGGTCAAGGTCGATCAGTATGTCCCGCGTCACCCCGGCAAGGATCGACGCGCTCTCCAGTGAGGGCGTCACGACCCGCCCCCGCTCCCCCGGGGGGGCCGGCGTCACGATGAACACGTTGGTGTACGAGCCCTCCGTCACCAGACCGTCGCGGACCAGGATCGCCTCCTCGCCGCCACGCTCCGCCGCGGCCACCGACGCCAGCAGATTCCCCAGCAGCGAAATCGACTTCACCTGCCCGCGCAGCCACCGGAGGTCCGGCTGCACGCTCGCCGCCTTCGTCGCGGGCTCAGGCACATCCCGCCCGCCCGCCAACAACCCCGCCCGCGGCAGTTCCGGCAAAGGCGTGCAATACCCCATCACCGTCGGACGCGTCCCCGGCACCGGCACCCGGCTCCGCACCGGCGCGCCCGCCGGCGGCGTCCCGCGCGTCACCTGCCAGTAGATAAACGCATCCGTCAGCCCGTTGGCGTCCAGCAGTTCATCCGTCAGCCGGGGGAGGCTCGACGCGTCCCACGCGATGCCCACGGCATCCAGCCCCTCCTGCATCCGCCGAGCGTGCCGCTGCATCCCGATCACCCGCCGCCGCGCGGGGTTGTGCCCGAGAGCGGGCAGCAACGCGGCCCGAAGGCCCTCGTAGATCCCGTCGCCGAAGAGAAACCCCCGGTCGAAGACGCTGACGCGCGCTTGCTCAACGGGCACGAGTTCGCCATCGAGGTGCACGATCACAGCGGGAGGATAGATCGACCCGACCGCCTCATCGTCACCACTCAACGCCCGCGCCCGCCGTCCGAGGCTCAGCACTCCCCGGCGAAGTACGCCGCGATGTAGTCTGCAAGGTCATCGGGATCGACCCGCCCGTCGGCGTTCATGTCCAGACGGCGGTCGAAGAAGCGGTCGCCGCGCTGGATGGAGAAGTACCCCGCGATGTAGTCCGACAGGTCGTCGGGGTCGACGTTGCCGTCGAAGTTGAAGTCGATCACGCAGTCCGGGATGGAGCCCCCGTCGCCCGGCTCGCCGTTGAGGATGTTCAGGGCGCTGGTGTCCATCAGCGCGGGGACGTAGTTGGTCCGGCTTCGGCCGAAGTTCAGCGCGCCCCCGGCCGTCCGACCCGACCAATCGGAGTTCGGCACGGGCACCCAGCGCCCGGACGCCGCGTCCTCCATGAACTCGTGCATCTCGCTCCCGTTGGAGATGAACAGGTGCCCCTGGTCGTCGAGTTGCATGGACCGGATGGAGTTCACCCCGGGAAGGGTGAACGTCCGCACAAGATCGAGCACGGGGTTGGCGGCGTTGGGGCGCACCACGCGGACCGACCCGTCGCCCTGGTGCGCGAGAAAGATGTCCGGGCCGCTCGGCGCCGGACAGACCGACCCGTCGCCTTCGAGGTCCACCCCGGGGGGCAGCCGAAGGTTGGCGCGGACCGACCCGTCGGCGACGGCGATGATCAGTCGGTCGTTCACCGTGGAGAGGATGTGCGTCTCGTCGGTGCGGTCGTCGCAGAAGATGTCCGCGGGCAGCGCGCCCGTCGGCAGCACGAGCGTCTGCACCGCGGGGAGCAGCAGCCCCTGAGCGGTCACGATCTTGATGACCGACCCGTCCCCGGCCCAGATGCGCCCGTGCCGATCCACCGCCACCTTGCCCGGGTCGTCGAGCGGGATCACCTCCTCGACCGCGTCGGTCACGCGGTTGTGCCGGAACAGCGCGTGGTCCGTGCGCGACCGGCTGGCCGAGAAGAAGACGTGCGCCTTGTCCAGGCCGATGGCCAGATCGGCAACCTGCGAGATGCCCGTCAGCCGGACCAGCCGCTCGGGCTCCTGCGGCTCGGTGGTCAGCGCGATGGGCGTGACGAACTTGATGTGCGGGATGTCGCCCACCGAGACGGGCGTGATGGCGAACTGCGGCCAGATCACCAACACCGTGTCGATGAACCGCCCATCGCCCTTCTCGACCAGGCGGTACTGCGTCCGGTTGTTCGAGCCGTTCTGCGAGGCGTAGCGGAAGTTCGCCGTCACCGCCTGGAGCGTGTACTTCTCCGTGCGGAAGGGCGACTGCATGGTGAGCCTTCCGGCGACGTTCCCCTCGTCGGCTGCGGGGTCGCGGACGAGCATCTGCCCGTTCTGGAACCCCACCAGAGACATGCAGTGGCCCCCGCCGCGCGTCCAGACACCCGTGGAGGGCGACTGCTCGTACCGCCCGTAGCAGACGGCGACAAGCCCGCCCAGGAGCATGTGGAATGAGAGATCGAACGGCGTGGGCGCGAACCCGCCGGCGGCCCAGTACACGTCGGAGGTGAACTTGAACCCGGTGATGAGGTTGTACGCGGCGAGGCCGTTCTCCGCGCCCGTGCCGTTCGTCCCGTCGGCGCCGTCGGTGGCCATGAGCGTGCCGAGGGTGTTGATGAGCGTGGTGCCCGCGTTGTAGTTGGCCGGCGCGGCCCAGTTCCGCGGGCCGGGGAAGCCCAGGGTGGCAGTCGGGATCCCGTGGTTGGCGGCGTAGGCGTAGAGGTTCATGGCGGACGTGGGCACGCAGTGCATCCCGCCGTTGCCCGCGAGCCCGGTGCGGCGCTGGTCCAGATCGGGGATGCCGAGGCGGTACACGTCAAGTTGGGCAAGGCACGAACCGGCCCCCGCGAGGAGGGCCAGGACGGCGAGAGCCGGGCGGTGTTCGGTGCGCATGCGGCTGCTCCTGCGGGCTGGTCACGGGTCTGACGGGGAGAGAGCGCACGAGCGCGGGCCTCAGGCCAAGGAATGTGGGCACCCGAGGCGCGCGGAAGGGCTCGACCGATCACCTACAGGATGACAGACCTCCGGCCCGCCGCAAGGGCCGGCTGGAGAAACACCGCGCTTTTGCGCGCACCCGCGACGCGAAGGGGATTCCGCCCGCATCGGGAGGCGGGTTGGGGCGCCGGGCTAGGCCTTGGCGAAGGTGAAACTCTTGCCCTTCACGTCCACGAGCACCTGGTCCCCCGGGCCGAAGTGGCCCTGGAGGATGCGCGAGGCCAGCGGGTTCTCGATGCGCTGCTGGATGACCCGCTTGAGGGGGCGGGCGCCATAGGCGGGATCCCAACCCTCCGCGGCGAGGAGGGCCATGGCCTCTGCCGACAGGGTGAGCGTGATCTCGCGCTCGGCAAGACGGGTCCGCAGGCGGGAGAGTTGGATCTCGACGATCTGGCCCAGGTGCTCGCGCTTGAGTTGGTGGAAGACGACCGTCTCGTCGATGCGGTTGAGCAGTTCGGGCCGCATGAAGGTCGTGCCCTGCATCGCCTGCTGGGCCTTGATGGTCGCCTCGATCACCTGGGGGGACATGCCCGTGGCCTTGCCCAGTTCGGCCATGGCGGCCCCGGCGGGCCCGCGGCGGAGCAGGTCGCGCACCGCCGCGTCGATCTCCCAGTCCTCGGCGCCGCTGGCGGCGAGTTCCTGGATCATCTGCGAGCCGAAGTTGCTGGTCATCACGATGATGGCGTTCTTGAAGTCCACGGTGCGGCCCTGCCCGTCGGTGAGGCGGCCATCGTCGAGCACCTGGAGGAGCACGTTGAAGACGTCGGGGTGGGCCTTCTCGATCTCATCGAGGAGGATCACGGCGTAGGGCCGGCGGCGGATCGTCTCCGTCAGCGCGCCGCCCTCCTCGTAGCCCACGTAGCCCGGGGGCGCGCCGATGAGGCGGCTCACCGCGTGCTTCTCCATGTACTCGCTCATGTCGATCCGCACCATCGCGTCTGCGGTGTCGAAGAGAAACTCCGCCAGTGCCCGGCACGTCTCGGTCTTGCCCACGCCGGTGGGCCCGAGGAAGAGGAACGAGCCGATCGGGCGGTTGGGATCGCCCAGGCCCGAGCGGGCGCGGCGCACGGCGTCCGCGACGGCGCGGAGGGCCTCGTCCTGCCCGACGACGCGCTTGCCCAGTTCCTGCTCCATCCGCACGAGTTTCTCTCGCTCGCCCTCGACGAGCCGGGCGACGGGGATCCCCGTCCACGCCGCGACCACCTCGGAGATCGCCTCCGCGTCGACCTCTTCCTTCACCAGGGCGTCGCCCTTGATCTGACGCTCGGCGAGGGCCTTCTCCGCGGCGGCGAGTTTCTTCTCGAGTTCCTTGACCTCGCCGTACTGGATCCGGGCGGCCGTCTCGAGGTCTCCCCGGCGCTGCGCCTGCTCCAACTGCGTGCGCTTGGCGTCGATCTGTTCCTTGACGCCCTTGACGGCGTCGAGGTCTTTCTTCTCCTCCTGCCAGCGTGCGGTGAGGGCGCGGTTCTTCTCCTGCAACTCGGCCAGGTCGCGCTCGATCTTGGCGAGTTGGGCCGCGGAGCCCTTGGCGGAGTCGTCGGTCCGCCGCTCGGCGGTTTCCATCTTCAGGGCCTCGCGCTCGATCTCGAGTTGCATGATCTTGCGGCGCAACTCGTCGAGTTCGGTGGGCATCGAGTCATTCTCGATGCGGAGGCGGCTGGCGGCCTCGTCGACCAGGTCGATGGCCTTGTCGGGGAGGAAGCGGTCGGCGATGTAGCGGTGGCTGAGTTGGGCGGCGGCGAGGATGGCCGAGTCGAGGATCCGCACGCCGTGGTGCGCCTCGTAGCGCGGCTTGAGCCCGCGGAGGATGGCGACGGTCTGCTCGACGCTGGGCTGGCCCACGAACACGGTCTGGAAGCGGCGCTCGAAGGCCGGGTCCTTCTCGATGTGCTTGCGGTACTCGTCGAGCGTGGTGGCGCCGATGCAGCGGAGTTCACCCCGCGCCAGGGCGGGCTTGAGCAGGTTGCCGGCGGAGACGGCTCCCTCGGCCTGCCCCGCGCCGACGATCGTGTGCAGTTCGTCGATGAAGAGGATGATCGAGCCCTGGGCCGCGGTCACCTCGCGGAGCACGCCCTTGAGGCGCTCCTCGAACTCCCCGCGGAACTTGGCGCCGGCGAGGAGCGCGCCAACGTCCAGCGCGAGCAACTTCTGGTCGCGCATCGATTCGGGGCAGTCGCCCGAGACGATGCGGAGGGCCAGGCCCTCGGCGATGGCCGTCTTGCCCACGCCGGGCTCGCCGATGAGGACCGGGTTGTTCTTGGTGCGGCGGCTGAGCACCTGCATGACGCGGCGGATCTCCTCGTCTCGCCCGATGACGGGATCGATCTTGCCCTGCTCGGCCTTCTGCGTCAGGTCGATGGTGTACTTCTTGAGGGCCTCGAACTGCGTCTCGGCGCCGGGGTCGCTCACGTTTCGCACGCCCGAGGCCTGGCGGATGGCCTTGACGGCGGCCTCCAGCCGCTTGCGGTCCGCGCCGCTCACGGACAGCACCTCTTTCGCGGGCCCGTTCACCTCCGCGAGGGCGAGCAGCAGGTGCTCGATGGAGACGTACTCGTCGCTCATCGCCTTGGCCGCGGCGTCGGCCTTCGCCAGCACTTCCATCAGCGCCCGCCCGCCCTGACCCGGGCTGGTGGAGCCGCTGACTGTGGGCAGACGTTTCACTTCGCCGTCGGCGATGGAGGCGGCGCGGGTGGCATCGGCGCCGGCCTTGGTGAGGATCGACCACGCCGGACCCGAGCGGTCCTTGAGCAACGCCGCGAGGACGTGCAGCCCGGTCATCTCCGCGTGGTTGCGGCCCATGGCGTCGGTCTGGGCGTCGGCAAGGGCCTGCTGAGCGAGGGTGGTGAAGCGGTCCTGGCGCATGATGATCTCCGTCGGCGGGCTGCCGCCCGTCCTGGCGCAGATGGGTGCAATCGGCGCGCCAGCCGAAGGCCCCGGGAAACGCGGGGCGTGGGGCTACGCGGGCCCTGCGCCGGGCCTGGGTGTCAGCCCGACGGGCAACCTGCCGGATCGGCAGGCGTGGGGGCCACCCTATATCGGGCGTGCCCGCGTGGCCGGGTTCCGGTACGCTCAGGGGATGAAGCAGCACGCGCTCCGGGGGGGCCTCGCCGTGATTCTGGGCTTGGTGTTGGTCGCGGCCTCGGGGCCCCGGGCGGACGCCGCCCCGGCCAGGGACGACAAGGACAAACTGGCTCCGCCACCAGCCGTCACCACGGGCAGCGTGGCGACGCGGGCCCCGGGCCCGGCGGTCGGTGCCGGGAAGGCGGGTGGGGGTGAGGAGACGATCGCGTACCGCGCCACCGCGGGCGTGCTCCCGCTGCTGGACGAGAAACTCAAGCCCAAGGCGCAGGTGTTCTACGTCGCGTACGAGCGCCTTGAGAACGGCGAGCCGATGCCCGCCGGATCACGCCCGATCACGTTCGCGTTCAACGGCGGGCCGGGCTCGTCGTCGGTGTGGCTGCACCTTGGCGCGCTGGGCCCGGTGCGCGTGAAGATGGGCCCGGAGGGCGAGGTCGTCAAGGCGGCGGGCGAACTGGTTCCCAACGACGCCACCTGGCTGCGGTTCACGGATCTGGTGTTTATCGACCCGGTGAGCACGGGCTATAGCCGGGCCGAGGACGACCAGGACCCCAAGCAGTTCCACGGGCTCGACGAGGACGCGCGGGCGGTGGGGGACTTCATCCGGCTGTACCTGACCCGCGCGCAGCGGTGGCAGTCACCCAAGTACCTCACTGGGGAGAGTTACGGCACGACGCGGGCGAGCGTGCTCGCCGCGGACATCCAGAGCCGCCTGGGCGTGTTCCTCGACGGGGTTGTGCTGGTCTCGCCCATCCTGCAGTTTCAGACCACGTCGTTCGAGGTGGGCAACGACGTGGTGTACCCCTTGTACCTTCCGTCGTACACCGCGACGGCGTGGCACCACAAGAAACTCTCCGGGCCGCTCGCGGCGGACCTGAGCGCGGCCGTCGCGGCGTCGGAGGTCTTCGCCCGCACCGAGTACACGCTCGCCCTGATGGAGGGGAGCGACCTCGCCCCCGCGCGGCGCGATGCGGTGGCGCAGCGATTGAGCGAACTGACGGGGCTGTCAAAGGCCTACATCCTGCTGTGCGACCTGCGCCCGACGCTGGGCCAGTTCACCAAGGAACTGCTTCGCGACCGGGGCCTGACGGTCGGTCGGCTGGACAGCCGGTACACGGGCGTGGACCGCAGCGCCGTGCGGGAGACGCCCGAGTACGACCCGAGTTACGCCGCGATCCAGGGGCACTACACGGCGGCGCTGAACACGTACGTGCGCGGAACGCTCAAGTTCGAGAGCGACCTCAACTACGAGATCCTGACGGGGAACGTGCACCCGTGGAACTACCCGCAGCGGAACCGGTACGCGAACGTGGCCGAGTCGCTGCGGAGCGCGATGTCGTTCAACCCGAACCTGCGTGTGCTGGCGCTGAGCGGGCACTACGACTTCGCGACGCCGCAGTACGCGATGCGGTACACGATCGCGCACATGGGCCTGAGCGCGGCGCAGCGGGCGCGGATCAGCCAGGTGTTCTACGCCAGCGGGCACATGATGTACGTGCGGGACGCCGACCGGATCAAGGTGTACGACGACGTGGCGGCGTTCTACGCGGGCGGGCAGCCCGACGAGCGGCGGTGAGGAGCCCGAGCCGTCGAAGCCCCGAGCGCCAGGCACGCGAGCACCGCGGACGCGGAGGCGTTGGTCGCCAGGAGCGGCGCCCAGGACTCGACGGTCTGCGTGGTGAAGCCGCACCCGCAACCCGAGGGCCGGACCGGGGGCCGGATCGTGAGCGCGAGGCAGTAGGCCGCCAGCCCCGCGAAGACCGCGGCGCACAGCCCGCATGCCCGCGCGGTTCGCCGGCAGAGCAGCGCCCACACCGCGGCGCACGCCACGAGGAACTCGAGCGCGGGCGCGGCGAGCACCGCGGCGGAGGCCCCGATCGGCGGCACAACCCCGTGAGCCTCCAGAGCCTTTCGGAATGAAGCGGGGTCCAGCAGTTTGCTGGTCCCGGCGACGATCAGCACCGCCGCTGCGCACAACGCCGCACCCTGTCCCGCGAGGACCAGCAAGGCGTGTCGGTTCATCGCGCTCGCTTCCACGCGATCAGCCCGAGGACGACCAGCACGCTCCCGCTCAGGAGCAGCGGCCAGGCGATGGCGTGGCCATCGCTGCCCGATGCAGTCCGGCGGGCGAGTTCCGCGGCGCCGACCCCGGGCGGGAGCAAGGGCAAGGGCACACCCGATGGGACTTCTTTCGCGCCCACCTGAGCGGCCCGCTCGGCGACCGCGCCCCGCTCGAATGCGGCCAGATCGTCGCCGATGGACCGCGCCCTCACCAGGGCCATGCCGTCCTCGGCGGGCCCGTCGCGACCGCCGAGGAACGCCACGAAGGGCGTGCCCGCGGGAGACTCGGGATAGGTGAAGACTGTGGGACTGTCCACGCGGTCGTGCTTGTACGATTGAACCCGTCCGCGCGCGTCGAACTGGATGGTCGCGACGCTCGGGTTGGCCGACGTCCCGAACACCGCCGGGTCGCAGATCAGCACGGTGTGCTCGCAGAGCACGTCGGCCTCCCACCCGTCGCCCGCCCGCCGGGCCGCCTTCACCCGGTCGGGCCAGGCCAGCAGGTCGATGCCGATGCGCGAGGGCATGGCTTGTCGCACGCCAATTTCGGCGGACGGGAACCCCTCCGACCACTCGATGGGCGCGTTGGGCGGGAGCGCGCCGCGGTACCGCGCGCCGCTCGGCTCGACACCCGAGATCGCCGAGCCGATGAGCGACCACGCGCGTCCCCTCGCGTGGACGGAGAAGAGCCTGAACTGGCGGACCGGGTCGGGGCGCTCGTACATGGCTTCGCCCGACACCGCCCAGGGCGAGCGCGCACGGAGCCACTTGAGAAACTCACCGGTTTCATCTCGTGCGCCCGCGGCTGCGGCGGCGCAAAGCATGATGGCGGCGCAAACGTTCATGGTGCTCCCCTCTAGTGCTCGGTTGTCGAGCACCCCCCGCCGCAGCGGTCGCCGCTCAGGACGAACACCACCGCGCTGCTACTCTCCAACTCCGGCTGCTGGTAATCCGGAACCCAGCAGCACACCGAGGCGCCGGGCTCGTTCACAACCGTGCATAACTGCAGACGGGTGAAGCCCGGATGCGGACCATTGCACGTCAGGGCAATCGCGTTCTTGTAGGTTTGGCAGAACATCGACTGTTGGAAGTTGTTTATTTTCGTCCAGCCGCACGCCCATGGCGGCATCACGTCGGACACGCTCGTGGGGCAGATCGTCACGGTCCCGCAGTTGATGCCCGCGGAGCGCGTACACGATCCGGTGTACCAATAGCAACTCGCTACCAGCGCCGTCGCGCTCATGCCGGACGCCAGTGCAGCGGTGGCCCAACGAGTCGCATGCTCGATCATGGTGAACCCCCGGATCGTGATCGATCAACCCCTCGCGCTCCGTCCCATGTACTCCAGATCGGCACGCCGATGCCGAACTCGATCGGGCGATCCGGGTACGGCAGGTAGTTCAACCAGCGGCCCAACTCCGCACTCCCGTCGCAAAACACGACGGGCCCCACCGGGCGTGACTCCGGCAGACAACACCAGTTGTCGCTCTTGGGGCCGGAGGTGATCTTGTGGTTGTACAGAAGGCCCTTGGCGTCGGGGTGGCTCACGTCCGCCGCTCGCACCGCCGCGGGCGGCGACCGGTGCGGATCCCGACAGTTCCCTGGCCTCATGGCCTCCCACGGGAAGACCGCCGCCAGCGTGAGTGTGTGATGCGTCAGTTCGTCGGCTTCTTCAACGGATAGGTTCGGGTCGGACTCGCGCAGCCGCTCGATGGTCCCCGCGGCTCGGAGCGTCTGCGCCCACCGGACGGATGCCCTGAACGCCGTGTCGAATCCGACAGGGTACACCCCGCGCTGGTCGTTCACATACACGTTGATGAGCGAGGCATTCTGCCGCATCACCGCCATGTCCGCCGATCGCTTCGCCGCGTCGATCGAGTTGCGGACCGCCGGCATCACCAGCGCGGCGAGCATCATGAGCACGCCGATCACCACCACGACCTCCACGATCGTGAACGCACGACTCGGGGCTGCTTTGGGCGTGCGGCACTTCATGCATACCAGTTTACCCCCCCCCTGTACCCCTTCGTCAAGGGGGTTCTCTCAAAGTTTGTAACCCTCAGCGGCTCATAGACTTCGCGGCTTGCGAGCCTCCCGGAGATTCTCACTTGGCCAACCCATGGCGTCGCGTGCTGGTGTGTGTCCTCTTTGCGCAAGTGGCCTTGTGGACCGGCGCGGGGGGCCCGAGCCCATGCTGGGCGAGTGCTCCGCAGCCGGTGGGGATCCCGGCTTCGGTTCTCGTCGAGCGCCCACTGCAAGCCGCGCTGGATGACGCGACGGCCCGCAACCGATTCCTCATCGTCGTCACCAGCCCGACGCGCGAGAAGGCGAAGGAGAACCAGGCGCTGTGGGACAACCCCGCGCTGGCGTCGTGGTGCGCGCGCCATGCCGTGGTCGCGCACATCACGGACCGCGACACGATCAAGACACTGCAAGAGGCGGGCCTCGTCACCGGCGTGCCCGACCAGCCGCTGCTCTTCCGCAACGGCAAGCAGGAGCGCATGTTCGGCTCATCGCCCAAGGAGGGCGGGGGCGTCGCCGGGGTGCGCCTCCGCCAGCCCCCGAAGGACGCCCGGCCGACCAAGAACGGCGGCCCGCACACCTCGCTGCGCCTCGTGATGCGGCTCGAATGGACGCTCAGGTCGTTCCGGACGCGGGACGAGGCCTGGCACACGGCCCATCTGGCCTCCAACCCGCCGGCCAACCCCGAGCCCCTGCCGCCGCTGTTCCGCGAAGCACGCGAGGGTGCCGCCCCTGTTCCCGAGGGCCCCGACGCGACGCTGGGCGAGTCCGACGCGGTGGACGCGATGGCGCGGTTCCTGACCGCGGTGCGCGATGGAGATTCCAAGGCCGCGGAGCCGGCGGGGAACATCGCGCGCGCGGTCGGCCTGATGACGTGGCTGTGGGAGCGCGGGGCGGGCGAGGCGGCCTTTGAGCCCGTTCTGCTGGGCACCGCGGCGCGGTGGTCTAAGGTGGTGGGGGAGCGCGAGCCGGTGGCGCGGGCGCGGCTGGAGGCTCTGCGCCTGCGGGCCGCGGGCGACTTTCCGGCGCTGGTTGATGACGACCGCGCGTTCTACCTGTGGCTGATGCTCGCGCGGGCCGGGGCGGCGCACGTGGAAGCGCTCGACACGCTCGATGCAGCGCTTGACGATCCGGATGCGGCGGGCATGATGCCGCGGGCCGACCGTCTGATTCTTGAATCCATGCTGCCGTGGGCGAACTGGGCGGATCCGTGGACGCTGCCGGGCGTTGCCGACGGGTCGTCTCCCGCGCGGCGCCTGCGTGCGGCACTCGACGCCAAGCCGCCCAGGAACGTGTCAGCGGCGGAGTGGGCCCGCGTGCAGGCTTTCCGCCGATGGCTGCTGGCGGTGGGGGGGTGTCGGCACTACGCGCTGTGCCTGGCGGGCGGTGCTGCGCGGGAGGCTGAGGCCGGGGCGATCGCGGAGATCCTGCGCGGTACGCCGGGACTGGACGCGACGGTGCTGGGGGCGAGTCCGATCGGCACGTGGCTGGCAGCGGCGGCGATCGCCGAGGGTGAGGCGCGGGCCGAGCACGTCGCGTGGCTGGAGGCCGACCCGTCGCCCGCGGCCCGCAGGTTGGAAGGCCATGCCCGGGCGCAGATCGCGGCGCGGGGGCAATAGGTCATCGCCGAGTGCCCGCAGGGCCGGTCCCTGCGATGGGCTTGAACCGGCGGAGAATCGAGCCGTGCACGACGTGCAGGTCACAATCAGCCTGGAACTCTCGCGGCTGGTCGCGGCGGAGATCCTCAGAAACCCGGAGTTGGTGAGCGTGGCGCGCGACAACATCGCCCGCTGGAGAGCCCGCAACGCGGGCGCGCCGACGCTGCTCCGGTGTTACGACGAATGGGCGGGGATCCTTGAGCGCCCGGTGGAGGAGATCGCCGCGATCCTCGTGGCGGAAACCGAAGAGGGCCAGCGGCTGCGGCAGAACTCACCCTTCCCGGGCGTGCTGGACAACCAGACGGTGTGGGCTGTGAAGCGGAGGGTCCGCGATGACCAGGCCGCAACTTGAGCGCATCCTGCGCGCAGCAGGGGCCATATCAGGCGCGCCGGAGTTCGTGGTAATTGGCTCGCATGCGCTGCTGGGCGCGGCTGGATCGACTCCTCAACTCCGCTTCAGGTTCTCCCGGCTGATCATCAGTTCCAGCGTCTGGCAGACCAGGTCCACCTCGCGCTCGCTCAGGCGGTTGTGAAACGGGACTGCGATCGTCCGCGCGCTCACGCTCTCGGCGATCGGGAAGTCCCCGGGCTTGAACCCGAACATCTCGCGGTAGAACGGCTGCAGGTGGATGCACGGGAAGTAGTCGGCCGCGCCCACGTCGTGGCGGCGCATGCCCTCGATGATCCGGTCGCGCTCGTCGCGCGTGTACGTGGCGGAGAGCCGCACCACAAAGACGAACCAACTCATCACCGTCTCGGGGAGGAGGGTGGGGAGCATGAGGTCCGGGCTGCACATGAGCCGCTGCATGTACATGCTGGCGACGCGCTGGCGGCGCTCGGTGATCTCGTCGAGCCGGCGCATCTGCACCACGCCCAGGGCGGCGTTGATCTCGCTGAGGCGGTAGTTGTACCCAAGCCGCTCGTGCATGAGCCACGAGCCGACGCCCGGACCCTGGCCCGCGCCCAGGCCGCCCATGCCCACCGCCACGCCGCTGTGCATCCCGGGCGTGCCGGGCATCGAGGGCACGGGCCGACCCTGGCTCCGCAGGCTTCGGCACAGGTCGGCGAGGCGCTTGTCGTCGGTCACGATCATCCCGCCCTCGCCGGTGGTGATCTGCTTGTTGGGATAGAACCCGAACACGCCGATCCGCCCGAACCCGCCCGCGGGCCGGCCCTTGAGCGAACAGCCCAGCGCCTCGCAGCAATCCTCCACGATCGGGATCTCGTGCTTGGCGGCGATCTGGACGTACGCGTCGAAGTGCGCGGGGTTGCCGAAGGTCTCGACGGCCATGATCGCCTTGGTCCGCCTGGAGATGGCTTTCTCGAGCCGCTCGGGGTCCATGTTGAGCGTCTTGGGGCAGATGTCCACGAACCGCGGCGTCGCGCCCACATACAGGATTGGGTTGGCCGAAGCGATGAAACTGAACGGCGTCGTGATGACCTCATCGCCCGGGCCGACGCCCAAGGACTGGAGCGCCATGTGCAGCCCGGCGGTCCCGGAAGAGCACGCGATGGCGTGCTCCCGCCCGGTGCGCACGCTGACGAGTTTCTCGAACTGCTCCTGCACCGGGCCGATCGACAGCCGCCCCGAGCGGAGCACCGCGAGGACGGCCTGCTCCTCCAGTTCGGTGATATCGGGCCTGGAAAGGGGGATCTCGTGGGGCATGGCGGAGCCCGTGGGCCGGGAAGGGTGCGCGGTCGGATCGCCGGCGGCGGGTGAGTGCAGCATAGCCGGGGTTATCGGCACTTCGTCAGGGTCCCGTGAGGCCTTGGCGTCGGACCGGGTATTGGCTGAAACTTGGGCCGATTCCGCAAACGGGCACCCTTGGGCGGCGTCTGGTCGGAGAAGCCGCAACCGAGCCGACCGGGTCCCGAATACTCGGAGCGGCGCTGTGGTGGACAGACGGCGAACGAACGATCGCCCCGCCCAGGCCACAACGGACACACCGCATGCGCCGACCTCACCGCGACGCCATAGACCACGGTATCGAAGGGGCGCTGGGTTGGCGTCGGGCCTTCACGCTGGTGGACGCACTGGTGTCCCTGGCGATCGTGGCGCTCCTCGTGGCCTTGGTGGTGCCAGCGTTCCTGGGCTCGCGCGACGCGGCACGCCGAACCGCCTGCGCGACGCACCTGAAGGCCTGGGGCGTGGCGACACACCTCTACCGCCTCGACCATGCCGACCTGCTCCCGCTCGCGCCCGAGCGGGCGCAGAGCACGCGGTCCGACCCGCGTTTTCCCAGGCTTCAGGACGTCTTCGACCCTTATTTGACGAGCCCCGCCCCGACTCGACCGCTGGGCTCGAGCGCGGCGTCGTTGCAGACACCGGTCGCGCCCTGGCACTGCCCCGCCGACAGGCTCCCGCGCGACATCTCCAGTTACGGATACCGGCCTGGCTGGTTCATGTTCAACCTGGTGCCGTACAACCCGGTCGCGTCGCAACTGCTGGTGTCGAGGCTGGCGTGGATCGCGCCGGGAACGAAGGTGATGTTCGAGGACTTCGCGCCCGCACATCCGCGGCCGATCGACAATCCGGGCTCGGGCTGGGGTCGGCTGTGGCGCTCGGGGGTCTTCGATGACGGTCGCGTGGACTGGGTCGGGGGGCCCTCTTTGTGGGGCACGCCGGAGCCCGATCCGGACGCTGAGCGGCCCAGCAGCACGCCATCCTGAGGCCCGCGCATCACCCGCACACGCTCGTGATCGGCCTATGGGGCCGGGAGATCGGCATGAATTCACGCGCGCACGGTGAACCCGGGGCCACTCGGGCGGCCTCTACACTGACTCGACCCCGAAAGGACCGCCATGACCACGCTTGTCCGCACCGTACTGCTCATGACTCTGGCCGGCACCGCGCTGCCCGCGCCGACGGCGCGGGCCGGGGCCGAGGCACCCGCCGCCACGAACGACCTCCCGCTCGTGGGCGACCTCTTCCGGACCGCTGCCGATCCGCTCGGGGCGGAGGCGCTGCCGATCCGGCGGATCACGCTGTACCGGTCGGGGGTGGGTGCGTTCGAGCGTCAGGGGGCGGTGCAGGAGAACGCCCGCGTTCAACTCCGCTTCGACGTGGGGCAGATCAACGACATCCTCAAGAGCCTGCAACTGCTGGACCTCGACGGCGGGCGGATCGACAGCGTGAGTTACGCCAGCAAGGACCCGCTGGCACGCCGCCTGTCGAGTTTCTCCGTCCCCATCGCCGACAGCCCGAGCCTGCCCATGCTGCTAGGCCGCCTGCGCGGGTCGGCCATCGAGGTGAAGACGATCGAGGGGAGCACGATCACCGGGACGATCCTCAACGTCGAGAACCGCAAGGTGCCGGGGGGTGGGGGCGGGGGTGGGGGGGGCGGGAAGGACCAGTCGGCGATCGAGCAGCCGTACGTGGTGCTGGTGACGACCGCGGGGATCAGGGCGGTGGCCATCGACGCGATCAGCGCGATGCAACTGCAGGACAAGCAACTGGCCGACGAACTGAACCGCGCGCTGGTGGCGGTCGCCGAGGCCCGGGCCGACCGGATCAAGGCCGTGGACCTGTCGCTCTCCGGCGCGGGCAACCGGCGGGTGGTCGTGCGCTACGTGCACGAGACGCCGGTGTGGAAGACCAGTTACCGGCTCGTCCTGTCCGACGCGGCGGAGCAGAAGGGGGCGGCCGGCAAGCCGGTGCCCGACACGCTGTCCCTGCAGGGCTGGGCGATCGTCGAGAACACCACCGACAACGACTGGAAGGACGTGCGGCTGTCGCTGGTCTCGGGCCGTCCGGTGAGTTTTCAGATGGACCTGTCCGAGCCGCTCTACCTGGGCCGGCCCGACATCCCGGTGCCCACGATCCCGGGCGTGCTGCCGCGGAACTTCGCGGCGGGCACGGGCGGTGAGAAGCCCGGCACGCCCCCGATGCCCGCAGCCAGCGCGGCCCCGGGGCGCCCCATGGACCCGGGCGGGAACGTGCGCGCAAGGCTGGCGCCGGGAACACCCCGATTCGATGAAGCCAAGGAGAAATGGGACGCCGCCGGTCGGGGCCCGGAACTCCTCAACCTCTCCGGCGATGATCTGGTCCGCTACTCGCCCGCCGCCCAGGCTCGTGCCGGCGAGGTGGGCGAAGTCTTCTTCTTCGAGGTTCAGAACCCCGTCACCATCGAGCGTCAGCGCTCGGCCATGATCCCGTTCCTGGGGTCGAACATCGAGGGCCGCCGGGTCAGCATCTACAACATGGCCGACCGCCCCGACCACCCGATGCGCGGCCTGCAACTCACCAACACCTCCGGGATGCAACTCCTCCCCGGGCCGCTCGCGGTGTTCGACGGCACCGCCTACGCCGGCGACGCCACCATCAACCAGGTCTCCCCGGGCGACAAGCGCCTGCTGGCCTACGCCCTCGACCTTGACGTGGTCGTCACCACCAAGCCGGAGGCCTCGGGTGACGTGACCAAGGTCCGCATCGTGCAGGGGCTCATCGAGCAGACCTTCAAGAGCCGAGAGTCGCTCACGTACACCTTCGACAACAAGGACCAGAAGCGGTCGCGGACCATCATCGTCGAGCACCCCAAACTCCACGGGTGGAGCCTCGTCGACCCCGAGAAAGCCCAGGAAGAGACGCAGGACCTCTACCGGCTCGAAGTGACCGCCGACGCGGGCAAGGCGGCGTCCCTCACCGTGACGCAGGAGATCATCCGCGCCCAGCAACTCGACATCACCAGCATCGACACGCCCACCATCGTCCGGCTGGGCCAGTCGGGCAAGGCCTCGCCCGCGGTGGTCAAGGCCATCCAGCAACTGGGGGCCTTGCAGGCGGCGGTCTCCCAGGTCCAGAACGAGGTGAACGCGTTCCAGCAGCAGATCAGCACCAACACCGCCGAGCAGACCCGGATCAGCCAGACGATGGAGCGGCTGCCCCAGAACAGCGACGTGTACGCCGACTACATGAAGGAACTCAAGGACCTGAACACCACGCTGCGGACGCTCCGCCAGAAGCACAAGGACAAGATGGCCGAGGCGGTCGCGAAGACGAGCGAACGCGACGCGTTCGTGCAAAGCCTCAATGTGGAGTAAAGGAGCCGAGCGTCAGGCTTTCCGGCCGGCTCTGCATTCTCAAGGAAGAAGATAGATCAAGAAGAAGTAGTAGAGAGGGGTGTCGGTCTGTGGATCCGCGTGGCACGGCACGACGCAGGTGAAGGCCGGGCAGGCGCTTGCGCGCGGTCGGAGCACTCCGGGCAACCTGTGGATGAACTGGCGCTGGGGGGCGAACCTGTCAGGACGTGTCGGCGGAGGGCCAAGGGGACTGGTGTGTCCGCGGTGCCGGGCGTACGAGGCGTCGTGGGTCCTGGTAGCGACTCGTGGGCGGACCGGCGGGTGAGGCTTCAGGAAGCACGCGCCGCCGAGCGCTTGTGCACGCGTTGTCCGGGGCGCAACCGACAGGTGTGCGGGGCGAGAGAAGGGGTGAAACCCGAACACCCGGGGTGCGGCTCGAACGCACGACCTGCGCTTTAGGAAAGCGCTGCTCTATCCAACTGAGCTACCCGGGCACGCCGGGAGTGTACGCCGGGGGCGGGAAAACAGGCCGTGTGCGATGTTCGCTGGTTCGTGGCGTGAGGATTGCGGGCGGACTCCGTTGCCGGACTGGGCCCGCGGGCCATCGCGGGCCGGATCCCACACGGAGTCGCACGTGCACGGCAACACACGACAGTTCTCGATCACGCTCCCGGCGGCCCTTGTGCTCGCCGCGGGGCTCGCGTCGGTCTCGACGGCGCTCGGTCAGGCGGGGACCCGCACGCTGACGCAGCAGTTCACCTTCAGCGTGCAGGATCGGCACATGTTCCGGGACCACATCCCCGAGGCCCCGCGGTCGCACTCGGGTAGGGCGTGGCTTCTCGGGGGTGAGTTCGACGGGATCGACATCGACCTCTACGACAATGCCTCGAATCCGGCGCCAGGGATCGCCGGGGCCTTTGCGTCGATGTCGGTCGCGCCCGGGGCGCTCGGGGTCGAGGCGCGGTTCACCGTCAACGGTGGTTCGGTGTCGGCCACGGCGCCCTACGACCTCCGCCTGACGGTTCCCGAGACCTTCGTTCCGGGGCAGCGAGTGGTCGTCAAGACCGAAGCGGCGCTCCGCGAAGGGTTCGGCTTCACCACGCGCGGTGCCGGGCTCAGCGCGGGCATCGACTTCGTCGCGGACATCAACATCCGCGCGGGGTTCGGCGTGCAGGTTCTGGGCGACCTCGGCGCCCCGGTCTTCAACACCGGCGTGCCCGAGGCTTCAGTTCCCTCTCCCGCGCCTCCGGCGATGCTCGAGCGCCACCGCCGCGACTTCGCGGTCTTTCCGACCAGGGGGGCGATCCGCAGCCAGATCGTCTCGATCGGTTCGGGCACGACGGGATTGAACTTTGGCACCAGCGTGCTCCCCGGCCTGAGCGTCACCGCCAACGTGCCCAGCATTCTCAATGTCGGTGCGCGCGACAACCGGATCAGCACCGAGCCCATGCCCGAGGGCGGCGATCGGTACATCGCCAGCGCATCGGTCGTGGACACCGTCCCGCTCGCGTCCTTCAACACCAACATCACCGAGATGATCACCCTCGCCACCGGCGGGGAACTGCCACTGGACTTCAGCCTGAGCCACGACCGCTCGCAATCGGGATTCTCCGCGGCCCTTGTCCGTGGCCAGATTCGCACCGGTGCCTTCTACCGCCAGGACTTCGAGTTGCACACCGGCGTCGGCCCGCTCGCGCGGTTCATGGCCGGCGGGCAGCAGATCGGCGAGGGGTTCCTGGGTGACGACATCGAACTGCGGATGCCCGAGGGGCTCGACGAGGTCGCGGTGAGCGTGGAGATCACGGTGCCGTCGATCGGGTTTGTGAATCGGACGGGGATCCAACTCGGCTCGCGGTTCCAACTCGACTTCCTGACCGCCGACGCGCGGGCCATCGGGACCAACCTGTTCCAACTGGGGCCGCTGGCGACCGCCGGCATCACGGTGCCGGTGGGCGACCCGATCTACTGGTTCAACCAACCGCTGATCCTGGCGCTCAACGAGCGCGACTGGGGCGTCGCGACCGAGTCGTTCACGGTCCGGCGGGTGCCGACCCCCGGGGCCGCGGTCCTGGCGCTCATGGGCGGCATGGTCCTCTGCCGTCGGCGTCGGGCGGCCTGAAGGGAGCCGCTCGGCGCCGAAGGCGCCAACGTGCCGATGCGTTCAGCAGACGGTCACCTCCCGGCTGGCTCCGCTCGTCAGATTGTGACGGGCGGGGCCGGCTGTACGCGCGCATCGCCGCGGATGCACAGCCCCGGTCCCCCAGCCACGGGCCGCGCGAAGGCGATCCATCCCGCTGCCGCGTCGAGTTGAACCTCGCCCGTGTATCCAGGCGGAGGCGCGGGCGCGATCGGGACGATGTCCGACCCGGCGATCCCGCTCCGCAGTTCCGTCAGCGAGCCGGCCCACCGTCTGAGCACGCGATGGAAGCGCCGCTGGGCGTAGTACACCGCATGCAGCCAGTCGTACGCGGTCCAATCGCGCGAGTCGGCGAGCGCCACTTGGCCCGCGTCGCGTTCGTCCACGAAGACCAGTTCGCCCCACATCTCGGGCCGGTGCATGTCCACGATGCCCTGGGGCGACCAGACCCAGTTGTGCTCGGGCGTGTCGGGGCGCTTGCGGTACGCCACGCCGCTCTTGGCATCCTTCACGACGTCCAGGTCCCACTGCACGCGGGAGAAGTTCAGCCTCCAGGCGTCGCCCGCGCGGGGGGGCCTGCCGGCCGGGCGATCGGCCCTGGCGTGGCGGTCCAGTGAAGCCCAGGGGATGGCCAGTTCGAGTGACCACCCGCGATCCGTGTCGCGCGGGTCGTTGAGGGTGCCCTCGAGGTGGATGCCCACGCGGAGGCCGCGGCAGTTCCAGCCGTGGTCGGCGGGCCCGCCGTCCTTGTATGGGCGTGCCAGATGCAGGTCGAACACAGTCCCGAGGGCGTTCACCTCGAGTTCGTAGTAATCGTGGCTGTCGCCTGTGGGGGAAAGGAACGCCTCGAAGTCGTTGTCGTGGTAGACGATCGAGTCGTGCTCGGTCAGCGTGGCCCACAGGTGGGGCTCTTCGAGCCGCGCTGCGACGTACAGCGCCTGGTCATCCCACCGCAGCATGGCACGGGTAGCAAACGGCGGCACCGGGTGCGCGGGCGGGTCGCCCAGGATGTCCACGAACAGGTCGGTCTCGGGCGTCCCGGCCCAGAATCGCTTGTCGAGTCGGCCATCGAACGGCCCGGGTGGGCACACCGCACGCAGGCAGCGGTACGCGCGTCGGCGTTGCGGGGCGGGGTCAACATGCCACGGGAGGGACACGGCGCGACGATAGGCCGCGGTGCGCCCGCACCGGGCTCGCGCCGGCCGCGACTACTGTTGCGCATGGCCGACGTGCCGCAGCCCATTGTGCAGGTCGTTGAGGTCACCACGGGCTCGGGCGTGGGGAGTGGGGGTGGGCAAGGGACCGGTGCCGGTGGAGGTTTCGGTGGTGGGGGTGGCGGGGGGGGGGGCGGACGGCTCCCGCGGGTGCCGCTCCTCGAACGCCTCGCGATGCTCGCGATCGCCGCGCTCGTCTTCGGCGTCATCCTCCTGGTCGTACTCCCGCTGGCGATCATCGCCGGCGTCCTGTTTGTCGTCTACGCCGCGTGGATCGCTCTGTGGACCATCGCGACCGCCCGCTGGCGCGTGACGACCCTCGGCGGTGAAGGCCGGCGCAACGTGCGCGTGCGCGGCGACCATGATGCCGGCACCGGCTCCGGTGGTGACGCGTGAGCGCCCCCGGGAACCTGGACCGCTACCACCGGCAGACCATCCTGCCCGCGTTCGGCCCCGATGGCGCGGCTCGGCTCGCCGCCGCTCACGCCATGATCGTCGGATGCGGCGCCCTGGGGTGCCCCGCGGCGGACCTGCTCGCCCGCGCCGGCGTCGGGCGTATCACGCTCATCGACCGAGATGTGGTGGAATGGACCAACCTCCAGCGGCAGACGCTCTTCAGCGAGGCCGACGCGCGGGCCAGGCTGCCCAAGGCCGAGGCCGCCGCGGCACGCCTTCGCGCAGTCAACGCGAGCATCCTCATCGAGGCGATCGCCGACGATCTTTCGGGTGACGCTCCGCGTCTGCTCGCCTCGCACCCCGCGCCCGGGGTCGTGCTCGACTGCACCGACAACTTCGAGACGCGCTACCTCCTCAACGACGCCTGCGTGCAGGCGAGGATCCCCCTGGTCTACGGCGGGGCGGTCGGCACGAGCGGGATGAACATGGTCGTTCTTCCCGGCACCGGTCCGTGCCTGCGATGCGTCTTCCCCGATCCTCCGCCGCCCGGAAGTGCGCCGACCTGTGACACGGCGGGCGTGCTCGGGCCCGTCGCGGCGATGGTCGGGGCCCGCCAGGCCGCCGACGCGCTGCGCGTGCTGGTGCTTGGTGCCGCCGGGATCGGCGCATCGCTTACCAGCGCGGACCCGTGGAACGATCGCGTGCAGCGGATCGACCTGTCGCGCGCCCGGCGTGCCGATTGCCCCTGCTGCGGGCTCGGCCGCTTCGAGTTCCTCGATCGGGCCCGCGACGCAGAGCGGTGCGTCCCGGGCCGGCGCGGGCAGGACGCGGCTAGCGCGCTCGCTGGCGCGATGGTGCTCTGCGGGCGTGACGCGGTGCAGATCACGCCGGGCGCGACCGGCGAGCTTGACCTGGCGGCGCTGGCGGGTCGCCTGGCCAGCGCGGGCAGCGTTGAACTGATGCCGAGCCACCTCCGCGGGACCCTGCGTGTCGATGGTCGCGAGCACCCGATCACGGTCTTTCCCGACGGCCGGGCCATCGTGGGGGGCACGGCGGATCCCACGGTCGCCAAGGGGCTTTACGCGCGTTTCGTCGGTTGAATCGCGCGCGATGGCATCCACGTGGCCCGCCGCGCATACGATTCCGAGGTCATCAATACGCACCCCAAACACCGACCAAACTCATGTCCACAAAGACGCTTCGGAAGGTTCGTCCGTCCGCCAATGGTCGCCACGCGGCCGACGCTGCCATTCGCGCCGCGGGCAAGCCCGCCGGAAGGGCCAAGCCCGATGCGTTTGACGCGGAGGTGGCCAGGTTCCACTGGGAGCCGCAGCCCGAGGGGCAGAAGATTGTCGGCGAGTTGGTGCACGATTTTCTGAACGCCTGCCCGATGGCGGCCGAACTCTGCGAGAAGATGAAGTCCCACACCGGGACGCGGTTTGTCGACTGGGTCGACCACATCCAGACGCCCAAGAACGAGGCCATCGCGGGCCGGCTCAAGGCCGCGGGCTTCACGCACGAGCCCATGCCCGGGGCCGAGGGGCACTGGGTGCACCGCGGCGCGATGTTCCCGGCGATCATCCTGGTGTCGGGTTCGACGACGCGCGTCGCCGTGAAGGTCGAGAGCGTGCCGGACTTCCTTGCGGCATGGAAGGTGCCGGTGGACCAGCGGATCGAGGGGCTGCCGCACTCGCAGATCCGCCGCGCGTGCGCGTTCACGGGCAAGAACGCCGAACTGTGGGTGATCGAGCGCCACGGCTACCGCGGGTTCGACGTGCCCAAGGCCGACCCCGCGGCGTGCCTGCGGTCGGTCGAGCACCTGGAGCGGTTTCGCCGGCGGAAGCGCGACTTCGAGCGCGACGAGGACGGATTCAACCACGCGGCGGACCTCATCGACGCCGCCGTTGCCGACCTGGGCGTGGACTGGACATGCGACCTGTTCTTCGCCAGCGAGCGGGAGTACTGGCAGCGGAAGAACCGCGCAGGGCAGGTGCAGAAGGCCCGCCAGGACAAACTGGGCCTGGGGTGGGCCAACCACGACCACCACACATACCGGTCAAGCCGGCAGAACTTCAAGCACCTGATGCGGTGCCTGTTCAAGTTGGGGTTCACGTGCCGGGAGCGGTTCTACGCGGGCGCGGAGGCCGGGTGGGGCGCGCAGGTGGTCGAGCAGCCCGTCGCGGGGATCACCATCTTTGCGGACGTGGACATGAGCGCGGAGGAACTCCGCGGGAACTTCGCCCGCGAGGGCCTGCCCGAGCGCAAGAGCCTGGGCACCGTGGGGCTCTGGTGCGGGCTGCACGGCGAGGCGTTCCTCCAGGCCGGCATGCACCACCTGGAGTGCCAGTTCGATTGGCACCTCCTCAAGGCCCAGTTGCAGGCCGAGGCGCACGTGAAGACCATGGACCCGTTCACCACGTTCCCCTACCTCCGCCAGGCTTTCACCGAAGGCGAGAAGTGGTCCGTGGACCCGCGGCGGATCTTCATGCTGCTGGAGAAGGGCCAGATCACCGCCCGCCAGGCCGAGCAGTTCCACAGGCACGGCGCCCTGGGCAGCCACCTGGAGAACCTGGAGCGCAACGACGGGTACAAGGGCTTCAACCAGCAGGGCGTGAGCGACATCATCAGCAAGACCGACCCGCGCCTGCACGCCTTTGACAAAACGGGGGCGTGACCGCGTAGACGCCCCCCATGCCCACCTCCTTCCCCAAGGACAAGATCCGCGTCGTGCTGCTGGAGGGTGTCCACCCCGCAGCCGCGGCCATGCTCGCCGATGAGCGCTTCGCCGTCACCGGGCTGGACAAGGCCCTCGACGGCCCCGCGCTGCGCAAGGCCGTCGCCGACGCGCACGTCCTGGGCATCCGCAGCAAGACGCAGGTGACCGCCGAGGTGCTCGCGGCGGCCCCGCGCCTGCTGGCCATCGGGTGCTTCTGCATCGGGACCAACCAGGTGGATCTGCCCGAGGCCCGCCGCCGCGGCGTCGCGGTCTTCAACTCGCCCTTCTCCAACACCCGCAGCGTCGCGGAACTGACGATCGCCGAGGCCATCGCCCTCTCGCGCCGCCTGGGCGACCAGTCGAGCAAGATGCACAAGGGCGAGTGGGACAAGTCCGCCGCCGGGGCCCACGAGGTTCGCGGGCGGACGCTGGGTATCGTGGGCTACGGGCACATCGGCTCGCAGGTGAGCGTGCTGGCCGAGGCGCTGGGCATGCGCGTGCTCTTCTACGATATCGCCCGCAAACTGCCCCTGGGCAACGCGCGGGCGTGCCGATCGCTCACCGATCTCCTCTCCCAGAGCGATGTCGTCACGCTGCACGTGCCCGCGACGCCGCAGACCGAGGGCCCCCCGCCGCTGATCGGCAAGCCCCAACTCCGGGCCATGCGCCGCGGCGCGATCCTCATCAACAACGCGCGGGGCGGCGTCGTGGATGTCGACGCCCTCGCCGCCGCACTCCGCGATGGCCTACTCGCGGGCGCCGCCCTCGACGTCTTCCCCCACGAGCCCGCGGGCAAGGGCGAGCGCTTCGAATCGCCCCTCCGCGGCCTGCCCAACGTCATCCTCACGCCGCACATCGGCGGCAGCACCGAGGAAGCCCAGGAGTCCATCGGCCTCGACGTCGCCTCCAAACTCATCGCCTTCATCAACGTCGGCACCACCGCCGGTTCGGTGAACCTGCCCGAGGTCGAACTCCCCGAGCAGGCCGAGGCCGACGCGAGTGCCGGCGCGGCAAACGCGGGCACGCGCCGCCAGCACCGCATCCTCCACCTTCACCGAAACGTGCCGGGCGTGCTGCAGGGCGTCAACACGCTCATCGGCGGCCTGGGCGTCAACGTGAATGCGCAGTACCTCCGCACGCGCGACGATGTGGGCTATGCCGTCATCGACGTCGACCCGCGCCACGGCAAGGCCATCGAGCAAGGGCTGAAGGCGATGCCGGAGACGATCCGCGTGCGCGTGTTGTGGTAGCCGCGGCGCGCGACGGCAATGGCCCGCTGCCCGCTGCCCGCTGCCCGCTGCGCGAAGCCGCGAGCCACGCCGGGCTCGCGCCGCTCACTTGCTCTCACCCGCTCACCCGCACGCGCATGCCTGCGTGCTCCACTCGCCCGCGCGCTCCAGCATCTCGCGCACAGATCGCTCCGCCCCGGCCCGCTCGCCCTCGGGCAGCATCGGCGTGTTGATCCGCACGTTGCACGCCCCCGCCTCCGCCGCCGCACGGAGCATGATCGCCGCGACGGCCACATCGCTGGCGAGGTACTTGTTGGTCCTGCCCGGGAACGTCGCCACGAGCCGCAGCGTGTCCGCCGCCGCCGCCACCACCGACATCGGGGCCTGCACCGCGGCCCGCACCGCCTCGTGCAACTCCGAAGCCTTGCGCGCGTCGCCGTCGGGGAGTCTCTGCAGCGCGTTCAGTCGGGCGTACGCCGCGGCGTCCTCGTCGGCCAGTTCCAGAAACAGGGCCCGGGCCCGCGTCAGGAACCCGTCCGCCTCGCGCAGCATGGCCTGATGGTCCGCCAGGTCCTTCTTTCCGAGCGAGTACGCCACGACCATCTGCGCCTGCGCCGCGCCCAGCGCCCCGGCCGCCGCCGCGGTCGCCCCGCCTCCGGGCGTGGGCGTCTTGGCCGCCAGCGCCGCCAGAAGATCCGCGAAGACCATCGTGCCGAGGGACGATCCGGTGGTTGGCTGCGAGATGCTCACGCCCAAGCGTACGGCACGCGCGCCGCCGACTCGTCAGCCTCGCCCGCGCCAGGTGTACGCTTGCCCCATGCCCGGCCCCGAACGCCCGGATGCCGCTCCTGACGCGCAGCCGCTCTCGCTCGACGAGGTGCACGCCGTCGCGCGCCTCGCCCGCCTTGACCTGCCCGCCGATCGGGCCGAACTCTTCCGCCACCAACTCGGCGCCGTGATCGGCTACGTGAACCGCCTCCGCGCCATGAACCTCGAAGGCGTCGAGCCCCTCGCCTCGCCCCTGGAGCAGCCCGGCTCGCTCGCGCCGGACGAACCCGGACCCACCCTCTCGCCCGACACGGTCGCCGCCCTCGCCCCCGAGCGGTTCGAGCACTTCGTGAAGGTGCCCAAAGTGCTTGGCGATGCCGGGGGCTCGGCGTGACGCTCGGCGGACCGTCCAGTCCCGCCGACTGGTGCGCCGCGAGCGTCTCCGCGATCCGCGACGCCGTCGCCTCGCGCCGCGCAACCGCGCTTGACATCTGCGACGCGTTCCTCGCCCGGATCGACGCCCACAACCCCCGTCTCAACGCGTTCCTTCAGGTCTTTCACGATCACGCCCGCACCCAGGCCCGCGCCATCGACGCCGCCGTGGCGCGCGGCGAGCCCGCCCCGCCTCTCGCCGGCGTTCCCATCGCCATCAAGGACAACATCGCCCTCGACTTCGGCTTCACCACCTGCGCCAGCCGCCTGCTCGAACGCTACCGCTCGCCCTTCACCGCCACCGCCGCCCGGCGCCTCATCGACGCCGGCGCGGTGATCCTGGGCAAGACCAACCTCGATGAGTTCGCGATGGGCTCCACCACGGAGCACTCGGCGTTCGGCCCGACGCGCAACCCGTGGGATGAATCACGCGTGCCCGGGGGCACCTCGGGCGGGTCCGCCGCCGCCGTCACCGCCGGGCTCTGCGCCGCGGCCCTCGGGAGCGACACCGGCGGCTCGATCCGCCAGCCCGCCGGGTGGTGCGGCGTCGTGGGCCTCAAGCCCACCTATGGGCGCGTCTCCCGCTTCGGGCTCGTCGCACACGCCAGCAGCCTGGACCAGATCGGGCCCATCACCCGCACCGTCGGTGACGCGATGCACCTTCTCCGCGTCCTCGCCGCTCACGATCCTGCCGACGCCACGAGCCTCACTGATGCCGGCGAAAGGCTGAATGCGATCGAATCACCGGCGCGCCCCGGGTCTGCGTCGCTTGCCGGCCGGCGCATCGGCATCCTCCGTCAATCGCTCGATGCCACCAATGCGCCCAGCGTTCGGGACGCCATCGAGCGCGCCGCCGAGGCCTTGCGCCGAGCGGGCGCGACCGTCGCAACCATCGACTTGCCCTCCCTCGACCACGCCATCGCTGCGTACTACATCATCGCCACCGCGGAGGCCAGTTCCAACCTCGCGCGGTTCGACGGCGTCCGCTTCGGCCGCCGTGCCGACCTCCGCCCGGGCGAGGGCCTTGACGCCCTCTACGCCCGATCCCGAAGCGAAGGCCTCGGCCCGGAGGTCCAGCGCCGCATCATGCTCGGCACCCACGTCCTCCGCGCCGGCTACGCCGACGCCTACTACCAAACGGCCCTGTGCGCCCGCCGCGTCATCCGCGATGAATATGCCGCTGTCTTCGCCACCGGGTGCGACGCCATCCTCATGCCCACCAGCCCCGCGCCGGCCCTCCGCCTGGGCGAGGTCTCGGGTGACCCGCTCGCCATGTATCTGCAAGACCTCTACACCGTCGGCGTAAACCTCGCGGGCCTCCCCGCCATCGCCATCCCCGGCGGGTGGGACCGCGCGGGCGAGAAGCCCCTGCCGGTGGGTGTGCAACTGGTCGGGCCGCCCCTGGGCGAGCCGCGGCTTGCCGCCATCGCCCGTGTCATCGAAGCCGCAACGGAGCCCGCGCCGACGCCCACCGCGTCGTGACCGTCAGCCCCAGCGCCCCCCCTCCCCCCAACGAAAAACCGGCCGACCCCTTCGGGCCGGCCGGCTGATTCACGTCACGCTGCCGCCTCGACCGGGGGGCTCAGCACCCCGCGGGCGGGGGCCCGAAGTACTCGGCGATGTAGTCGGCAAGGTCGTCGGGGTCCTCCACGCCGCTGGCGTCGTAGTCGAACACGCAGCCCGCGTCGAAGAAACACGAGATCACGTCGGACAGGTCGTCGGGATCGACGTTCCCGTCGTTGTTGAAGTCGATCCGGCACGGGTTGCCGCCGTCCACCAGCGTCACCCACTGCTGCCCGGCGACCGTGTTGAAGTTCAGGTTCTGCTGGTTGCCGCCGAGGTTGTCCGCCCCGGCCGGCAGCCCGCCGATCACCTGGTTGGAGATAAACGTGAGGTCGTTGTTGGCGATGAACCCTCCCAGGCGGATCCCCGACTCCCCGTCGTAGCCCAGTTCGGCCAGGTCGATGCGGATCTCGAAGCCCTTGGTCACGTCGGCGGCGCCGGTCGCCTCGCTCCCGTTCACGCCGCCGGTGTTACCGTTGTCCATGTCGAACGTGATCTTGTTCGCCGCGCCCACGGGGGCGTTCAGGGGCAGGCCGAACGGCGGGGTCTGGCCCTCGACCAGCGACTCGGCCGTCAGCCGCGGCGCAAAGTTCGTGTAGATGTTCGCCACCGACCCATCCTGCTCCTGCGGGTCGGCCTGGCCCGCGGGCAGCACCGCCGAGTTCCCGTTGAACGTCGCCGGGCGGTACTGCATCTCGTTCTTCGGCCCGCCGTAGTACGCCCCGTAGTCCAGGCTCCCGCCCAGGAAGGGCAGGACGCGGCGGCCGTCGGTGCGCAGCACGGCACAGTCCACGACGTGCGCGACGTTGCCGATCACGCCCACGTTCTTGTACTGGAGCCAATAGTCGGGCGCGAACCCGTCGTCCCAGGTCAGGCCGTTGCCCGTGCCGTCATCGCCCAGGCGGTTGAGGTTGCCGAAGGAGATGTCCACGTTCGATCCGAGCATGCGGTTCTGCCCGCCGAGTTGGGCGTCGATGAACAGGACGAGTTTGTTCCCGCCGTTGCTCGTCGCCGCGCCGCCGCCGGTCTCCACGTTGCCCGCGACGAAGATGTACAGGTCGGTCCCGTCGATGTACGAGTAGACCGCGTCGATCTCCGAGCCCGAGGCGAAGTCCCGGTCGCCCGTGGGGGGCGGGGGCGGGGGCGGGCAGGTGGGCAGCGTGGCGAAGTTCGGGAACATCGTGTCCCCGCCCTGCCCGCCGCCGAGCCAGAAGTCCGGCGCGAACCCGCTGTCGAACGTCAGCCCCGCCATCGCGTTGAGGCCGTTGAAGTCCACGTCCGCGTTGCTGTTGAACAGCGTGTTCTGGCCCGCGTTGTCGATGGTGTCGAAGAAGAACTCGAACTTGTTGAAGTTGCTCTCGATGTTGCCCGTCAGGCACACGTAGAGCACGTCGTCGGCCGGGTCGGCCGTGCCGTTGTCGTACCGCACGACATACATCCCGTCGAGTTCCGACCCGTTCGCGGGGCCCGCCTGCCCGAGGTTCGAGTCCCCGAAGCCGGTGGGTGTGGTCTGAAGCGCGATCGCCGCGCCGTAGATCCCGTCGAGCGTTCCGTCGACCGAGGGCGCGGTGCTCACCAGGGCGGGCACGAACGCCGCGAACTGGTCGCCAGCGATGTTGTTCAGGTTGATCGAACCGGGCCCGCCCATGTTGCCGGTGCCGTTGGGCAGGCCGGGCAGGAACTGGTTCGAGAAGAAGCAGTGGCACCCCGCGTTGATTGCCGCCATGAGGCGGATGGTCTGGCCGGTCCCGAAGGCGCCGATGGACGCCACGGGGATGGAGAACTCGATGCCCGTCGTCACGGCACCGGGATCGTTGACCGCGTCGCCCGAAACGCCGGCGGTGTTCAGGTTGCTGTACGAGAGGCGAAGCCCGGTGGAGTCGTTCCCACAGCCGCTGACGCCGCCCACGTTCGCCACGCCGTAGCACCCCTGGAACGAGCCCACGGAGCCCGAGGAGCCGTCGCAGGGCGTCCCGGGGTCGCCGTTGTTGCCGAAGCCGGTCGGGTTGGCGGTGTTCACCCACTTGGGCGAGCCGTACGCGGCATCCTTCACCCCATCGACGACCGGGGCCTGGGCCAGCGCGACCGACGACCCCGCGCACAGCGTGAGCGAGGCAACCGACATTGCGAATCGACGAGTCATCTCAACAACTCCCATGAAAAGGCTTGCAGACGGCGACGCGGAACCTCCACTCAGGCGCGCTCACCGTCCTGGTGACACCACACAGCGGGAATGATCGCCGGGCCGGACGACGGCCGCGTCCAAACAGGATACTCAGAACCGGTAAAAATGCTCAGTGTTTCCGGCCATTTCTGCCGCTTCCGGGTGACTTTACTGAAACCGCTTCCAGTGACCGGACGCCTGACTGTATGTGAGTTCGTATTTTGTTAGGATTATTCTTGGTGTCCGGGTCACTCCTACCTCAACAACTCGAGGGTCTACGTTGTGAAGTCACCGGATCCCAAGCATGAAAGGCCTTGCGTGCCGGGGGCGCTCCGTGTAGCCTGACGGGGCGCTGGTTCGGGTCGGTTCGTTTGCCCGGCCGGATCGCGCGGGTGCGCGCTGGGCGCGGGTCCGGGCGAGGTGGGAGAGCCGATGGGGGCACCCCCCGCGTCGACAAGGGAGCAACGCATGGCGTGCCAGGTGAGCGTGGGTGGGCGAGGGCCGGGGGCGGTGCGGGTGGGTCGGCGCTGGTTGGGGGGTTCAGGGTTCACGCTCATCGAGTTGCTGGTCGTCATCGCGATCATCGCGCTGCTGGTGGGGATTCTGCTGCCGGCGCTGGCGAATGCGCGCAAGTCGGCCCAGGCGGCCAAGTGCCTCTCGGGCTGCCGGCAGATGGGCCTGGCCTTCACGCAGTACGCCAACGACCGGAAGAACTGGTACCCGCTGATCCCCTTCAACGGCACGGCGTACACGGCGTGGCGGAGCGGCGTGCTGGACCAGCAGTGGATCGCCGGCGGCGTCGCGGGCCTGTTCAGCCTGTACCAGAACCCCGACGGGCGTGACGGCGCCCCGACGGGCGACTTCACCTTCGTCGGCACCGGCTCCTACGACACGACGCAGTACACCCAGCCCGCCAACGAGCCCAACACCAACCCACCGCGACCGCTTCCCCGGATCAAGGACCCGATCATGCGTGGGTACATGGAGGGCTTCGGCGTGCTCACCTGCGCGTCGGACAAGGAGGACCGGTACTACGGGCCGATGACCACGTTCAGTCCGTCGGGCGCCCCGGCGCTGGGGAACGCCCCGGTGAAGGTGCCCCGGGAGCCGGCGACCGAGTTCGATGTGATCCACTACAACGTCTCGTACTCGTACATCGCGGGCTTCAAGACCGACGAGGGGGTGATCCTCAAGCCCGCGCCGCTCTGGGGCGACGAGACCAACTGCCCGGACCTGAGTACCCGCGCGTGGTACCAGGACTCGCGCGACCGGCAACTCGACCCCAACGGCATCCGCCCGGGGTATCAGTACAAGTGGGACAACCACGGTGCCGACGGGGCCCAGTGGGTCTTCACCGACGGGCACGCCGACATGGTGAAGTTTGACATCGGCGACACGTTCTTCAACCCCAACAATCGGAGCAACGGGCAGAGCGTGAACGTGATCGATGGCAACCGGAGTCGCCGGCTTCAGACCATCGACTGATCGCCGTTCCGCCCTGGTGGCCCCGCGCTTCGGGAATCCACCCGCCCCGCTCTCAGGTATCATCGCCGCCCCGTGGCCACGCCGACGCCCGTTCACACACCGGTTCGGTCGCAGCGCCCTCTCTGGCGCCGGTTGCTGGCCGCGCAGGAGTTCGGGCTGGTCCTGGTGATCATCGTCCTGGTCATCGGCCTGACGACGTACACCCACCTCCGAGCGGGGCCCATCGCCAAGACCGACTTCTTCCCCCAGCCGCCGGGCAGCGCGCTGACGGTCAGCGACGACGGCTCCACGTTCACCATCACGCCGCCCGGCGGGTCGGCGAGCGCCGGCGCGGCCGCCGCGCGGACCTACGCCACGGCACAGGGTTGGGCCGCACGCGACACGGGCGAGCGCATCATCCTCTCCCGCCGGGTCGAGGTGAACAAGTTTCTCAACAAGGACAACATCCTCGCGGTCCTGACGGCGGCGAGTTTCATCGCCGTCATGGCCGTGGGCATGACGGGCATCATCGTCATGGGCGGGATCGACCTCTCCGTGGGCTCGATCTACGCCCTCTCGGCCATCATCGGGGCGATGGTGCTGAACAAACTCGGCGCGGGCGATGCGCCCGTCGGCGCGCTGGTCTCCGTCCCCATCGGCCTGCTGGTCTGTTGCGGCATCGGGGCCCTCTGCGGGCTGGTCAACGGCAGTGCCGTCGTCGGGCTGGGCGTCCACCCCTTCATCATCACCCTTGGCGGGATGGCCGTCTATCGCGGCATCGCCTTCGTGACCACCGAGGGCCTGTCGATCGGCGACTTCCCCGTGTCGTTTGTCAAGGGCTTCTTCAAGGCCGAGGTGTGGGGTGTGTCGCCCGTGCCGATGCTGGTGATGATCCTGACGGCGGGTGCCGGGGTCTTTGTGCTCTCGCGGACGGTCTTCGGCCGGCGTGTCTTTGCGGTGGGGGGCAACGAGATCGCGGCCCGCTACGCCGGCGTGCCCGTTGGGCGCGTGAAGATCATCATGTTCACCCTCTGCGGGGCTCTGGCCGGGCTGTCCGCCGCGATGCTCCTGGGCTACTACGGCGCGGGAACGAGCGACGCGGGCAAGGGGTACGAACTCAGCGTGATTGCCGCGGCGGTGGTGGGGGGGGCGAGCCTCTCGGGCGGGCGGGGCTCGGCGCTGGGGGCGGTGCTGGGTGCCGTGGTCATCCAACTCATCGACAACAGCATCATCATGCTCGACATCAACCAGAGTTACAAAGAGATCGTGATCGGCCTGGCGATCGTGGTCGCGGTGGTGGTGGATCAGGCCAAGCAGCGGCTCACGGCCAAGCGGTGAGTCCCCGATCGGGCCGCGGGCGCGGGCGGAGGGAGCCTCCAGGGCCCGATCCCCGCTGGCCCGGGGTTCGTACTATTCCGATAGAGATAGAGGTTCTCCCCGATGCCGGGGCGGGTTGGGGTGTGTTCGGATCGGAGGCTCGCATGGCGCGCGTGAATGCTCGGGTGTTGGTGCTGGCGGCCGGGATGGCGGGGGTGGCTGCGGGCGTGCTCGCGCCGGGGGCCTTGGGCCAGACCGCGCTGGGCGATGGGCACGCGCTGGACCGCAACCTCAGCACGCAGGGCCGGACCAACACGCGCGTGAAGAACATCGAGCAGCAGATCCGCTTCAACAACGACATCCTTGAAGGGCGGGCCGGGCGTGGCCGGTCGTTCCAAGGTGACCTGGGCTATCGCTCGACGGACAACTTCGCGGGGTCGCTGGGCTCGGATTCGCTTTACAACTTCCGGCGTGACTCGACCTCCGGCGACTTCGCCGCCCTCCCGGGCGTGCGCACCTCCGACGCGCTGCGGTACCAGTTCGCCCTCACCGGCGCCGGCGGCGGGCGCTCCGCGGGCCTCAGCGAATCAGCCCGGGCCCTCTTCACCGAGCGGTCGCTGGGGCAGGTGGCGTCGGGATCCAACTCCCCGACCAGCACGGGCCCCCTGGGCACCTCGGCGGTGAGCAGCCTTCGGTCTGTGTCGCAGTACACGTCCGACGCGGCTCAGGCCGCGACGGTGCTGGGGTATGCCGGGACGGACCAGACGGGTCGATTCGCGCTCACGGCCTCGCCCCTGCGCGGGATCGCGCCGACTCCGCTGGGCGCCGCCGAGCCCACGGCCGGCTTTGGGTTCGCCCCCGCCGGCCTGTCCGGGCTCGAGCGGACCGCGACGGGCATCCTCCGCCCGGGTGAATCGGAGGCCGCCGCCCGCGGGACACGCGGAGAAGTGCCCCCGCGGCGCTCGATCGCGCAGCGCATCGAGCCCAGCGGCACCGCGATGGAAGAGGTGCGCGAGTCGCTGGTGAAGGCCATCGACCTGAAGATGAGCCGTCGCTTCGGGGTTGAGAAGCCGGGCGAGAAACCCGCGGACGATCCGAACCGGAAACCCTCCGACCAGGCCGCCCCGGGCGATCAGCCGCCCGATCCCGAGGGCGCGGCCCGTGGCGAGGTCATGCGCGGGATCGACGCGCTGGCGGCCCGACTCCGCGGCGAGAAGCCCGCCGACAAGCCCGTCAAACCGGGTGATGGTGTGCTCCAGCCCGAACCGCCCAAGCCCGAGCCCGGAGCCAGGGCCAACGAGGATCCCCCGCCCGATGAGACGGTCTTCCAGACCCTCCGCCGGATGGAGTCACGCATCTCGACCTTCAAGGCGAAGCCGGAGCAGGCGGGCGACGCCTACGCCCGGCGGATGGCCGATGCCGAGGCCCAGATGAAGGCGGGTGAGTACTTCAACGCGGAGGGGACGTTCTCGCTGGCGCTCTTGGGCAAGCCGCGGGACCCGATCGCGCTGGTGGGTCGGACCCACGCCCAGATCGGCGCGGGGCTGCTGCTGTCGGCGGCGGCGGGCCTGCGCGAGGCCTTCGCCAGCGCGCCCGAACTGATCGGGACGAAGTTCGAGCCGGGGATGCTCCCGACGTTCGCCCGGGCTGAGGCGGCCATCGCGATGATCAAGGCCGAACTGGCCAAGCCCGAGTCGGCCCTCGGGGCAGACGGGGCGCTGCTGATGGCGTATCTGGGCCGGCACTTCGACCAGCCCGCGTGGCTGAGCGAGGGTCTGGCGGGGCTGGCGCGGCGAACGCAGGCCGATGACGCGAAGGCCGCCGAACTGCTCAACGCGTTGCGGAAGGTGTGGAGCCCCGAAGCGGAGCCGCCGGCTTCGCCCGCTCTCCCCGCTCCCCCCGCTGGCGGCCCGGTCGGCAACGGGAAGTAGACACCACGGGGCGGCGGTGCTTCGCTCCGGTCACCCGCGGCGCGCGATGGCCGCGCTCACGCGTTGGTGGCAGCGCGCAAAGACGACCGCTGGTCGGCACCGGCGCGGCCGCGCACGAAGCGCTTAGCGGAGGGGGTATGGCGAGAGGTGGGCGGGGCGGTCCAGAAGGAGGAGGACGCCCAGGTCGCGATTGAAGCCGCGGAGGTTGGTGTCGAAGTTGACGGTGAGGGAGTTGTCGATGTCGTCCTGGCGTTCGGTCATGGTGACCAGTTCGGGCGTGGGGTTGCGCCGAATCTCCGCCAGTTGCTGACGGGAGGCGGAGGAAGCGCAGCCGCCGAGGACCAGCAGACCCGCCGCCGAGAGACCCACCACGCCTGCAACACGAGACTTCATCAGGAACTCCTTGAAGAGCAAGAGTTTATACACGAAGCGGGAAGGGACGTCAAGCCCCAAGTTTGGTGCGGATCGGGATGCACCGTGGACAGGGTGTGGGCAAACGCGGGGGGTAGTTCGCTTTGGGCGTGTGCGTGTGTGGGTGCCGGGGCGCCTGGGTCGCAGGGCCGGGCGCGTCTGTACGCGGGTCAAGTCCGAGGGGATGCACTGATCGGTGGACTGAGGATCAGTCGTTGGCGATGACTTCGGCCTTGGCGGCCATGGCCTCGGGCTTTTCGCACCAGAAGGGCCCGACGGCGAGGCAGTCCATCTTGGTGCGCGCGAAGCAGGCGATGGCCTGCTGGGGCGTGTGGACGATGGGCTCGTTCTCGTTGAAACTGGTGTTGAGGATGACTGGGATGCCGGTCTTGGCCTCGAAGGCCTTGATGAGGTCGTAGTAGAGTTCGTTCTGGTCGCGGCGGACGGTCTGGACGCGGCCCGTGTTGTCCTCGTGGTTGACCGCGGAGATGCGGTCGCGCCACTCGGGGCGGGTCTTGTAGACGATGTTCATGAAGGGGACGGTGTGGGCCCCCTCGTAGACCTGGGAGAGTTTCTCTTCGAGGATGGCCGGGGCGAAGGGGCGGAAGGGCTCTCGGTTCTTGATGCGGGCGTTGAGGATCGCCTTCATGTTGGGGTAGCCCGGGTGGGCGAGGATGGAGCGGTTGCCCAGGGCGCGGGGGCCCCATTCCTCGCGGCCCTGGAACCAGCCGACGATCTTGCCCTCGCAGAAGGCCCCGACGGTGGTGCGGAGGAGTTCCTCGCGCGAGAGTTTGCGGAAGGAGAGCCCGAGGCGCGGGGCCTCCTCGTTGATGGCGGCCTCGATCTGCGCGTCGGTCCAGCCGGTGCCCCAGTAGGCGTGAGAGACTTCGGGCGTGCGGGGGACGGCGAGTTTGTTGAAGAGGACGTATGCCGCGGCGCCGGCGCCCGTGCCGTCGTCGCCCGCGGCGGGATGCACGTAGACGCGGTCGAGGTGCTTCTCCATCACGAGGCGGCCGTTGCCGACGCCGTTGAGGGCGCACCCGCCGGCGAGGACAAAGTCGCGGCAGCCCGTGCGCTGGGCGGCGTCCTTCACAGCGTCGATGTAGCACGTCTCGAAGTGGCGTTGGAGGGAGGCGGCGAGGTTGTTGTCGCGCTCGGTGAGGGGCGAGCCGCGCTTGCGGGCGGGCCCGAAGATCTGTTCGAGGGAGTCGTCCCACATCTTGGGGACGCGGATCTCGCCGTTCTCGAGTTCGCCGAAGGTGCGCTCCTCGCGGTCGTAGACGCGGGAGTAGGTGGGGAAGTAGGTCTGGTCGAGTTGGACGCCCTTCTCGGGGTCGTAGCGAACGAAGTTGGCGAGTTGATCGGCGTAGATGGGCTTGCCGTAGGCGGCCAGGCCCATGACCTTGTACTCCTCGCCGTAGCGCGTGAAGCCCATGAACCCGGTCATGGCGGTGTAGAACATGCCCAGGGAGTGTGGGGGGTGGCACCGGCGGAGGACGTTGATCTGGCTGCCCTTGCAGTCGGCGACCATGACGGTGCAGAAGTCGCCCGCGCCGTCGACGGAGAGCCCGGTGGCGTGCTCGAAGCCGGACCAGTAGAAGGAACTGGCGATGTGGGCGAGGTGGTGCTCGACGTTGTGCAGGGTGAACTTGCACTGGGCCTCGGGCACGCCGATCTGCTCGGCGAGGGATTGCGGCGCGGTGTTCTGGTGGTGCCGCTGGAGAGAGACCTTCGCGAGCGAGAAGCCCACGCGTGGGTTCTTGGCGATGAAGGCGAGTTTGGCCCCCTTATTGGCGTATGGGTCGCGGGCGATGGCCAGGTCGGTGACGTCGCTGATCGACGCGCCGGCAAGGCGGAGGACCTCCTGAATGGCCTGTCGCGGGAAGACCGCGCAGTGCTTCAGTCGGTTGATGCGTTCCTCGCAGATGGCGGCAACGACCCCCCGGCGGTTCATCAGGACCGCGGAGGAGTCGGGGTGCGAGGCGTTTAGGCCGAGGACGAGAGGTTCCATGGTGGCAGGCAGTGGTTATCGGCTAGCGGAGGGCCCGGGATCGATGGGCCCCGGGCGTCTTGCCCGGTCTGGGGGGAATCTCAACTCTAGACGGCTTCCCGGCTCCGCCGGGTGGGGGCTCACGAGGACTTCATGAGGCCCGGGGTGTTCGGGGTTTATCGAACACCGGCGGGCGGCTTAGCCGTGCCGTGGACGTCTTGGAGCGATTTGACGCCCCAATCGGCGGCCTGCATGGCGCGGATGGCGCGGACGGCGGCCTGGGCCCCGGTGATCGTGGTGATCATGGGGATCCCGAGCCGCACGGCCCCGGCACGGATCCGGCCCTCATCGGTCTTCCACCCCGTGCGGGTGGGCGTGTTGATGATGAGTTGGATGGACCCGTCGCTCATCGCGTCGAGCACGTTGGGGCGGAGGCCCGAGTCGAGTTTGTTGAGGATCGTGGCCTGGATCCCCGCGGCGGCGAGGACTTCGCCCGTGCCCCCGGTGGCGTAGATGGAGAACCCGGCGGAGCGCAGGTCGCGGGCGAGTTCGACGGCGGCCGAGCGGTCGGCCTGGCGCACCGAGAGGAAGACCGAGCCCTTGGTGGGCAGATGGACGTTGGCGCCCATTTGCCCCTTGGCGAAGGCGATGGGGTACTGGGCGTCGAAGCCCATCACCTCGCCCGTCGAGCGCATCTCCGGGCCCAGCACCACGTCCACGCCCGGGAACTTGCTGAAGGGGAAGACCGAGACCTTCACGGCGTACGCCTTGTCCTGCTGGACCTCGCGGATGCTCTGGGCGTCGAGGGTCTGGCCCATCATGACCTTCGCGGCGACGCGGGGCCAGGGGATGTTGCGGGCCTTGCCCACGAAGGGCACGGTGCGCGAGGCCCGGGGGTTGACCTCGAGGATGTAGATCTGCCCGTCCTTGAGGGCGAGTTGCACGTTCATCAGGCCATTGACGCACAGGGCGCGGGCCAGGTCGTGCCCGATGCGCTTGATGCGCTCGACGGTCTCGGGCGGGAGGGACCACGGCGGGATGGTGCAGGAGGAGTCGCCCGAGTGGATACCCGCCTGCTCGATGTGCTCCATGACGGCGCAGATGACCGAGCGGCGCTTGCCCGCGTCGGGGTGGACCAGAGGGTTTTCGTACGATGGGAGGTAGTCGGCGACGACGTCCACGTCGCACTCGGTGGCGTCGGAGAGGAAGCGGTCGATGAGCACGGGGGCGTCGTCGAGGTCGGAGGTGATGGCCGCGGAGGTCATGAAGTTGCGGAGGGCGCGCTCGTCGGGGCAGATCTCCATGCCGCGCCCGCCCAGGACGTACGACGGGCGCACGAGGACGGGGTAGCCGATGCGGGAGGCGATCTCGACGGCCTGGTCGAGCGTGCGGGCGATGCCCGACGGGGGCTTCTGGAGGCCCAGTTTCACCAGCAGCGCGTCGAAGCGGTCGCGGTCCTCGGCGAGGTCGATGGAATCGACGGAGGTCCCGATGATCGGGACGCCGGCCTTGAGGAGGCCTTTGGCAAGGTTGAGGGGGGTTTGGCCGCCGAACTGGACGATGACGCCGTGGACGAGGCCGGTGCGGGCGCCGTTGCCACCGCCGGGGAGGGGCGCCAGGGGCGCGCGGTTGAGGCGTTCGATGATGTTGAGGGTGTCCTCGAGCGTGAGAGGCTCGAAGAACAGGAGGTCGGAGGTGTCGTAGTCGGTGGAGACGGTCTCGGGGTTGGAGTTGACCATGACCGCCTCGAAGCCGAGGTCCTTGGCGGCGAAGGCGGCGTGGCAGCAGCAGTAATCGAACTCGATCCCCTGCCCGATACGGTTTGGGCCCCCGCCCAGGATGATGACCTTCTTCTTCTCCGTGACGCGGATTTCATCGTCGGTGAGGGTGGAGGCCTGCGGCGCGCCGACCACCTTGAAGGGCGTCTCGTACGTCGAGTAGTAGTACGGCGTGGCGGCCTCGAACTCCGCGGCACACGTGTCCACGAGTTTGTACACGGGCTCGACGCCCAGGGCCTTCCGGCGCGCCCGCACCTTCAGCACGGTGTCGGGCTTGATGTCGCCCATGAACAGGTAGGCCAGTTGGGCGTCGGAGTAGCCCATCTGCTTGGCGCGGAGCATCACGTCCTCGGGGACGGACTCGAGGTCGTTGAACTCCAGCAGCGTGTCCTCGAACTCGACGAGCCGGGCGAACTGATCGATGAACCACGGGTCGATGCGCGTGATCTCCGCGATGCGCTGGGCCGAGTAGCCCAGTTTGAGGGCGTAGCGGATGTAATACAGCCGTCCCTGGCTGGGGACGGCGAGTTTGCGGGTGAGTTTGTCGTCGGGGATGGGCCACTCGACGATCTCGCCGTCGGCCGTGCGGAGTTCCGGCCCGGTCTGGGTCTCGGGGCGGACGCCCTCCGGGGCGGCGGCCTCGGTGGCGGCGGCGGGGACCAGCACGTCTGTGCCCACGTCCCACGGGTTCTGGATGTGGTGGGCCGCGCCGAACGCCCGGAGCGCGACGAGCCACTTGTCGTTCTTGTCCAGCCCGTATCCGAAGCGCTTCACCTCCATCGAGCGGATGGCCTTCTGGAACGACTCGAGGAACGTCCGCCCGATGGCCATGCCCTCGCCCACGGACTTCATCTGCGTGGTGAGGGTCTCGTCGGCCTCGGGGAACTTCTCGAACGTCCAGCGGGGGATCTTCGTGACCACATAGTCGATCGCGGGCTCGAAGCAGGCCGACGTGGTGCCGGTGATGTCGTTCTTGAGTTCGTCGAGGGTGTACCCGATGGCGAGTTTGGCGGCGATCTTGGCGATGGGGAACCCGGTGGCCTTGGAGGCGAGGGCCGAGGAGCGCGACACGCGCGGGTTCATCTCCACGACGACCATCTCGAAGGCGCCCCCCTCGGGGTTCGGGTTCACCGCGAACTGCACGTTGCTGCCGCCCGTCTCGACGCCGACGGCGCGCATGATGGCGATGGCGGCGTCGCGCATCGCCTGGTATTCCTTGTCCGACAGCGTCTGGATGGGCGCGACCGTGACCGAGTCGCCCGTGTGGACGCCCATGGGGTCGATGTTCTCGATGCCGCAGACGATGACGCAGTTGTCCTTCTTGTCGCGGACGACCTCGAGTTCGTACTCCTTCCAGCCCAGGACGGACTGGTCGATGAGGACCTGGCCGATCATCGAGGCGCGGAGGCCGCGGGTGATGATGTCCTCGAACTCCTCGCGGTTGTAGGCGATGCCGCCGCCGGTGCCGCCGAGCGTGAAGGCGGGGCGGATGATGGCGGGCAGGCCGATCTCCTTGAGGAACTCCAGCGCGTCGTCGAGGGTGGTGACGGTCTTGGCCTTGGGGAGTTTGAGGCCCAGCCCCTCGCAGATCTCCTTGAACAGTTGGCGGTCCTCGGCCCGGTGGATCACCTGGCGGTTGGCGCCGATCATCTCGATCCCGTGGGCCTTGAGCACGCCCTGGTCAAAGAGTTTGCAGGCGCAGTTGAGGGCCGTCTGCCCGCCGAGCGTGGGCAAAAGGGCGTCGATGGGGTCGCCCAGGTCCTTCTGCTTCTGGATGATCTTGGTGACGGCCTCGGGCGTGATGGGCTCGATGTAGGTGCGGTCGGCCATCTCCGGATCGGTCATGATCGTGGCCGGGTTGGAGTTCACCAGCACGATGCGGTACCCCTCGGCCCGGAGGGCCTTGCAGGCCTGCGTGCCGGAGTAGTCGAACTCGCACCCCTGCCCGATGACGATGGGCCCGGAGCCGATGATCAGGATGGTCTTGATGTCTGTGCGCTTGGGCATGGTGGGAGAGGGGGG